>Ga0190272_10001302_pt1 | contig 11985 bp, 11 predicted proteins | sample Popmic504T_FD_133746 | JGI IMG/M metagenome (GOLD analysis project Ga0190272, IMG submission 133746) | Populus adjacent soil microbial communities from riparian zone of Shoshone River, Wyoming, USA - 504 T | ecosystem: Environmental > Terrestrial > Soil > Riparian zone | place: USA: Wyoming...
CGACGACATGATGGCGCTGGCAAAAGCGGACGAAAAAATGCAGTTCGAGCCCGGAAGCAAATGGCAGTACAGCAATACGGGCATGCTGGTCCTGGGTAAGGTGATCGAGATCATCTCGGGGCAGAGCTATTACGACTACGTTCGCGAGAACATCGCTAAGCCGGCCGGCATGACGAACACCGATTGCTACGAGCTGGACAAGGTAAATCACAATCTCGCGGTCGGTTACGACAAGCAGTACACGGACGCCGGGGTCACATTCGGCAATAATATTTTTATGCACGTGATGCGCGGCGGGCCGCAGGGCGGTGGTTACTCGACGGTCGAGGACCTTTTGAAATTCGCGCAGGCGCTGCAGGGAGGCAAACTGGTCGGCGCCGAGTATGTAAAGATCCTGACAACCGCTAAACCCGAACTGAACTCGCCGGATTACGGCTTCGGCTTCCAGATCAACCCGGGCGGCAAATCGTTCGGCCACAGCGGCGGATTCCCGGGGATCAACTCGAACCTGGATATGTATAACGGCTCGGGCTGGACGGCGATCGTGATGTCTAACTACAGCCGCGGCGGCGGTCCTGTGATCCAGAAGATGCGGAGGTTGATCGATGTAGTTGGCAACGGGAAATAGGATTGGGGCCTTTTTGCCGGGAACGCGCGCAAAGCCCCCCTCCTTACGAAAGAGGGGTGGCAGCCGCTTCGGCTGAAGGGGTGGTTCTCGCGTGCATGAACGCGGCAGCGTTCACTCTTCAAATCCGAAATCCGCAATCTCAAATCCAAAATTGAGTGACGGTGCACTCCGTCACCACTATTTTTAGGGAATGAAGATAAAGCACGTCCAATCGGGCGTGCTTTTATATTAAACAGTTAAGTAAATATTTCCCGGACGTCCCGCGAGCTGTATAGCACCCGGATAATCTCTACCTTACCTTCGGCAACGAGATAAAAAATAAGATAATTTTCAAAATTTTTGACATGCCACATTCTCAGGGATTGAAATTGTATGTTCGTGAAACGTCGTTCTTGGCCAATAAACGGAAATTGGGAAATTTGCTTTAATGAACCTTCAACCGCAGCTAGAAAGCGTACCCCAATTTCGAGATTATCTTCCGCAATATAAACGAAACACTCTTCGATATCACGGAGAGCTTGTGGGCGTCTTAGAATTTCTACGGGCATTATTTGGTCTTGTTTTTAAGACGCTCCAGCCCACGCCGCTTGATGTCTTCGAAATCACCTTTAGTTAAAGGAGTGGCTTTACCACTCTGCAATCCTTCGAGCAGCAACGCTTCGAGTTTTTTCTCTTGCCTTTGTTTTATATAGGTCCGTACGAGATCGCGAAAAAACTCGCTGGTGTTGCCGTAGCCTTCCGAAGCAATGATCTCCTCAACGTCTGCCTTCATCGTATCGGGAATTGAGATGTTGATCGTTGCGATTGCCATAGTGATAAATATATCTACTATTGGCAATAGATGTCAATAGTTGGCATAAAGGCGGTTTAAACCGCCTTCCCGCGCCGGGCGCGGCCCATAGCCACGTCGTTTACGGCGTGGGAGCCGTTCGCCATTGGGAGTAAATTTTGCGTCGATTCCCGCGCGCTAAAGCACGTGGCTATGCGCCCTTCGGGAAAGCCTCGTGAACGAGGCTACGGCACGGCACTCCTACTAAAATCCGATCCACTCGGTCGGTTCCTTGGGATTCGAGAGGGTGATCTTTGTCTCGGTTCTGAACAGCGGGGGGCGCATTTGGAGGGCTGATTCGGCCATCAGGCGGGCGAGGTGCGGTTCGTTGGCGCGCTGCGAGAGGTGGGCGAGGACGATGTGGCGCGCCGTGCCGTCGAAATCGTGGGCCAGCCAGTCGGCCAGGTCCTCGTTCGAAAGGTGCCCCAGACGGCCGAGGATGCGCTGCTTGAGGTCCCATGTGTAGACCGAGCAGGTGCGCAGCATGTCGCGGCTGTGATTGCTCTCGACCACGATGGCGTCGCAGCCGCGAAGCTTTTCCTTGATCAAGGTGGTGATGCAGCCGAAATCCATCAGGGTGGCGATCTTTACGCCGTCTTTTTTTGCCACAAACCCAAAATTATCGGCCGCGTCGTGGGGCACGGTAAATGGTTCGAAGTCGATATCGCCGATCCGGAATTCGCGGCTCGATTCGATCCGCTCGGTGCGGTTGAGGAGTGCGTCGCGGCGCTTGACCGCTTCGCTCTCGCCATCGAAGATCCCGCGGCGGGTGCCAAAGTAAGAGTTCTCCGTCGCCTCCGAGATATAGACCGGGCATTTAACGCTCCGGAGCAGGACGCGCAGGCCCCCCGCGTGATCGCTGTGCTCGTGGGTGATGAGAACGGCGTCGAGCTCGTTACAGTCCACCCCGACGGCCGCCAGGCGCCGAAGGATCTCGCGGGCGCTAAGGCCGGCGTCGACCAATACTTTGGTTTTTTCGGTGGTGATCAGAACGGCGTTGCCGGTCGAACCACTCCCAAGGACTGTGAATTTCATCTCGATTTTGGATTTTAGATTTTGGGTTTTGGATTGAAATCAAAAACCCAAATCACTCAATAAACTTTGCGAACTATGTCGTCAACCGGTCTACCGATCTGGAAGCATTGCTGAAGACTGTGAATCTCTTATATTGTCTCGACCCACGGATAAACACCGGAAAAAGTAAACCACAGATTTACACAGATGAACGCAGATGGCAAACAAGAACTATTGCAAACTGACCCCTGACCGCTGCGCGTTCATGTGAGGGCGGGTCGCCCTCACGACAGCCGCCGAGTCGGCGGCGCTACATTACTGCTTTTCTTCAAATTTCGGCCGAAGTACCCTGCCGATCACACGGGTCACGAGCGAATTCGGAAATACGCTTCCCAGGCCCGCGCCGACCTTGTTCGCAAAGCCCGAAACGACCTTCGACTTCCCTCTCCCGACCCCGTTAAGCGCCGCATCCACAACGTCTTCCGGGGTCTGGATGCCCTTTACCTTGAACGGTTCCTTGATGCCTGAAGCGGCAAAGAAATTGGTGTCGGTCGCGCCCGGGCAAAGCGCCATCACGTTTATGCCGTACGCGCGGTTCTCTTCCGCGATCGCCTCGGAAAACGAGGTGACAAAGGCCTTGGTCGCGGCGTAGGTCGCCATATACGGGATCGGCTGAAAGCCGGCGGATGACGAAACATTAATGATCGTCCCCCGTTTCCGCTCGCGCATCCCCTGCAAATACCGGTGCGTTAACGCCACGAGCGCCTGGATATTGAGGCTTATCATTTCAAGCTCGCTTTCCAGCTCGAGACGCGCAAAATCACCCATCGAACCGAAACCGGCGCTATTCACCAGCCAATCGACCTCGAGCCCGTGGCGGTCGGTTTCCTTGAACAGCCGCGAATCGGCCTCGTAATCTATCAGGTCCAGCGCGACGTAATGGGCCGTGATGCCGTGCTCGAGCATCAGCTCGTCGCAAAGCGCGTGGAGCTTGTCTTCGGATCGGGCAACCAGCACGAGGTTATGCTTTTCTTCGGCAAGCGCGCGGGCAAAGGCCTCGCCGATACCGCTGGATGCGCCTGTGATAAGGGTAACTTTCATTGTTCTCGTTTTGCGGGGGTAAACGAATAGTAAATTGACAACACGCCTGCCGTAATTATACCTAATGTGCCGAGCATACGGATAATGGCGGCGACGGTTTTGGCGGACCGGATCAGGCCGGTCTCGGTAAGCAGGTAGTTCCAATCGTGAAAGCTGCCTTCGGTACCGGTAAATCCGCTGGTCAAAACGAGCTGCATCACAACGGCGTCAGCCGCGTAAACCCATACATTAAGAATGCTTTGCCCAATCCAAAAAAGCACGATCGCCGCGGAATACCGCTTTCCGTGCCAGAGAAAATAGCCCGCGAATATAGCCGGGAAGATCACCTGGAAGAGCGAGCCGCCCGCTATCATCATAAATTCGCCGAAAGGACGAAAGAGAAGGTGGCCGGTCTCGTGGATTGGCAAATCGACGTTGTCGAGAAAGCTGCCCTGCATCGGATCGTAGGCGATCCAGAGGAAATAAGCGCTCAGCAGGGCGGCGAAGATCAGTTTCGGATAGTTAGGCTGCATCAACTTCGGAATAGATGATAGATCCTAGAGCAGTTTGTTCTTCACGATATAGCTTTTTACCGTATCGTTAAATTCCTTCGGCTTATCCATCATCAGGAAATGGCTCACGCCGGGCCATATATGATATTCGAGCGACGGCGCGAGCGAGCGTAGAAAGTCCTGCGTGTCGGGCTTCCAGTTGCCCTCGGCCAGGACCGCCAGCACCGGAACATCGATCTTGTCATTGCCCCAGAGCTTTTCGTCGGCCATCCCCTCCATTGCGCTTATGGCAACGTGCTCGGGGGCATTCATTCCCTCGCGGATAAATTTTTTCTCCGCTTCGTCTTTTATCGGCGTAAGCATTCCCTCCACCATTTTCGAGCCGGCTTCCTTGTAATTGGACCGCAGCGCAGCCATAAACGGCTCCATTACGGCCTTCGGCGCGAACGGGCGGAGCGCGCCGTCGACGATCACAATCCCAAGCGTTTGGTCGGGGTAGAGCCTGTAAAATTGCCGCGCGATGGGCGTTCCCATACTGTGGCCGACGAGTACGGCCTTTTTGACCTTTGCCTCTTTCAGCACGGCTTCGACCGACTTCGCAAAATATTCTATCGAATAATCAGCTTTCGGTTTATCGCTTTGCCCGTGCCCGATCAGATCGAGCGCGATCACGCGGTAACCCGGAAAGGCTTTGTAATTCTCTTTCCAAAAATCGGCGCTGCAGGTCCAGCCGTGGATAAAAACCAACGCTTTTTTGTCCTTGCTGTCGCCGATGTCGTAGTAATGGACCTTATTTTTCCCGAATTCCGCCCAGTGGCTTTTCGGCGGCTGAGCATAAGCGCCGAGAGCGAACACAAAAACCGACACGGCTAAAAAGATCTTTTTCATTTTATTTCACCTCAAAAATTCCTCACGGGTTATCGCGTAAAAAACACAATCTTCACCATAGTGCCGGGCATCTTTTTCGTACTTCATCCCAACCTTTTCCATTATATGCGTCGAGGCGTCGTTCCCGTGGATCGCGATTGCTACGATCCTCTCGAGTCCCGCCTTTTCGAAACCGTATTCCAGCCAGGCGCGCGTCATTTCGGTACCGAGGCCGAGGCCCCAATACTCCTTCATAAATCCATAACCGACCTCGAACTCGCCCGAATCCTCGAGCGGCATCAAACCGCCCCAGCCGATCATTTGGCCGGTTTCTTTCCAGATCACCGCGCAGGCGCTAAAGCCGTATTTTTCCTGGGCAGCCATATAGGCCCGGATGCGCTTGGTAATGGCCCCGGCGTTTTGCAGGCGCGTGCCGCCCAGATATTTATTAACTTCGGGGTCGGAGCGCATCTCGATCAGCTCGTCGAGATCGTCGGGTGTGAAAGGGCGAATAAGAAGGCGCGTCGTTTCGATCATAGTACCTAAAAATTTTTGGAAGAAAGATCTCGGGTGCTCCGTCTAATTATCGTTGAATTCGCTGGAATGACAAAACGCAAATAATCGCTGGTAAGGACAATATTATGAACGAAATTATAGAAAACCGTAGAAATTTTCTCAGGCGTATTTCACTGGGCGCGGTGGCACTGCCGTTTCTCGCGAATTGCCAGTGGGGTACTTTTGCTCAGAAGAGCGACACGGGCGGCGGGATCCTTGATCTGATAAAGAAAAACGCCGACCCGGGCGTCCAGAATTGGACGGGCGCTGTCGGTGTGCCGGCCGAAGTCACGTGGAAAACGACGCTGGCTACCGAAGCGGACAAGGGCGAGCGCATGGTCATCTCGGGCACCGTTTACGCATTGGACGGTAAGACTCCCGCGCCGAACACGCTTATTTACCTTTATCATACCGATATTTACGGTCATTACGGGAACCGGGACAAAGGCGAAACGCGCCACGGACGGTATCGCGGATGGATGCTGACCGATGCGAACGGGAAGTACGAGTTTACGAGCATCAGGCCCGCCTCTTATCCCGATTCGACCATCGCCGCGCATGTGCATATGACATTAACGACCACTACTCTTCGTGAGAACTCGGTCGATTCGATCCTGTTCGAGGGCGACAAGTTTATCACCGCGCGCGAGCGAAGTGATATCGGCAAGGGCGGGTTCAACCCCATACTGAAAATGGAAAAAGGGGCCGACGGCATCATGCGCGGGGTCCGGGATATTCAGCTTTGGAGTTAGACAATAGCCGCAAAAAAAGCGCAAAACGCGCAAAACAGGTCAGAACCGGGAGCGGTAGCGACTGGGTAAATATGCCCGCGAAACACGCGAATGGCGGGAAATGGAGAAGAAAATGTAAAGACCGGGAATTATTTTGATAACTATCTTGTATTTCTCACTGGCGGCCATGGGCTGCACAGGCGGCGACGTCTCGGCGAGCAAAGATAGGGCGTCATATCTCTGGTCCGAGATAACGGCTAAAGCTCAGTATCCTGAGGGCTACAATTACCCGGTATTTGTTGTAAACGGGGAGCTGCGGGCAATAAATAACGGCGGGTGGATATCGAAGAATGGGAAGGTTTGGACAAAAACATCACTTCCGGATAGCGGGCTCAATTCTGCCTACCAGAAATATGTGCTATTTAACGACGCTATTTACGCGCTCGGCACGATGCAGGGTAACTATCTGGATATGAAGCTCACGTCAAAAATTTCGCGCACCCGGGATCTCAAAACTTGGGAGGTCCTGGCCGAACGATCTAACCTGCCGGAGCGGGTCTTCTATGGCGCGACCGTTTTCCGCGACAGGATCTGGTTATTCGGCGGATGGGATGGCCGCACCTATTACAACGACGCCTGGAGCTCGGCTGACGGCATCAAATGGGAACGGGCGGCGGAAAAAACCGCCTGGTCGCCGCGCAATCTCTCGGGCGCGCTCGTCGTCTTTAAAGACAAGCTGTGGCTTATCGGCGGCGGTGTGATCGACGGCGAAAAGACCGGTAACCCTAATTCGGACAGGGAGATATGGTCTTCCGCGGACGGCGTCAATTGGTCGCAGGTCCCGGTAGATTCGACGAGGAAACTGGCCGGGACGCCCGTGGTATTCGACGACAAGCTCTGGCTGGCGGGCGCGAACCGCGGCAACGGCTTCGAAAGCGGGATGATCTATTCCACGGACGGCGCGAACTGGACGGAGCTAAAGGCGCCGTGGTCGCCGCGCGGCGGAGTGGCCGTTTGGGTGTTTGGAAACAAGCTTTTCCTGACGGGCGGCAAGTCGTCCCACACCGAGAATGGCGAGATCAAATTCGTCTATAGCAGCGATGTGTGGGCAATGGAGAGAAAATCGGAGTAGAATCTTTGAAAACGAAGATGGAGAGAGCGCCATTGATGATGGAAAATCTGACGGAGAGAGACTTGCTGGCCGAATGCCGTACGGGCAGCCGCGAGGCAATGCAGGTCCTCTTTGTGGAAAATCAAAGACGGATTTTCTCGGTAGCTCTGAATTTCTTCGGCGGCAACGACGAGTTGGCAAAGGACATCACGCAGCAGGTCTTTTTGAAACTGCTTACGCGGCTCGAGGCGTTTCGGGGCGATGCCGAATTTACGACCTGGCTTTACCGCATTACGGTCAACGCCTGCGTGGACGAGACGCGGAAATTGCGTAGATTTTTGAATTTCGGTGAGCTCTTCGGTACCAACGAGCCAAGGGTAAAGCACGGGCAGGACGAGCGGATCTACAGAGGTGAGATATCCGGCGAGGTCCAAAAAGCAATAGCTGACCTGAAGCCGAAATTCCGGCTACCGATATTGTTGAAATATTCCGAGGGGCTCTCGTACACGGAGATCGCGGAGATCCTGGATTGCTCAATCGGGACGGTGTCGAGCCGCCTGAACCGGGGGCACAAGATGCTGGCGGGCAAGCTGGAGCATCTCAAGAACGAGATAAATTAAGTCAGAACCGGGAGCGGTAGCGACCGGGTGAATTCCCCCGGCGAAGGACGCGGAAGGAAGAATTTACAGGGATAACAGGATGGAAGGGATGGGCGAATCAGGTCCGCAGCGGGTGGTTGAACGCAGACATTGGAGACCTCGAAAGGGGTTTCAAGCAAAGGCGCAAAAGGGCGCAAAGAAATCATGCAAAGCGTGATTTGAGTTAAGAAATGAACGATAAGCATTACAAGGAAAAGTTTTCAGCCTATATAAACCAGGAATTGCCCCGGGAGGAGCGGCAGGAGATCGCCGAGCATCTTCTCCAGTGCGAGGATTGCCGCGCCGAGCATGACAGCGTCAAGCTCGGGGCCTCTCTCGCCGGAATGCTGCGGCAGGCGGATGCCCCGCCGGGCACCTGGAATGAAATCGAGGCGGCAATGGCCGGAGGCACAAAATCCTCGGTTCCCTGGATCAACGTCAAGGCCTGGACCGTTGCGTTCGGATCGGTCGCCGTTGTTCTTGTCCTGGGCGCCGTGGTCTATTTCAACTCGATAAGAGACGCGAAGCAGCCGGTTGCGACGAGCAACGCGCCCGGGATAAACTCCCCCGCGGCCGTCCCCGGTTCGCCGGCAGATCCATCCCCGGCGCAGACCGAACCCGCGGTGGTCATCCCGGCTACCCAGGATAACGGCCAACCGGTCCCTGCTCCCGGCACGGAAAGTTTACCCCGAACAGTCAAAACACCTGCCGGCAGAAATACTAACCCGGCTAACCCCTCCAAACCGCTCGCGACGTGGAATTTCGAAACCATTGCCGGGGTGCCTAAGGTCGGTGACTCGTCAGAAAACGGAAAGCTCGCCGTCGGCGATTTTCTCGAAACCGATGGAACTTCGAAGGCCAGGATCGAGGTCGCGGATATCGGGAACGTCGAAATCGAGCCGAATTCGCGCGTCCGTCTCGTAAATACAAGCAAGAAGCAGCACCGCCTCTCGCTCGAGCGCGGGACGCTGCAGGCGCAGATACTCGCGCCGCCGAGGCTCTTTATCGTCGATACGCCCTCAGCTATGGCGGTCGACCTGGGATGCGCCTACAAGCTCGAGGTGGACGATGCGGGCAACAGCAAGCTCTATGTTACGAGCGGTTATGTCTCGCTTGAGCGAGGGACCCTGGAATCGATAGTTCCGGCCGGTGCGTTCTGCTTTACCCGGCACGGCAAAGGCGTGGGAACACCGTTTTTCGCAAGTGCGACACGTGAGCTTGGCGCGGCGCTTATGAGATTCGATTTCGAAGGCGGAGGCGCGGCGAGCCTGGCAACGGTTATCACAGAATCGCGGGCCGAAGATACGCTGACGCTCTGGCACCTGCTGCCCCGCGTAAACAAGCAAGAGCGGGAAAGGCTCTTTGATGTGATGGCTGCCCTTGTGGCGCCGCCCGAGGGCGTGACGCGCGAGGGAGTTTTAAGACTGGACAAGAAAATGCTCGAGGCCTGGCGCATCGAGATGGAAACCGTCTGGTTTTCCTGAGTAAACCAATAACCACAGGCTAGCCCTTAAATCGGGATGTATTTTGGCACCCTGGCGCTAGCTGTGCTCTCTCCACGAGAAATAAGGAGTTAAATATGAAGAGAATAATTTTTGCGGTCCTGTTGGTTTTATCGGCATCGTTTCTCGAATACTACCGGCCGGTGGGCACTGTTGCAGAGGCTAAAGAGGCCGATCTGATCGTTCACGAATGGGGTACGTTTACCTCGATCGCCGGTAAGAACGGCGTTGCGCTCGACTGGCGGCCGCTCAACGGCCCGAGCGATCTGCCGAAGTTCGTCTACAACGAAAACAGTGGTGATGGTTATCGAGGGACGTATAACAATTCGGGCGGAAAGGGCGCGGTGGCGCGGGTGCGTATGGAAACGCCGGTCATATATTTTTATACGCCGAAGGAGATGGACGTTAACGTCCGTGTTGTCTTCCCGGAGGGGAAAATAACCGAGTGGTACCCCCAAGCCGGGTATGTGAACGACAACTACTCCGCGAACCAAACGGCCCATACCTTTGCCAACGGCATCAACTGGGGGACGATAAAGCTGCTGCCGAACGTAAAGGAGAATTTCCTGCGCGAGGCGGCCTATAGCCACTATTACCCGGCCCGTGAAACGGATTCCGTCCAGATCCAGGTGTGCAACGCGGATAAAACGAAGATCGAGCACGAAAAATTCCTGTTCTACCGGGGCGTCGGTAATTTCAATCTGCCGCTAAAGGTAAAGCTGGAAGGACAGCAGGTGGTGCTTAGCGGAAACGAGGCGCAATACCTGACCAAAGGAATTCCCGGCGCGGGCATTGCGGATATGGTGGTCTTTGAAAAACGCGGCAACCGGCTGGGGTTCAAATACGTCCCGGCACTCACGGGCGAAATGCGTGTCGACCGCCCGGTTTTGGATAAAACTCTCGACCAGGTTTTTTCGCAGCTCGAAAAGACGCTGACCGCGAACGGGCTCTATGCAAAGGAGGCCAAGGCGATGGTCAAGACGTGGGAGGACAGCTGGTTTGAAGAAGGTCTGCGGGTGTTTTATATCCTGCCGCGTAGTACGACCGACCGCATACTTCCGCTGAATGTCAGCCCGAAGCCAAAGGAAACGGTCCGCGTGATGGTGGGCCGCTCCGAGATAATTACACCGGAAATGGAGCGCGACGTTAAAAACCAGGTAGCGCTGTTGAGATCGCCGTCGGCGAAGATCCGAGCTGAAGCCCAGGCGAATCTAACGACGCGCGGGCGGTTTTACGAGCCGATCTTGCGGAGTATTCTGACGAGCGAGAAAAATTCAGCCGTTAGGAAGCAGATCGAGAAGCTGATCGCGGAAGCGGGGTAAATTTTTACAGGGATGAAGGGGATGATTCGATTTGGGATTTCGGATTTCGGATTGCGGATTTGAAAAGTGGTTTTGGTTATAAGCTATCCGTTATCAGTTATCCCTTTCATCTCCTTTATCCCTGTAAATTGTTTTTATATCTCGTGGACGATCAGACCGTCTTTCAATTTCGGCTCGAACCACGTCGATTTCGGCGGCATTATCTCGCCCATATCGGATACGGCAAAGAGGTCGTCCATCGTGGTCGGGAACATTGAAAACGCGACCTTTGCCGCACCCTCATCCACAAGTTTTTCAAGCTCGGCCGTACCCCTCGCCCCGCCGACAAAACCGATCCTCTTATTTGTCCGAGCGTCGTCGATGCCCAATATTGGGCCGAGCACATAGTCCTGCAAAATACTTACATCGAGCCGCTCGATCGGATCGGGCTCGCGAAAAAACTGAACATTAAAGCGCAGCTTGTACCATTGGCCATCGAGGTACGTGCAAAACTCGCCGTGATTTTGCGGCACCTTTTCGCTTGTTTCCATCGTGACAAAGCTTTCGCGCAGTTTATCCAGAAACTCCTCGCCCGTCAGCCCGTTAAGGTCTTTTACCACGCGGTTGTAGGCCAGTATCTGAAGGTCCTCGGCCGGGTAAAGGCCCGCGACGACGTAATTGTAATCTTCCTCTCCGGTATGTCCGGGGTTTTGATCGCGCAGGATCTTTCGCGCCAGGTTTGCGCTCTCGGCGCGGTGATGCCCGTCAGCGATATAAAGTGCCGGGACCTGAGCGAAGGCCTCGACCCAGGCGCCGGTCCGATCGATCTTCCAGAGCGTTTGCCTGATCCCGTCAGCGCACTCGAAATCGTAAAGCGGCTCGCCGAGGACAGCCTGCCCGATCAATCGCCTGACCTCTTCCGTATTGCGGAAGGCGAGAAATATCAGCCCGGTCTGGGACGTGAGCGCGAGCATATGCCTGGTCCGGTCCTCGACCTTATCGGGGCGCGTATTCTCGTGTTTTTTGATGATCCCCTGCTCGTATTCGTCGAGCGAACAGCAGGTGACCACACCCGTCTGCGAATGGGCGCCCTGCTTGAGCCGGTAGACGTAGAGGCTCGGGTCGGCCTCGTGCACAAAGTTCCCGTCCGCGATAAATCGCTCCAGATTTTTACGGGCCCGGTCGAAGACCGCTTCCGGCGCGGGATTCTCACCCTC
>Ga0190272_10001303_pt1 | contig 11982 bp, 12 predicted proteins | sample Popmic504T_FD_133746 | JGI IMG/M metagenome (GOLD analysis project Ga0190272, IMG submission 133746) | Populus adjacent soil microbial communities from riparian zone of Shoshone River, Wyoming, USA - 504 T | ecosystem: Environmental > Terrestrial > Soil > Riparian zone | place: USA: Wyoming...
CTCCGGCATGATGAAGTCCATCGCCTCGATGAGGTGGAAGTGCGTGTCGTCGGTCGTGAGCTGGTGGTACTTGCCGATGAGGGCGCTGGCGAAGCTGCGCAGCTCGCCGAAGATCTCGATGCCGGCGAATCCGCCGCCGACGACCACGACGGTCAGCAGGCGATCCCGCTCCGGACCGGCAGGCAGGTTGGATGCCTTGGCGAAGTTGTCCGTCATCCGGTCACGGATCGACACGGCCTCTTCGATGTTCTTCAGGCCGATCGCCTGATCGGCCAGACCGGGGATGGGGAACGTGCGGGTGACGGCGCCGGCCGTGACCACGACGATGTCGTACTCGACATCCCATGGCTCGCCGACCTCGGGCGTCAGGGTCGCGGTCTTCTCGGCGTGACGGATGTCGGTCACCTTCGCGGTGATCACCTTGGTGCGCTTGAGGTGGCGGCGGTGGTTCACGAGTGCGTGCCGGGGGTCGAGGGAACCCGCCGCGACCTCGGGGAGGAAGGGCTGGTAGGTCATGTACGGCAGCGGGTCGACCATGGTGACCTCGGCCTCGCGACGACCAAGCCACTTCTCGAGCTTCTTGGCCGTGTAGAAGCCGGCGTAACCGCCACCGACGATCAGGATCTTGCGCACGATTGGAACGTCTCTCTCGCTGTTGAAAAGCCACTCCCAATCTACCGTGTGCGGCGATTGCTTCCGTACGCGCGGACGGCGCCTGCGGCCAGTCCGATCAGCACCGTCGCGAGCATCGCCACGACCAGAGTCGGGATGCCGACGAGCTGCAGTGCGGTGACCGATGGGAGCAAGGTGCCGATGGGGTTCTCGGGTGCCGCGACCACCCCCGGGTCGACCTCTTCCTGCGGCACCTCGGTCGGCTCGGAGGTGGGCTCCGCACGCCTGTTGAGGCGGATCCATTCGGCCAGATCGCCCATCGGATTCTCCTCGACGGCGGCGATGTCGTTCTCGACCGCCGCCTCCGCATCCACCAGCCCGAAGCCGTAGGTGAAATCGGCGCCGCTCGGGCCCACGTCTCGCGCCGAGAGGATCACCCGGTTGATGACGTTGGCGGCATCGAGCTCCGGATGCGCGGCCCGCACGAGCGCGACGATACCCGCGACGATCGGGGTGGCGCCGCTGGTGCCGCTCCAGGTGACGTACTGGCCGCCGGGGATCACGCCGACGAGCTCCTCACTGGGTGCCGCGACGCCGATCGTGATGCCCTGCGCGGACGCGTCCCAGCTGGCCGAGCCGTTCTCGTCGACCCCGGACACGGTCAGCACGCCCGGCATCGTGGCCGGGGCGCCGACCTCGACGGTCCCGCTCCCCCGGTTGCCGGCTGCAGCGACGACCACGACGTCGTTCTCCATCGCGTAGAGGAAGGCGTCGTCCCAGCTCTCGGGCCACTCCAGCGTGTTGCGGGTCAGGGACATGTTGATCACGTCGGCTCCGTTGTCGACGGCCCAGCGGACCGCCTCGGCGATCTGCGTGTCGGAGTCGTTCTCGCCCTCGCCGAATCCGATCGACAGCGACAGAAGCGATGCCTGCGGCGCCGAGCCGATGACGCCGGAGTCCGGCCCCGTCCCGCGCCCCGCCGCGAGGGAGGCGACCATGGTCGCGTGCTCGGCGCCGTCGGAGCCGATCGGCTTCTGCCCGTTGCCGAAACCGATTCCCGAGAAGTCCGCGCCGCCGACCACGGCTCCGGCCAGGTCGGCGACTCCGGAGTCGATGCCGGTGTCGATGATCGCGATCGTGACGCCCTTGCCCTGGGTGGTCGCCCACGCATCCCGGATGCCGTAGTCGTCGAGCCAGTACTCGCGCGACCGAACCAGGTCGATTGCGCGCTCCCGGCTCACGGGCGCGACAGGCGGTGGCACGGCGACGGCGACCGCGGGCAACGCGAGCGAGACGGCGACGAGCGCCGCCGCGAGCACCGACCGGATCACGCGGCGCATTGGCAGCGCTCCGGGCTCCAGGTGGCGCGATCCAGGGCTAGGTCGCCGATCGGGTTCACGCCACGACCGGCGGCGAGGGAGTGGGCTGCGAGCGCGTGCAGGCATTTGATCCGGTCGGGCATGCCCCCGGCCGAGAAGCCGGCGATCTCCGGGACGTCCTCGATGCTCGCCCGATCGGCCAGGTAGGCCGCGTGCGCGGCACGGTACGCGCCCGCCAGGTCGTCATCGGCATCCAGCTCGACGGACAGCTCCGCCATCACACCCGTCGCCTCGAGGGTCGAGAGGGATGCGGTGGCAGCCGGGTGCGACAGGTAGTAGAGGGTGGGGAACGGCGTGCCATCCGGCAGGCGCGGATGCGTCGCGACCACCGTCGGCTTGCCGCACACGCAGCGCGCCGCGATGCCGATCACCCCGCGAGCCGGACGGCCGAGCTGTCGGGAGACTTCGGCGATGTCCTCCGCGCTGGGTGGCGCGAACGGAGGCGTGCTCATCCTGCGGCCGCCCCCTGCTGCGGGCTGTCGAGCTGAGCGGGCGTGGCGTCGGTCAGCCCGGCCGTGTACACGCTGGAGAGCAGGCCGCCGACCCAGTCGGTCTCGGTGGTCTGGATCTCGTCACTGATCGGGAGCTCGCCGCCGGCGCCGCCGTCGTCGGCCTGGCCGACCACGAGGTAGCTGACGTCCCCGGGGAGCACGTAGTACAGCCGCTCCCGCGCCTGGGCCTCGATGTAGGCGGGGTCCTCCCAGCGGGCGACCTCCTCGTTCAGGTCGTCCACCGCATCCTGCGCCTCGGCGAGGGACGCCTCGAGCTGCGCGATCTGCTGGCGCTGCTCGACGAGGGTCTTCAGCGGGGCGGCGAGCACGAGCAGCGCGGCAACGATGAGCCCCAGCATCGACAGGGCGAACCCCGAGAGCCGGAAATTGCGCAGCCACGCTGCCGGGCGGCTCTCCTCGGGGAGGACCACCGGCACGCGGATGGTGCGCTCACGCCGGGCCATTGTTCAAGGGTACGTGCGTGGTGGTTTCGATACGCGCTGGCGCGCTACTCGACCACCGGGTGCTCAGCCGGCGAAGCGCGGGAACGCGTCCCGACCGGCGTAGGTCGCCGCCTCGCCCAGCTCCTCTTCGATGCGCAGCAGCTGGTTGTACTTCGCCACACGGTCGGAGCGGGCGGGAGCACCGGTCTTGATCTGGCCGGCGTCGGTCGCCACGGCGATGTCGGCGATCGTGGTGTCCTCGGTCTCGCCCGATCGGTGGCTGATGATCGCGGTGTAGCCGGCGCGCTGGGCCATCGCCACGGCATCCAGGGTCTCGCTCAGCGTGCCGATCTGGTTCACCTTCACCAGGATCGAGTTGGCGGCCTTCAGGTCGATGCCCTTCTTCAGGCGCACCGGGTTGGTGACGAAGAAGTCGTCGCCGACGATCTGCACCTTGTCGCCGACCTGCTCGGTGAGGTGCACGTAGCCGTCCCAGTCGTCTTCGGCGAGCGGGTCCTCGATGGTCGCGAGCGGGTAGTCCTTGACGAGGTCGACCCAGAATTTCGTGAGCTCCTCGCCGGTGTAGCTCTTCTTCTCGAAGGCGTACTTCCCGTCCTCGAAGAACTCGGTGGCGGCGACGTCGAGGCCCAGCGCGAAGTCCTGGCCGGGCTTGAAGCCGGCCGTTTCGATGGCCTTCAGGATGAAGTCGAGAGCGGCGCGGGCACCCGGCAGGTCGGGCGCGAACCCGCCCTCGTCGCCGAGACCGGTGTTCTGCCCGGCCTTCTTCAGCTCGCCCTTGAGGGCGTGGTAGACCTCGGTGCCCCAGCGCAGACCCTCGGCGAAGCTCTCGGCGCCGATCGGCAGCACCATGAACTCCTGGATGTCGAGGGCGGTGTCCGCGTGCGCCCCGCCGTTGATGATGTTCATCAGCGGCACCGGCAGCGTGTGCGCGTTCGGGCCCCCGAGGTAGCGGAACAGCGGCAGGTCGGCGGAGTCGGCGGCGGCCTTGCCGACCGCGAGCGAGACGCCGAGGATCGCGTTGGCGCCGAGCTTGGACTTGTTGTCGGTGCCGTCGGCGGCGATCAGCTCGGCGTCGACGAGGCGCTGGTCTGCGGCGTCGAAGCCCTCGATCGCGGGGCCGAGCACGTCGAGCACGTTGCCGACGGCCTTGAGGACGCCCTTGCCGAGGTAGCGCCCCTTGTCTTCGTCGCGCAGCTCGTAGGCTTCGAAGGCTCCGGTCGATGCGCCGGAGGGGACCGCTGCGCGGGCGACGGTGCCGTCTTCGAGAAGGACCTCGACCTCGACGGTCGGGTTGCCGCGGGAATCGAGGATCTCGCGGGCGCCGACGGCTTCGATGGCAGACATGGGACTCCTGGAACTCGTGATGTGGTGGCGCCGGGGTGGTGGCGGTGCCCAGCTTATCGAGCGGTCAGGAGGGGCGAGACCTCGCGTGACGTCAGCCAGGAGCGCAGCGCGACGTTGAACAGCTCCACGTCCTCGATGTTCCACTGGTGGTGCATTCCGGGCGCGATCGCGCGGAGGGAATGCGGCAGGGCGGCACGCAGCCGGTCGAGCGAGTCGCGATGGATCGCAGGGCTGTCACGGCCGCCCGCGACGGCGATCACCGGCGCGGACACCCGCGCCAGCGTCTCGGCCGGCACGCCGCGGAGCACCTCGTCATAGATGGCGAGGGCGGTCTCGCGCCGGATGCCGAGTCCCGTCTCGACGAACAGCTCGGCGTCCTCGCCGCGAAGGCCGTAGCTGCGCGCGGTCGACGTCCAGAACCCGCGCTGCTCCCAGAACCGGAGCAGTATCCGCGCGAGCAACATCGACCGGCGCCTCGGCGGCGCGAGCTGCGCGCTCGCGAGGAACAGGCTGCGGACGAGCTCCGGATGACGCGCGGCCACCTCGATCGCGACGCTCGACCCCAGCGACAGGCCGACCAGGTGGGCGCCGCCGGGGGCGCGCTCGGAGATCAGCTCGGCCACGCGATCCGCGGTGTCGGCGATCGACACCCACGGCTCGTGGTTGCTGGCGCCGAAGCCGGGGAGATCGGGGACCAGCTGCCGGAAGTCCTCGAACGCCGGGAGCTGCATCCCCCACATCCACCCCGCCACGTTGCCGCCGTGCAGGAACACCACCGGCTCGCCCGCCGCGTCGCCGTCCTCGTACACGTTCACCGGGCACCGAGACGCGCGCCGTTGGCCAGGATGCGGTCGAGCTGGGCGACGAGTGCGGCTTCATCGACGCCGTCGTCGAGCCCGGCCTGGTGGGCGTCGAGTCCGCTCCAGGCGGCGTCGAGCAGCGCGGCACCGCGCGCGGTCAACGCCACCAGGTTCGCGCGCGAGTCGGTCGGATCGGTGCGCGTCGCGAGGAGGCCCTCCTCGACCAGCGCACCCACCCGCTGGGTGACCGAGGCGCGGGACACCCCGAGGTTGGCGGCGATGCGCTGCTGCGACGGCTCGCCGAGCACGCGCACCATGAGCAGCACGAGGAAGGCCGGGTACCGGATGCCGTGCTCGCTGCGCAGATAGGCGTCGGCCACGCGGTCGAGCAGCGCCGTGACGCGGTGGAGCTTGAATGCGGTGCTCTCGATGATCGAGGCTGTCGGGTCGGTCATATTGTTAAGTAGTTAACAATAATCCGGCCCGGAATGCAAGTCAGCGCGAGCGACGGAGGAACTCCTGCCCTCGCGGGGACAGCTCGTAGCCGACGTCGAAGCTGCGCGTGAGGCCGAGCGCCTTCAGCTTGCGGACGTCGATCTTGAACGGGGCCGTCTCGCGGCCGACCATCGCGGCCAGGTCGGGAGCGCGGCGTTGCGGATGCTCCTCGATGAGGCCGAGGGTCTCGAAGGTCCAGGCGCCATGGCTGCTCGCCCTGTCGAGCCGTGTGAGCTTGGTCCGCAGTGCGGTGATCTCGTCGTCGGTCAGATCGGCGCTCTCGCGCAGGGCGATTCGCGGGTCGGGACCTGCCCAGGTGAGCCCGACGCGGAAGAGCGGCACCTCCGGTCCGCCCTTCGTGAGCTTGAGCACCGCGGCCGGCGATGCGGCGCCGGCTGCCTCGGCGTCGTCCTGCGTCACAGCGTCGTCCCTGACCTGCTCGACCGAGGTCACCTCGATCAGGCCGGCGGACGTCAGGAATCGCCCGCCGACCTTGACTCGCGGCCCCGTCCATCGCCGGAACGCCAGCGTCACCGTGCCTTCGGCGACCCCTGCGGCGATCTTCGGCGGCAGCAGCATCCGGGCTCCTAGCCGAGGGTCCGGAACTCGAGGGAGTCGGCCGTGCTTCCCGCATCGACGGTGGCGAACCGGGTGAACCCCTCGGCGGCGAGCGCCTCGAGCGCCGGCTTGAGGTTCTTGGGGCGGGCGACGAGCCGCACGCGGGCTCCCTGTGCGATCAGCGAGGTCTGGATGCCGAGCAGGCTCGCCAGCGCGACGTCGGCGTCGTGCACGAGCACCACGCCGTCGCCGCCGGCGTCGTCCGCCAGCTCGACCAGCTCCACGAGCCGCTCGAACCCCAGCGAGAAGCCGGTCGCCGGCACCTCGGAGCCGAGGAAGCGCCCGATCATCCCGTCGTAGCGGCCACCCCCGCCGAGCGAGTAGTCGACGCCCGGGTGGGCGAGCTCGAAGATCGGGCCGGTGTAGTACCCCATCCCGCGCACGAGGAACGGGTCGAACCGCAGCCGCTCGGCGCCGACCGCCTCCCCGAGTGCCGCCAGGTCGGCGACGACGGCCGCATCCGGATCGGGCGGAAGGGCCTTGCGGATCGCGGCCTCACCGAACGGCAGGAACTCCATCGTGGTCGGGCGGCGGAAGAAGGTCTCCAGCGCGTCGACGGCGCCGGGCGTGATGCCGCGGTCGCGCAGCTCTGCGATGACCCCGTCGTGCGCGATCTTGTCCAGCTTGTCGATCGTGATCAGCACCGCATCCTGTTCGGACGCCACGAAGCCGAAGCCCCCCAGCATCCCGATCAGCAGCCGCCGGTCGTTGATCCGGATGGATGCGTCGCCCAGCCCGAGGGCATCGACCGTCGCGAGAGTGGCGGTCAGCAATTCCGCCTCGGCCGCGATGCCCGGCTCGCCGATGATGTCGATGTCGCACTGCACGAACTGGCGAAAGCGACCCTTCTGCGGGCGTTCGGCCCGCCAGACGGGCGCCAGCTGGATGCTGCGGAACACCGTGGGCAGCGCGGCGCGGTGGGTCGCATAGAAGCGGGCCAGCGGGACGGTCAGATCGAAGCGCAGGCCGAGGTCGACCAGGTCGAGCGGCTCGTCGGCCGCCTTCAGGTCCTCGGCCGAGAGCCCGCGCTTCAGCACCCCGAAGGCGAGCTTCTCGTTGTCGCCGCCCAGGCCGGCGTTCAGGCGATCGCTGTCCTCCATGACCGGCGTCTCGATCTCGTCGAACCCGTGCGCCCGGTAGGTGTCGCGGATCACACCGAGCACGCGCTCGCGACGCGCCTTCTCGGCCGGGAGGAAGTCGCGCATGCCGCGCGGGGGGTTCACCTGACTGGCCACGGTGCCTAGTCTGCCAGCGCCCGCGAGTCGTAGGCTCTCGGACACCACGCTTTGCCCGGGAGGTCTGCCATGAGTCCCCTGTTCGGTCCCGATGCCGGTCGCGTGCAGCTCAACGGCACGCGCACAGCCGGCACCATCGTCGGCATCGAGGTGAACATCACCTCCGACGAGGGGGCGACGCGCTTCAACGACTACGCGGTCGAGGCGGGCGGCACCGTCTACGGAATCCGGCAGGATCTGGACCCGGATGACGAGATCCGGCTCGGGATGCCCGTCACCCTTCTCGTCGACGGGACGGCGGCCGTCATCGAATGGGGCGACTCCGGGACCTATCGCTGGAAGATGCTGAAGACCCCGCCTGCCGCCGGCATCGCCGACGACCTCGACGGAAGCGGCAACCGCGGAGCGATGAAGCGGATCCGGCGCGGTACCGCGGTCGCCGTCACCCTGCTGGAGTTCTCGGTGCGGAAGGTCGCGCTGGGGCTGGGCGAATCGGTGGACGCGAAGGTTCGGGCGGTGCCCGGCGGCGGCGGCGAGCCGTTCGAGGCGACGATCCCCGCGATGCAGCAGACGCCCGGGTATGCCGCGCATCTGCCGGCGATCGGAGCGACGCTGCCGGGATGGATCCGCAGCGGTCTGCTCGGCGGCGAGTCCGTCGTGATCGACTGGGCGGCGGCCGCGAACGCCGACCCCGGGGTGGGACGCCCTCCCGCGCCTCTGCCGGGGAAGCGGGGCGGACTCCTCGGCCAGCTGGCAGGCGGCACTGCCGGAAGCGCCGAGGCGGATGCGGGGGCGGATGCTGGGGCGGATGCTGCAGCGCCCGCGGGGGCGGATGCGGGGGCGCCTGCGGGGGCGGCTGCTGGGGCGCCCGCGGCCGCGGATGCTGCAGCGCCCGCGATCCCCGCCTTCGCGCAGACGCTGCTGGCCAAGGCAGGCGTGCCTCAGGCCGGAGAGGTTGCCGGCGGGGCGGCGACCGACGCCGACGACGACGTCTCCTGGGAGACCTTCCTCGATGTGCAGCATCAGATCGACTGGGGGCCACTGAAGAAGAAGGAGATCGAGGACTACGCCGTGTCGAAAGGCGTTCCCGCGGGCGAGTGGCCCGCCGCGCAGCGGCGCTGGCAGCTGCGGATGGGATCCGACATGGGGTTGATGACCGAATACGGGCAGCGCATGTCGCGGCCGTAGGCGTGGGTGGGGACCCGGCTTGCTCGTGCGGTGCGCGGTCGGCGTGCGCTGCAAGGGCGTCGTCTTGTCTCCTCTCCTCCCTCGTTCATCTGTTCGAAACTTGTTCACAGATCGCCACCTTTGAGTAGCATTCTTGTTCGACACCTGCGAAGATGGACGCATGCCCACCGCACTCTGCGACGACCTGATCGTCGTCCTCCCCGATGTGCGCGACCTCGCGCCCCTGGGTGACGACGAGCTGCTGGCCGTGCAGGCGCACATCGCCGCAGCAAGGCGAAAGGTGGATGCGACGGCGGCAGCGGTGGCGAGCGAAGTCGCGCGGCGCTCGCGGCCCGACCTCGGATACACCGGGCTCGCGCAGCGTACGGGAGCCCGAACGCCCGATCGGCTGATCGCCTCAGTCACCGGACTGTCGGTCAGCGAGTCGCGGGCGATGATCACCGCCGGCGAGGCTCTTGACGGTGAAGCGTCGTGGATGGCCCCGGTGGCGATCGCGCTGCAGACCGGCGACGTGTCGGTCGGGGCCACGGCGGCAATCAGACGAGGGCTCGGCGAGCCCAATGCCGACGTCAGCGCCGACGATCTGGCTGTCGCAGCGCAGCGGCTCGTCGATGAGTCGGGCGATCTCCCGCCGGAACGATTGGCGGCGCTCGCACGCGAGGCGCGCGACAGCATCGACGCCGACGGGGTGGCGGATCGTGAGGCCGCCTTGCGGGAGAAGCGCTCGTTGCGCATCTCGCGTCTCCCCGACGGCATGACGAGGCTGGTAGCCCTGCTCGATCCCGAGAACGCCGCGTTCGTCACAGATGCGATCGACCGAGTCACGGCTCCGAGGCGCGGCGGGGTGCGATTCGTCGACCCCGACGAGCAGCGGCGGGCCGGCCATATCCTCGACGATCCGCGCAGCACCGAGCAGCTCGCCTTCGACGCTTTCGTGACCATGATCCGGCTCGCGGCAGCGGTCGACGATGGTCGTATCTTCGGTTCGCGCGCACCCGAAGTCCGCGTGCACGTCCGCGCTGAGCACCTCGAGCGCGGCAAGGGATTCGGATGGATCGAGGGCCAGTCCACGACGATCTCGCTCGGCACCGTCGAACGCCTGATCTGCACCGTAGGTGCCCTGCCGATCGCGTTTCTCGACGATGGACGTCCGTTGAAGCTCGGCCGCTCCCAGCGTCTGTTCTCGGCGGCGCAGCGGATCGCGCTCGCAGCCCGTGATGGCGGCTGCCTCATACCCGGATGCGAGAGGCCACCCTCGTGGTGCGAAGCGCATCACATCGATGAATGGGGCGAGCATCAGGGCGACACCGACGTCGATGTCGGCGTCCTGCTGTGCCGACATCACCACATGTGGGTGCACGATACGGGCGCCCGAGTCGCGCGGGTCACGGGCGGATTCGAAGTACGTCGTGCTGGACGAGCGGCCATGCGCCTTGAATCGAAGAGCCCCGTACGGCGCGCCGCGGCCTGATCACGGCCCGGTGTGCGAGCTCTCCACAGATCGCACGTCCGCCTGCAGGACCCGCAATGCGCCCCGGAGTGCGCGCTCGCTGTCAAAACCCGCATCGCGCGCTGCCGCGACCATCCCGAGAAGCTGGACGCCGAGTTCTGCTTCCGTCGCCGGGATCGCCGTCGGCGTCCGCGTCACCCCGAGCTTGCCCGCCCGCCCGAGCAGCTTGTCGGCGAGCGCCAGGGCGGGCATAGCCTGCGGGATGCCGTCCAGGGTGCTCGATCGGTGCGACTTCTCGACGGCCTTGATGCGATCCCAGGTCGCCACCACCTCATCCGGGGTCTCGGCCACCACGTCGCCGAACACGTGCGGATGCCGTGCGATCATCTTCTGCGTCATGTGAGCCGCCACGTCGTCGAGGGTGAAGCGGCCGGCCTCCGCCTCGATGTCGGCGTGGAAGATCACCTGGTAGAGCACGTCGCCGAGCTCCTCGATGAGCTCCTCGCGGGTGCCGCCCTCGATCGCCTCGATCAGTTCGTAGCACTCCTCGAGCAGGTACTGCACGAGCGACTCGTGGGTCTGGTCGCGATCCCAGGCACAGCCACCGGGAGCCCGCAGATGGTGCAGAGTCGCGACGAGCTCGTCGAGCTGGGGATTCGGGGCAGCTGGTGCGGAGGCAGGGGCCATTCCCCCATCCTGCCGCGCGCTGCCACACTGATGCGGTGAGGCTTCCGGGTTCGGTCATCGCGTTCGTGGTCATCTCCGCGATCGTGGTCGGCGTGTTCCTCGTGATCGAGGCCGGTGGGCTGCCGGTCGGCTGGCAACCAGCGGTCTCGGCGCCCGGCGACGCGGCGCCCGGCGGCACGGCGCCCGGCGACCCGGCGCCCGGCGACACGGAGCCCGGCTCACCGCAGGCCATCCCCACCGGAGCGACATCGGCCACGATCGAATACGTGCACGACGGTGACACGCTCTTCCTCGCCGACGGCACCAAGGTACGTCTGCTGGGGATCGACACTCCAGAAGTCGGCGAGAACCTCGAGTGCTACGGCGAGGAGGCGACCGCACTGCTGAGGTCCCTGCTCCCGGAAGGAACAGCGGTCAGCGTCCTTTCCGATGTTCAGCCCCTCGATCAGTACGGTCGCTCGCTTCTGTTCGTCTACACCGAAGACGGCGAGCTGGTGAACCTCACCTTGATCGAGCAGGGCGCGGCCGAGGCCGTCGTGCTCGAGCCGAACCTGCTGTTCGCCGACGAGCTCGAAGCGGCCGAGGACGCCGCACAGTCGGCCGGGACAGGCATGTGGGGCGCGTGCTGACCGACAGCCTCGGACTCAGCGGAAGGCGGCGATGCCGGTGATCGCCTGGCCGAGCACGAGGGTGTGCACCTCGTCGGTGCCCTCGTAGGTGCGCACCGACTCCAGATTCGCGGCGTGCCGCATCGGCGAGTGTTCCAGCGTGATGCCGTTGCCGCCGAGCATCGCGCGTGCCTCGCGGGCGATGCGGATGGCGACCCGCGTGTTGTTGAGCTTGCCCACCGAGATCTGGTGCGGCTCCAGCTCCCCGTCGTCCTTCAGCCGCCCGAGGTGGAGCGCGAGCAGCATCCCGGTCTCGATCTCCAGCGCCATGTCGACGAGCTTCGCCTGCGTCAGCTGGAACGCGGCGAGCGGCTTGTCGAACTGAGTGCGCTGCTGCGTGTACTCGAGGGCCGCCCGGTAGCTGTCGCGAGCCGCGCCGAGCACCCCCCACGCGATCCCGTACCGTGCCTCGTTGAGGCAGGCGAACGGTCCACGCATGCCCTCGGCGCCCGGCAGCCGTGCCACCTCCGGCACGCGCACGTCATCGAGCGCGATGTCGCACTGGATCGACGCCCGCATCGAGAGCTTCGGCGCGATCTGGGTGGCGGTGA
>Ga0190272_10001304_pt1 | contig 11981 bp, 8 predicted proteins | sample Popmic504T_FD_133746 | JGI IMG/M metagenome (GOLD analysis project Ga0190272, IMG submission 133746) | Populus adjacent soil microbial communities from riparian zone of Shoshone River, Wyoming, USA - 504 T | ecosystem: Environmental > Terrestrial > Soil > Riparian zone | place: USA: Wyoming...
CTTTGCATTGCTCATCGCCGCCGCGAACGACTTGACCGCCGCGGGTGAATACGGAAGGTCCGGCGTCCCACGCATCGGGAGGTAGACGTACTCCATCCCCAGCTTCTTGACCAGCGCTGCCTCGTCGAATCCCACGCGAGCCATTTCCGGAGGACTGCGGAGATTGATGACCGTGGTCACTCCCTTCGCATGAAGCTCGCGCAGCGCACGCTCGGTGGGCTGACCGCCGATGAACACGTCATCGCCGACGCTCGCGAATTTGTCCTGGAAGAGCCCGCGCGTCTCGAGCTCGACGGGGGCCGGTACAGTGCCTGTCGGATTCTGGCCAGTCAGCCGCTGAGCGTCACACACTCCGGATGTCACCGCCAACATTGTGGCGAAGCCGGCCACTCTCATGATGTCAACACGCGTCATACGTTCTCCTTTGCGGTCTGTCGTCTCGCTTGCCCGACAATTTAGACGTGCAGTAGTGAAACAAAGTTGCCTTACACCACGCCACCACGCCTCCACGGGTCCCCCGCCACGGCCACCCCGGCCTCGGCTATTTTAACCAGGTCGCCCGACAATCTCATCCAGGGAAAGAATTCACATGAAAACCATGCGAACAACTGCTGAACGTGCCGTTCTCGCCGGCGGCTGCTTTTGGGGAATGCAGGATCTCATTCGGCGGCGTGAAGGCGTCATTTCTACGCGGGTCGGCTACGCGGGAGGCGACGTTCCCAATGCGACTTACCGCAATCACGGGACGCACGCCGAAGCGATCGAGATCACATTCGATCCGGCAAAGATCAGCTATCGCAGCCTGCTTGAGCTTTTCTTCCAGATTCACGACCCGACCACCCGCAACCGGCAGGGCAACGACCTCGGGACGAGCTATCGGTCGGCAATCTTTTTCACGAGCGACGAGCAGAAACGCACAGCGATCGACACGATCGCTGATGTCGACGCGTCGGGGCTATGGCCGGGGAAAGTCGTCACCGAAGTGGCACCGGCGGGCCCGTTCTGGGAAGCAGAGCCCGAGCATCAGGACTACCTCGAGCGAATTCCGAACGGCTATACGTGCCACTTCGTGCGGCCGAACTGGATCCTGCCCAGGCGAAACGCGAGCGATCGCGAGCGGTCACTCACAACCTGAGCAGGCCTGGCCTACCCCGCAAGGCGAGACCCGATAGTCAAAGGCAGATACATCCAGCCGCTGGACGAGCACCAGAGGATCGAGTTTGTTTCGGGGTTTAGCAGACTCACCCGAGCCGAGGATCCGTGTATGCGAGTGAACGCTGGGCGGTGCGGATTGTCCACCTGCGTGGGCCTTGCAGTCTCGTTGCTACTCACACCTCCCGCGCTCGGTCAGCAGTCTGAAACATCTGCGCTTACTCCACCAAGCCTGATCCTCACCGGCGGGAAAGTCTTCACCGCTGACTCGGCTCGCCCCTGGGCGGAAGCGGTTGCAATCCGCGGCGACCGCATCGCCGCTGTCGGCACAACGGCCGAGATTCGCCGGCTCGCGACCAGCGCGACGCGTGAGATCCCGCTCGGCGGTCGCGTCGTCATCCCCGGAATAAATGACGCACACGATCACCTTGGTGAGACAGCGCTCGGCCCGGGATTCCGAACCGGCATGTCGCCGATGCCGGATCCGACACCGGTGCAGGTGCTCGATTCACTCCGGTCGCTGGCATCGCGCACACCGAGTGGGAGCTGGTTGCGCACGCAGGTCGGCATGGGTGTGCTTTCCGACACCTCCATAAATCGCGCGTCGCTCGATCGTGCCGCGCCCAATCATCCGGTGATGCTCCACGGCTGGTGGGGACACGGCATGGTGCTGAACAGCGCTGCCCTCCGCGCGCTTGCAATCGCGGACGATGCCAGGGATCCGCTGGGCGGTTGGTACTCGCGCGGACACGACGGGCGCTTAACGGGGCGGGCCGACATATACGCCAACTGGGACGCCCAGCGGCGGCTCGCGGCCAGTCATCCGGAGACGGCGCTCGTCGCGGCTCTCCGCGAGTTCAGCGATTCGTCGATCCGGATGGGAGTCACGAGCGTGCAGAACATGGCGGGGGCTTTGGCACCCGGGTTGACCGCGCGCGTTTTCCGCGACGCGCGGCTACCGATCAGAGTGCGGCTCATTCGCTGGTCGATCCCGACGCCGACGAGCATGAACGCCGTGGAATGGGACACCGTGAGTGAGCGTATCGCAGCGCGCGTGATCGTCGATGGTCGCAAGTGGGTGCCGGAAGGCACGCCGATCGAACAGTTCGCGCTGCGGCGAACAGCCTATCCGGGCAGGCCGGATTGGTACGGCCGGCTGGCATTCCCTGTCGACACGATTCGCGCGATACTGGCTGGCGCGCTGCGGCCGGGTGCGCCGCAGCTCCATATCCACATCGTCGGTGACAGTACGGCCGAGCTCGTGCTCGACGCAATGGAGGCATTGGCTCCCGCTCCTGCATGGCGCGAGCGGCGCGTGCGCATCGAGCACGGCATCCCGATCACCGGCGGACAGATCGCGCGCGTCGCGCGGCTCGGTATCGTGATAGCACAGCCGCGCGGCGCGTTGCCGTACCGCTCGTGGCGAGCGGCGGGGATTCCGGTTGCGTACGGATCGGACATGCTGCGAAATCCATTCGTGCACATGATCACCGTAGTTACCGGCGCCGAGCTGCCGGCAGAGGCGGTTTCGCGCGAAGAAGCCGTGAGGATGTACACGCACGGCTCCGCCTTCGCGGAGCGGAAGGAGAAAGAAAAGGGAACGCTCGCGCCGGGCATGCTCGCCGATCTCGCGGTACTGTCGCAGGACATCTTCACGGTGCCCGTTCCCGCCCTGCCAGCGACGCGAAGTGTATTGACAGTCATTGGCGGTGAAGTCGTGTATGATGGTCTCCGTTCAGTTCGATGAGATCGATGCGCTCCGAAAGTCTTCGCGGTCTGTTTTTCTCCGGATTGATCGCCTGCGCGCCAGTCGCGCGGCCGACGGTCGTTCCCGATCCGGTGTTTCTCCCCTCCCCCGACCAGGCGATGCGCCAACTCCCGTTTTCCGACGCGGTCCGCGTGGGAGATCTGCTCTTCCTGTCAGGAAAGATCGGCACTGTTCCGGGAACGACCGAATTGGTGCCGGGGGGAATCGCTGCCGAGACCAGGCAGACGATGGAGAGCATCAAGGCCACGCTGATTGCCAACGGGTCATCGCTCGACCGTGTCGTCAAATGCACGGTCATGCTCGCCGACATACGCGAGTGGGCGGCGATGAATGAAGTCTACGCCCGGTACTTTCCCAATCGCCGCCCGGCGAGGAGCTCGTTTGGGGCCAGCGGGCTCGCGCTCAACGCACGCGTAGAGATCGAGTGTATCGCGGCGGCGGGTCTACAGACGCCGAAATAGCGATTCTCAAGCGTCAGGACGTCGTATTTTAGGCACAGATGTCGACACTTGGAATCGTCGGTGGGCTGGGCCCCGAGTCAACGATAGACTACTACCGCCGCATCCTGCAGGAATGGAAGCGCGACACGCCCACCTCGTCACCCTCTATCATCATTGACAGTCTCGACGTCGACCTCGGATTGCGCCTCGTCGCGCATGACAGGCCGGCACTCATCGAATATCTGTCAGCGTCGCTCAGCCGCCTCGCCGCCGCTGGAGCGGACTTCGCGGCGATGGCAGCCAACACCCCCCACGTCGTATTCGACGATCTGGTCGCGCGGTCGCCAATACCGATGGTGAGCATCGTCGAAGCCTGCGCCGACGAAGCGGAAAAGCGCGACATGGGCCGCGTGGCGCTGCTCGGCACCCGCTTCACGATGGAAGGAACCTTCTATCCCAGGGTCTTCTCCCGGCGCGGAATCGCGGTGGTCGCACCGAACGACGAGGAGCGGACCTGGATCCATGACATGTACATTGGCCAGCTGCTCAAGGGCGAGTTTCGCGATGACACCAGAGACGGGGTGACAACGATCGTCGGAAGACTTCGAGGGCGGGAAAAGATCGACGGAGTAATTCTGGGCGGAACCGAGCTGACCTTGCTGTTGTCGGGTGCGGTGGTAGCAGGCGTCCCGGCACTCGACACCACTGCGCTCCACGTAGAAGCGATTGTCCAGCGCTTACGCCTCTGAACAGGCAAGCTCCAGTGACTTTGACGCTACTTCACCCCAGCTCGGCGCACCTCTCTCAGCGCGTTGTCCCCAACCCGGGAGTGTAAAGCGATCTGATCCGCTGCGTACGAAAGACGTATCCCGGGTTTCCGTCGATACGCCACATCAGCCGCCCGTCCGCGTCGTACTCCTCGACCCGTCCGGCTGTACCAAATGTCACGAGGGTGCGCCCGCCGGCAAGGCTCTGCACGCTTCCACCGATGAGCGTAACGACACCCGGATTGGACCCGTAAGAGTGCGACAGTCGCGCGGTGCGCGCCGCTTCGTCCACGGTGTAGCGCTCAGCGCGGGACTCGCGTGGATTGCCAACGTTGTCGAGAAGCAGCAGGGTCCCCGCGCCGGCGACGCGCACTCCATGCTGTCGCGCATATGCCGGAGAAGGCGACTCGGAAAAAGTGAACTCATTTCGCCGGCCGCCCATCCGCCACATTACAGCTCCGGTGACCGAATTGATCTTGGTCAGCTCTCCGAGGTTACGGAACGAAACGATCAGGTTTCCGTCCGTATCGAGGTCCAGGGAGTTTCCGTGAGTCCAGTTGACGCTCGCTCCGGTTCGGTCCGCTGAATCGAGATCGGTAATCGCGAAATGGTCGAAGGCGCTCCAATCAAACAGGAGCGTGCCACTCGCACTGATATGCTGCAATGCCGTACCCATGACCGCGGCGGTGCCGGCGCCACCGAGCGACGACAGATCCATCGTGCGCACTTCGTCACACATCAGCCAGTAACTGCCGTCCTGCAGCGTGATCAGATCATGGAAGCGCGGCTGCAAGCCGTGCGCGCATCCCAAGGTTCGTGTGACGTTGCCTGCCGGGTCGATTTCAAGCCACGGCTCGAGGTCGTCGCGCTCAGGTGTTGTCGGCCGCGCCACGTAGTGTCCGTTGGGCTGCGCCATGAAGTTCAAGCCCGGACCGTCGGCAAATCGTCGGTACCACACCACACGTCCGGTGTTGTCGATGACCAAACCGTAGGCGCCTGCCGCGAATACGACATACCCGGGCGCTGGATCCGAGCCGCTGACGGCATACCGGGGAAGATCCGAAGGCAGCGTGTCTGTCGAGATGCGGACCGGATTCCCCACTGCAGTTCCGCCCAATCCGTAAGCAACGGCACTGACGGCGTAGCTCCTCTCCGGGAGAAGTCCGAGTACAGGGATGGTCGCCGCACCTCTCACAACGTATACCGCCGGCGTAATGCTGTCTCCCGCCAGCAGCACGTCGTCGAGACGGAATCTTACCGCGACGCTATCAGCGTGGCTTACACTGACCGAGACTATGAAGCTCAGCGAATTGTGCGGACTCGCCGCAGCGACGGTGGTTCCGAGCACCGGCTGTGCAGGCCTTTCCGGGCCGGAAACATCGGTCATACAGCCGGCCAACATCACCGCAACACCGGGGAGGAAAACGCACCGCATCGAGGGCTACGGACGCCAGGATGGATTGGTCGCGCCGCTCTCATACCTCGGCAGCGTGTAGGCAATCCCGTCCAGGCCGATTATCACGATGTGGGAGTTGTAGTAGTACGAGTTCGAGGTGAATGCAATCTTGTCTCCGTCCGGGGACCACGCGGGATCCAGGACGTCCTCATAACCAAAGGTGAGCGCGACCTTGCCTGAGCCATCGGCCTTCATTATCCAAATGTCACTCCCATAATTGCCCACTCCATTGACGTACGCGATCCTGGTCCCATCGGGAGACCACGCCGGGTGGGTGTCAGCACGGAGGGCGGACGTCAGCCGGGTGGGGGATGATCCGTCGGCATTCATCACCCAGATCCCGGCCGTCCCACCACGGTCGCTGTCGAAGGCGATTTTGCTGCCATCGGGAGACCAGGCGGGATGCTCGTCTCTTGCATTCTCCGTCGTCAACCGGATCACGCCGGTTCCATCGGCGTTCATCACGTAAATATCCGGGTTGCCGCTCGGGCGGCTGACGAAAGCGATTTTCGATCCGTCTGGTGACCACGCCGGCTGATCGTTGACGCCGCCATTGGTGAGGCGCACCGGGTTCGCGCCGGTGGCGGCCATTACATATATCTCAAAGATTCCGTGCCGGGCGCTCGCGAAGGCGATCCGGGTTCCGTCCGGCGACCACGCAGGATCGAGATCAGCGCCGGCTTCGGTCGTCAGGCGGACAGCGGCGGTGCCGTTGGTGTTCACGAGATGCACATCCGCGAGCGTTCCGAAAGACTCGACGTAGGCGAGCCGATTTGGTGCTGAACAGTTGATGTCGATTGCAACGGCAGTGATGCTTCCAGCCACCACTGTCGCCTCGCGCCGGTTCGCGGGGACAACAATGCAGTTCGCCGCAATGTCGTGGAGTTCGACGGTATACGTTCCCGTCATAAGCGCGCCGATTGTCAGGGTGCCATTCGTCGGCACTCGGTTGCCCGAAAAAAATCGTCCGTACTGAGACACACGGAGATCGTATCCATTGACGTCCAGGTCGACCCCGCTGGATGTCGTCGTCACGCGCAACCCGGCGGAAGGGACGCACGAGATCACGAACCCTACGCTTACGACTTGTCCGTTCCCTACAGTCACCATCCGCGGGTGCGGTGCGTCTACCGCGCAGTTGTCCGAGACCCCGCCGAGGCTTACCGAATGATCGCCCTCGGGGATGCCGGTCATGTTAAAGCTCCCGTTCGCCGGCACCCCGCTACTCACGCGGCTTCCGACAACCAGCGAATACCCATCGGTGTCGAGCTCGGAACCCGAAGTGACCGCCGAAACTTGAACCGTGCCGGTCTTGGGTCCGCAGGTGACGAGAAATGTCACGGAAACCTCGCCCCGTTCGACCCTCACTTGACGGGGGTTGTGACCTGTCAGCAAGCAGTTCGGCGCGAGGCCGTCGACCCATACCTCGTGGTCGCCTACCTGAAGACCGGGTATCGTCAACGCCTGGTTGGGAGCGATGGTGTGTGACGCGCCGCCATCGACACTCACGACGTATCCGTCGAGGTCCCAGTTGGTGTTCGGCTCAGGCGTCCCGACGGTGATTACGATTGATCCAAACTGGGGTGCGGCGGGCTCTCCGCACCCCGTACCCAGTGCGGCGACCGCTAGTGCCACACCGGCAACGCTGCGATTGATCGACGTATACACTTTCACTCCTCTCCAGGATTGCGACACGCTTCTAGTAGGTGTCACACCGATTCTTCAGAAAACAGCTCACTTCCGTTATCGCTCGACCAGCGGTATTGGACTGCGGCCGTCCGGCGCCGTGCTCAGCACATAGGCCGCTACCCGGCGCCCGAGCTGCCGACCAACCTCGCAGTCGAAGCGATAGTGGAGACCGCCGAGAATGCGTGACTCTCCCGCCTCGACGACCATTGCATCGAGCACGCTGGTTTCGTTCGGGAACTCGCTGGCGAGCACCGTCGCATAAGCCGCAGTGAAGCACGAGTGACCGCTCGGGTACGCCGGGTGATTGGGCAAGCCGACGCGCAGCGTGAGAAAGGGATCGGCCTGCGACGGTCGAATCAGATAGTACGCGAACTTGGCGTCCCAGCACGCGTTCGACACGTCGAAGCCGGCGATGTTCATGAGCGCGAGGGTGCGGGCTGCGTCGCGCTCCGTGCGGTGGTGGGATACGATCATGTCAGAGGCGCGCCTGTTCATGTCGGCTGGACCCCGTGGAGCCCAGTCCGTGACGATGATTTGCTGCGCTGGGGTAATCCCGTCGGACAGCGCCCGTACTTCGGCGAGAGCACTCTTGAAAGCCTCGGTCTCGATCCCCGGCGGCGGACCGGGACGGAACTGATCGCCTGACTCGAGCGCAATGGTCCGGGTTCCATAACCCCCTTTCAGGGGATTCACGCCAGTCCAGCTACCTGGTCCGCCCGGGTTATCAGGTATGGTGGCGAGGTTGAAGTTGTCGGTCGCAGCATGCGCGACGACCTGCGCACCGATCGCGCGCCCGATCGCCTCACCGGCGCTGAAGTCCGTGTTCTGTTCGCCAGGCCACCCAGCCGCGGAGCTCTGCTCGGCGAGCTTGCCCTCGAGAAGGGCGGCATCAGCAGCCGACGGGAAGAACATCTTGAGAACTACCACCGACGCCGCTCCAGCCGCGGCTGCAGACGAAGCGCGTTGCTTTGCGTTCTTCGGGTTTTCGGCCGCGACGATGGCGTTGTACTGTGCAACGGACACGTAGGTCAGTATCCGGGCCTGGGCTGGAGGCGTACCAACGCCACGCGCCGCGATGAGGTCGCGCGCGGTCTTGTTCCAGGAAACGCTCGATCCAGCATCCCAGAATTTGACCGCCGCCTGCGAGCTCGCGACTGGCGCGGTGGGAACAGTGGCGGCATCGCTGCATGCCACCACCGCGAGCGCGGCGGCAATGAAGCTCGAAAACACTCTGCGACGATGGATCGTTGGCGTGGGCGATGGCATTCTGTCTCCTTTTTGTGGTGGACTTCAATCACTGTCACACCGAACCGTCCAAACGCGGCTCATTGCACGCCGCCGTACCCGATTCCGCATCGGGTTTGAGCCGCTTCGCTCGTAAAGGGGGTTAATGGAAGTACAGGCTCGATCAGCTCTGGCATCTACACGGAGAAAGCACGCGCATGGAAAGCTCGATTCGTCGTCGTATTGCGTCCTGTGTGCTGACCACCGCCTTCGCACTTCATGCGGGCGGGTGCGGTGACTCCTACGTGGGACCCGCTGCGTTATCGGCCATCAGTATCGGTCTCACTATTTCCGGCGTTGATACCGACGAGAATTTTGTCGTCTCACTCGACGGACTGGAGTCGCGGCCGCTGTCACCATCAGCCGGTCTGGTGCTGCGGTCGGTAGCCAGCGGCAGCCATTCGATCACGCTGAGCGGCTTTCGCGATCACTGCGTCCTCGATGGCGCCAATCCAGTCGTGGTCGAGGCACCGGCCGGAGGCGCGGTGACGGTCGACTTCAGCGTTACCTGCAGAGCCAGGTCCGGCGTAATCGCCGTTTTCGCAACCGTATCAGGGTCATCCACGCCGCTCTGGTTTGACGTGCAGGTGGACGCCGAGCATACCGAACGGATACGCGGAAATCACGAGACCGCGGTCGGCTCGTTCCCCGGGGGCGACCACATCGTCAGCCTTCTGGACCTTCCCAGCTCGTGCAACGTGATTGGTGATGCCACGAAGGCCGTATCGTTACGAGCGGGTGGGCTCACGCGGGACACCGCGGTGGTGAGCTTCGCGGTCGAGTGCAACTTCGCTCCACGAAGTACGACCGACACCGCGCTGATTGCATTCGAGCGTGGCGGCAATGTCGCACTCCTGCGGGAAGGTGGAGTGAATCCGGTCATGCTTGCCGGTGGACTCTCGCCGTCGTGGTCACCGGACGGCCAGTTCCTGACCTTCCAGAAAATCGGTTGCGATCTGGATATGCGATGTGACGACGTGTGGATGATCCGGCCGGACGGATCTGGAGCGGGCTCGATCACCAGCAGCGACTACTTCCACGACTCCGATCCCGCCGTGAGCCCTGATGCGCGGAGCGTCGCATTCATCCGGTTCTGGCTCGGTCCGGACCAGAGCTACCTGATGGTGAGCGATCTGACCGGCGCGGGTTCGTTGATCCTCTCGATCTGGGATCCGTACGCGACCCCAACCTGGTCGCCCGACGGCAGGCAGATTGCCTTCACATGCCAGGGCCCGGCGCCGTCCTGGGAGCTCGACATCTGCGTCGTGAAAACGTCAGGTGGCTGCACGAGCTACTTCGTGAACGTGTGCGAAGGACTCCCGGCTGTGGAACACCTGACATCCACTCGCTATGTCGAATCCGACCCCACGTGGAGCCCCGATGGCAGTCGCATCGCGTTCACGCTCGCCTGCTCGTCGGCGGGGTGCCCGTCCGGAGTGGATACGGAGGCCTACGTCGCCCTCATCGATCCGGTCACGCGCAGCGTGACGCCGATGGTCCCGGGTCACAGCCCTGAGTGGTCACCGGATGGCAAACGGATTTTCTTCGTGGGAAATGCGGGCAACCCCGGCCTGCGTGTCATCAACCTCGACGGCACCGGGCTGCAAAGCATCACGCATGACGTGAGAGACCGCGCACCTTCCGTGAGGTAGGCGCCGCGAAGCATGTTCCCGGTAGCCATTCGAGAGCTATTCATGGTAGTCGCATTCATACGCGGTCCCTGAACGTGCCGTCAGCAGTCCCCCACGCGGTGATGATCGCGCTGGCCCTGATTGGCTCGGCGGGCGCCGCACTGGCGCAGGGTGTGGCGACGACGGCAATCCGCGGTGTCGTCCGCGCTCAGGACGGAGCCGATATCACCGGAGCACCCGTCCGTATAGTCAACGTCAGCACCGGCGTTACAACGACGACACGGGTGCGACAGGGACGTTTCCTTGTACAGGGCCTCGAAGTAGGAGGTCCTTACGTCGTCGAGGTTCGCCATCTCGGATTCACCCCGCTGCGAACCACGCCGCTTTTACTGACCCTTGGCGAGCCGCTCGACGTCGAGTTTCAGTTGCAGCGCCTCATCACTCCTCTCGATAGCGTACTCGTCACGTCTGGCGGCTCGGGCGCGCTGCCGCGGGGAGCCGGCGGAGTCACCACCATTCCCGACGCGCTGCTGCACCGCCTGCCTACAATGGATCGGAATATCTTCGACTTCGTGCGCCTCTCTCCGCACGTGTCGACGAAAGTCGGGTCGCAGCGTATTGGACTTTCCGTCGCTGGCGCAAACATTCGCTTCAACAATTTTCTGATCAACGGGGCGGACGAGCGCGCGGTGAACGGCAACGTATCATCAGGCATCAACGGCGGAAAATCGATTCCAATCGATGCGGTGAAGGAGTACCAGGTGCTGGTCGCGCCTTATGACGTGCGATACGGCGATTTTTCGGGAGCTCTCGTCAACACGGTAACGCGATCCGGTACGAACAGCGTCGAGGGATCGACGTTCGCATACTGGAGAAATGACAGACTCGCCCGCGATGGAGACCTTGCCGCGAGTGAGCGCTACGATCGGCTGCAGTATGGGTTCTCGCTTGGGGGGCCGCTCGTGCGGGATCGGATTCATCTCTTCATCGCGTCCGACTTCCAGCGTCTTGCGTCACCGGCGCCTGGTGCCTACGTCGGGCAGCCGGCCACTTCGCTCGACGAGCTCCGGATCACCGAGGCCGATGTTTCGCGATTTGACGAGATAACGAGAGGATACGGCCTCCGCTCGGGCTCGGCGGGACCAGTCACCAACAGCGGTATCCTGCGCAATCTCTTCGCTCGTCTCGATGCGAGCTTCCCTGCGTGGAATAGCCGCATCGTGGCGTTCACGAGTTACGCCGGCTCGGAAGACCCGCGATTCACGCGCGCGGCGGCCGACACGTTCTATCTATCGACGTACAAATACGCGGTGTTGCCGGCGTTGCGAGTGAGCTCGGTCCAGCTTCATACCGATCTGGGTCGTATCTCGGGCGCGCACAACGAGCTGCTCGTTTCGCACGTTGGGGACGCTCAGAATTTCCTCCCCCAGGTTCGTCAGTCGATTGTGCGCGTAGTCGTGCCTGCGAGAGACGGAGGTCTCGTAACGCTCGTCAGTGGCACCAATGAGTTGGCTCAGGGGCGATTCGCGCGAAACTGGTCCGTAAGCGTAAAGGACGAGCTCAGCATTCCAGCCGGGGTGAACCACGTTCTGGTTCTCGGAGTTCAGGCAGAGCGTTTTCAGATACAGCGCGGTGGCGTCCCAGGCGCATACGGCACGTGGACGTTCGCGAGCCTGGACTCGCTCGAGCAAGGTTTGCCTGACCGCTATGAGCTGCGACAGGATTTCGGCAGCGCGGGCGCGCCGTTTCGCGGCGGGCAGTTTGCGGCCTACGTGGGAGACGAGTGGCGCGCGA
>Ga0190272_10001305_pt1 | contig 11978 bp, 4 predicted proteins | sample Popmic504T_FD_133746 | JGI IMG/M metagenome (GOLD analysis project Ga0190272, IMG submission 133746) | Populus adjacent soil microbial communities from riparian zone of Shoshone River, Wyoming, USA - 504 T | ecosystem: Environmental > Terrestrial > Soil > Riparian zone | place: USA: Wyoming...
CCCCAATAAGAGATGGATGTGTTCCGTCAGCTTGAAAGTCCGTCGGGCAAATCCAGGTTAGTCCATCGCTTCTTGGCGTTGTACCGTCTGCCCATAAGTAAATCCCCCATGAAAGCCAGGGTGCGTTTGCTCCAACCCCTGCATATTGCAATTGGGCATCCCCGTTTATCTGGGCCTCAATAACTTGTTTCACCGCCCACCCTGTCCAGTAGGCATACGGTTCAGGATTTAATGGAGTAGAGGCATATCCTCCATAACTTCTACTTGCCATATAACATAACTTTACGTTAGGGAACCGTGTTTTAATTTCGTTCATTATTCTTTTGAATTGCACTACGAGTGAATCGTGATACTCTTGTATTGGAGAACCGGCTGCCGGGTTTGCTGATTTGAACCAAATCACCTGTACCTGGTCTGCGGTTACACCGGCTGTTGTGAGGCGGGAACTTACGGTGTCCCAGTACTCAGTATATCCGGGTTCGCCTGGTGATGAAATAACCTTTGCCGGATGTGAGCCAAGTGCACCGTCAACTAAAGTGAGTTTGGGATTTTTTCCGGGAAAGGCATTTGCAACCGGGATGAATTGTTGAGTTTCCTGGGTTGTGTTTGACAGCCCAATGCTCATCCATACAATTTTTCCGTTCACTGCATCGGGATTTCCGGTAGTATCGAGGCACTGTACTTGTGATGCCATTTGCAAGCCTGCACTTTTGTGAGTTGGCGGCATATAGTTAGAGCCGTAGGGATATAAACCGCCCATAAGCCCCGTTACCGGGGAAATGTTAGTTCCTAAATCATTGATAGGGATATAACCCGTTGCAGGAGCAGAACAGTTGGCCTGACCAAATATTTGCTGAATGAAGCCTGAGAAACAGATTGTGAGAATGGCTATTTTTGATTTCATGCTTTTTTAGTTGGAGTAATGTTGTGAATTTTACATCAGGTTATTGCGGAAATGTCTCAAGGGGAACTCTCAGTATTTAGCATTGGACATTACGTTTAGCGTTGCCGGTAGTTGACTCCCGATCGCTATAGGCATAGGATACGCAACGGTATAGAAGCGTAAATGTTTTTAAAGATACAAATTTTTATATTACCTCGTCCGCACCAATAACTAGTGGGTTCTGTTACCGTATAGCACATTATTTTGAGCATTTACGCGACAGTTGAGCAGTAATAAAACTGACGATATAAATATTGTTTTCATAAATTAGTTTTGAGTTTCTTCCACGTATTCAAGAATATCAGAAGGCTGACAGTTTAGTGCCTTACAGATAGCTTCTAAAGTGCTAAAGCGTATAGCTTTGGCTTTACCCGTTTTAAGGATGGAAAGGTTTGAAAGTGTTAGTTCAACTTTTTCTGATAGCTCATTAAGCGACATTTTTCGCTTTGCCATCATTACATCTAAATTTACAATGATTGGCATAGCTTATACTGTTAAGTCGTTTTCATTTTGAAGTTCAATTCCCTTTTTAAAAATAGTCGCAATAACATAGATTACAGCCCCCATCAAAATAAATGCCTGACTGTCTGTCCAAAATTGGTTTAAGTTTTCGATGACAAAACCATGATGCATTAAATTTTTAGCGAACTGACTTGCGAGGTAACCTAACAGTCCGATGGAAAGGGTGTAATAACTAATTTGTGCAATCTGACTCGAGACAAAAGTGTTGAACGGTTTTGTTAAATCCATTTTGTGCATTAGTCTGATAACTATGTAAAACAGGCAGGCCTTTAAAATTGAAATGAATAGAATAAAGCTATAGAGGCCGTAAAAAGCCCATTTATTATCTCTATACAATTCAATTAAGTCCAGCTTTTGATAAAGATTTTGGATAGATTCAGGCTTATAGAGACTGAAAAAGAAGTTCACTATCAAGCCTCCGGCTTCAATACTTAAGCCGACAAAGATCACCCAGGCCACAATATGTAAGCCTTTAAAAACGAAGTTGTTTGTTTTTGACATCAGTTAAAATTTAAATTGATGTCGCAAAGATAATAAATAATTATTGAAAAACAATAAAAAAATATCAATAATCAAAAATTATTTATTGACTCATTTGGAAATTTTGACTAAGTCGTTGATTTTCTACGATTTGTCATTGAGTATATAAGTCCGATTATGAAGTTAAGTTTGTTTGGGATGTCATTTGTTGGAATCCGGTGTCTTTTTACAATGACCTTTAACGGTTTGGGGGTTCGATGGCAGGCCATACTTCCGTCTACGTCTGCTCGCTACTAATCTAACTTAAAACTACTGAAGCCAATACTTCCAGCTCAGCCCCCGGTTTTGCAACCTATGTTAGTGGCTGGCGGTCTCAATTCGTCGTAAATGAAACATCTTTGCCTTCTGCTCGTGCTTGTCTAACAGCTTGTTGATATTGTTCTGGTAAGCTGTCCACCGGAACAATAAATCCGTCAACCATTACCATATTTGCAAGAGGATTATTATCAAGCATTTTTCTTGTTGAAAATTCTCTGTTCCAAAGTTCAAGTTTAAGCAAATCTCTGATTTGCCTGGATTTATTTCCAGTTGTGGATTTGCTCGTTCGGAAAAATCCATTGATGTCATCAATGGTAACATAAGGTGTAAATGACTTATCAAATAAAAAATTAATTGTCCCAAGCGCATGTATGATTGCAGCAGCCCATATTTGTGGTTGCCCAGTTACAAATGGTGGATTTCTTTTACGGCCGAGTTTCAGAACCAACCGCTCAGATAGTTCATAATATTCTTCGTCTAAATATTTTGCACAAAAATCCCTGACAAAGTCAAGAATTCTTTGCTGCCGGTCTTGTAAATTTTGTTTATCCATTTTTTTCAGTCGATTAATGTTAGCACATTCTTGTTATGATTTATTGTTAACGTTTTGTGGCTTAGCGTTCGGACGGGCAATCACAAAGTTGCAATTTAGTATTAAAGTTCAATATTAATTAAAATTCCTGTTGTGAAGCTCAGCCCACTGAGCGCAAGGTTATCCGCTGGTTATTATTCTTCTTTAACAATTTTGATGATGTCATTAATTTCAGTTTTGTCCGGAATGTTTTGATTAGTTACGTAATAGTGTTCGTATACAAAGTTCCCTGAGTCATTGCAATTTTTTATTCCAGTCTCAATGAATGTCCCTAAGGCTATATCCATTGGAACCAAGACTGTCAGCCCGACAAATGCTTCAGAAGGGTTAAAGGATTCTACAACACAGTTCAAGTCTCTGGCTACATGGTTTATTTCCTTCTGTATGAAGTTCGTCTGTGTCGTGGTAAATGCTCTGTCAGTGGGAGGCAGAACGAGGAAGTAATAGCGTAGTTTGTCTTGAAGTCCACCGAGACCGCTTAGAATAAACCCGGTACTTTCCTCAATTAGCGAACTTTCAAGAAACATTTTACATTCCTGTAATGCCAAAACAGTCCACTGTTTGAGGTCTTTGTCCGGATTTTTGTAATTTTTTTCAATTTGTCTGAATGCAGTAATTGTCCCCAAATGAGCTAATAAGCACAATACTTTTTTCTTTGCTTCTAATGGTTGGTTACCGTCAAATAAAATGCTTCCTAAATGTAGTGTCTCTTCCTTGGTCAGTTCTCCGCGATCAAATGAATGGGAGTAGTCAATGTATTCTTTTTGTGTTTGAATGTTTACTCCTTCTTCCAATATGTCGAATTTGTCAGGAAGATTATTTAAAAAGTCCGGTATGTCTTTCTGTTCGTTTGTCATTGTAATGTGTTTATTTTCACATAACGTTTGGGGTTTGGGATGGGATGACGGGGATTTTAGCAAAATTCCCGATCGCTATCGGGATCATTCTGAGAACTGAACTTCCGCCTTGTCCCGCAGCAAGTGCGGGATCTGGGAATCACAGTTTTAAGAACGCTTTTGAGATTGGCCTGTTATCTTTCATAAGCTGTCGTACTTTCAAAAGTAAAAAAGTGTTTTGATTTGCTTTTTTAGCATTTCAGGTCCGGGAATGTTAGTATTCGTATGAAAATTGTAAATAAAGAAAATAAGCCCAAACTCCCCTCTGTTCTTATTAAGGCCTTTTTAATACACTATTTCATTTTAACAATCTTACGAATGGACACGCTGCTGTCTGTTTTAAATTTTACAAAATAGATTCCACTGCTTTCAGTACTGAATTTGTAAGTGAATTTACCCGGAGACTGCTGCTCATCGCATAAAATTTCATCGATCAGCTTGCCTGTCATGTCAACCACACTAAGTGATACCTTGTCCGGCAGGTTGAGCGTGTAGCTGATGATAACTTCCGATTGAAATGGATTAGGTACAATCAGCAGGGAAGCATGATAATCAAATTCAGCAATCTGAGTTAACAGTACAATCAATGTATCATACACTGTGGCGCTGCAAACACCATTGCTGACCAAAAGACTGATGATGTATGTTCCAGGTGATGCATAGATGTGTGAAGGATTAATTAATGAGGAATAGCTGCTGTCTCCAAAACTCCAGGAATAGGATATGGCGCCGGGTGCGCTGGGGGTAAATATTAATGACTGTCCAACAACAGCATTGCCTGAAATGGTAAAACCGGCGTTGATTACCTGAACAGTAACATTTTGCATGACGGTATCTGATCCATAGGAGTTGCCGGCAATCAGAGTAACAGGATAAATGCCTGGAAGTAAATAGTTGTGTAGTGGCGATTGCAGAACAGATGTATCACCGTCACCGAAATCCCAATGCCATGAGGTTGGAGAATTAAGCGTGTTATCTGTAAAAACAACCGTTCCATTACAGGGTGACGGAATTGAATCTGTAAAACCGGCACATGGATCAAACCCAATATTAAAAGTAACCGGCAAGGAATCCTGTCCATGCACCGGATCGTTAGAATTAAATAAAATATCCGTTGTATAAGTTCCTGCGGCAAGTCCATTAGAATAAAAGGTAACATTAACCAATACAGAATCTCCCGCGCTAAGAGTGGCTGAAGGAAGTGAAACTTTAATCCATCCGGGAAGGCTGCCGATACCTGCATTGCGCACACAATTTGAAATAATCCGTTGGGTTTCTGGAGTATAGGAATCGTAATCAAAGCCTGTATAAATTACTTTACCCAGTCCTATCTTCCGGTAGGACACAACATCATAGCCGTTGTATTGGGCAAGCTTAACTATGCCGGTGTCTGCAAGATAATGATAGAAGGTAGAATTCGTGGCTGGGATTGCCAGTGGAACATTATCCATAATAATGTCCGTTGTATCCAGATTATTTATCTGTCCTGTATTGGTGGAAGAAAAATATAATCCTGAAAATAATCCAAGATCATATATGCGGTTTTCACTCAGACTTCCATCTGAACCACAAACAATAACGGTTCCTCCCGAAGAGACAAAATTCTGAACTACAGTCGCCAGGGAAGCATAAACGGATGAACTCACCGAAGATTCATGCTCAGGCAATAGCAAAACATCTTTATCAGTCAATGCAGCCTGAAGCACAGAAGAATTTGTGGTAACTGTGGAATCCCAGGAATAATTGGAAAAGTAAGCCGAAATGGCATTTTTTGTATGAGTATATTCCCCTGTGGGTGACATATCCACACCATATGTCATAGCCAGAACCCGTACAATACTGGGAGCATCCTGGCCACTGATTGTATAAGTAAGATCGGTCCCACCGCCGTTCACGACCCAAACCGGTATTGTCAAAGAATCATTGCAACTGAGTGAAGCGCTGACAGAATCCGGATGAATAACAATAGAGGGAGCCGCAACGCATACGCCTGAAAGACAAATTACCGTATCAGCGTCATTGTTTAGAACATTCAGCACTCCGTTAAAGCTGCCAACAGTTTGCGGATGGAAATTAATCACCACCGCTCCGGATCCATATGGTGGAATATTGATTGTGGCAGGTATAACTGTAAAAGCAGAATCGGTGGCCAGCATGGCGGTAATCCGTAAAGTATCGCAACCAGTATTTGAAAACGAAATTGTGTCATATGCAGGATTATATTGCACAATGCTGCCAAAATCTGCACAGGTATCAGATAAATTAATTAATGGTGTACCGTTGATTACCATATGCACCGGAACATTTACAACCGGGTTCAGCGGATCATTTGAATGGATGGAAATAGTGTCATCCAATACTCCTGCACTTAGCGCGGTGGTATTGAGTGTCACATAGATCAAAACCGAATCTCCCGCGGTTACAGTTCCTGCTAAAGGTGTAAGCTGGATGCAGTAAGGTTGTTTTCCATTATTTGCATAGCTGACACAGTTTGAAACAATGCGTTGTGATTCGGCAGTATAGCTAATATAATCATAACCTATATAGATAGCCTTACCCAAACCAATATTCCGGTATGTCACTACATCATAGTTATTGAATTCGGCAAGCTTAACTTTGTTACTGTTGGAAATATTGTGATAATAGGTGATATAGGAGGCCGGGATTATTTGTGGAACCTGATTCATGATATCTTCCGTAGTGTCAAGAACATTTATCTGACCGATATTTATATTGGAGATAAAGGAACCAGAAAACAACCCTAGATCATAAATGCGGTTTTCGCTGCTACTTCCGGATGAACCACATACTATAACAGTACCTCCTGCAGCAGCGAAATTCTGTACTACAGCAGATAACCCGGTATAGATCGATGATGATGATGCAAGCTCATGGGCAGGCATTAATAAAACATCATTATCAGCCAGTTGTGCTTGGAGCATCAATGGATTTGTAGTTCCGGTTGTATCCCATGTGTAATTGCTGAAATAAGCCGAGATGGCATTTTTTGTATTGAAGTATGAACTTGTAGCATACATATCAACTCCATAAATCATTGTCAGAATCCGGACAGGTGCCGGGAGGCTGGTTACATTTAGGTTAAATGTCATATCAGAGCCGCCATTATTCACTATCCAAACAGGCACTGTTATTGAATCGTTGCAATTCAGTGCCATACTGATGGCATCAGGATCGACGTTAATTGAGGGTGCAGCAAAAGCAGTTCCGCTAAGGCAAATTACCGTATCAACATCATTGTTTAAAATATTAAACAAAGCGTTAAAAGTGCCAACTGGTTGCGGATGAAAAGTAATCAAAACCTGTCCCGAACCATAAGGCGGAACCAAGAGTGTGGAAGGTGTTATGGTAAAGGAAGAATCGGTTGCAAGCATGGATGTAATATGCAATGTGTCGCAACCTGAATTTAAAATTGAAATTGTATCGTATGCATAAGTATGCTGCATGATAGTGTCAAAATCAACACATGTTCCGGATAAATTAATATGGACAGCGCCCGTTATTACCAGCTGAACCGGGACGCTGACAACCGGGTCTGACGGGTCATTTGAATGAACAGCCAGCGTAGTATGATGTGTTCCGGCAGGCCACCCGGAAGAATTAACCGTAACATAGACCAAAGCAGAATCTCCAGGGTTTATTGTTCCTGCAAGCGGTGAAACCTGGACCCAACCTGGAAGGCTTCTGTTATTTGCATAACGTACACAATTCGAAATTATACGTTGTGTTTGCAGAGTAAATAAAAAATAATCAAACCCTAAGTATACAGCTTTCCCCGAACCGATATTTCTGTATGTTACTGCATCATTATTTCCGGATTTGACCAGCCCTACTTTATCGGTATTGGTAATAGTGTGAAATATCGTTGAATTGGGGGCCGTGATTGATAACGGAATGCCATCCATAATATCGTTTGTAGTGTCAGTTACCGACAATTGACCGAGGGTGACAGAGCTTTTATAATTACCTGTAAATAATCCAATGTCGTAAATGCGGCTTTCACTGTTATCTCCTGTTGAACCGCAAACGATTACAGTCCCCCCGGCAGATGCGAAGTTCTGAATAACTGTGGCCAAAGAATTATAAAAGGATGAAGTTACCGGTAATTCATGTTCCGGCAATATTAAGACATCTTTATTGGAAAGTGCCGACTGGAGTATATAAGGGTTTGTAGTTCCAGTAGTGTCCCACGTGTAATTGGAAAACCATGCGGAAATAGCATTTTTCGTATTGACATATTCTCCCCCTGGTGACATGTCAACGCCATAAATCATTGTTAAGACTCTGACAGGCAAATGCTGATTATTCCCATTTATATTATAGCTCAGGGAAGATCCGCCATTATTCACCAGGTAAACGGGTACTGTCAATGAATCGGAGCATCCAATTGTAACGCTGATTGAATCAGTTTGAACACCAATTGAAGGAGCATCAATACTTGTACCCAAAAGGCAAATAACGGTATCGGCATCATTGTTTAAAATATTCAGAACTGCGTTAAAGCTGCCTGTGGTTTGTGGATTAAAGTGAATAACAACCTGAATGGTATCACCAGGCGGAATATTTGATGTAGCGGGCACAACAGAGAATGACGGATCGGAGGAAAGCAGGGATGTAATGTGTAATGTATCACAACCGGTATTGGAAATTAAAAGATTATGTTGTGCCGTTCCATATTTCCTGATGGTATCAAAATTCACACAGGCTTCGGAAAAATTAATCAGTGCAGGGCCGCTGGTCACCAAATGTACCGGAATATTCAACTTCGGGTTTAATGGGTCATTTGAGTGAATGGCAATATTGCCATCATAGATTCCTGCACTCAATCCGGATGTATTGATCGTCACATAAACCAATACCGAATCGCCGGGGGTTACAGTTCCTGTCAGCTGCGAAACACCGACCCATGCGGGAAGATTCCTTCTTTTTGCAAAACGGATGCAGTTTGATATAATCCGTTGAATTCCGGGAGTAATGGCATTATAGTTAAACCCAATATAGATCGCTTTGCCCGATCCAATATTTCTGTATGTTACCACATCATAACCAAAGTATTCCGCCAACTTTACTTTATCAGCATTGAAAATATTATGAAGGTAGGTTGTAAGTGGGACTGCCAAAGTTAAGGGAACGCTGTCCATTATATTGTTTGATGTATCCAGAACACTGATCTGATAGCCGGTGACCCCCGTATAATAATAACCTGTAAATAACCCAAGATTGTAAATGCGGTTTCCACTGTTACCTCCGGCAGAACCGCAAACAATTACCGTTCCCCCTGATGAGGCAAAATTCTGCACGATTGCAGCTAAAGAAGTATAGTGGTATGAAGTTGCCGAAAGCTCATGGGCCGGCAATAACAACACATCCTTATCAGCAAGGGCAGCCTGAAGCACAACAGGGTTTGTGGTTCCGGTTGTATCCCACGTGTAATTGGTAAACGAGGCTGTGATGCCATTTTTTGTATGGATATATTCGCCCGAGGCTGACATATTCACACCATAGGTCATTGCAAGGACCCGAACAGGATTTTGAGAGTTGTCGCCATCAATCGAAAATGTAAGATCAGACCCGCCATTGTTCAACACCCAGACAGGCACAGATATCGAATCGTTACAACTGAGGACAACACTGACAGAATCAGGATTAACTTCAATTGAAGGAGCAGGAAAGCCAGTGCCAGTAAGGCAAATAATGGTATCCCCAACATTGCTTAAAACATTCAGCAAGGTGCTAAAGTTGCCAGCAGTTTGTGGATGAAAATTTATTACAGCCTGACCGGAACTATAAGGCGGAACATGGATTGACGAAGGCAGAACAGTATAGGCTGAATCAGAGGCAAGCAGAGAACTTATGTGTAATGTGTCACATCCTGTATTAATAAAAGAAATGGTGTCATTAACTGAAGCATATTGACTGATGGATCCAAAATTTATACATGTGTCGGATAAATTAATCATTGCTGTTCCACTGAGTATCATATTTACCGGAACATTCCATACCGGGTTTAAAGGATCATTTGAACTTACAGTGACAGTTCCATCATAACTTCCGATACTCAATCCTGATGAATTAAGGTTCACATAAATTAAAGCCGAATCTCCCGGGTTTATTGTTCCGGTCAAAGGTGAAACATGTATCCAGTCCGGATAAACTATGCGATTTGAATACTGGATACAATTTGAAATAATGCGTTGTGTTCCTGGATTAAATGTATTATAGTCAAAACCCATATATATAGCTTTGCCTGAACCTATGTTCCTGTAAGTCACGATATCATAATTATCGGACCATCCGTTATTATATATAAGCATGACCTTATCGAAGTTCAGTATTTTATGATACATCGTTGCCTTTGTGGCTGTGAACGGTAGTGGAACACTATCCATAAAATCATCGTTGATATTAGTTGCATTTATTTGCCCGCCATTAATATAGGACGAATAATATCCGGAAAACAATCCAAGGTCGTAAATGCGGTTTTCACTGATGCTTCCGGTTGAACCGCAAACAATGACTGTTCCTCCTGACGAAGCGAAATTCTGAATCACCATATCCAGGGAAGCATAGATGGATGAAGTTACAGAAAGCGTGTGTGCAGGCAATAATAAAACATCCTTATTAGAGAGCGCCGACTGGAGCTCAGATGGGTTCGTTGTTCCTGTTGTATCCCAGGTGTAATTGCTGAAATAGGCAGAGATAGAATTTTTTGTATTACTATACTCTGCGGCTGATGCCGTATCAACACCATAAGTCATTGTCAGAATTCGAACAGGTGGTTGCGAAATATTCACGCTGTTGATAAATGAAAGTGCAGTGTTGCCATTGTTTACCACCCATACAGGTACTGTTATTGAATCATGGCAATTGAGCACAGTATGTATAGAATCAGGATGAACTTCAATGGAAGGAGGAGTAATGCCAATCCCTGACAGACAAAATACAGTATCAGCATCATTGTTTAAAATATGCAGTAAGGAATTAATAGTACCGGAAGACTGTGGAGTAAAAGTTATAACAACCGTTGCGCTGTCGCCCGGTGGAATATTTAATGTAGTTGGTTGTATGATAAATGCCGGATCAGTAGCAACCATGGAAGTAATATGCAGCGTGTCGCATCCTGTATTTGAAAATAGAACCGTATCATGCGCAGAGGTATATTGCATAATACCGCCAAAATTTATACAGGTGTCTGGTAAATTAATCAGGGCAGGGCCATCTATAACTACATGTAAAGGAACACTCACAACCGGATTTAATGGATCATTTGAGTTTACAGTAATAGTGCCGTCATAAATTCCTGCATTCAACCCGGAGGAATTAAAAATCAGATCAGTCGCAACCGAATCTCCCGCATAGATAGTTCCGGCAAGCGGTGAAACCTGTATCCAGTAGGGAAGGTGTTTGCTTTTTGCATAACGGACGCAGTTTGAAATTATCTGTTGAGTCCCGGAATTAAAGGAAGCATAGCTAAAACCAATATATACAGCCTTGCCCGAACCCATTTTCCTGTAGGTCAATATATCATAACCGTTGTATTCAAGTAGTTTTACTTTATCATTGTTTTTAATAAATTGTCCGTATGTATTATAGGGGATGGAAATGGTATCAGCAATATTGTTCATTATATCATCTGTTGTATCCAGGACATTTAATTGCATATTGGAGAACTGGGGTCCGTAAAAGCCTTTGAACAACCCAAGATCATAAATGCGGTTTTCTGTGCCATAAGCATTTGAACCGCAGACAATGACAGTTCCGCCTGATGAGGCGAAATTCTGAATAACAGCAGCCAGTGAAGCATAGGCTGATGAAGATGAAGATGAAGAAAGTGTATGGGCAGGAAGCAATAAAACATCTTTACCGGAAAGCGCATCCTGAAGCACAGCCGGATTTACAGTTCCCGTAGTATCCCAGGTGTAATTGCTGAACCAGGCGGCAATAGCATTTTTTGTATTGACATATATGCCTGATGCCGACAAATCAACTCCATAAACCATTGTCAGTACTCTTACAGGTGTTTGCGGACTATTTACATTGATGTTAAATGAAAGGTCAGATCCGCCATTATTTATTAAATGCAGGGGAACAGTTAACGAATCGTAACAGCCCAAAACAATACTGATGGAATCAGGAATAACATTAATTGAAGGAGCGACTCCACAGGTGCCAAATAGGCTAATAACACTGTCAACATCATTGTTTAATA
>Ga0190272_10001306_pt1 | contig 11976 bp, 9 predicted proteins | sample Popmic504T_FD_133746 | JGI IMG/M metagenome (GOLD analysis project Ga0190272, IMG submission 133746) | Populus adjacent soil microbial communities from riparian zone of Shoshone River, Wyoming, USA - 504 T | ecosystem: Environmental > Terrestrial > Soil > Riparian zone | place: USA: Wyoming...
AGGGTGGCAAGGCCGATCGCGCCGGCGTATGCGGTCGCGCGATCGACGGCGACCTTCACCGCCTGCGCGGCGACATCGGCCTCGGTGTTCTTCGCCGTCGCGGGGGTGAGGCGCCAGGTGACGCTGTCGACCTGCACGCCGTCGCGCTCGGCGACATCGCTGATCCACCACGACAGGGCGGCGAAGTCGGTGAAGGTCGCGGTGATCTCCACGGAGGCGTAATGCACGAGGGCGAGCTGCTTTCCCTCGTTGTTCCACGGGCGATTTGCCCAGATCGACACGCGCTGGCTCGACCACTCGGTGATCGTGCCGGCCGCCTTGCGGCTCTCGAGGTCGTCGCGGAGGGGCGCCGCGAGGGCCGCGATGCGCTCGACGACCGCGCCGCGTTCGGGTCCCTCGGCGCGGACGGAGAGGTGCGCGACGGCTTCTTCGGGGAGGACCCGGGTTTCGTGCTCGCCGCGCACGGTGATGGTGACTTCGCTCATGCCCAGACTCTACGCGGCACCGAGCGAGGAGTATGGTCGCCCCTGACGGCGCTGCGCTGGTCGCGGGATCGGCGAGGGGGCCGCATGGGGAACACATCATCGACGCGCGCAGCGAGGTGGGCGGCTCTCCCGCTCACGGTCGCCACGGTGCTCGCCGTGAGCGGATGCACGTTCGGTACGCCCTCTCCGGCGTCGAAGGATGCCGCGCCGGCGCACGAGGCGGTCGCCGGGTCTGCATCCGCGTGCGTGCCCGACCCGGAGGCGGTCGCCGCTGCCGGCGACACGCAGGTGACCGATTCAGTCGACGCGGACCTCGCCGCGCAGTTCGATGCGGCTGCTGCGGAGGTGTTCGAGCGGGTTCGTGAAGTGGCACCGGGCGTCGTGGTCGGTGTGCGGAGCCCGGACGGCACGTGGACCGCGGGCTACGGGGCCGATCTCGTCACCGGCACGCCGGTCACCGTCGATGCCCACGCACGCGTCGCCTCGGTGACCAAGTCATTCGTCGGGACGGTGATACTGCAGCTCGCGGACGAGGGTGAGCTGTCGCTCGACGATCCGCTCGACGACTACGTGCCCGACGTTCCGAACGGCACGCGCATCACCCTGCGGCAGCTGATCTCCATGACGAGCGGCCTCGGCAACTACTCCGATGATGAGGCATGGGGACTTGCGGTGCTGGGCAACCCCGAGGCGGAGTGGAAGCCCGAGCAGCTGCTCGACTACTCCTGGTCGATGCCGACGTCGTTCGCACCCGGCTCGAACATGGAGTACACGAACGCCAACTTCATCCTTCTGGGTCTGGTCATCGAGCAGGTCACGGGCCAGGCGCTGCCTGACACTCTCGACGAGCGCATCCTCGGCCCACTCGAGCTGACCGAGACGAGCTATCCGACCGACAACGCGCTTCCCGAGCCGCGCATGACCGGCTACACGCTTCCCGCGGTGGTCCATCCGGTCGGGGGGACGTCGAACACCTGGGTGGATGCCACGGAGTGGAGTCCCAGTTCGGCCGGGGCGGCCGGCGCCATGATCAGCGACGTCGAAGACATGCTGGAGTGGGGACGGGTGCTGGCAACCGGCCAGGGGGTACTGCGAGAAGCAGCCCAGGTGGCGCGCCTTCACTCGTTCGGGTCGTCATATCTGGCCCCGCAGGAGTTCTACGGTGACGCGATCGTCTGCCAGGGCGGCTGGATCGGTCACAGCGGCAACATGCCCGGCTACAACACGCTGGTGCGCCACGATCCGGCGTCCGACACCACGATCGTCGTCATGGCGACCGGGTTGTCGGGTTCGTCCACTCCGCCCCGGGAGTTCGTCACCGAGGCCTTCACCGCTGCGCTGGCCGAGGTGGCCGGCACGAGCTTCGTCGCTCCTGTCGTTCCCGACGAGGCACAGTTCCAGGCACTCGTCCCCGAGCTCTGAACGCCGCCGGGACACCTTCAGTCAGCGGCTGAGTGCGGCATTCACCGCCGCGGCCGAATACTCTCTCTCCACGAGCAGCGCGGCCAGCCCGACGGCTGCGGCGTGCTCGCCCAGCGTCGACAGACTCACGGTGAGATGGCGCGTCGCCCGCGGCAGCGAGCGGGGATAGAGCGTCTCGCGGACACCGGCCAGCAGTGGGGCGGATGCCAGAACCCCACCCAGCACGAGTTCCGAGGGATTGAGGAGCGATACGACCGTCGCGAGTACCTCGCCGATCACCCGCCCCGCGGCCTGTGTCAGTCGTGCGGCGTCTTGATCTCCCCTGGCAAGAAGCAGACCGACGTCGGATCCGGAAGCTGCGGGCTTTCCCAGATCGGTCAATGCGTGCGCGATGGCGCGCCCCGACGCGACCGCGGCGAGGCATCCATGGGCACCGCATTGGCAGAGGAGGTCGTCGTGTCCTGCGATCTTGACGTGTCCGATGTCGCCGGCACCCCCGTCTGTTCCCTCATAGACCTGCCCGCCCAGGACGATGCCGGTGCCGATGCCCGAAGACACCTTGATGAAGCAGAGAGCGCGCGAGCGCGGATGCGCGCGACGCTGTTCGCCGAGAGCCGCGGCGTCGGCGTCATTTGCCACCAGGACCGGAACGCCCAGGCCATCGTGAAGGTGTTCCGAAATCGGGTAGGCATCCCACCCCGGCATGATCGGGGGCTGACTGGGGCGACCGGTGTCCGGGTCGACGGGCCCGGGGACGCTGATCGCGACCCCGGCGACGGCCGTTTCGATCCCGGCGGTGCGATCTCGCAGCCGGCGCGCGCTGTCGATGATGGCATTCAACGTGCGGTCGGGCCCATCGACGACCGCGACATCGACTCTCTCCTCGGCAGAGATGTTCCCCGCCAGGTCCGTCAGAGCGACGGTCGTGTGGGTGGTGTCGACGGTCGCGGTGATGACAGTGGCGTGCGACGTGTTGAACGCCAGGCCGCGCGAGGGGCGTCCTGCCGTGACGCGCGCCGCCCCTCGTTCGACGATCAGGTGGTGATCAAGCAGGGCATCGATGCGCGTTGACACCGTCATACGCGAGAGACCGGTCAGGTCCAGGACATCTCCCCGGGTGAGCTGACCTCGGTCGCGGATCAGCTCGAGCACGTCGCCGGGTCCGGGCATCGTCACCTCCTGTTCGTCGCGCGCAATTATGCTTGACAGTTAGACATTACACGTCTAGCTTCTAGGCAGAAGGCTGTCCGGTTTCGCGATGAACCCACTCTGCAGTATCGAGCGCAAGGAGGCGCACGTTGAAAATCCGTGCCACAGCAGTGACCATGACCGCGATGTGCGCAGCAGCACTTGTTCTCAGCGGCTGCACGTCGGGAGGTGACGACACCGGCGATGATGACGCCATCACCTTCTGGGTTCAGGAAGACCTTCCCGACCGCGTCGCGGCCACAGAGGCCATCGTGGATGCCTTTTCGGAGGAGAGCGGCATCGAGGTTGAGGTCGTCTCCGTCGCCGAAGACCAGTTCTCGCAGCTCATCACGACTGCCGCCGCCGCGGGCGATCTCCCCGACGTCATCGGCGGTATCTCGCTTCCGCAGGTGCGAACCCTCTCGTCGAACGAGCTGGTGGACACCGATGCCGTCGCCGCCGTCATCGAGTCCCTCGACGCGTCGACATTCTCTGAGAAGGCCCTCGAGCTCACGGCTGACGGGGACACCCAGCTCGCGGTGCCGAGCGAGTCGTGGCTGCAGATGCTGTTCTACCGCACCGACCTCTTCGAGGCGGCTGGTCTGGAGGCTCCCGACAGCTATGAGTCGATGCTCGAGGCGGCTCAGGCTCTGAATACGGGCGACATGGCCGGCTTCGTCGGCGCAACGGCGCCCGGCGATGCCTTCACCGAGCAGACGTTCGAACAGGTCGCACTGGGAAACGACTGCCAGCTGGTCAACACGGACGGTGAGATCGAACTCGACTCGTCGCAGTGCGTGGAGGCGTTCGAGTTCTATGGCGATCTCGTCACGAACTACTCCGTGCCCGGCGCGCAGGACGTCGACACCACCAGGGCGACATACTTCGCGGGAGACGCGGCGATGTTCATCTGGTCGAGCTTCGTGCTCGACGAGATGGCAGGTCTGCGTGAGGACGCGAAGCCGACGTGCCCGGAGTGCGTCGACGACCCGGCCTTCCTCGCGGAGAACACCGGGGTCGTGACATCCATCGCGGGACCCGAGTCGGCCGGCCCGGCGCAGTTCGGCGAGATCACGTCGTGGACGGTCACCGCGGGAGCCAATGCCGAGGACTCGCAGGCGTTCATCGAGTACATGATGGGCGACGGCTACGAGCCGTGGATCGCGATCGCGCCGGAGGGCAAGGTGCCGGTCCGCTTCGGCACGCCCGACGAGCCGACCCTGTACTCGGACCTCTGGGCGACTCTGCCCGCGGGCGTGGACACCAAGGCCCCGCTGTCGGACTTCTACGCACCGGAGGTGCTCGACGCCGTGGCCGCCGGGCCCGAGAACATCGCCCGATGGGGCATCCCGCAGGGCCAGGGTGATCTGCTCGGCGCGCTGCAGGGAGAGCAGCCGGTCGCGACCGCGGTGAGCGAAGTGTCCCAGGGCGGTGACGCCGAGCAGGCCGCAAGCACCGCAGCCGAGGCGGCGCGTTCCGTCCAGGAGTCGATCCAGTGACACAACTCGCGGGGGGGTCGGACCTTTCAGGTCCGCCCCCCATTCCCTCCGACGCGGAAGACATCCGGCCGGGTGAGCACCTCGCCCCCGCCCGCCGCGGCAAGTCGCGGCACAGCCGCGAGGAGAACCGCTCCGGCCTGATCCTGATCGCCCCGACTCTGATCATCATCACCGTCGCGGTGGTCATCCCGATCCTCTGGGCCGTCGCGCTCGCCTTCCAGAACGTGCGCCTGCTCAACATCCGCGGCACCGGTTTCATCGGCGAGTACACCCTCGACAATTTCGTCGAGGTGCTCACGTCGCCCGGATTCCTCACCGCGCTGTGGACCACGATCGTGTACTCCGTGTTCGGCACCGCTCTGGCGATCGGCATCGGCCTGATCGCCGCGCTCGCGCTGCGCAAGCCCTTCCGTGGCCGAGGATTCATCCGGGCCTCCCTCCTCCTGCCCTATGTCGCCCCGGTCGTGGCAGCCACGTTCGTGTGGTCGACCCTGCTCAACCCGCAGTACGGGTGGGTGAACTGGTTCGGCACCACCGTGCTGGGCTGGGAGGACCCCGTCGCGTTCCTGTCGCAGCGTTCTCTGCCCGTATCGATCTTCGGTCTGCAGATCGATCTTCCGATCGCCCTGATCACCGTGATCCTCTTCGAGGCATGGCGCTCTTTCCCGTTCGCGTTCCTCTTCCTGACCGCACGACTGCAGGCGGTTCCCGAGGTGCTGGACGAAGCCGCTCGCATCGACGGAGCGACGCCGACGCAGCGCTTCTGGCACATCCTCTGGCCGCAGCTGCTTCCGACCATCGCCGTGCTGACCGTCCTCCGCTTCATCTGGACGTTCAACAACTTCGATGACATCTATCTGCTCACCGGTGGTGGAGCGGGGACCGAGGTCGTCGCGGTGCGCGTGTTCGATTACATGACCGCCCGGGGTGACATCGGAGCGGCGGCCGCGCAGGCGCTCGTGCTGGCCGCCATCCTCGCCGTGCTCGTGACCGTCTATCTCAAGCTCTTCGGCCGACAGGAGGAGCAGGCATGACCGCCGCGACAGTGCAGAGGACGCCGGCGCGCAAGGCCACGAGCGGCTTCAGTCGCGATCGCTTCGAGAATCGGCTCTTCGCGATCCTGCGGCCGATCGTCATCGTGCTGCTGCTGCTCGTCTCGCTCTTCCCCTTCTACTACATGGTGCTGCTGAGCTTCCGCACGCTCGGCTCGCTGCTCGCCGACCCCGGTGCGCTGTGGGTGTCGGTCGAAGAGCTCGACCTTTCCACCTATATCGACGTGCTGGCGCCTGTCTCCGACGGCGGCCAAGGATTCATCGTCTTCATGCGCAACTCGCTGATCGTCGCGCTGAGCACGGTGGTGCTCACCCTTCTGGTCGCGATCCCGGGTGCCTATGCCGTGAGTCGATTGAACTTCTTCGGTCGGCGCCAGGTGTCGGGGCTGTTCCTGGCGGTCTACTTCTTCCCCGCCATCCTGCTGGCCGTCCCGCTGTTCGTGTTCTTCACGCAGATCGGGCTCCGGGGCTCCCTGGTCGGACTGGTCATCGTCTACGTGTCGCAGGTGGCAGCCGTGTCGATCTACACCCTGCGCAACTATTTCGCGACCGTGCCGGTCTCGTTGGAGGAGGCTGCGGCGATCGACGGATGCAACCGCCTGCAGACGATGTGGAAGATCAGCCTGCCGCTGGCGATGCCCGCCCTCGTCTCGAATGGGCTGTTCATCTTCATGATCGCGTGGAACGAGTTCCTGTTCGCGCTGCTGTTCCTGGTCGAGAAGCGCGATTCGTGGACGGTGTCGCTCGGCCTCTCGCAGCTGTCCGGAAGCATCGAAGTGCCGACCACGGTGCTGATGGCGGGCTCGGTCATCCTGACCCTGCCGATCATCATCCTGTTCTTCGCTTCGGAGCGGCTGCTCGTCGGCGGACTCACCGCCGGCGCCGAAAAGGGCTGAGCCCGGCCTGATGAACTCTCGGAAAGGGAGGCGCGTGCCTCGTGCCTGAAATCGTCCAATTCACATCTCCGGGCAGGGTCGAGTTCGTCGAGACGGATGCCGCGCCGCTCGCCCCCGGATCTGTACGGATCGCAACCTGGTACTCGGGCATCTCCGCCGGCACCGAGCTCACGGCCTACCGCGGAACGAACCCGTACCTGACGTCGACGTGGGACTCGGAGCGTCGCCTCTTCGTGCCGGGTGAGCCGAGCTTCGGCTATCCCGTGCAGGGGTGGGGGTACTCGGAGGTCGGTCAGGTCGTGGAGGTGGACGACGACGACGCCGACATCCGCGCGGGGGACGTCGTGCATGGCATCTGGGGGCACCGTAGCGATGCGGTCGTTCCGGCATCCGCTGTCTCCGGGCGAGTTCTGCCTCTCGGGGTCGACCCGGTTCTCGGCATCTTCGCCCGCGTCGGCTCGATCGCGCTCAACGCGGTGCTCGCCGCCGACGTCCGCCTGGGCGAGCAGGTCGCCATCTTCGGCCAGGGCGTCATCGGACTGCTCGCGACACGCCTGGCGACGCTGTCCGGCGGCCGCGTGCTCGCGGCCGACACCCAGCCGGGGCGCCTGGAGATCGCGCGGGCGTTCGGCGCTGCCGAGGTCGTCGACGCGCTGCGCCCCGGCGGCGCGGGCGAGCTGATCCGCGAGCTGACGGGGGGCGGTGCCGACAGCGCGATCGAGCTGTCGGGCGCTGATCGGGCTCTGCACGAGGCGGTGCGCTCGGTGGTCGTCGAGGGTCTGGTCGCGGCATCCGGCTTCTATCAAGGGGGTGCGTCGAACCTGCGGCTGGGCGAGGAGTTCCACCACAACCGCGTGCGCATCGTCGCGAGCCAGATCTCGGGCGTGCCCGTCGCGCTCGGAGGGCGGTGGGACCAGCCGCGGCTCGTCCGCACGGTGATGGACCAGATCTACACCGGCGCAGTCGACGCCGCGGCGCTGATCTCCGACGTCGTCGACGCCGGTGCCGTCTCCGGTGTGTTCGAACGCCTCGACGCGGGTGACCCTGAGATCCTCCAGGCCGTTCTGCGGTTCGATGCAGCCCCGGAGCGCGACCGGTGACCGAAACGCCCGACTACCGCCCCCAGGTGCCCGCCCGACCACTGCGCGTGGGACTGATCGGCGCAGGCGGAATCGCGCGCACCGCACACCTGCCGGCGTACGACGCGTGGGGAATCCCCGTCGTCGCGATCGCATCGCGCACGGCTTCTGCCGCTCGCGAGCTCGCCGCGCAGGCCGGCGTCGGAACGGCACACGATTCTGTCGCCGAGCTGTTCGCCGACCCGCGGATCGACGTGGTCGACATCGCCACCGGACCCGCCGGACGCCTCGACCTCATCGCTGATGCCGTCGCAGCCGGCAAGCACGTCCTCGCGCAGAAGCCGTTGAGCGTCGACGCCGCCGAACTGCCGCGGCTCGAGTCCGTGCTCCACTCGGCCCGGGACCGGGGAATCCGCGTTGCGGTCAATCAGAACGCCCGGTGGGCGCCCGCCTGGCGGCTGGCGACCCTGCTGGTGCGGCGCGGCGACATCGGGCAGGTCGTCGGGGTCACCCACCTGCACGACAAGCCGCTTCCACCGCTCACCGGAACCGCCTTCGACGACGTGCCGCACATGTTGCTCAGCGACTACCTCGTGCATTGGATCGACATCACGCGCTGTTGGCTGGAAGGCACAGATGTGCTCGCGGTGACCGCCCAGGACTCTCGCGTCCCCGGTCAGCCGGGTGAGGCCCGCAATCCGTGGCACGCGAGCCTGCAGCTGGCGCTCGCGTCCGGAGCGAGCGCCTCGATCCGCGTTGTCGGGAACGCACGGGCGAAGGCGGGCGGCTGCCCGTTCTGGATCCACGGCACCCAGGGCACCATCCGAGGAAGCGTGCTGCTCGGGAGCGACTTCGTCGAGCTCGAGCGCGGTGGCGAGCGCACCCGGTACCCCCTGGAGGGCCAGTGGTTCACCGACGGCTTCGCCGGGACCATGGGTGAGCTGCTGACCTCGATCGTGGAGGACCGCGAGCCCGAGAACTCCGCCGAGCATGTTCTGGCCACCGTGCGGCTGGGCATGGCCGCAGTCGGTTCCGCCGAGGCCGGCGGCGCGCCCATTCATCCCGAGGAGCTCGTTCTCACCCCGTCCGGCCGTGCTCAGGGGGTCCGCGCATGATCCCCGTCGACGAGGTGCCGGCGGGTCCGGACGCCAGGGTCTACGCCGAGGGATGGCAGAGCTGGAGTCCGACCACCTGGTACCGGCGCGATGACGACCCGCACCGGCCGGCCGAAGGCTGGCAGCACCTGATGCGGTTCCGTCCGGGGAGGACGTTGCCCGAGGAAGGCATCCAGGCGGAGGGACTCCTCGTCGTCGACCCGGGCAACGGCGAGGCTGCACGCACCTATGGAACGCTGGATGCCGCGTACGACGTCCCGTCGATACGGGCGACGTGGCGCGGCGACCGGGTGCTGGTGGAGGCATCTGCCGCAGTCCAGAGATGGTCGACGGATGCCGCCGGCTCCAGCGGCCCTGGGGAATCCGGGTCGCTCGGACCCGCCGCGCTCGAGGCATACGGCGATCGTTTCGGCGCAGCATCCGGTGCACGGGTGGGCGCCCTGGCACCTCGCGTGTGGTGCACCTGGTACCGCTACTTCGAGGAGGTCACCGCGGCCGACGTGCTGGAGAACCTCCGCGCGATCGAGGAACGACGACTGCCGGTCGACGTCGTGCAGATCGACGACGGGTGGAGCCTCGGGACGGGGGAGTGGACGAAGCCGAACCCGCGCTTCGGATCCCTGCGCGACGCCGTGCACGCGATCCGCGACAGTGGGCGAAGGGCGGGTCTGTGGCTGGCGCCGTTCAGCGTCGGCTCTGAATCGGACCTCGCCCACCAGCATCCCGATTGGCTCACCGGCCCGGCCGGTCACAACTGGGGCGACGACCTGGTCGGACTCGACCTGACGCACCCCGGTGTGCGCTCATACCTGATCGACGTGTTCACCGGCGTGCGCGACCTGGGCGTCGATTACCTCAAGCTCGACTTCCTGTACTCCGGCGCCGTGGACGGCCTGCGACACGACCGCGACGCGACGCCGACAGCTGCCTACCGGTCGGGACTGTCGCTGATCCGCCAGACGATGGGCGATCAGGTCTACGTGCTCGGCTGCGGCGCCCCGATCCTGCCCAGCGTCGGCCTCGTCGACGCGATGCGGGTCTCGCCCGACACCTTCCACGAGGGCGGGGAAGACGGTTCGCAGGGACTCCGCGGGCGGATGTCGCTGGAGGCGCGCGGCTGGCAGGACGGCCGGCTGTGGACGAACGACCCCGACTGCCTGGTCGCGCGGCCCGAGTTCGTCCTGCGTGACGAGTGGGCCGAGGTCGTGCTGGCCGCGCCGGGACTGCGTGGGTTCTCGGATCGACTCGCCGAGCTCGACGAGCACGGTATGCAGCTGGTGCGAAGACTGTTCGAGGGGACACGCGCATGACCGACGTGGACAGGGAGAGGCTGCGGGCGAAGTTGACGCCTCTCGTGAGTGAGCTGTACGCGGAGCGTGCCGGCGAGGTGCTGGACGGCCTGATGAGGCTGGCCGCGCGGTGGGCGCCGAGGCTCGACCGCACCGAAAGAGAGCGACCTGACGAGGGCACCGCGTATCTCATCGCCTACGGCGACGCGTTCCGCCGATCCGGCGAGGCGCCCCTGCACACGCTCGCCGCGGTGCTGCGCGAGCACGTGCGTGATGCGGTGACCGACGTGCACCTGCTGCCGATCTACCCGTGGACCAGCGACGACGGCTTCGGTGTGGTGGATCATCGCGCGGTCAATCCCGAGCTCGGTTCATGGGGCGACATCGCGGACCTTCGCAACGACCACGCTCTGGCGTTGGATTTCGTCGCGAATCACGTGTCCAGTTCCAGCCCGTGGTTTCGCGGCTGGCTCGCCCGCGACCCGACGTTCGAGGGGTACTTCCTCGAGCCCGGGTCGGGATTCGACACCTCGCACGTCGTGCGTCCCCGCACCACTCCGCTCGTGCACGAGTATCCGCGACCGGACGGAACCGTCGCGCGGGCGTGGACGACGTTCGGGCCAGACCAGGTCGACATCGACCCGAGCACGCCCGCGGTGCTGCTCGACCTCACCGATGTGCTGCTCGGATACCTCGCGCACGGGGCGACCACCGTCCGCCTGGACGCGATCGGCTACCTCTGGAAGGAGTCCGGCACCCCCTGCATCCATCTTCCGCAGACGCACGCGATCATCCGCATCTGGCGTGTCCTCGTCGACGCCCTCGCGCCGGGGACGCTCCTGCTGACCGAGACGAACGTCCCGCACGCCGACAACATCACCTACTTCGGCGATGGTTCCGACGAGGCGCACATGGTCTATCAGTTCGCGCTGCCGCCGCTCGTACTCCACGCGTTCGTCACCGGGCGGGCGACAGCGCTCAGCACGTGGGCACAGGGGATCGGACAGGTCAGCGAGACCGCGACGTGGTTCAACTTCCTGGCGAGCCACGACGGCATCGGCATCCGTCCCACCGAGGGTCTGCTGACAGACGACGATCGCGCGCTCCTGGTCGAGCGCACGCTCGCGCGGGGCGGTCGTGTGTCGATGGCGCGAAGGGCCGACGGCTCAGAGGGCGTGTACGAGCTCAACACCAATTACCTCGACGCCCTCGTCGACCCCGCTGATCCGGATCCGGATGCCGCGGCGGTGACCAGGGGCCTCGCCGCGCACGCGCTTCTGCTGTCGCTGATCGGCGTGCCGGCGATCTACTACCACTCGCTGCTGGGGTCGGGCCAGGACCGGGTGGGCATGGAAGACAGCGACATCGCCCGGCGGATCAACCGCGAGGTCATCGACGCCGACCGGCTGGGCGATGAGCTGCTGACCTCCCCGCGCCGCGCCGGCATGCTGCACGGTCTGCAGCATCTGCTGGCTGTCCGCCGCACACTGCCCGCATTCTCTCCGTTCGCCGAGCAGGCCGTCACGGATCTCGATGACCGCGTGCTGGTCGTCCGGCGCGCGGCCGGCACGCCCGACGAGCTCATCGCGGTGATCAACGTGAGCACGGAGACCGTGGAGCTGCCCTCGCTCGCCGGCACGGACGCCTTGACGGGCCGCAGGCACGATGGGTTGGTACTCGCTCCCTTCGGCTACGTCTGGCTGCACCAGCGGGGCTGACGCGGAATGCGAGGGATGCCGCATCCGGTGTAGACTGTGATGCTCGGCATCCTTCGGGTCCGAGTGAGTGACAACTACACAGCGCGTGACAGCGGCCCTCTGTTCTTCAGAACGAAGCAAGACAGGGGAGTGCATGGGGATGATCGGTTTCGACATTGCCTGAGCTCCTGCGAGAAGCGGGCCGAGGATGCAGGGTTATCTCGTAAACGATCCCCGCAAAACAATAGTTGCCG
>Ga0190272_10001307_pt1 | contig 11971 bp, 13 predicted proteins | sample Popmic504T_FD_133746 | JGI IMG/M metagenome (GOLD analysis project Ga0190272, IMG submission 133746) | Populus adjacent soil microbial communities from riparian zone of Shoshone River, Wyoming, USA - 504 T | ecosystem: Environmental > Terrestrial > Soil > Riparian zone | place: USA: Wyoming...
CAGCTCGGTCTCGATCGTCTCGATGTCGGCGACCGGATCGATCGTGTTGCCGACATGCGTCACATCCGGATCGTCGAAGCAGCGCACCACGTGGGCGATCGCATCGACCTCGCGGATGTTGCCGAGGAACTGGTTGCCGAGCCCCTCGCCTTTCGAGGCGCCCTTCACCAGCCCCGCGATGTCCACGAAGGTCAGGCGCGTCGGGATGATCTCGGCCGACTTCGCGAGCTTCGCCAGCACGTCGAGCCGCGGATCCGGCACCGCGACCTCGCCGACATTCGGCTCGATGGTGCAGAACGGATAGTTCGCCGCCTGCGCGGCCGCCGTCTCGGTCAGCGCATTGAAGAGCGTCGACTTGCCGACATTCGGCAACCCGACGATGCCGCACTTGAAGCCCATTATTTTTCCTCGGATTCCTTGGTCGCCGTCTCTCTGGGGCCGAAGCCCTTGGCATCCATCGCGAGATGCACCTTGTTCTGGAAGCTCGCGTCCTTGGCCTGCGCCAGCAGTTCGGCATTATCGGCGATCACGTCGGTGAGCGCCGCGACCCACGGGCGCTCATCCTTGGCGAAATCGCCGAGCACATGCGGATAGACCATCTCCTTCACGCCCGGATGACCGACACCGATGCGCACGCGCTTGTAGTCGTTGCCGACATGCGCGCTGACCGAGCGCAGCCCGTTATGTCCCGCGATGCCGCCGCCGACTTTGACGCGCACCTTGGCGGGTGGCAGCTCGATCTCGTCGTGGAACACCGCGATGTCGCTCAAGCCCATCTTGTAGAAATGCATCGCCTCGGCGACCGCGCGCCCTGACTCGTTCATGTAGGTGCCGGGAAGCAGCAGCAGCACCTTTTCGCGCCCGAGCGTGCCCTCCGTCGCCACGCCCTGGAAGCGGCGCCGCCATGGCGCAAAGCTGTGGCGCTTGGCGATCGCATCCACCACCATGAATCCGATGTTGTGGCGGTTGCCCGCGTGCTTGGCGCCCGGATTGCCGAGCCCGACAAACAGCAGCATGGATCAGGCCACCAGGAGGAGTCCGATCCCGGCAGCGGCCGGGATCGGAAAGGCGGGAGCGCCTACTTCTTCTCGGGCGCCGCTGCGGCGGCAGCAGGTGCTGCCGCGGCAGGCGTTGCACCCGGCGCACCGGTGGGCGCGGGCGGCGCTTCGGCTGCTGCTGCTGCTGCGGCTGCTGCTGCTGCTGCGGCTTCGGCGGCGGCCTTCATTTCTTCCGCGTAGCCGGACGGCGGCACGATGGTGACCAGTGTGATGTCGCCATGCTCCAGCACGCGCACGTTCGGCGGCAGCGTGATGTCACTCAAATGGCGCGAATAGTTGATCTCCAGGCCGCTGATATCGACCTCGAACGCTTGCGGGATGTCATCCGCCCGCACCTGCACGGCGATCGTGTGGGTGACGATGTTGACCGTGCCGCCGCGCTTGATGCCCGGCGCCTGATCGGCGTTCATCACGCGGATCGGCACGCGCACGCGCACCATCGCGCCTTCGCCGAGGCGCAGGAAATCCACATGCAGCGGATTGTCCATCACGGGATCGAGCTGGAAGTCGCGCGGGATCACGCGATGCTTCGTGCCGTCCACGTCCAGATTGCAGACGGTGGTGAGGAAGTGACCCGCATAGATCTTCAGCTTCAATTCCTTGAAGTCGAGCGAGACGCCGAGCGGCTCCTTGCCGTCGCCGTAGATCACGCCGGGCACGCGGCCCTCGCGACGCACTGCCCGGGCGGCCCCCTTGCCGGCCTTCGGACGCGCCGTCGCGCTCAGTTCATTGACGGTCGCCATTGTTGGTATCCTTTAGATGTTGATTTTGTTTACGAATTTGCCGCAGCGTGCCTCCAGGGGTGTCGGAGCCGCAGGCGAGCGGGCTTATAGCCGCAAGGGCGCGGAAAGACAAGGAAAGCGCAGGAACTGTCGTAAGCGCCGGTCTGCTCCCCTCCCCGTGAAAGGGGGAGGGTTGGGGTGGGTGGCAGCAGTGGGTCAGCCGTTTCCGACAACGTTGATACCGTGTTCGGCTTCTGCAATCGCGCTCTGAACCTTTCCACTTTCCGGGGTGGAACCGAGCTTGGCCTCAAGCGCCGCGATCCGCGCCTTGAGCGCCTCGTTCTCCTCGCGCGCGAGCCGGGCCATTTCCTTCACGGCCTCGAAGTCCTCACGCTGCACTACGTCGAGCTCGCGCAAAACGCGCTCGGCCTGCGTCCGCATGACGGTGTCGAACTCGCGCCGCACGCCTGTGGCCACGCCCGCCGCATCGTTCATCAGGCGCGCGACCTCGTCGAAGAAGCGGTTGCTGGTCTGTGTCATGGGGTGGCTCCGGGGCATCTCATCGCCACGAGAATGGGGATAAAGGCCGCCGTGAGCAAGGTGGGGGAGGCGCTATTGCCAGCCGGGCACACCCTTCATGTCGGGCAGCTTGTGCGCGATGCCCTTGTGGCAGTCGATGCAGGTCTTCTCGGCCGTGAACAAGAATCGCTGGTGCGCGACCGAGGCGCGCGGCGACTGCTTGGTGATGTCCATCGAGTCGGCCGAGTGGCAGTTGCGGCATTCAAGCGAGTCGTTCGCCTTGAAGCGCGCCCATTCGTGCAGCGCCAGCTCCAGGCGGTTTTCCTCGAATTTCTCGCGCGTGTCGATGGTGCCGAACAGATGGCCCCAGACCTCCTTCGAGGCCTGCATCTTGCGCGCGATCTTGTGAGTCCACTCGTGCGGGACATGGCAGTCGGGACAACTCGCGCGCACGCCCGAGCGATTGGAGAAATGGACGGTCGTTTTCAGCTCCGCGAACACGTTGTCGCGCATCTCGTGGCAGCCGGTGCAGAACTTCTCCGTGTTGGTGATCTCCAGCGCGGTGTTGAATCCGCCCCAAAAGATCACGCCCGCCACGAAGCCCGCGAGCACCAGCACGCCGAGGCTGAACACCGAGCTTGGCCGGCGCAGCACGTCCCACAGGTCGCGCGCGAAACCGACGATCCCGCGGCGCGGCGGCGGCGTCCCTTCGGCAACCGTCATCGGCGCCCTCCGGGCTGCGCGCGGGAGAGCAGCGTATCGATATCGACGAAATCATTCTCGATCGGCGCCTTCACCTCATGCTGCGGCACATGGCACTGGGTGCAGAAGAAACGGCGCGGCGAGACGGAAGCCAGAGCCTGCCCATCGCGGTCCATGAAATGCGTGATCGACAGCATCGACGCCTGGCTCTCGCCGGTACGCGCGCGCGCGTGACAGGAGAGACACTTGTTGCCGTTGAGATCGACCTGGTAGCCGTCGATCGCATGCGGGATGAGCGGCGGCTGCTCGGGATAATTGCGCACTTCCTTCTCGGTCGTGTTGCGCATCGGCGTCATGCGCGGCGCCGGCCCTTCGGTGTCGAGAGGTGTCGAACCGCGCAGGCCGGACTGGGTTTGCGCGGCGAGGCCGGTGGCCGCGATGGTGAACGCGGCTGCGAGTGCGAGGATGCGAATGCGTGACATGGCTACACCCGCTCGATCTTGACGGCGCATTTCTTGAAGTCGGTCTGCAGCGAGATCGGGTCGGTCGCGTCGAGCGTCACCTTGTTGATGAGCTGCGCCTCGTCGAACCACGGCACGAACACGACGCTGCGCGGCATCTTGTTGCGCCCGCGCGTCTCGACCCGCGTGCGGATGAACCCACGGCGCGAAGCCACCTTCACCTCGTCGCCGCGGCGCAACTTCAGTTCGGCCGCATCGTCCGGATGCATGAACACCACCGCTTCGGGGAACGAGCGGTAAAGCTCCGGCACGCGGCGCGTCATCGTGCCGGAGTGCCAGTGCTCGAGTACACGGCCGGTCTGCAGCCAGAACGGATACTCGGCATCGGGGGATTCGGCCGGTGGCTCGTAAGGCAGCGCGAAGATGCGGGCCTTGCCGTCCGGAAACCCGTAGAATTCGACCTCCTTGCCGCTCTTCACATACGGGTCCAAGCCTTCGCGGAAGCGCCAGCGCGTCTCCTGCCCGTTCACCACCGGCCAGCGTAGCCCCCGCTCCTGGTGATAGCGGTCGAACGGCGCCAGGTCGTGCGCGTGACCGCGCCCGAAAGCCGCATATTCCTCGAACAGGCCCTTCTGCACGTAGAACCCGAAATCCTTCGACTCGTGGTTCCGGTATCCCTCCTCGATATCGGTGACCGGAAACTTGTCGACCTGGCCGTTCTTGAAAAGCACGTCGAACAGCGTCTTGCCGCGATACTCCGGCTTCTTCGCCAGCAATTCCTCGGGCCACACTTCCTCGATCTTGAAGCGCTTGGAGAACTCCATCACCTGCCAGACGTCCGAGCGGCTCTCGCCCGGCGCATCGACCAGTTGATGCCAGAACTGCGTGCGCCGCTCGGCATTGCCGTAGGCGCCTTCCTTCTCGACCCACATGGCGGTCGGCAGGATGAGATCGGCGGCAAGCGCCGTCACGGTCGGATAGGCGTCGGAGACGACGATGAAATTGTCGGGGTTGCGATAGCCCGGCAGACCTTCCTCATTGATGTTTGCGCCCGCCTGGATGTTGTTGTTGACCTGCACCCAGTAGGCGTTGAGCTTGCCGTCCTTAAGCATGCGGTTCTGCAGCACCGCGTGGTAGCCGGGCTTGTCGGGAATCGTCCCTTCGGGAAGTTTCCAGATGCGCTCCGCGATGTCGCGGTGCGCCTTGTTGGTCACCACCATGTCGGCCGGCAAGCGGTGCGAGAACGTGCCGACCTCGCGCGCGGTGCCGCAGGCGGACGGCTGGCCGGTGAGCGAGAACGGCGAGTTGCCGGGCTCGGAGATTTTTCCCGTCAGCAGATGGATGTTGTAGATGAGATTGTTGCACCACACGCCGCGGGTGTGCTGGTTGAAGCCCATGGTCCAGAAGCTGGTCACCTTGGTCTTGGGATCGGCGTAGAGCTCGGCCAGCGCCGCGATGCGGTTTGCCGGCACGCCGGAGATCTCGGCCGCCTTCTCGATCGTGTATTCGGACACGAACTTCGCGTACTCCTCGAAGGTCATATCGGTTGAGTCGTTCGCCTTCGCGGCGCCTTTCGCGGCCTTCTGCAACGGATGCTCGGGGCGCAGGCCGTAGCCGATGTCGGTCTGGCCGCGCTTGAACACGGTGTGTTTGGCAACAAACTCCTTGTTCACCCGACCGGTCTTGATGATGTGATTGGCGATCGCATTCAAAAGCACGAGATCGGTCTGCGGCTTGAATACGAGGCTGAGGTCGGAGAGATCGAAGCAGCGGTGCTCGAAGGTCGAGAGGACCGCGACGCGCACATGCGGCGCCGACAGCCGTCTGTCGGTCACCCGGGTCCACAACAGCGGATGCATCTCCGCCATGTTCGAGCCCCACAGCACGAACGCGTCGGCCGCCTCGATGTCGTCGTAGCAACCCATCGGCTCGTCGATGCCGAAGGTGCGCATGAAGCCCGCGACCGCCGAGGCCATGCAGTGACGCGCATTGGGATCGATGTTGTTGGTGCGGAAGCCGGCCTTATACAGCTTGGCCGCCGCATAACCTTCCCAAATGGTCCATTGCCCAGAGCCGAACATGCCGACGCCGCTCGGGCCCTGCTTCTTCAGCGCGGCCTTGAACTTCTCAGCCATCACGGTGAAGGCCTCGTCCCACGAGACCGGCGTGAACTCGCCGTTCTTGTCGTACGCGCCGTTCTTCTTGCGCAGCATCGGCTGCGTCAGCCGGTCGTGGCCGTACATGATCTTGGAGAGGAAATAGCCCTTCACGCAGTTGAGCCCGCGATTAACCTCCGACTTGATGTCGCCATGCGTGGCGACAACGCGATTTTCCTTCGTCGCCACCATCACGCTGCAACCGGTGCCGCAGAAACGGCAGGCCGCCTTGTCCCATTTCAATTCACTCGCGGCGCGCTCGGTGATCAGGTTCGCGGCGAGTGCCGGCGACGCCATGCCGCCGGCGGCGGCGGCCATGGCAGCTGCCTCGAGCTTGAGAACCTGGCGGCGATCGAGTTGTCCGGTCATGAGGATTCTCCCGATGCCGCGGCATCGATGGCGTGAAACACGAGCGAGGCCGTAAACACGTTCGGCAACAGCGCGATGGCGGTGAGCGTGGCACCAAGGGCGCCGGCGTTCGCCGCCTCGATCACGACGACGAGCTTGCCCTTGGGATCGCGGCCGTGAACTTCGCAGCCGGCAAAAGCGAGAATCGCGGCCTCGACTTCGACCAGACGATCCGGCCGCGCTTGCACCAGCACGCTGGCAATCTCGGCGCCCGGCGGCGTGACGAGCGCATCGGGATCGCTCAGCCGGCCGGTAATCAGTGCGCGGCGGTCGATTTTCGGTTGGTTGAACCGCATGGTCATGGGATGTCTGTTCAGCGGGCCGGGGGACCGGGTGGTCCGGCCATCATCTGGTAGACCCACACCGCGAGCCCGTAGCCGGCGACGGTCGCGACCGCGAGCGTGGGCATCAGCACGGCGGTGAGAAACAGAAAGGCGAAGATTTCCATGCGCCTGCGGCGCAATCGTCCCTTCGTGTCGTCGCCGGTGGCCGACATCTCGCATCTCGCTCGAGTTTGGTGATCGACGGCATCCGGGCCGTTGCCTGCGCCGAATGATATGCGGCGAAACCGGCGCTGCTTTGATCTTGATCAAATTGCCTAGCGAACGGGCGGAGACTAGAGCGAGCGGACGGCCAATGCTGTGCAAAATTGCTCAGTGGGGCTTGGTGGTGGAGCAAGCGATGCTGTCGTCCGGCGCGGCGATCTCCCGCCATTCCCTGCCTTGACTCCCCATCCACCCCGGCGCCATGACGCGGTACCCCGTCCCGGAACTCTACATGCTGCTTGCCCTGCCCTTCCCCAATCTCGATCCGATCCTGATCCAGCTCGGGCCGTTCGCGATCCGCTGGTACGCGCTCGCCTATATCGCCGGCATTCTGCTCGGCTGGCTTTACGCGCGCGCGATCATCCGCAGCCAGAAGCACTGGGGCGGGCCGGCGCCGATGACGGTCTCGGACTTCGACGACTTCATCGTGTGGGTGACGCTCGGCGTCATCCTCGGCGGCCGCCTCGGCTACGTGCTGTTCTACAATCCGGCCTACTTCGCCGAGCATCCGCTCGAAGCCCTGCAGCTCTGGAAAGGCGGCATGTCGTTCCACGGCGGCTTCACCGGCTGCGTCCTGGCCGTGGTGCTGTTCGCGAAAAGCCGGGCCATCCCGGTGCTCTCGCTCGGCGATGTGACCTGCGCGGTCGGGCCGATAGGGCTATTCCTTGGGCGGCTCGCCAATTTCATCAATGGCGAATTGTGGGGCCGGCCGTCCGACGTGCCCTGGGCGATGGTGTTTCCGACCGGCGGGCCGCTGCCGCGCCATCCGAGCCAGCTGTACGAGGCCGCGCTGGAAGGCTTGTTGTTGCTGATCGTGCTCGGCCTGCTGATGCGCGGCGGTGCGCTGCGCCGGCCAGGCTTCATCATCGGCGCCTTCGCGGTCGGCTATGCGCTGACGCGCTCGTTTGCGGAATTATTCCGCGAGCCGGACCCGCAGCTTGGTTTTCTGTGGGGCGGGCTCACCATGGGCATGGTGTTGTCGATTCCGCTGCTGTTGTTCGGCATGGTGCTGATCGTCATCGCGTTGCGCCGCCCGCCGCTGAACGCGGCGCCCGCCGTGTGATGACGCCGCTCGAGCGCGAAATCCGAACCATTATCGAGACGCAAGGGCCGATAACGGTTTCGGACTACATGCAGCTTTGCCTCGCTCATCCGCAACACGGCTATTACGTGACGCGCGACCCGTTCGGCGCGGCTGGCGATTTCGTCACCGCGCCGGAAGTGAGCCAGATGTTCGGCGAATTGCTCGGCGCGTGGGCCGCGGCGGCGTGGCGGCAGATGGGTTCACCCGAGGGCGTTCGTCTGATCGAGCTTGGACCGGGCCGCGGCACCCTGATGGCGGATGCGCTGCGCGCCGCCCGCGCGCTGCCGGAATTTCACGCGGCCGTTGCGGTTCATCTGGTCGAGATCAGCCCGGTGTTGCGCGCAACGCAGGAGAAGGCGCTTGCGGGCGCCGGCGTCCCGATCGAATGGCATCACGGCATCGAGGAGATCGCGGACGGGCCGGCGCTCGCGATCGCCAACGAGTTTGTCGATGCGCTACCGATCAGCCAGTTCGTCAAGGACCGCGATGGCTGGCATGTCCGCATGGTCGGCGTCGCGGACGGCAAGCTCGCTTTTGTCGCCACACCTGATCCGATGCTCGGCCATGCCGTAGACGCGACGCCGCCGGGCACAATTCTCGAACGGCGCGACGACCGGCCGGTCTCGTTGCTGGCGCAGCGTATCGCGCGTCAGGGCGGCGCCGCGCTGGTCATCGACTTTGGCCACGCCGAAAGTGCGTTCGGCGACACGCTGCAGGCCGTGCGCGGCCACACGTTCGCGGACCCGCTGGAAAATCCGGGCGAAGCTGATTTGACCGCGCAGGTCGATTTCGCGGCCGTCGCGACGTGGGCGCAGCGACAAGGCGCCGCCACACAGGGGCCGGTCGCGCAAGGCGAATTCCTGCGCCGCCTCGGGATCGAACAACGTGCCGCGCGGCTCAAAGCCAACGCGACGCCGCAGCAGGCCGCCGACATCGACGCCGCTCTCGCGCGACTGACCGCGCCGGACCAGATGGGCGAGCTGTTCAAGGTGCTGGCCATCACCGACCCGAAGCTCGGGCCGCTGCCGGGGTTTGACAGGTAGCGCCCGACCCGTCATTCCGGCCGGGCATGATCCGCGCTCCGTCCCTCTCCGCCTCCCCAAACATCCGCCACGCATTCTTCACCCGCGAAGGCGGCGTGTCGGACGGCATATACGCGAGCCTCAACGGCGGCGTCGGCTCGCGTGACGCGCCCGAGAAAGTGCGCGAGAACCGCGCCCGGATGGCGCAAGCGCTCGGCGTCGCGCCGGCGCATTTCGTCACCTGTTATCAAATCCACTCGCCCGACGTGATCGTCGCCACCGAACCGTGGACACGCGAGAATTCTCCGCGCGCCGACGCAATCGTCACGCGCGTGCCCAAGCTCGCCATCGGAGTGAGCACAGCCGACTGCGGACCGATCCTTTTCGCGGATGCGCAAGCCGGCGTGGTCGGCGCCACGCACGCGGGATGGAAAGGCGCCCTCAGCGGCGTGCTTGAGGCGACCGTCGCCGCGATGGAGAAACTCGGCGCAGAGCGCAGCCGCATCGGCGCGGCGCTCGGGCCGATGATCCGCCAGCCGAACTATGAGGTCGGCGCCGAATTCATCGAGCGCTTCACGGCGGCTGATGCCGCCAATGCGCGCTTCTTCGCGCCGGCCGCGCGCCCCGGCCACGCGATGTTCGACCTGCCCGGCTACATCAGGTCGCGGCTGGAACGCGCTGAAATCCAAGGCATCGAGGACCTCGGCCACTGCACCTATGCGGACCCGGCGCGCTTTTTCAGTTACCGCCGTACCACCCACCGGGCCGAGCCGGATTATGGCCGTCACGTCAATGCGATTGCGCTGGTGACCTGACACGCTGGACCGCCACGGCGTTTGGCGCTACCCATTTCCCTGTTGGCTGGCGACGCCGGGCAAAGCCCGGGACCTTTGACGGCAAGACCGTCCGCGCCGGACCGCAGGGGTGTGTTGGTGGTGGAGCGGGAGCCAAAGCGCGCATCTGCGCGCGGTGTTGCGTGCGCAGCCGCTGCGCTGCTGGCAGCGCTTGCCTCGGGCTGCACGGTCTCCAACACATCGAACGCCGCCCTCGCAGCAACGGCATCCACCGGCCCGACCATCGCGTTCGAGTCGATCGACGGCCCGCCGGTCGGCGTCTTCAACCGGCTGGTCGACACCCTCTCCGCCGAGGCGCAGGCGCGCAATCTCGCGATTGCATCGCGCGAGGGCGCCGCGAACTATCGCGTGCGCGGCTATCTCGCCGCGCAGGTCATCCGCGGACGCACGCACATCTCCTGGGTCTGGGACGTCTACGACGACGACAGGCTGCGCGCCTTGCGCATCACCGGCGAGGAAGCCGGAGGCCGCGGCGGCGATCCATGGAGCATAGCGGACGACGGAATGCTGCGCCGGATTGCCCGCGCCAGCATGGATCGGCTCGCCGCCTATCTCGGCAATCCGCGCGGACCGCTTGCGCCGGACGCCGCGAATGCGATCGCGGCCTCGCCCGAGCCGGAAACCTCGACCCGGCCGCGCCAGCGCCGTGCCCGCTCCGCCGCCGCCCCAAGCGCCGCCGAACGGCTCGCCATGTCCTCCGCCCGCTGACACAGCAATCCGCGTTAACCGCCTGAAGAACCTTCGGGACAACCCCGCCGGGGCGTATTGCCGCACCGCAAACGGCTTGTTATCACCCTGCCGCGCGCAGCGGAGATCGTAGCAATGGCGGCGAAGAACGGAGCGATCAAGCTCGTCGCCGGCAACTCGAATCGCGCGCTGTCCGAAGCCGTCGGTGCCTACCTGCAGACCTCGCTCACCAGAGCGGAGGTGCGCCGCTTCGCCGACATGGAGATCTTCGTCGAGATCAAGGAGAACGTGCGCGGCGCGGACGTATTCGTGCTGCAATCGACTTCATTTCCGGCGAACGATCACCTGATGGAACTGCTGATCATCATGGATGCGCTGCGCCGGTCGTCAGCGCGCCGCATCACGGCGGTCATTCCCTATTTCGGCTATGCGCGCCAGGACCGGCGTGCCTCGGGCCGCACGCCGATTTCGGCGAAGCTGGTCGCGAACCTGATCACGAACTCAGGCGCGGACCGCGTGCTCACCGTCGACCTGCATGCCGGGCAGATCCAGGGCTTCTTCGACATCCCGACCGACAACCTGTTCGCCTCGCCCGTAATGGTGCGCGACATCAAGGACCGCTTCAAGGGCGCGAACATGACGGTGGTATCGCCCGATGTCGGCGGCGTGGTGCGCGCGCGCGGGCTTGCCAAGCGCATCAACGCACCGCTCGCCATCATCGACAAGCGGCGCGAGCGCGCGGGCGAATCCGAAGTGATGAACGTGATCGGCGAGGTGGCCGGCACCACCTGCATCCTGGTCGACGACATTGTGGATTCCGGTGGCACGCTGGTGAACGCGGCCGACGCGCTGCTCGAACAGGGCGCGACCGACGTCTACGCCTACATCACCCACGGCGTTCTGTCGGGCGGCGCGGTCGCGCGCATCACCGCTTCGCGGCTGAAGGAACTGGTCATCACCGACTCGATCCAGCCGAGCGAAGCCGTGCGCGTGGCGCGCAATATCCGCGTGCTGTCGATCGCGACGCTGATCGGCGAAGCGATCGGCCGCACCGCGACCGAAGAGTCGGTGTCAAGCCTGTTTGACTGATTCGGCGCGCATGATCCCGAAAAGTGGGAACCGGTTTTCGGATAAGGATCATGCGCCTTTGAAGAGTTAACGCGCGACCCGGGCGCAAAACCGGTACCCACTTTTGCTGGTCGGGCGTCGATTTGCGACAAATTGACTCACTGTGACTCGATTTGAGTCTTTTCGACTCCAATTGACTCGATTGTGAATCAAGCGCTGTGGACGAAGCAGCCGCACTTCATGGACGCGTGGACTCGACCGGTTATATTCGAATCTGCCGGTGATTCGGTTCGACTGTCGCCAACGACGGAAGAGCGAATCCGTGATGCCGGTTTGTGGCGTCGCCTGCGCGTGAATCTTATCGTCGCGCCCTCTGGAGCCGGCATGTCGTTGATGGAATTGCGCATTGAGCGCGAGAGCAATCCGGTCGACGTGGTCGAGCGGCTCGCCTCGATGCACGACTGGTCGTTCGACCGCGCGGGCGACGACGAGATCGCGATTTCGGTCAAGGGACGGTGGACCGACTATCACGTGTCGTTCACCTGGATGGACGACATCGAGGCGCTGCATCTCGCCTGCGCGTTCGATCTCAAGGTGCCCGAGCCGCGCCGCACGGAGGTGCTCGCGCTGATCGCGATGGTCAACGAGCAGCTCTGGGTCGGCCACTTCGACATGTGGGTGAAGG
>Ga0190272_10001308_pt1 | contig 11962 bp, 11 predicted proteins | sample Popmic504T_FD_133746 | JGI IMG/M metagenome (GOLD analysis project Ga0190272, IMG submission 133746) | Populus adjacent soil microbial communities from riparian zone of Shoshone River, Wyoming, USA - 504 T | ecosystem: Environmental > Terrestrial > Soil > Riparian zone | place: USA: Wyoming...
CAGGTCGGCGGGCCCGACGTCATGCGGGCGCAGCTCGATCACCTCGTCGAGATGGCTCGTTTGCCCAACGTGCAAATTCAGGTGCTGCCGTTCGCCACCAAGACCTACCCCGGCGCGACGTCCTTCAGCTTTCACCTGCTGGAGGTCGGAGCTCCTGGCATCGCGTCGCCGCTTCGTGTCGCCTACGTCGAGGACTACGACGATGCGCGATACCTGGACGACAAGGACACGGTGCGGGCCTACGGTGACTTGTGGCGTCGCCTGACCGCTGCCGCGTTGGGACCGGCCGAGTCAGTGGACTTCATCCGGGCGGTGGCGGGTCAGCACCAGTGACCGACCCGGAAGGACCGACCCCGCATGTCCCATCCTGATTTCACCAGTGCTCGGTGGATCAAGAGCAGCCGCAGCGAACCGAGCGGCAGCTGCGTCGAGCTCGCCGCCGCCGACGGCATGATCGGCGTTCGAGACTCCAAACTCGGCGCCACCAGCCCCGTCCTCACCTTCACCCCGGCCGAGTTCACCGCCTGGCTCGACGCAGCCAAGACCGGCGAGTTCGACCACCTCGTCTGACGGGCGTCCGTCCCGCGGCGGTCGCGGCCGACGGTCGTGGCCTCCGCCGGGTGGACGCATCGCGCGTCGACGTCACGGCAGGCCGCCGCGCTGGGTCCGGTGGAGTCCGTGGACTTCATGCGCGATGCGGCGGAGCAGCTGACGTGATCAAACATGGAAAGAGGACGATCACTCCTGGGCAACACCCCCTCTGACCAGCCCACGCCTCCGCTGGTTCAAGAGCAGCTTCAGCGCGGCCAACGCTCAATGCGTCGAGACCGCGTTCCTGCTCGACGGACCCCGTTCGCGCCAGCAAGCTCGGCGACGCGAGCCCGCTCCCGACTGTCGCCGACGCCGAATGTAGTGGCCGTCCTCGTGCGCAGTGCGGCCCTGCCGGAGAGCGTTGACGCCGTTCACACCACGGCGTAGCCCGACCACATCTCGACCGGCCCAGCCACCACGAACGGCGGCCTCGACCCAGCCGTCCTCACCTTCAACTACTCCGTTACCCATCGCCGGGGACCAGCCACTCCCGACTTGGCGACACCAGCACAACCGGAACCACGCGCTGAGCCGACGCCGACACACGGCACCGGCTCAAACGGCCAACGCCCTGTTCTGCCGACGAGCGGATGTCGGGCAGGGCCTGCATCTACCTTGTTGGGGCGTGCTGCGTCCGAAGCTGGGCCAGATGGGCCAGGTCGGCTCAGCTGGCGACCAACGCCGCCATGGAGTCCTTCTTCAGCCTGCTGCAAAGAACGTCTTGAACCGGCAGGCGTGGGAATGCCGGTCGGTTGAACCCCCAAGCACCGTTGCCAGCCAGCCAGGTACACTCGGGCCTGGCAGCTACGCTCTGCCTGACTCCGAGCTCGGCCCGACGCCCATGCCGTCACCGTCCGAGCGACGAGGACAAGCCGTCAGTGACGCAGCGTGGGACCACCTCCTGAACTTTTCGACCTTGCGGTGGCATGGGCTTCGCTGAAGGACGAGATGGTCAACAAGAACCCCCACTCAGGCCAACGCGAGCGTACGCGCGCGATTCGCGAACGGATGCGCCTGACCGGCGAACCGTACGTGGTGGCCGCTCGACGGCACGATGACGAGCAGGCACATCGTCCGAACCCCCGTCGCGTGCCGAAGGTGCGGTGTCCCAAGTGTTCGGATGGCGTAGTCGAGATCGACTTGGCTCCAGTGTGTCGGAACTGCGGTACGACGTGGAAGTCCGGCTCGGAACTCGCGAACGAGTACGCCGAGGTGTTCCTCGGCCTGAGTTGGTACAGCTCAATGAAGGATGGCGGCGACGCCCCGAGCCAGGACTGCCCGGAGTGCGGAGAACAGGCAGTAGTCTCAATCCCACCGGAGGAGGCCACCTTCTGGACCATGATGTGCCTGTCGTGCGCGGTGCCGTGGAATGACTCGTGCACACGCTGCGGGGCGCCGACTCAGCGCCGAGCAGGCGACGGATTGGTTTGCACCGCATGTTGGCAAGAACTGGTGCAACGAGACTGATCAGACCTACGGTCCATGGGGTCGAAGGGGCGACCCGCCGGCCCCATACGCTCTGGAGCAAGCCAGGTGCCAACCGCACCATCGCCGGGCGGCTGAAGTTGTAGCGTGGTTGCGGCTCAGCCCACCGGGCAAAGTGAGAAGCACTTGCTACTGACGTCGCGAACGTGCCCTGAATGAGGGCTGTCTTGCTGTGACCGTTTGGTGAGGAAGTGGTCCGGCTGCGACCCCGCTCACCGAGATCGCCGTCGTGTGGGGCTTTGTGATTTGTCCCATCGAGCCTTTCCGGCGAGGCCACGGTGGGCGCTCTACACGCGCCGGCTCGGTTGGCGGCCTCGGCCTCGGGGGCTGTCAGTTCGGGTCTGTTCGGTACGGGGGATGAGACGTAGGTGCCGCGGCCACCGCCGGGCGGCCGCCCCACAGGCCTTCGCCGCCAGGTGGCCGTCCGGGAGCAATCGGACGTCGAGCGTGCTCAGGGTGAACTCCTCGCCGCGCCGGGTGTCCGTCCAGCGCAGGACCTCCGGGATCGTGACGTTGATCGCCAGTGCCGTACAGCGGGAATTCTTGTGCGGTCCGAGTGACATCCGCACCCCGTTGACCGACGACCGTCGGTCAACGGGGTATGCGAGCGGGCCGACAAGTTCGGCGCCGTGTTTCGGTGGTGGTTACCTGTCAGCGAGGGATCCACGGTCCGACGTGGCACAGTTGCAGTCCAGAGTGCGACGAGCCGTTGTAGTAGAGATCGATGCACAGCCGGCCCCGCGCCTGCGTGGCCGAGGTGTTGCCTTGCCAGTGCTGGTAGTACTGGAAGCCACTGCTGCCGTCAAACAGTTCGTCATTGCAGCTCCTGGTGACCTTCGGACTGATGAAGGTGCCGCTCTGTCCGTTGATGTAGAGCTCGAGCCAACCGGTGATCTTGCATCCGGTTGCCAGCGTCGCGTTCGGACCGATGTCCAGCGCTGTCTCCGACCCGGCCGCCGAGCCGGGGAAGTAGACGAAAGTGCACGCCGTGATGTTCTGGCCGGTGCTCGGTGTACCCGAGAGTTCGGAGCAGACGTCGCCATGCGCCGCCTGCGCCGAGGAGCTGCTCGCCATGGCCAGGCCGGCCGTCAAAGCCAGCGCTGCCGCAGCTCGCCCGAGGTTTTTCAGTATTCGCATCCGAGATCCTTTCAGAGTTATTCTCTACGAGCCACAGCCTCGCCGTAGCTCAATGGTTGATTAGTCGACGACCCGAGACTGATCAGGAGTATTCGGCGGTGCAAGTGTCGTAACCGGCCCAGCCGTGCGGGTCCTCCGGGTCGAGGAGTCCGATGATGGGCTCCTTCAGGTGAACCTCTGAGGTGTCAGACGTACCTGTGACACGGGGCCTCGCTGGGACCGCAACTGGACACTTGGCGGGCACGTGTTGGACCAATGGTGACTTCGTTGACCACCTGTCGGACCACCTGCCGAAGGCGTGGTCCACCATAGCGAGCTGAATCCACGATGACGCTGTCCGTCTCCGACCGGCACGCGGCGCCACAACTATAAGAGACCGTCGGATGGAAGTAGTCGAGTCGTCAGCATACTGTCACAAGTGCCCATCGGTGCAGGGAGTGGTCGAGGGCTGTTTTCCCTGTCAAGGAGGGCATCGAGAAGCACCATTTTGTCGGCGTACTGATCGTGGAGGTGAAGGAACTCGAAACCGGGCGGCCTCACCGAGATTGCGGCGAGCGGTCGTGCCGATGAGCGCTCGTGGGTGTTGATCGTTGATGGCGTGTACGGGCGGACGCTCGTCCGGTGACGGGGTTGGCCGCCCGCGATCGACACGATGTCCGCCGTGATCGCACTGCGGTTGGTCCGTCAACATTGTCGCGAGGCGGCCGATTACGGGTGCTTGGCGGTGACCTGGGATGTGCGTTTCATGCACTGATCGTGTGCTGTTTTGGCCGTGTCGAGTTCTCGCGTGTGCTTGGCGATCTCTACGTTCTGGTGGTCTTTCTCCACGTTGTACCACGTGTCGACGAGTCGACTCTCCTGTTTGCAGGAGACGTCCGCGAGGGCGGCGGCGATCTCGCTCGGGGTGACGCCGGTGCTATTGAGTTCGAACGCGGACTCCGCATCCTGCGGAGTGGCGTAGTTGTGCCCTGTGGCTTTCATGCAGGAAGACCAGCGGTTCAGGGCGTCGGTCACGCTGGATGACTGACGGGAGTGGCCGTAGGACTCCCACGCTATTTTCCGGATAAGGTCGCTGTTGCCCAGTGGTTCCGTTCCGGCGATGGTCCGGTCTGCCTCATCGAGACACCCGCGCTGGTGTTGGGAGTGGGACTCGGCGTTCTTCTTGTCGGTGCCCGGTGGGGTGGTCGATCCGTCGACGGTCGACGGTAGGTGGTACCCGTAGGTCTTGGCGGTCTGGTTGTCGGTCACGCCGTACCGTCGTTTGTTGCCGTGTAGTCCCAGATCACGCAGCCGGCGTCGCGTAACCTGTTCGAGGGCGGCCCGGTCTGGTTCCTTGATATTCGGGGAGCCGAGTCGGCGCAGGCAGTCGGCGGTAAGGATTTCGCGGGCCAGGACTATCTGTCCGACTTCCACGGCGGTGTACCCGTAGGAGTCGATCGGCAGGGCGACGTCGTCGGCCTCGGTTCCGGGGTATGACGGACTGCGGTCTTGACCGGCACCCGGTGTGCCGCCGGACGCGCCGCAGCCCGTGAGCAGACCCGCCAGCAGTAGAGCGACGACCCAGGGGTGGTTCGGAGTGTGCATGTCCTCAGGCTCCGAAGCTGATGCGGACCGCTGCGTTCGCCTTGTACGTCTCGACCAGCCGGCCCATGCGCTGGCCGTACAACCAGTCGGTTGGCCCGCTGTGCCCGGAGTTGTAGGAGATGTAGCAGATCGATGTCGACGAGGCGTCACAGGACACGGAGCCGGCATTGAAGATCACGGCCTGCCCCGAGCCTTCGCCGGTGTTGGCGAAAAACCTCGCACCCCCCAAGCCGCCGGTTGTGTTGGTGCCCCACCAGGCGGTGTCAAATCCCTTGTAGTACAGGCACAGGGAGTAGGGAGAATTGTCGCAGCGTGTTTCGACCCCGAGGATGGCGCCAACGTCGGTTAGTGCTTGGGCCGGGGCTGCCGCCACGACTGGGGTGAGGAATCCCATGGTCACGAGGCTCAAGGCCACGATCAACGCCCTCGCGAACCCGCGCGTTCCGTTTAATGTCATTTCCACTGCCCCTTTTCGGTCCCGCACCACCGGATGCGCCGTATGAATCGACGCCCAGTGAGGCAGGAAGTTCGTGGATTCAGCTACTCGTGGGGGAGCTGAACCGGACCGGCACCCGGTTCGCCGCCGGACACGGCGCAGCCCGTGAGTAGCAGGGCGACGAACCGAGTGTGGTTCGGGGTGTTTACGTCCTCAGGGTCCGAAGCTGATGCGGACCGATGCGTTCTCGTTGTAGGTCTCGATCAACCGGCCACGGCGTTGTCCGTACAACCAGTCGGTTGGCCCGCTGTACCCGTTGTTGAAGAAGATGTAGCAGATCGATGTCGACGAGGCGTCACAGGACACGGCGGCCGCGTTGTTCTTCACGGCCTGCCCCGAGCCCGCACCGGTGTTGGCGAAAAACGTCCGACCTGCCAAGTCGGGGACGGAGACGCTGGTTCCCCACCAGGCGGTGGTCATCGTGCTGTTGTAGTACAGGCACAGGTAGTAAGAAGAACTGTTGCAGCGTGCTTCCACCCCACTGCTGGTACCGACGTTGGTCAGCGCCTGAGCCGGAGCCGCCGCAACAACTGGCGTGATGAACCCCAGGGTCAAGAGGCTCAAAGCCACGATCATCGCCCTTGCGAACCCACGCTTCCGCTCGTTTGATTTCATTTCCCACTACCCCTTCTTGGTCTGCTCCAATTTGATCTACACCTTCCCGAACCGGTGTTCACAAGTCTGGGGTCGGCGTTCTCGTTTCTGCAGAGCCGCGATCAGGCATCCGACTTCGCCGGAGAGGCATGCGTCGGAGATGCCACTGTAGCTGTTGAAGTAGACGGTTACCCGGTTCGCCGTGCTTTGTTTCGTCCGACACCACCTTGTGCTTGACACACTAATCCTGTCCGGTGCCGCGATCCTTGAACGTGTGGCACGTCGGCAGTGGGTCCCGTAGTCCGGGACCGAGCCGTGAAGTCGCTACCAACCCGCTCATGAGTGGCTCCGAAGTACAGGCAGAACTCCCCGCCTCGCAGACCCGTTGCGGGGCGTCGACACGCCAGCCTCGCTAGCCACGGCACCGCCCAGCGTGTGGCCGGCGACGGTGGTCCAGCCAGTCGCCGACATCGAGGTGAACACGAGCATGAGCAGCGCGCCGAGCGGCCCCAGGCGGTCGAACGATCTTGGACGTTCATTGTGGCTCTCATTCCTATTACTGACAACGCTGCGCCCCGTGGACGCACGCCGGTACTCCATCGGTGGCTTCGTACACGCGATGGGGTTACCGTCAGCGGAAAACGAGTACCTTTGCGGTGGGTCTGTCGCGATGCCACTCAAGTGTCGGAGGTTGGGGCGTGCAGGTCGAGGGGTTGACCGTCTCATGATGCTTGGGAAACCCGAGGAAACCCCTGATCGTGGCGATGACGGGAGGTCGGACGGCACGTTCGGCGCCGAGCTGCGGCGGTGGCGGCTGAAAAGGGAGCTGTCGCTCGCGGGCCTGGCGAAGCTGGTGAACTACAGCAAGAGCTACCTGAGCAAAATCGAGAACGGGGACAAACCAGCGACCGCCGACCTGGCCCGTCGCTGTGACGAGGCAATGCAGGCGGAAGGGCAACTGACCGCGTTCGCTTCACGGCCCGTCGACGCAGGACTGGAGATTATCGAGTCGACTGAGCGAACTCGCTTCCGTGTTCCAGAAGACGATCGATGTCCATACCGCGGAATGGCGGCGTTCGATGTGGCCGACGCCCAGTGGTTCTTCGGCCGGGAACGGGCGACAGCCGAGTTGATCGGCCGGTTGACCGACTTCCTCGCCGATGGCGGACCGGTGACTGTGGTCGCACCGTCCGGCGCGGGTAAGTCGTCCCTGCTCCGGGCCGGGCTGATGCCGGCCCTGCTCCGCGGCGCGTTGCCCCGGCGAGGTTCACGACGCTGGCCCGTCGCGGTGTTCACACCCACCTCGGACCCGGTGGGGAAGCTGGCGGCTGAAGTGGCGACGGCCGGTGGAATGGACGCCACAACCCTGACCGGGGCGCTCCTGACCGACGTTGAGGCCTTTCGGTCGGTGGTGGTGGGCGCCGTAGGACGGGCCGAGCGCTTGGTTCTCCTAGTGGATCAGTTCGAAGAGGTCTTCACCCTGTGTCCGGACCGGCACAGGCGGGAGTTGTTCATCGATGCGGTATGCGCGCTGGCAAGGCCGGACGGAGACCACGAGCCGCCAGCTGTAGTGGTGCTGGGAGTGCGGGCGGACTTCTACGGCCATCTGTTGCACCACCCCGAGCTGGCCGGCTCCCTGCACGACCGGCAGGTGACGCTGGGACCCATGCGGCAGACAGAGGTGCGCGCGGCGATTGTCCGCCCTGCCCGGCTGCTGGGGCTGCAGCTGGAACCGGGACTTGTCGAACTCCTCCTCCGCGACCTGGGAGCGATCCCGGCCGCAGGCCGGTCATACGAGCCGGGGGCACTGCCGCTTCTCGCCCACGCGTTGCTGACGACCTGGCAGAACCGCGAGGGCAGGCTGCTCACCGTCGCGGGATACGAGCTGACCGGCGGCATCCACGCCGCAGTGGCCACCACGGCCGAGCGGATGTACTCCCGCCTGAGCACAATCGAGCGGGACACCGCGCAACGGATGCTGCTGCGCCTGGTGCAGGTCGGCGCCGAAGGCGGACAGACACGGCGACGGTTGACCCTGGGAGCGCTGCGGGAACAGGCACCGGACGAGCACGTCGACGGCGTCCTCGAAGCCTTCGTGCAGGCCCGTTTGGTGACCGTCGACGCGGACACGGTCGAGATCACCCACGAGGTCCTGCTGTCCGTGTGGCCACGGTTGCGGGATTGGATCGAGTCCGATCGAGCGGGCCTGCACATCCACCAGCAGCTCACGGCCGCGGCGCAGGAGTGGAACCTGGCGGGTCGCGACGACTCGCTGCTCTACCGGGGAGCCCGGCTGGCGGTCGCGCTGGACTGGGCGCGGGACCGGCGTGAATCCGGTCCGCTGCATGCGGAGTACCTGGCCGCCGGAGCCGCCAGGGAGGACGCCGAGCGGTACGGCGCCCGACGACAGTTGCGCAGGCTACGCGGGCTGGCTATGGCGCTGGCGCTGTGTCTCGTGCTGGCCCTGGTGGGCGGACTCACCGCGTGGCGGCAGACCGAGGTCGCGCGGTCGAACGAACTGGCGACCCACTCCGAGGTGATGGCCCCCGTGCAGCCGGAGACCTCGCTGGCCGCGGCGCTGGCCGCGCACGACCTGGCCGAGACGGCGTCCAGCCGCAGCGCGATGCTCAGCACGCAAGCCCAGGCCTACCTGGGTCCGCTGGCCGACTACGACAAAGAGATCATCACCGCGCTCGCCGTCGCCCCCACCGGCTCCTGGGTGGCCACGGCCGGCCAGGACGGCACGGTACGGCTTTGGGACCTCGCGACCCGGCGCCCAGCGGCCCCGCTGCCTGCGGAACCCGGCGGAGCCCCGGCGGTCGCCTTCAACCACGACGGAACGCTCCTGGCGGTGGCTGGTCGACAGGGCACCGTCACGGTCTACGCCACTGGTTCCGGTGCTGTCGCACAGTCCTTCCCCGGAGGTGGGGCCGCGGTGCTCGCGGTGGGGTTCGATGACGACGGCACACGGCTGCTCACCGCGTCAGGGGACGGCGCGGCGACGCTGTGGGACGTCGCCACCGGCCGGCCGACGGTCACCCTGGACAGCCGCCGCGGGACTCTGGTAGGTGCGGCCTTCATCCCCGGCGGTCCCACAGTGGTCCTGCTGTTCGAGGACGGCGTCGTCACGATCTGGGACACCAGCGCGGGTACCACCGCCGACCTTCGAGACCCCCAGCAGCGCAGCGGGAACGGGCTGGCCGTCAGTCCCGACGGCTCGTCGCTCGCTGTCGCGGGCGATGACGGGACGAGGCTGTGGGACCTGCGCGGTCGCACCCTCGGCGCCGTGCTGCGGGGTCACACGGACTTCGTCCTCGCCACGGCCTTCAGCTCCGACGGCTCCAGGATCGCCACCGCCGGCAGAGACAACACGGCACGGGTTTGGGACGCGGTCAACCACCAGGTCGTCTTCACCCTAATCGGCCACAAGGGGCCGGTGAACGCCGTTGCATTCAGCCGCGACGGCCAGACCCTGATAACGGGAAGTGAGGACGCCCAGGCGTTGCTATGGGCGGTCGGGGGCGCCAAGGTCGCGACCGCCCACCCGGCGGCGCCCATCCGCAGCGCGTCGCTCCACGGGGACCGGTTGGCCACCTCGGCGGAGGACGGCAGGGTGACCCTGTGGGACACCACCGACCTCGCCAGACCTCCCACCACGTTCGACGCACACCCCAGCGGGGTGTGGGCGGTCGTGTTCAGCCCGGACGGCTCGATGCTGGCGACCGGAGGAAGCGACGACCTGGTTCGACTCTGGGGCGCGGTCGATCACCGCCTGCTCGCCACGCTGCGCGGGCACGCGGAGTCGGTCAAGGCGTTGGCGTTCTCCCCGGACGGCGCGGTGCTGGCCAGCGCGGGCGATGACCACACGGTCAAGCTGTGGGACGTCGCCCGGCACCAGATGATCTGCACGCTCTCCGGCCACGAGAACGCCGTGTTCGGCCTGGCGTTCAACGCCGACGGCACTGTGCTGGCGACCGGAAGCCAGGACAACACCGTCCGTCTCTGGGATCCGCGCCCTTGTCAGATGACGAAGCTGTTCGCCCGCTACTCCGACACCGTTTTCACCGTGGCCTTCAGCCCCGACGGTTCCACGCTGGCCACCGGCGGCCGCGACAACCTGATCCGTCTACACCCGCTCGACGCTCCCGACAACCCCGTCGTCCTCTCCGGCCACACCGGCCCAGTGGTCAACCTGCGCTTCACCGACGTCACCACGCTCGCCTCCGCCAGCAGAGACGGCACCGCCCGTCTGTGGGACGTCAACGAAGGAGAAACCCAAACAGTCCTCCGCGGGCACACCGCAGCCGTCCAGGACACATTCCTGATCGGGAACACCCTCTTTACCACCAGCCTCGACAGCACAGTGCGCGCGTGGGTACTGGACACCACCACGGCCGCGGACAACGCCTGTGCCGCATTACGGGCCATCACCTCCAACCGATGGAAATTGGTCACCGCCCAGTCCCCGGACATCTGCTCGGACTAACTTCGGAGATTGTCGCGGTGTTGATCGAGTTGGGAAAGCCCTACTGCTACCTGCCATGCCATGCCATGCGTGAGCTCGAGGTGGATGCTGGTGACGCACACTGGATGGTCTTCGACCACCTCAGAGGGCTGGCCTGATGTCCGGCTTCAACAAGAAGCGGCTGAAGGACGTTCATATTGTGAAGCCGACTTAGAGCCTGCGCGGATAGGCGGTTGGTCGGTAGGCCGGGTGTGTCGTGGCTGGGGTTGCGGGCACGGGTCTGGTGATCATGAAGTTCCTGACGCTTCGTGATCACCTGGAGTACCCGTGCCCGCCTTGCCATCATGGCTGACTGAGCCGTTGTGGGACCAGTTCGCCGCGCTGCTGCCAGCTCGAGACGAGTTCGACCCGACGCATCCGTTGCGGTGTCATCGTCGCCGGATCAGCGATCGGGTCGTGTTCGACAAGCTGGTACAGGTGTTGCGGTTCGGCTGCTCCTATGAGGGCATCGCCGATTCCACCTGCTCGGCGAGCACGATCCGCGCCCGCCGCGACGAGTGGATCAAAGCCGGGGTGTTCGTCCGGCTCAAACAGATCGCACTGGACGCCTACGACCGCATCGTCGGTCTGCTGCTGGCCGACATCTCGGTCGACGGCTGCATCACCAAAGCCCCCGGTGGGGGCGAGGTCGCCGGACCGTCACCGGTGGACCGGCGCAAACAGGGCATGAAACGGTCCCTGATGGTCGAAGGCCACGGCATCCCGCTCGGTCGCGTGCTGGCCGGAGCGAACCGGCACGACTCGCCACTGCTGGCGCCCACATTGGACCTGCTCGACAATCTCGGGCCACTGCCCGAGCACATCACCGTGCATCTGGACTCGGCATATGACTCCGGCAAGACCCGGGACCTGCTCGCCGAACGAGGCCTGCACGGCGAGATCGCACACAAGGGCGACAAGGCACCGATCCAAGCCAGCCGGCGCTGGCATGTCGAACGAACCAACGCCTGGCACAACGCGTTCAACCGGCTGCAACGCTGCCACGAACGCACCAAGATCGTGATCGACGCATTCTTCGACCTCGCCGACACCATCATCACCATCCGTAGCCTCATCCGCCACGCCTGGACCACCCACCGATGGAACACCCGACCCCAACACCGCCCATGAAGACCACCTATCCGCGCAGGCTCTAAGCCAAGCATGTTCAGCTCACCGGGCCACCAGCCGTGCCGCTTGAACTGCTGGTGCGGCCAGTCGCAGCCCAGGAGCTGCTCGAGCTCGGCGATCGCTCGATCGAGAGCTTTCGCACCTGCAAGGTGGAATCGGCCATCGCAGATCCGCCGACGGACCGAATCCCACGTAGGTCCAGTGTTGTCCACAAGCTGGAATCTAGGACTTACGTCATATTGACCAGCGGCCGGGTCCAACAACGAACGTCTGCGAAGGACCCGACGCTCGATCTGCCACCCGGCTCGACGTCCTCACATGCCGCTGGTCGCGCGACGTTCGCGCTGAGACGCATTCCAGAAGGCCTTCCCATTCAGTTGCCAACTTACAGGGACTAAGGCCCTGTACTTCCGCGGCGGCCACCGCCACGCGTCGACTCG
>Ga0190272_10001309_pt1 | contig 11956 bp, 13 predicted proteins | sample Popmic504T_FD_133746 | JGI IMG/M metagenome (GOLD analysis project Ga0190272, IMG submission 133746) | Populus adjacent soil microbial communities from riparian zone of Shoshone River, Wyoming, USA - 504 T | ecosystem: Environmental > Terrestrial > Soil > Riparian zone | place: USA: Wyoming...
CGGTGACGACGGCGAGGCCAAGTCCTACACGTCGACCGACGCCGCCGACGTCGCGATCCAGCTCGCCTACGCGAGCAAGGTCGTCGTCGCGCCCGGCTACGGCATGGCCGTCGCCCAGGCCCAGCACACCGTCCGCGAGCTCGCCGACGAGCTGGAGAAGCGCGGCGTCGAGGTGCTCTACGCGATCCACCCCGTCGCGGGCCGCATGCCCGGTCACATGAACGTCCTGCTCGCCGAGGCCGACGTGCCGTACGACGCGCTCAAGGAGATGGACGAGATCAACCCGGAGTTCCCGCAGGTCGACGTGACGCTCGTCATCGGCGCGAACGACGTGACCAACCCGGCCGCGCGCACCGACGAGGGCAGCCCGATCTACGGGATGCCGATCCTCGACGTCGACAAGTCAGGCGCCGTGATCGTGCTCAAGCGCTCGATGAACACCGGCTTCGCCGGCATCGACAACCCGCTCTTCTACAACGAGAACACCTCGTTGCTGTTCGGCGACGCGAAGGCCTCCGTGGCCGACGTGCTCACCGAGATCAAAGAGGTTTAGGACTCTCCGTCCTCGAAGGCCCTCGCGCCCGCTCCATCGGGGCGGGAGGCGATCTCGGCGCCGCGCTCGGCTACGTCCCGCTCGAACGTGGCCTCGAACTCCGGATAGTTCTTCGACCCGCGCCCGGTGAGCTCCGTCAGCAGGCCGCGCAGCCTGCGGGCGATGCGGATCTGGGCCTTCGGGACGCCGACCCAGTTCGAACGCCGCTCGAACCCCTCGACGACCACGTCGCCGGCGTCCGAGACCGGATAGGTCTTGCGTGCCGGCGCCGGCAGCTTCGCGCGCATCGAGCCGAGCGCCGGGTGGCGGTCGGCGCCGCGGACCATCTCGGTGTCGATCCAGGAGAAGTAGGCGACCCCGACCCGCGCGCCGTGATGGGCCAGCTCGCCGCGCAGGCTGTTGCCCAGGGCCTCCACGCCGGCCTTGCTCGCGGAGTAGGCGGCCACCCCGGGCGCGTGGACGATCGCCGCGATCGAAGCGACGATCAGCACGTATCCCTGGCGCTCGACGATCTGCGGCAGGCAGGCGTAGACGGTGCGGTAAACGCCGAGCAGGTTGATCTCGATCACACGCTCGAACGCGTCCGGGTCCATCAGCCGCAGCGGCCCGCCCATTCCGACACCGGCGTTGGCGATCACCGCGTCGATGCCGCCGAACCGCTCTACCGTGCCGTCGACGGCGGCCTGGAGCTGCTCGCGGTCGGTGACGTCGGCCTCGAACCAGACAGCGTCCGGTCCGCAGCTAGACGCGACCTTCTCGAGCTCCTCCGGCTCGAGGCCGACCAGCGCGACCTTCATCCCGCGCGCCGCCAGCCGCCTGGCGCTCTCGGCGCCGATCCCCCGCGCCGCGCCGGTGATCAGGACCGTCTTGCCCGGGAGCTGCCAGCTGGAGGGTGCCATCCAGCGAGCGTACCCAGCGGGAGGCCGGGTCATTCGGCCCGACCTCACTAGGGTTTCCGGCATATGGCATCGCTAGAGCACCTTCAAGAGGACGTGTCGCCCGAGGAGGTCCGGCGGCTGCTGGACGAGGGCGCGATCGACCTGATCGACGTCCGCGAGCCCTACGAGCACGAGGCCGGCCGGATCGACGGCGCGATCCACGTCGAGATCCCGAACCTGACCGCCGCCGCCGCACAGCTCGACCAAGAGCGCCCAATCGTCTTCTACTGCCGCTCCGGCGCCCGCTCCGCAATGACCACCCAGGCGTTCCGCGCCAGCGGCTTCCAGGCCTTCAACCTGACCGGCGGCCTACTCGCCTGGGTCGCCAAGGGCCTACCGATCGTGCCCGACGACGGCAAAGTCGCCGACCACTAGGTACGCACGAGTCGAGGGGAATCGTTCCCCCAGCAGCGGTTCCCAAGCGGATGGGGGGACGATTCCCCTCGACCCCCCACCGCGCTACGGTCGCACCGGCATGCCACCCGAGGACCCGCTCAAAATCAATCGCAGCCTGACGATCCCGCTGGCGGAGATCGAGCTGCGCGCGAGCCGCTCATCGGGACCGGGCGGCCAGCACGCCAACGTCACGGCGTCGCGGATCGAGGCCGTCTTCGACGTCGCCGCGTCCGAGTCGCTGAACGACTCCCAGCGCGAGCGCCTGCTGGCGCGCCTCGGCCCGCGCGTCACGGCGATCGCCCAGGACACGCGCAGTCAGATGCGCAACCGCGAGCTGGCCCTCGAGCGGCTGCGCGAGCGGCTCGCCGCCGCCCTGGTGACGCAGCGCCCGCGTCGCAACACGAAGCCGTCACGCGGCGCCCGCGAGCGCCGGCTCACGCAGAAGAAGCAACGCGGCGGGATCAAGCGCAACCGCCAGCGCCCAACCGGCGACGACTAGGCCAGCGGAGGGCGCAGGCGGACCGGTCCTTCGACAACGCACCGCAGCTAGCGGGAGCGAGGTCCGGCGAGTACCGCAGCTAGGGACTCGGAGCTACGGCCCCACCGCCACCCGACTCGGGCGCGGGGGTGGGTGTCGGCGTCGGAGTAGCGCCGCCGCCGGAGGTGCCACCGCCGGTGTCGGGCGTCACCGCTCCGCCGCCGGCGTCAGGGGTTACCGCTCCGCCGGTCGTGCCGCCCGTAGAGGGCGCCGGAGTCGGCGTCGTCGACGTGTCGGTCTCGTCGGTGGTCGTCCCCGTCGTCGTGTCGAGGTTGTCGGGCGTCGTCGGAATGCTCAGGTCGAGCTGCGAGGACGAGCTCGAATCGTCGCCGCCGCCGCCGGCCACCATCGCGATCACGATGATCAGGACGATCGCCGCGGCCGCGGCCGCGACCAGGCGGCGCCGCATGTAGACGGACTGGTCGTCGGGGCCGCGGCGGCCTCCGCCGCCACCGGACCGCATCTGGCGTGTCGGCTCGTCGTGCACGTGCGCGAAGGTAGCAGGCGGACCGGCGCTAGAGGCCCGGCACGCTGCGCTCCGCGAAGCCGACGGTCGAGCGCGGCTCCTGCTGCCAGCGCGTGCCGGCCCGGCCCTGACCGCTGGTATCGAAGCGCAGGCCGGCCACGATCATGAATATGTGGCCCGCGTTCGCGTAGATCGTGATCCACTGGCCGGGCCCTGACGCGCCCCAGTCCATGAAGCCGCCCGACGTCATCGGAGCGCGCAGCAGGCCGGCGCCGGCGAGCGCGAAGGAGACCGATCCCGAGCAGTCGTAGCCGTTGTCGCGCCAGGCGCCGTGGCCGCCACCCCACTTGTAGGGGAACTTGGCGATCGCGTTGGCGGCCTGGATCACGCGCTTGACCGGCTCCGGGGCATCGTCGGGCGCGACCGCGGTGCCGTCGGGCAGCACGCGCGCCGTCGGTCCGGTCTGGAGGAAGGCGGTCGTGCCGAGGAAGCGCTTGAACTTCGACAGCTCGGCACGCGCCTGACGCAGCTCGGCCCGCACCTCGTCGTCGCTGGGAGCGCCGGGGCTGATGCCGTCGGCCGGCGAGGCGCCGCCGCTCGATGGCGCACGATCGGCGCCGGCGCCGCGCAGCTCGACGGCCCTACCGCCGCCGCCCTTCGCCCCCTCGGCAGCTGCTCGGCGAACGGCGTCGGCATCGACGGAGTCCGGCGTCAGCACGACCTCGGTCGGTCCAGCGCCCTCACCGGCGGTGGCGTCGCCCGATCCGCTGCTGCCGCCACAACCCGCGACTGCCAGCGCGCAGAGCGCCATGGCCGTCAGAGCGCCTGTCATGGCCGGGGCACGCACCTGTAACAAGCTAGCGTCGATGCCCGTCCTGCGCGCCGTCTGCGAGGATCGTGACCATGAGCGAACGCCGCGAGATCGATCTGCCCGAGGACCCGACCGGGATCGACCAGCCGCATGACGTGCTGGCCGCCGAGGAGTTCGCGATGCCGGCTCGCTCGGCAGGCGACATCCCGCCCGACCCGACCGGCATCCAGGAGCCACACGACGTGCTCGCGGCTGAGGAGTTCCCGATGCCAGGCGCCGGCGTCGACCACGACGCTGACGGCTTCGTCGACCCGCGCAGCCTGATCCCCGGCGTACTTGCCGTCATCCTCGTGCTGCTCCTGCTGCGCCGCCGTCGCCGCCGCTCCAGCGTCGACGTCTAGTCCGATGCCGGACGAGCTTTCGCCCAAGAGCCGGATCAAGATCACCGTCGACCGCGGCCTCTGCATCGGCTCCGGCGACTGCGTCGACAGCGCCCCGAACGTCTTCGAGCTCGACTCCGAGGACAAGGCACGCGTGATCGACCCGGACGGCGATCCGCTCGACATGGTCGTCGACGCGGGGATGAACTGCCCCGTCACCGCCATCTTCGTCGAGGGCGAAGACGGCCCTATTTACCCGTAGCGCTAGTTCTCTAGCGCATCCCGCTAGTCGCGCGAGCCACGGCCGTAGACCAGCTTCAGGAAGCGACCAATCAGGCCGGCCGAGCGCTTCGAGTACGGGAACATGAAGATCTCGCGCTTCATCCCGAAGCGGCTTACCACCGACGCCTGCTGCCGGGCGTACTTGCGGATCCCATCGGCGCCGTGGCGCGTTCCGAGCCCCGAGTCCTTCCAGCCGCCCATCGGCAGCTCGAGCGCGACGTAGCTGATCTGGTGCTCGTTGACGTTGGCGACACCGGAGTCGATCCGGCTGGCGATCTGCTCGCCGCGCGCGGTGTCCTTGGTCCATACCGACGCCTGCAGGCCGTACTCGGAGTCGTTGGCGAGCCGCAGCGCCTCCTCGGCGTCGCGCACCTTCATGATCGGCAGCGTCGGCCCGAAGGTCTCCTTGGTCATGCAGTCCATCGAGTGGTCGACGTCGAGCAGGACGGTCGGCTCGAAGAAACGGCCCGGTCCGGCGGCGCGCTTGCCGCCGACGGCGACCGTGGCGCCCTTGGCGCGCGCGTCCTCGACGTGGGACTCGACGATCTCGACCTGCTTGTCGAAGGTCATGGCGCCCACGTCGACCGATCCCGCCCCCTGCGGGTCGCCCTGGCGCAGCTTCGAGACCTTCTCGGTCACCTTCTGGACGAACTCGTCGTAGATCGGCTCCTCGACGTAGACGCGCTCGACTGAGATGCAGGTCTGGCCGCCGTTCTGCATCGAGTAGAAGGTGGCGGCGTTGGCCGCGCGCTCGACGTCGGCGTCGGCGAGCACGATCATCGGATCCTTGCCGCCGAGCTCGAGCCCAACCGGCGTCAGTGTCTCGGCGGCGCGCGCGGCGACCTTCTTGCCGGTCGCGGTCGAACCGGTGAACATGACGAAGTCGACGTGGTCGATCAGCTCCGCGCCCACGTCGCCGAGACCGGTCAGCACCTGGAAGACGCCGTCGGGAGCGCCGCACTCGGCGAAGCACTCGGCCATCAGCAGCGAGGTCAGCGGGGTGACCTCGGACGGCTTGAGGATCACCGCGTTGCCGGCGGCGAGCGCCGGGATGCAGTCGCCGAAGGAGTTGGTCAGCGGGTAGTTCCACGGCCCGATCACGCCAACGACGCCGCGCGGGCGGTAGCGCACGACGGCCTTCTTGCCGATCATCATCGGCGAGCTGGTGCGGATCTTGCGCTCGCTGAGGAACTTCTCGGCGTTCTTGGCCCAGAAGCCGAACGCGCCGGCCGCGTAGCCGATCTCGGCGAGCTGGGCGTCGTCGCGCGTCTTGCCGGTCTCGGCGACGATCGTGTCGATCAGCCGGTCGGAGTTGTCGAGCACCCACTTCTGCGCGCGCTTGAGGATCTGCGCCCGGCCCTCATAGCCGAGTCCCCACCAGGCGGCCTGCACGGCGCGGGCGCGCGCGACCATCGGCGCGACGTCGTCCACCAGCATGCGCGGCACGCTGGCGACGATCTGGCCGGTGGCCGGGTTCTCGACCTCGATCGTGTCGGTTGCTGTCTCGGGCAGGGTGGCGGTCATGCGGCTATCTCCTCCTTGGCGGTGCGCCCGGAGGGCGTCCCAGATTGTGGGGCCGGCGGCCGCCGCTTGCGCTCCTCGCGCAGCTGGTGCAGGTATGGCCAGAAATCGACCTGGATCGTGTGCCGCTTCGAAGCGACGTAGCGCCTGCGCATCGCGGCCTGGTCGGCGGCGATCTCAGTCAGCATCTCGGGCCGGCCGGGCAGCGGCACCTTGCCCTCGATCACGTCGGCGATCCACTCCGACTGCAGCTCGGCGATCGGCATGATCGCCCCGAGCGGCTGGATCAGGCCGATGAAGTAGAGACCGGCGAGGTCGGGGTGGACGACCCTGCGGTAGAGCTCGATCCGGTTGTCGCCCGACGGGTCGAGCAGGTCCGAGTCGATGAACGGGAAGCTGATCTTGTAGCCGGTGCAGTAGACGATCCGGTCGATCTTCTCGACCGAGCCGTCGACGAAGCGGACCGAGTCGCCCTCGAACCGCTGGATGTTCGGCTTGACGGCGATCCGGCCGTGGCCGATCCGCGGCAGCAGGTCCGACGAGACGGTCGGATGGGCCTCCGCGATCCGGTGGTCGGGCTTCGGCAGGCCGAACTCGGTCGGGTCGCCCTGGGCGCGGTTGATCGTCAGCTGGAGGAAGAAGCGCTGGAGCCAGAGCGGCGCGTAGGTCGCGATCCAGCCGGGCGCGATCTCGTCGATCGGCGTCGAGCCGATGTACTTCGGCACGATCCAGGCGCCGCGGCGCATCGCGAGGTAGGTCATCTTCGACACGCGCGAGGTCTCGACCGAGATGTCGCAGGCCGAGTTGCCGATGCCGAGCACGAGCACGTTCTTGTCCTCGTAGCCCTCGGAGTTGCGGTAGTAGTGGGCGTGGGTGACCTCGACCGAGTCGTCGAGCTCGCCGGGGAAGTCGGGCTCCGGCCAGCGCGGGTTCCAGTGGTGGCCGTTGGCGATCATCACGTCGTCGTAGCGGCTCGTGCGCTCGTCGCCGCCGTCGACCGCGCGCACGCTGACGTTCCAGCCGCCCTCGGGCGCCTGCTCGACGCGCGTCACCTCGGTGCGGAACGAGATCTTGTCGCGGAAGCCGAAGTGGTCGACGTAGTCGTCGAAGTAAGCCGCGATCTGCGAGTGGTGCGGATAGTCCGGGTAGGACCTCGGCATCGGGAAGGTCGCGTACTCCATGATCTTGCGCGACGTGTTGATGAACAGCGACTCGTAGGCCGACGACATCCCGTTGTCGTTGCCGTAGCGCCAGTTGCCGCCGACGCCCGAGCCCTTCTCGTAACAGTCGAAGTCGATGCCGCGGGCGCCGAGCACCTGGCAGCTCGCAATGCCCGAGCTGCCGGCGCCGATCACGCATACACGTCGGCTGGAAGTGCTCATCGACCCGCAGCCTACCGGAGACTGGCTGGCTGGCCAACTGGCTCGCCGCCGAGCCGGCGGCGCATTCGCACGGTTGTCCCGCCCGTTCCCGGATCGACCTCGACGGAGTCCATCAGCGCGCGCATCAGCACCAGCCCGCGGCCGCCCTCGGAGCGCCGGCGCTCGCGCCAGCCGCCCGAGTCCGCGACGACGATCTCGACGTCATCGCCGTCGAACGTCCCGGTCACCTCGAACGGCGGTCCCGCGGCGATCGAGCCGCCGTGCTCGATCGCGTTGGCCGCCGCCTCGCCGACGGCGGTCAGGATCTCGGCGATCTCGGTCTCGTCGCCGTCGGCGTTGCGCAGCCAGCGCCGCAGCAGCGCCCGCAAAGCCGCCAGCTCACCGGGCTCGGAGCCAAGCTCGAGGCGGAAGCTGTCGGACAGCCGCGGGCTGCAGAGCGCGAGCAGCGCGACGTCGTCGGAGGCTCCCGCCGCCGGGACGAGCTGCTCGAGCACGTGGTCGCACAGCTCCTCCGGCCCGATCCGCTCGCCGCGAACCGCCGCCGACAGGCGGTCGAGGCCGTGGTCGAGCAGCTCGCCCGGGCGCTCGACGAGCCCATCGGTGTAGAGCAGCACCGTGCCGCCAAGCGGCATCTCGGTCTCCGACGCCTCGTAGGCGGGATAGGACATCACTCCGAGCGGCACCGAGCTGGAGCCCTCCAGGAAGCGCGCAATGCCGTCGCTGGTCACCGCGAGCGGCGGCAGATGGCCGGCGTTGACCCAGGTGACGCGCCCCTCGAGCGGGTCGAACACGACGTAGACCATCGTCGTCATGTGGCTGTCCTCGACCTCGGACCAGACGAGCTGGTTGAGCCGGTCGACGACGTCGGCCGGCGAGTGGCCCTCGAGTGCGTAGGCGCGCATCGCGCTGCGCAGCCGGCCGACCATCGAAGCGGCCGCCAGCCCCTTGCCGGCGACGTCGCCCATTACCAGGCCGACCTGGCCGCCGGGCATCGCAATCACGTCATACCAGTCGCCGCCGACCTCCGACTCGCTCGCCGCGGGCTGATAGCGGGCCGCCACCTGAAGGCCCGGCAGGCGCGGCAGGCGCTCCGGCAGCAGGCTGCGCTGGAGCATCTCGGCGATCCGGTGCTCGCGCTCGTAGACGCGCAGATGGTCGATCGCCAGCGCGACGCGGTCGGCCGCCAGGCCGAGCAGCATCAGGTCGTCCTCGGAGAACCGCCGTGGCGCCGGCACTCCCACCTTCAACACGCCGGTGACCTCGCCGCCCGCCATCAGCGGAACGCCGAGAATCGAGCGCAGGCCGTGCAAGGCCGGATCGGCGACCTCCGACGGGTCCGGGTCCTGCACCAGCAGCGGCTGCTTGTCGCGAGCCACGCGACCGGCGATTCCCTCCCCGATGGCGATCCGCAGCGGCTCCGCATCGACGTCCCTGAACATCGAGGCGTGCAGCAGCAGCGAGCCGTCCTCCTCGGTCAGCAGGATCGCGGCGCCCTCGGCGTTGACGACCTCGCAGACGCGCGGCAGCAGCGCCTCCAGCATCTCGTCGAGGCGCTGGTGGGCGAGCGCGACGTCGAGCAGCATCTGCAGGCCGTGGACGATCCCGGCCATCTGCTCGGCCTCCTCGCGCGCCGCCTGCTCTCGGTAGAGCTGCTCGCGCTCGCGCTCGCGCTCCTCGCGATCGCTGACGTCGCGAATGAAGCAGGCGAGCATCGGCCGGTCGCCCGCGCGCACGCGTGAGTAGGTGACCTCGGCGAGGAAGCGCTCGCCGCCCTTGCGCAACAGCTCGACCTCGCGTTGGGAGGGTCGCGTCTCACCATCCGGCCGGGTGAACTCCTCCGCACGCCGCTGCAGGTGGTCGTCGTGATTCTCGGGAATGATGATCAGGTCGCGGATCGGCTGGCCGAGCGCCTCCTCGGCGGTCCAGCCGAACACCCTCCCCGCGGCGGGATTCCAGGAGACCACCGTCCCGTCCTCCGAGACGCCGAGGAACGGCTCCGGCGCGCTGTCGACGATCGCCCGCGTGCGCGCCTCGCTCTCGCGCAGCACCTGCTCCTGGCGCGCGGTCTGCATCGCCTCGTTGCGCACGCGGTCGAGCAGGGTCGAGATCATCATGCCGGCGATCCCAGGTGTGCCGATCGCCAGCACCCAGCGGACGATCGGGCTCGGCGGGTCCTGGACGACCAGTACGACGAAGTACGCCAGGCCGATGATGCCGAGGTGGATCAGCGCCACCTTCGGCCGGTAGAAGTAGAAGGCGTAGAGCCCGGTCCAGGTGAAGATGATCAGGTAGAGCCCGCTCGGCCCGACGAAGTAGTTGCCGGCCGCGAGGACCACGCTGCCTGTCGCGAGCGCGACGTGCATCTCCCAGCTCGAGATCGTCTCCGCCCTCCACAGCACGAACAGGCCGATCGCCACGGTGAGCGCCGCGAGCGCGAAGAGCGGGCCGTCCTGGACAGCCGGGTCGTGCGGGAAGGTGAGCGTCAGGCAGCCGACGAGCGCGCCCCCTGTGAAGAGGTAGGCAAGCCACCGCGCCATCAAGGCGCGGCTGAACAGCTCGGGCGAGTCCGCCATGAGCGTTACTCCGGAGCCGTCAGGCCCCCGGCGGAGAGCTTGGCCAAGTGCTCGTGCCCCTCCACGACGCGTTTCTTGACCGGATCGTCGTCGGGACGATCGTGCACGAGATCCCATGTCCTGTCAGCTACCCGTCTGGCCGTCTCAGGAGTCGCGTCCGTGAACATCCGGTCGACGACTTGCAGCTCGAAGGCCTCTATCTGGGCGATCGGGTCGCCCGGGGGCAGCTTCGGCAGCGGCTCGTCGGTGGCGTCGCGCCACATCCCGGTGACGACGAGCAGGCGGTTGCGCAGTGCGGCTGGGTCCATGGTCCGGGCAGGCTATCGGCCGGGGCGGGCGAGAGCCTGCGGATCAGGCGGCGGGGCGGTCCTGACGATTCTCGGGGTACGTGTCCGGAGAACGCTGTGGCATCCCCAACGCCCTACGAATCTCGCGGTTCCGCGCCCGCATACGTGCGATCGCCTCGCCGATCCGATCCTCACGCTCGATCCTCTCAAGCCACTTGCCCAGTTCGCTTGGTCGATCCAATCCCATGCTCACACCATATCGTCTATGTTCGTAGTCAGTCGTTCAGCGCTCCCGGCTTCGCTCGCAAGCGCATCCACCTTCAGCTTAAGCGCCCGGATGTCGTCGTCTATCGACTTCGCCATCGCAACACGCTCCAACTTGATCTCGGCCAGCACATCGATTGCCGCATCGTCGTTCTCAGCCGTTCTTTCCGCTGACCACCGCGTCTCGTACTCCGCGCCGGTCGTGGACAGCTTGGACGGGAAGTAGCCGACCCAGCCGCGGATCAGAAAGACCGCCGCACCGACAACCAGAGCGGCGACAACAGCCGCGCGCTCCATGTCGAGTAGGAGGGGTGAGTCGAGGGCGACGCCGGGCAGATGGGCGGGATCCGCCCGCTGCGTGCTAAACACGAAAGCAATGGCAACGACGATCAACACTCCCAACACGATCACCTTGCCGACAAAGCGTCGCTCGAGCGGGTCCATCCGCTCTCCCCTGCCGTGCACAAAGCCCATGAACCCAAGCCTGTCATGGCCCTAGCAACAGGAGACAGCAGTTGACGCTCAGCCCACGCACCATCGTGTGACGGTGGCGTAGCAGTCACGCCCGCGGGGTGGCTACTGCCAGCCGGCTTCGGCCCAGATGGGTAAGAGGACGGTTTCGACCATGTCGGGGGCGAGGGAGACGAGGCGGGCGGAGCGGCCGGCGACGATCTCGTGGTGGATGACCTCGCTGAGGCCGCCGGAGGCGGCGAGAGCGGTGATTGGGACGTCGCCGCCCTCGTCGAAGCCGAGCAGGGCGCTGGCGAGCGCGGCGGTGCCGTGGCGGCGGCGCTCGAGGGCGAGCGGGCCGGCGGCGGCGACCTCGACGAAGCAGACGCGGCCGACCGCCTCGTCGCGCGCGAGGAGAGTGAGCAGGGTGGTGACGCGGACCGCGAGCCGGTCGCGGCGGCCTTGGGAGGTCTCGGCGGCGTCGCGCATCATGTCGAGCAGCTCTCCGAGCGCCTGGTCGTAGGCGTCGGCGAAGACCTCTTCCTTGTTGTGGAACTGCTGGTAGAAGGTCTTGCGCGACACCCCCGCGACGGTGACCAGGTCGGCCACCCCCACCTCGTGGAACGGTCGCTGGCCGACCAGGCGGATCATCGCCGCGACGATCCTGCCGCGCTGCGAGTTCTCGACCTCGTCGCGGGTCAGCCCGTGGTGGCCGCCCTGGATCTGGTCCGCACGCCGCCGCCCAGGCGGGGGATTCCCCGTGAGTCCGGACGGCGGCATCGCGGCCGATAGGTGGGTGGCCTGGGCGACAGTCACTGGTTACCTGCGCTTGCTCCCCACTCGGGCCTTAGCTGCCGCTCGCTTCGCGGCTTTGGTCTGCTTCTTGGTGCACGGCGTTTTCATGCCGATGTCGAGGTCGTTGCGGCGGCCGTTGTGGCCGTCTATGTCGGCTTCTGCGATGTGGCGGCCGGCGCAGAGGTTGATCTTGCCCTTGCGGGTCCTAGTTACCGCCAGGATGCCTGTGTTGCCGCCGTTGATGTTGAGGTTGAAGCTCGACACCGGGGCGTCAGGGACTGACGCGAAGGTGTTGACGAGCTTGCCGCTGTTTGTCGTGC
>Ga0190272_10001310_pt1 | contig 11955 bp, 14 predicted proteins | sample Popmic504T_FD_133746 | JGI IMG/M metagenome (GOLD analysis project Ga0190272, IMG submission 133746) | Populus adjacent soil microbial communities from riparian zone of Shoshone River, Wyoming, USA - 504 T | ecosystem: Environmental > Terrestrial > Soil > Riparian zone | place: USA: Wyoming...
GATCAGAAGGCGCTGAGCCTCCCTTATCCTGCGAAGAACGTGAATGGTCATGAACCCAAGATGGGGTCTTCGGCGAAATCTTCAACTTGGCGAGCGGCCGGTCGATCGTGCAGGCTCACTCCACGGCCGGGTAGACCAAGCCGCCCTGCCGGACCCGCGCCGCCTCGGTCATCCTGGCTTGGACCGCGCGGCCGGAACCCATCAGGTGGGCGACCTCCCTGCCCTCCAGGAGAAGATAATCGGCGACGATTCTTCGATGGCAGCGCCACCAGACAGCTTCCGAGCACATGATCGCCACACGGCCTTTGGCGGCAAGGGCGACAAGCTGTCCCAGTCCGGTGCGGAACTCATCGGACAGGGCATAGTCCGCATAATTATGGAAGCTCTGGTTCACCCAGAAGGCGTTGACCTCGGGCGGTATCACCTTCGACTTCTTTCGCAGACCACCGAGCTCGTCGATCTGGGTGTGTCCAATCTGATAGGGCGCGAGCTCCGCGGGCAGTGTGTCGAGATTATAGGCCGGATTCCTGCGCGACCGCGGGACGCTACGAATGTCCACCACGAGCTCGACCTGGCCGAACCGCAGCAGTTCGACGAATTCCGGAATTGATCTGGTGGAATGACCGATCGTGTGGATGGGCTTCGATTCCGGCACGCAAAGGCCCTAGGACGCAGCTTCCTCGCGGTCAAAGACCGGTGCAGTGGCGCCCCTTCGCCAATCCCGGGAACCATATTTGCTGACCGACATCAAATCGAGGAAGATACCCCTTCACGCCCCAGACCTGGAGAGAGACACGATATGACGGCGCCGCTCGAAAAGCCCGACGGCCCCGATTTTGCCGAAGGGATCGCGCTGGCCGATGTCCCGCGCCAAGGGATACTGGCGGGCCGCGTCGGCGACGAGGCGGTACTTCTTTTCAGGAGCGGAGACGAGTGGTCGGCCGTCGGTGCGACCTGCACGCATTACGGCGCCCCACTGGCGGAAGGCCTGGTCGTCGGCGAGACCATAAGGTGCCCATGGCATCATGCCTGCTTCAGCCTCAGGACCGGTGCCGCGATCAAGGCTCCCGCCTTCGATCCGCTGACCCGGTGGAAAGTCGAGATCGAGGGCGAGCGCCTGTTCGTTCGATCGAAGCTCGAGCCGACGGCCCACGATCGGGACATATCGCCGAGTGAGGTCCAGCGCATCGTCATCATCGGCGGCGGCGCGGCCGGATTCGCCGCCGCGGAAATGCTTCGCCGTCTCGGCTATCGCGGCGCTTTGACGATGCTGAGCGAAGACACGTCACCGCCATGCGATCGACCGAATCTTTCCAAGGATTATCTGGCGGGCAATGCGCCCGAGGAATGGATTCCGCTGAAGAGCGACGACTATTATCGCGAGAACGAGATCGATCTTCGTCTCGGAGCACGAGTGGAGGCGATTGATGTCTCCGGGCGAAGGGTCGTCACCGAAGACGGAACGGCATTCGGTTTCGACAAGCTGCTGCTGGCGACGGGGGCCGAGCCCGTGCGATTGCGCATGCCGGGCTTCGATGCAGCCAATGTCTACACTTTGCGATCGCTCGCAGACGCGCGAGCGATCATCGCCCAAGCGAAAGGCGCGACCAGAGCGGCGGTGATCGGGGCGAGCTTCATCGGTCTGGAGGCAGCGGCGGCGCTGCGCGCCCGCGGGCTGGAGGTCCATGTCGTGGCGCCGGAACCGGTGCCGATGGCGAAAATTCTCGGGGCCGAAATCGGGTCGTTCGTGCGACAATTGCACGAGGCACATGGCGTCACCTTCCACCTGGAACGTACAGCCAATGGCTTCGACGGCAATATTCTGACGCTCGATGACGGGAACAGGCTTACCGTCGACATGGTCATCGTCGGAGTCGGCGTGAAGCCAAGAACGACCCTCGCCTCGACCGCCGGCATCGCTTCGGAAAACGGAGTCCTCGTCGATGAATATCTCGAAACCGCGATCGAGGGCATTTACGCGGCGGGCGACATTGCGCGCTATCCCCGTCCCGGCACGGACGAGCGCGTGAGGGTTGAGCATTGGGTCGCTGCCGAGCGGCAGGGCCAGGCGGCCGCTGCGAACATGCTGGGCCGCAGGACTCCATTCAGGGACGTTCCGTTCTTCTGGAGCCGACACTATGACATTTCGATTCTCTATGTCGGGGAAACGCGGGGATGGGACGAGAGGCGCATCGATGGCTCCGTTTTCGACAAGGACTGCACGGTCCGGTTCTATGAAAAGGGCGTGATGCGCGCGGCCGCCTCGATCGGGCGCGCGGTCGAGAATTTGAAAGAGGAACTTCGCCTCGAACAGGGCTGAGCGTGTTGCCCTTCTTCAATGGCCGAAACGGGGAGGTGGCGACGAGATTCGACCACCTTCATTCCGCCACCGGTCGAGCTGCCGCCAGAGACTGGTCCCGATCAGGCCCGGGGAGTCGCAAACCGGAAAGTAGAGATCGAACGACGTGCCCGCTCCGGGCTCGCTGCTGACATTCATGCAGCCGCCGGACGCCCGCATGAAGGCGGCGACCTGCGGCACCCCCAGGCCGGTACCGGTCTCACCCTTGGTCGTGAAATAGGGGTCGAAAATCCGGTCGAGGACGGTCTTTGGCATCCCCTCGCCCTGATCGACGATTCGGATCAGAACCGATCTCGGATCGAGGCTCGCATCCTCCGTCTCGGCCAGGGATATGAGGTCCGTCGAAATTCTGATCTCGCCGCCTTCCGGCATGGCATCGCGGGCATTGACCACCAGATTGAGGATGGCCGCGCTGAATTGCGGGGCATCGATCCGGCAGGGCGGCAAGACGGGGGCGAGCTTGAGCTTGATCCTGATGTCCCGCCCTGCACCATAATCGAGGAAGAGCTTGAGGTTCCTCAGCAGCTCGTTGACGTCCTCTTCATGGGCGTCGTGCGGACGCGGCTTCGCGAATGCGAGGAGCCTGGTGGTCAAGGCGGTGCCGCGGCCTATTCCCTCGCGGGCGGCGCCGAGGGCCGCGCCCAGCTTCGCCTCGTCGCCGGAGTCGCGTTCGGCGAGATTAACCGCTGAACTGATCACGGCGAGTATGTTGCGAAAGTCGTGCGCGAGCCCGGTCGTCATTTCCCCCAGCGCCGTGATCCTTTGAGATGCGCGCGCGCTTCGCTGCCGCGGGGCCTCCCGCGCCTCGCAGACGATCGAATCGAAACCGGCGTCGGATGCGCCGAGATGAGAATGCTCCTCGAAGGCGGACATGGCAGGGCTCCTAAAGGCATGCGCCGGAATGGCCGGCGGCCACCGTCCAATTTCGTGATGTGGAGCTCGTAAGGGGCTTCCCCAATACGATTGGACTTTCGGCTTGGTAGCACATATAATATCGTAATGCGATATAAATTGCATTCCGCCCTCGTTCGTCGGAAATTGGCGGGAACCTCGGCGCTTGTCCCGTCATCAAAGGTGAAAGCCTTTGGAGGGAAAGCCTAATGGATGTCTGCTCGCTGTCCGTTGCTCCGGGCCGGAATGAGGATCGGTTCGGGGCCTCTCCGACCCGCCGTCCCTCTCGACTCGAGTTCGAGGCAGCCATTCGAACGATGATCGCATTCGCCGGGGACGATCCCATGAGGCAGGGCCTCGTCGATACCCCGGCACGTGTCGCGCGGGCCTATAGGGAATGGTTCGAAGGCTATGACATTGACCCGGCCAAGCTTCTGGAGCGGGTGTTCACCGAGGCCGAGGATTATGAGGAAAGCGTCCTTCTGCGATCAATTCCTCTGGTGTCGACCTGCGAGCATCACCTCGCTCCCATAATCGGGATCGCGCATGTCGCCTATCGGCCGGACGGCCGCGTCGTCGGCATTTCCAAGCTTTCGCGCCTCGTGAATGTCTTCGCGCGCCGGCTGCAGCTCCAGGAAAGGCTGACCAGCCAGATCGCTTCGGCGCTCGAAGAAGGGCTTCGGCCGCGCGGGGTGGCCGTCATCATCGAAGCTTCGCATGCGTGTATGTCGACACGCGGGGTGAAGGAGCATGGCAGCTCGATGGTCTCCAAATGCTGGCGTGGCGAGTTCAGGACCGATCCGGAACTGAGGCGGGACATGCTGGTCTCGATCCGGAGCCACGCCTGCCGGCACGACTGATTGTTGATTTCTGGAGGGACGATGAGATGGCCACGCAACTCAAGCTCGATTACCGATCTTTCTCCGATCTTCAGCTGGCCGAGCATGTCGCGTCGAGAGATCCGGGGGCGGTGCGCCTGGTCACCGAGCGCAACAACCGGCGGCTGTTTCGCGCCGCATGGAGCATCCTCAAGAATCGGGAAGATGCGGAGGATGCCGTCCAGACCGCCTATCTTCGCGGCTTCGATTCGATCCGGGCGTTTGAGGGCAAATCGTCGCTGTCGACCTGGCTCACCCGGATCGTCATCAACGAGGCGCTCGGACGCGAGCGCGCCAGGAAGCGGCGCAAGTCCCATCGGGAATGCGATTCCATCGTCTTCATGGAGGATTATCGCGACAAGCTGATGCGCGGGTCGGCCACCGAAGCCTCCCCGGACGGGTCATTCGCCCGGGCCCAGATCAGGCAGATGCTCGAGGAAGCCATAGCGAAGTTGCCGGACCCGTTCCGGCTGGTGTTCGTCCTTCGCGAAGTCGAGGAGTTCAGCGTCGCCGAGGTCGCGGACATGCTCGGCATCCCCGAAGCAACCGTCAAGACGCGGCACATGCGCGCGAGACGAAGACTGAAGCAGGATCTGGCCCCTGAGCTCAGCAACGTCCTGACCGGCACCTTCCCATTCGCTGGCGCCGATTGCCAGAGGCTGACCGCGCGCGTGCTCGAGGCTTTCTGCGCCTGACACTGATCCTAATGAAGGTCGCGCGCAGGGCGGCGCGATTTAACCGGAAGGGGATCGTCGCGAATGATCCAGCCGACGATCGGGGCGTCGGTGTCCGGCTGCGCGCGGACCTTTGCCAGGACCGCGTCCCGCCGCCGATAGGCTGCGCGGGCGTTCGCCTTCCGGCGCAATAGCCAGGCGAACAGGGCGGCCAGGACGATGACGTAACCGATGATCAGGATGGTGCCGAGGGATTGCATTTGTATCTCCAAAGCTCGCTAGCGCGACCAAGAGCATGCTCCATCAGGAGTTCGCGCTTGCCCTCGGCGCGGAAACACGGGTGGTTGTCGGCCATTTGCTCGGATCGAGTTCAGGGCGGAATCTCCTCGGGCCCGGCCTCTTTGCGGTCCCCGAGCGCCGCGCGCGCCGCCGCGATCATTTGATGGTGTCGCCTGCAACCCGGCACGACGTCGCGCCATGCCATTCTGGGACCGCCTGTCTGGACTTCGGCCCAGATCCTGGCCGCCACCGCTTGAATCTCCACGCTGGCGGGGCGACGCCCCTCGATCATGCACGCGATAATCTCGTCCGCGAAAACGTCTCCGACGAGCGATCGCTCGGCCGGAGGAACCGGCCGTGATTGGATGCCCCTCGCAACGGGCCAGTGGGCACGGACCGTTGCGATCGCGGCGATCGATCCATGTTCGGCGTACATATCGGCCTCCCGCCGAACGCTCCCGGGCGTCCCGGCATGATCTGAGACCCAGCCCGCCATTTACGTATATATCGCGCTACGATATAATGCAAGCGCTTCAGTACCATTCGGGGCGCCGCGTCCTTCGCTGGCGCCACCTAAAGGTCTGTACTATGGATATGCCCAAGCGCCCTCGGCCGAGGCCGGATCATTCGGGAAAGCCGCTGACCATGCTCAGGGATCAAGACTATCGGACGCTCGCCGCCGTTCGCGCCGCGATCAGGGGCTTTGCTCATTTCACCGAGCAGGTCGTCCAGAATGCCGGCCTGACGCCGCAGAAGCATCAGGTGCTGGTCGCGCTTCGCGCTTCAGAGAATGGCGAGATTTCGATAGGGGACCTGGCGAAGACGCTCATGCTCCGCAACCACAGCGTTTCCGGGCTCGCCGACCGACTCGAGGCGCTCGGCCTCGTCGATCGTGCCCGGAGCAAGGAGGATCGCCGAATCGTCGTGCTTCGGCTGACGAACAAGGCCAGAGATCTCATGTCGTCGCTGTCGCTCACGCATCGTGACGAGCTCCGGCGCATTCGTCCCCTCCTCATCTCGCTCCTGTCGCAGTTGGACTGATCGGCCCGCCAGAGCGCCGCAGCCGGATCGAGGCCGAGTTCCGATAATATCGTAGGGCGATATATACTGACGCTAGCGGCGTGGAGCGTCAGTCCTCGCGAGGCAGGACCGTGAGCACGCGTTCGATGAAGATTTGGAACTCGGCCATATAATTGCGAAGGAATTCCTCGGTCGAGCCGACGGTCACCTCGCCCTCGTCGGTGATCAGGCCCGGGGAGAATTGTATATAGGCTTCGGGCGCGTTCATCTGGGGTGAGTTGCAGAAGCTGAGTACGCTGCGAAGGCTTTGCTGCGCCACTGCGGTGCCTATGGCGCCCGGGGAGGTTCCGATCACCGCCGACGGCTTTCGAGTGAACGCGTTGGTGCCGTAAGGCCGGCTTGCCCAGTCGATCGCATTCTTGAGACCGCCCGGGATCGAGCGGTTATATTCCGGAGTGACGAAGAGGATCGCGTCCGCGGCCTTGATGGCGGCCTTGAACGCCCGCGCCACCTCCGGATAATCCTCGTCATAGTCGTAGCTGTAGAGCGGCAGATCACGGAACGGGATTTCGGAGAATTCCAGGCTCTCGGGAGCCAGGCGGATCAGCGCCTTGGCGAGCTTCCGATTGATCGAGGCGGTCGCGAGGCTGCCGATCAGGTAGCCGACCTTGAAGGTGGTCATGGCGCAGGTCCCCTTGTACGGCAAGTAGGTCTACCAACAACCTTTCATCGGCGGTAGAGTTCAGACCGCGAGAGAATTCCCGGCTGACGTTCGGTTGCCGGAACCGGCACCGGTTCGACACCATGTGGGAATTGGACAGGCGCGGCATGGGAACATGGGATGGCTGCAATAGTGACGGCGCGGGGCAGGATCGCGACGGTCATCACGACCGCTCGCAAAGTCGCGATTTGAACGACGGGACGGTGGACCCCGTTTGCGGGATGGTCGTCGACTCGGCCGCCACGCCTCACCATGCCGAGCATGACGGCCTGGAATATCATTTCTGCTCAGCCCAGTGCCGCGCCCGCTTCGTGGCGCGCCCGGAGATATTCCTGCGGGAGGTCGCGGCGCCGGTGGCACCTGGCGGCAAGGACCTCATTTACACGTGCCCGATGCACCCGGAGATCGAGCAGGTCGGCCCGGGCACCTGCCCCATCTGTGGCATGGCGCTCGAGCCCAAGGGGCCTGCAGCGTTCGAGGGTTCTTCCGCAGAGTATTTCGACATGCGCCGGCGCTTCATAGCGTCGGCGCTGCTCTCCGCGCCGCTCGCTATCCTGGCCATGCTCCGTCACTTTTGGCCCGCGATCGTCGGGTTCGCAGGCGGCCGCACGCTGGACTGGGTGGAACTGGCTATGGCGACGCCGGTCGTCCTTTGGGGCGGCTGGCCGTTTTTCGTGCGCGGCTGGCAGAGCGTGGCGCGCCGCCGGCTCAACATGTTCACGCTGATAGCTCTCGGTACCGGCGTTGCGTGGGCTTATTCGGTCGTAGGAGCGATCGCGCCGGCCGTCTTCCCGGCCTCGTTCCGCGATCACCAGGGCGGCGTCGGGCTCTACTTCGAAGCCGCGGCCGTCATCGTCACACTGGTGCTGCTGGGCCAGGTGCTAGAGCTGCGTGCCCGCGAGCAGACCGGATCGGCGATCCGCGCCCTGCTCAACTTGGCCCCCAAGACCGCCCACCTCGTGGAAGACGGCAAGGAGCACACGGTGCCGCTCGATCTCGTTCTTGCCGGCGACCGGCTGCGGGTGAAGCCGGGCGAAGCGGTACCGGTCGACGGGATCATCGTTGAGGGTCAGTCCGCCATCGACGAGTCCATGCTCACCGGCGAGCCGCTGCCGGTTTCCAAGGAATCCGGATCGGCCGTGACCGGAGGCTCGATCAACGGTGACGGCGCTTTCCTGATGAGGGCGGAGCGCGTCGGCGCAGAGACGATGCTGTCCCAAATCGTGCAGATGGTGGCCGACGCGCAGCGGAGCCAGGCGCCGATCCAGAGGAAGGTCGATCAGGTTTCCGCCTGGTTCGTTCTCGCCGTAATGGCGGTGGCGCTAGCCGCCTTCATCGTCTGGTCCTTCGCGGCGCCGGCTCCGAGCATTCCGTTCGCGCTCGTGACGGCCGTCTCGGTGCTGATTATCGCCTGCCCCTGCGCCCTCGGCCTGGCGACCCCGATGTCGATCATGGTAGGCGTCGGGAAGGGCGCGCAGGCGGGCGTGCTGATCAAGAACGCGCAGGCGCTGGAGCGTTTCGCAGCGGTCGACACTCTGGTCGTGGACAAGACCGGCACGCTGACCGAGGGCAAGCCCGCGCTGGTGGCTGTCGAAGCGCTCGCCGGCTACGAGGAGGAGGAACTCCTCGCCGCCATGGCATCACTCGAGCAGTCGAGCGCCCACCCCTTGGCGCATGCGATCCTCAGGGGTGCCGAGGAGCGCGGAATAGCGCTCCAGCCTGTCGAGGATTTCGCCTCGGTTTCAGGCAAGGGCGTGCGCGGGATGATCGGCGGCCGCCGGGTGGCGATCGGCAACACAGCGATGATGGAGGCCGAGGGCGCCGGCGGAGATGTTGCCGCCGAGGCTGCCGGACGTTACCGCGACGAAGGCGCCACCGTCATGTTCGCGGCGATCGACGGCCGCCCCGCGGGCCTGGTCGCAGTCGCCGATCGGATCAAGCCCACCAGTGAGAAGGCTGTCCAGCAGCTTCATGCCGAAGGCCTTCGCCTGATCATGCTTACCGGCGATAACCGCCGGACCGCCGAAGCGGTCGGCCGGCGCCTCGCCATCGACGAGATAATCGCCGACGTGCTGCCGCAGGAAAAAGGCGCGGTGGTCGCTCGCCTCAAGGCCGAGGGCCGTGTCGTCGCGATGGCCGGGGACGGCGTGAACGACGCTCCCGCGCTCGCCCGCGCCGACATCGGCATCGCCATGGGCACCGGCGCCGATGTCGCGATGGAGAGCGCCGGCGTCACCCTCGTGAAGGGCGACCTGCTCGGCCTGGTTCGCGCGCGACGGCTGTCGAAAGCGGTCACCGCGAACATCCGGCAGAATCTGTGGTTCGCCTTCGGGTACAATGCGCTCGGCATTCCGGTCGCGGCCGGAATCCTCTATCCGGTTACCGGCACGCTGCTCAGCCCGATGCTGGCGGCGCTCGCCATGAGCCTCTCGTCGGTGTCGGTGATCGCCAACGCCCTTAGGCTGCGGGCGCTGATGCTGGCGGTCGGCTGATGCCCCCTCTCCGGCATGGAGGCTGACCATGAACGACACCACCGAACGAATGCCGGCCCTATTCATCGGCCATGGGAGTCCGATGAACACGCTGGAGTTAAATGACTTCACCCGGCTCTGGCGCAGGCTCGGTGAACGGCTTCCCAGGCCGAGAGCGTTGCTCGTCGTCTCCGCCCATTGGTTCATCGGCGCCACCGCCGTTACGGCCATGCCGCGTCCCCGGACGATCCACGATTTCTACGGTTTCCCGCCGGAATTGTTCGCGTTCGACTATCCGGCGCCGGGTGCTCCCGACGTCGCCGAAGAGGTTGCCGACGTCGTCAAGCCGCTCTGGGTCGGCCTCGATCGCGACCAATGGGGCCTCGACCACGGCACCTGGAGCGTGCTCACCCACCTCTATCCGAAGGCGGACATTCCGGTCGTGCAGCTTTCGATCAATGCGCTGAAGCCGCTCGACTATCATGTCGAACTCGGGTCCCGTCTCGCCGCGTTGCGCGACCGGGGGATCATGATCGTCGGCAGTGGCAACGTGGTCCACAATCTGGGGCGGGTCCAATGGGACAGCCCCGATGCCGCATTCGACTGGAACGAACGCTTCGACGACGCCGCCGTCGAACAGCTCGCCCGAAGCCCTGGCGAGATACTGAAGCTGACCGAACATCCCGACTACGCCCTCGCGGTGCCGACACCCGACCATTTTATCCCGCTCCTCTACGTCGCCGGAATAGCAGCGCATGAAGGGCGCGCCGATCCGTTGGTGCGAGGCTATGCGATGGGCTCCCTCTCGATGACCTGTTACGGCGTCGGGACGCAGCTCGATGTGAAGGAAGCGGAAGGCGCAGCAACGCTGCCTCCCGGCGTGCCGCCCGATCAGAGCAACATGTAATGCGCGCGACTGTCCGATCCTTGAACGGTCAGCATGATCGGTTTCCCGCCGGCATGACGAGGTGTACAAGCTCGGTTGCGAAGTGGAGAAGAGGAAGTGACGAGGAAGCTTGCGCGAAGGTCCGTTGAATCCCCGGCGACCCCCGCTGGGAAGTCCGCGGCTCAACAGGATTGCGAGCAGCACCGGGAGAAGCTGCTCGATGAAGCGCTCGAGGAATCCTTTCCCGCCAGCGATCCGCCTTCGATACCGCGCACCCCTTGTTGAGCCGCCCGGCCCATCTTTGCCCCCGGCGGTCGGGAGCCCATGTCGGGAGTGCCTGGACCCCTCGGCGAGGGTCGGCCAGACATGGACAGATGGGCGTCAGAGATCTTTCCGGTCACCCTGCACCTGGCTTCGCGTGGCGTCGGTGACGCTCTGGTCGTGTCCGCTCTTCTCGCTGTAAAAGGCGGCGGCAAACAGGCCGCAACCGAGGAGCATGGAGAAGAACACTCCGGCGACGGTTGCAATCACCATGTGGAGCCGAAGCGGGCCGTATAAAGAGAGATACAAGAGTGCCAGGATCGTGACGATCACGCCGGCGACGGCGATCCAGAGGATCATCCGCCTGAATTCCGTCGCAGCGCGTTGGTTGTCGGTCACTTCAGGGGAACCAGCGAGCGAAAGACCTGTTCCGACGACGGCCTGTAGCCGAAACGCTGTCTGAGCACGCCCGCGACACGCGAGCGTGCGGCAGATTGGTGATGAAAGCGGGCGCCGCGGCTACGGCGCACCGCACGCCGCGCCAAGCGGGCATAGTGGTCCGCCAGTTCCTGGTGTGCCGCTCGCGCCTCCGGGACCGCGGATTCACCGGCCGCTCGGCATTCCTCCTTCGACCTTCGCTGATAATATTGCGCGTCGTTCTCCGCGCCCTCGCCCGCGAAGGGCGTCAGTCGATCGGCCGCGCTTGCGTCCTCACAGAATGACCGCCCCGACGCAGGCAAGAGGCGCTCGACCATCGCCGCGACCATGCGCATCGACGCGCCGTCGCGCGAAATGTGGCTCGGCGCCCGATATCCCGATTGACTGTAGAGACTCGGGGGTCGATCGCGTGGAGCGGACCCAATTCCGTCCAAATGTTGCATCTTCTGCTCCTCTAATCTGGAGAGACGTGGTCGGGCCCGCCAGCGGGTCGGACCCGGGCCACGGCTCACCCCGCGATGCGCAGGGCTATCGCGATCAGCACGGCCAAGCTGAGGACCAGAAAGTTCTCCAGGGTCCGGCCCTCGTGTTTTTCCGCGATTCTTAATGCCTTATCTGGCTCGAGGGTTGCCCTGCCGCCTTGGAACCAGTCGTCGCTCGCCGCAAAGTCGGCTCCCCGTTCGCTGGCCGCGGCAATTCGCGGTGCGCCATGCTTCGGGGAGATGATGAAGTCGTTGGTCATGATCCTGACCTCGGCCATCTAGCCTATCGCGCCGTATAGCCGCCATCGACGAGATGGTAGCTGCCGGTGACGAACGAGCTGCGATCGGAGAGCAGGAACAAGACGAGTTCCGCCACCTCGGCCGGCCGGCCCAGGCGCCCGATCGGGTGAAGGCCGACCAGTCCGTCATAGACCTGCTTGTCGAGGCTGTTGAGCAGCGGCGTGTCGATATAGCCCGGGCCGATCGCGTTCACGCGAATGCCCTGCGCCGAATATTCCAGCGCCGCGGTCTTGCTGAGCCCGACCACGCCATGCTTGGCCGCGACGTAGCCCGCGAAATTGGGCGTTCCGACCGA
>Ga0190272_10001311_pt1 | contig 11951 bp, 7 predicted proteins | sample Popmic504T_FD_133746 | JGI IMG/M metagenome (GOLD analysis project Ga0190272, IMG submission 133746) | Populus adjacent soil microbial communities from riparian zone of Shoshone River, Wyoming, USA - 504 T | ecosystem: Environmental > Terrestrial > Soil > Riparian zone | place: USA: Wyoming...
GAATCGGAGAAGATTGAAGCCAATCTCGGCGACTATTTTGAGCAGTACATAAACGGTGTTGCTAAGGATTTCTTGTCGGGGCCGCTCACCATCGAGGTATCAAATGATGGAAAAGGTCTAATTCAAAAGTTCAATCCGATCGAGATAGCCGTGGTGATCGATAATCTGATCACCAATGCTCGCAAAGCTAGGGCGACCAGAGTCAAGTTTGACATCAGCCACCCAAACCGAAGCGCCACGCATGTGGCTGTCACCGACAATGGGCGTGGCATCGACAAGTCCATTTTGGACCCCGAGAGGATTTTCGAGAAGGGGTTCACCAAGACGGATGGATCGGGACTCGGGTTGTTCCATGTCCGCCATGTCCTGGGAGAGATGAAGGGAACAATTGAACTAGCGCCTGATCAGCCGACACGTGGCGCGGCGTTTATCGTTCGGATCGCGAAATGAGATTGGATTTCAATGTCCTTTGGGTCGAGGACAATCAGGACCGGGTCCAGTCCCAACGGGAACGGGTTGAACTCCTGATCCGAAAGGATGGCTTCAGGTTGAGGGTGCAGTTCGCGGATTCAGTAGCGACCGCGACGGACTATCTGTCCAATGACATTTACGGTGACCACGTTGATTTAATTCTCATGGACTATGATTTGGGCCCGGGAATGAAGGGAGACGACGGTCTCGCCGCTGTTCGGGATCTTTTTCCATACAAGGACATCATCTTTTACTCGGGGATGTCGCAGGCCGAACTGCTGAAGATGGCCAACGCCAAGGACGTCCAAGGCGTTTTCACGTCCCACAGGGATGCCCTTCCGGACATCGTGGAAGGCGTGTTCGAAAATCTGGTCCGAAAGGTACTCGATATTGATCATTCTCGCGGCATCGTCATGGGCGCTACAAGTGACATTGATCAGGCCGTCAACGACGCATTGCTAATCCTGTTTGATCAATGTGATGAGGCTCAGAAGGCGCAAGCCCTCGCAGCCGTCACCAAGCGCATGGCGACGAAGCGCAAGGATTTCGATGAGGCCGCGGCCAAGATTGAGGCGTTGCAACATCTTGCAGAGCTACTTGAACACCACGGGATTTATACCAGCGACGACCGACTCAGGCTTCTGCGGAAAATGCTAAAGCTGCTCCAGATGCATCAGGAGCACGGCGAAATGTTGGAGGCGTACACGAGCCGTGTCGGCACTCCGAGGAACGACCTCGCCCACATACGGGTGGTCGCGGAAGGATTCTCACGGAAGCTATTCGACCGACATAAGAAGGAGCTGACCAGCGACGATATGCGGCAACTCAGGGTCGCGCTTCTAGAGTACCAGGCGCTCTTCGATCTGATGTTTCCGGCTGTACAGTAGCCGGATCGGTCAAATCCAGCGTGCGACTGATGGCCAGACCCACCGCTTCGGCCATTAGAGGAGGAACGGCATTGGCGACCTGGGTGAAGCGCGGAACCTCCCGCCTACGGCGTTCGCCTCCAGTGGTGTACTTGCCACGAAACTCAAACCAGTCAGGAAAGCTTTGCAGCCGGGCATTCTCCCGCACCGTGAGGGCTCGGGGCTCGGAATAATGTATCAGATCGTCCGGCATGCTCGTCACCGTCGGCGCCGGCATGTCAGGGTCCATCACGCGGATCGCGCACTTCTTGAGGCCGAAGCTTGCGCGGGTCTCGGCAGACAGCGAGGTGTTCAGACGGCCGTCGGCCTGACACAGCGCTATCAACTTCCTGAACCGACTTTCGATCGCTGGCTTGTGCCTCGCCAGCCGGGTGTCTGCAAGGTTGCCCTGTAGGCCGCAATTCATAGACATCTGATAGGTTGTGACGGGCCCCTTGTATGCGATCTCCTCAAACCCTGGCGTATCTGGGCTAGGTCGAGTGCCATTCCTGGTGAGTTCCAAGTCAGAGATCGCCAGCCTTGCCGACACTGGGACCGAGGCGATCCCGTTCTGCCGAAGAAATCCAAGTCTTCCGGCATCGAGCGCATCGAAGGGAAGGCAGGCGGTTTCCACTCCTTTCCTGATCGCGATCACGAAGAAGCGGTGCCGCTTTTGGGGCACCCCAAACTGCGACGTATCGACCATCCGCGTCGAAACAACATAGTCTTTGCTCAATGCGGCCTTGATCCAGGTCGCATAGTTTGTTTTTCCGTTCGGTGCGGCCTCGTCGCGAAAATCCGACGTAATCCCGCGCACGTTTTCAATGAGAACGACGGTTGGGCGCAGAACCTCAACCATCTCCAGATAGGCTGAGACAAGTCTATTGCGGGGGTCGCTAGGATCACGCCTGCCTGCGGTCGAGAAGCCTTGGCAAGGCGGTCCTCCGACGAGCATGTCGACCCTGCCGGCGAGCGCTTCGAGCATCGGGCGTTTTGACGAGAGCAGGTCAGTTACGCCGACCGGCGCCTTCTCTAGCCATTGTGGCCAGGCAAATTTGTAAGAATGTTCTGGAGTGGCTGCTGGGTTGTTGGCGATCAAGTTGTCATGAAGAGTCTGAAACGCGTTGGCGTCATGCTCGACGGCGAACAATCCTCGCCAGCCCGCCTTCATTAGGCCCAGGCTCAACCCCCCGCACCCGGCGAACACATCAATGAAAGTGCGGGGCCGGCGCAAAGGCGCCTGATGATCCTCGACAGACGTATGCGCGTTCATGTGCCCCCCAGCCCGCTGTTGGGACAAGTATGGCACTAGCCGTGCCCAACTACCAGGTCGCGAGCGAATCACCTTCCGAAAGAATCTGCTTAGCCCTCTTCTAACAGCGTGTAGCGTCAAAAGCGGTAGTAGGTTCAGCTGGCTGCTTCGTCTGAGCAGCCCCTACGGTTTGACCAACGGGGCCGGGAGTAGACCTTCAGCCCAGGTCAGCGTGAAGGTCCGCTTCGCGACCGCTGCTCGATGCCTGCAGTTGGCGCAACGCAGCTATAAGCAATAGCTCGGAACCCAAGTAGGGTGGCTCAGAATCTCTCGCTAGTGGCGGCGGCTGAGGAATGGGGCCAGGCACCGGCGAACACCCGCTCCTCTCGCGGACAGCGGTTTACACCCTTCGCGTAAGCTATTGATTTTCCTGAAGGGGCAAAATGGCCGGTTTACACCTAAGCCATTGATCTAACACGTATTCCGCCCGTTTGGGAAGCTGCGGTTTACAAGCAAGGCACCGATTTCGTTGAATGACATTCAGCTTCTGTACGCCCCACACTCGCGGACCTCGCTAAGGCTGGTCGGACCTTGGTTTGCAAGAGAGCGGGCGACCATCGGGCCCGTTTGCCAATGTTCTGATTATGTTCTATCTGTGCCCATCGCGGCCATTACCCTTGGGGCGCAGCTGAGAATCTGCCACGAGATACAGGTGGTGGCGTCGTCGGATCGGGGGCCTGTGTGTCCAACATGCGAAATCGGGCGCTCTCTAAGTCCGCTAAGCCGAGCGCGCATCGGCTAGAGCTCGTTCAAGCCCGTATCGCTGCCCGTGCCTGGTCAACGACCCTTAGCGAGGAATGGCGCGTCAATCAGGCGGCGCTGTTTGCGTGGGCGGCGATGGAGGCCTTCGCCGGGGATGCTGCTCCCGCTTTGTGCCTGAGTGGCGCTCACTTGGTAGCTATCGGCCGCTTGGACGAGGACGCATCGGCGCTTGCCGGCTCGATCGGCCGAGAGGCGGCGACATTGCCGCTCGTTGAGGCGACGCATTATCTCACGAGCCTCTACCCCGCGCTTCTCCCTGAAAGGCGCCGTAGCGAGATCGGCGCCTTCTATACGCCTCCCTGTCTCTCAGGGCGTCTGCTCGACCTTGCTACAGAGGCAGGGCTGGATTGGGCCACGGCGCGCACGTTGGATCCAGCTGCCGGCGGTGGCGCATTCCTGCTCCAGGCGGCGCTACGGATGCGAAGAGCGCTGCCGCAAGGAGAGCCCGCGTTCATCTTGGCCCAACTAGGGACGCGGCTGCTCGGTCTCGAGCTGGACGCCAATGCCGCGGCGCTGGCGCAAGCATCCTTGGAAGTCGCGTTGTCTGATCTGGCTCAGGAAAGCGGCCGCCCCGTGCCGGCTATGGTGCGTGTGTGCGATACGCTCGAAGCGAAGCCGGAACCCACTTTCGATCTAGTGGTGGGAAATCCGCCCTATGGCCGCGTCACCCTGAGTGCGGAGCAGCGAACCCGCTATGCGCGCGGCCTATATGGCCACGCCAACCTTTATGGCGTGTTCACTGACGTCGCCCTCCGTTGGGCAAAACCCGGTGGCCTGATTGCCTATCTGACACCAACCAGCATGCTCGGAGGGCAGTACTTCGCGGCCTTGCGCGGCCTTCTCGCCAAGGAAGCCCCCCCAATCGGCATCGACTTCGTGCATGCTCGGCGGGGCGTGTTCGAGGACGTGCTGCAGGAAACATTGCTAGCGCTGTATCGACGCAAAGCCAAACGGCAGCGCGTACAGGTGCACTACCTCAATGTTAGCAACGAGACCCAGGCAACGGTCACGCGCAACGGCACGATCGCCTTGCCTAAAGACGCCAAGAGCCCGTGGCTGGCCCCGCGTGACCCCAGGCATTGCGACCTCATCGCTCATGCGGAGAAGATGCCCAGTCGATTAGCTGACTGGGGCTACGAGGTATCGACCGGTCCCTTGGTATGGAACCGCTTTAAGCCGCAGCTTCGCGACAAACCCGGTTCAGCAGTTTTCCCTCTCATCTGGGCCGAAGCAGTCACAGCGGACGGGCAATTCATATTCCGCGCTGAGAGAAGGAACCACACCCCCTACTTCAAGCTCAAGGCGGGCGATGGTTGGCTGCTCGTGAAGGAAAGCTGCGTTCTCCTTCAGAGGACGACGGCGAAGGAGCAGCACCGCAGGCTGATTGCGGCTGAGCTGCCGCAGGCCTTCATTGAAGAGCATGGCGGAGTGGTGGTCGAGAATCACCTCAATATGGTGCGCTCGAAGAAGCCGCCGAAGGTTTCTGCGCGCGCTGTCGCCGCGGTCCTCAACAGCAAGGTTGTCGACCAGGTGTTTCGATGCATCAGCGGCAGCGTCGCAGTGTCGGCGTTCGAGCTGGAAGCACTACCGCTGCCCTCAGTGGGAGACATGAAGGCGATCGAAGAGATGCTGGCCAAGCGCGTTAAGCAACCGAAGATCGAAGTCGCCATAGCAGCACTTTATGGGCAGAAAGCTGAATGAGCCTTCCGCCAGTCCCGAGATGGCAGGAAATCCATCGACGTCTACCGGTGATTTTCCCGGCAGGAACGCCGAACCGCGACCATTCTGTCTGGGAGATCGCTGCACGCACGGTCTTCGTTATGCTTTACGCCGGTGCTATTGAAGGGCGCAATTACTGGCTGCGACCCGATCAAGTCTCCCGAATGAATGACGTTCAGGCTGAGCAGATCTCCAACGAAGCCCGCTTGGCGTGGGCCCGAGCCTCCACCAAGCCGGGGAAAGGGGAAATCTCTGGCCGCTGGTACGCCGTCAACACACGTGAATCCATTCGTGACGATACCATCCGCTACAGCCTCATTCAGAACGGCGCGGTGGTCGAAAAGTCGGGACTTCCCACCACCTCGCCGGCCGGCCGGTATGCCTTGCAGGGTGACTTCGCCGCATTGTTAGACCCGGCGTTGGATGAAGCCACCTTTGCCGCCAAGGCCGAGACTTGGCGCGAAAGGCATTTGAATTCAGGTGCGCTGGCTCGGATCACGCTGATGCGTAAAGGCGCGGTGGATGCAGGCGAGAGGGTGCTCGTCACCTTTCCCAATAGGGAGACGCGTTCCCTGACACCAGGCCCGAGCACTGACATAGTCAAGGCGGTGGTGGAGGTGTTTGCCCCCAAGTTCCTGACGAAGCCCGGTGTCATTTTGATCAGTGAGAGCAGCACCAAGGTGGTCGCGCGCGACGACGAACTGGCCAAAGCGATCGGTCTTAATATCGCTGCGGACAAGAACCTGCCTGACGTGGTGCTTGTCGATCTTGGCCCTACCCACCCACTGCTTGTGTTCGTGGAAGCGGTCGCCAGCGATGGGCCTATCAACGATGTGCGGAAGGCGGCCCTCCTCGAACTCGCCAAAGGTGCAGGCTTTCCCACCCAGCACGTCGCCTTCGTTACAGCCTACCTCGACCGTAGCGTCCTTCCCTTCAAGAAGACCGTTGAGAGCCTCGCATGGGGCACCTACGCATGGTTCGCATCAGAGCCCGATCGGCTGCTGGTGTTCGCTCCAGAGCCCGTCGCTATCGTCGGTGGTTTGGCCGCGGCTAGGTAGCCGCTCGATCCAGCAACGATTTCAGACAAACAAGAAATTCTAGGCCGGAGCGCTTGAGCGGGTTTCTCAGTCCTGAGGTGCCAGAAAGTAAATAGGGATGAGCGGCAGTGACTGGCGCGCTTCGTCGGCGAGTTTTTCGTAGTGCTCGACCCAAAGGTCGACCAGGCGTCGCGCGTCAATCAATGTGATCCGGCGAGTCTCTTGATTACGCGCATAGTCGGCCGCATCCTTAGTAAAGCCTGCCAAGCAGACAAAGATGCCGACATCGGCGGAATTTATAGTCGCTACGAACGATCTTAGGCCATCGGTGTCGACTTTGGATTTCCAGCGTTTGACCTGCACCTTGATCCGCGGGCCGGATGCGCCCAGCGGGTCGGTATAGGCAATGATATCGACGCCGCCGTCCTTGCCAGGAGGAGACACCCAATCCACATGGTATCCCATCGCCCGGAGCAGATCGGCGACGATCTCCTGGAATTCGAAGGGGTCGGAGGTTCGCAGAAAGGCTTCGATCTCCGCCCAGGCGTGCTCTTCCGCTTCCTCGAACGTGACCCGCCGACTGTCTGGCCCCGAGACGATCTCCAGATCCACAACAACCGGTTTCGGCGTGGATAGCGCGTCACGCTCAGCCTTCCACAGACCGTAGAGTCGGCACGCCTCCTTGTAGAAGGCCTCGGGATCTTTGAATTTTTCGAAGGCCTTCTGGCCCGCCTCAGTGACGACCCACACGCCCTTGGTCTTCTGGAGCCAACCAGCCTTTACGCAATCGACGGTCGCAAAGCGCACGATTTTCTCGAACCGCTGCCCCCCGGATGGGTACATGCCGCTCTCGAACTCCGTAAGGGGAATAGCCGCCGCCACTTTCGACAGCGCCGCGCCAGCGGGCATCCCAGCGGGCTCAGTGATCAGCAGTTCAAAGAGCTTACGCAGGAACTCGCCCGTCCGGCGCCTGGTGATTTCGGCCATGCTTCCTGGTCCCCCTCTGTAAGCATTACATCATGCAGACGCCCCAGACGCCAGGACGCGACCGCCGCCGGACCTAACCGGCGCGGTCCTGCTGGCGTAGCCCGCGAATCGCAGTCAGAATTGCTTCGTCATCGGAAGCTGACTGGCGCACCCTTGCGACCGCAGCGGTTTACACCGTTTGCGTAAGCTATTGATTTTGCACGAGGGGCAAAATGGCCGGTTTACACCTAAGTCATTGATCCCAAACGTATTCCGCCCCTTTGGGAAGCTGAAATTAAGTGAGCAAGGTCAAGGTTTAGGGGCCAACATTTTCTCAGGAGAGGCCGCAAACCGTCCGCGGCTACGGCCGCTAAAGGGCGTGTCAGTAGCGCGGCCGGTTTGCCCCCAGGGCGGCGCCGACCTAGGGGCACCCCATCTGTCTGGGGTGTCAACATAAGGCGAGCGTGTCCGCAGGGGTTTTGGATCAGCAGCTGGGGGGCGGCGTGTATCAGCGATCACCGCAGCGGTGGCCAAAGCTGTGTCGGAGGCGCGGTGATCACACCCGCGCGTGGCGGAACCAGGAAATCCGGATCTGCTGGTTACGATGCGTGTAACCGGCCAGGACGATGTTGAGGCCCCAGTCCGGCCAGATCGGCTCGTGCATCTTGGCTCCCCAGTCACCCTCGATGACGGCGGCCATGCCCATGACCTCCTCTTCGGGATGGGCGGCGGACCATTCTTCGAGCACCGTCAGGAAGCGGCCGCTTATCCGAAGCCCGATCGACTTGCGGCGGGATTGGGGGTCGACGGCTATGCTGATGACCGCGAAGCGCGCGCGCAGACCAGGCAATACGGCCAACTCGGCCGTCGCCGTGGCGACGATGCGATCGCCGTCACAAGCGACCACCCCCAGCTGGCCGGCCCGCTCGTCCAGGAGGCGCGGAACCATGAGCTCGCTGGCTGTCCAGAACGCCTTCACCTCGTCCATGAGGGCCTGATCGCGTCGATCCCAGGCGATCTTGAAAGCGATGTCCGTCACGTGCGCCTCCCTGCGACGCCACTACTCTACAAAAGAAAGACGGGCGGCGGGCCCCCCGGCATCGCCGCCCAGTTGATCCGGACTTTCAGAGGGGACCGAAGCCGGAAATCATTGCCCTACCACGCGACCCGCACGCCCACGGAGCCCGTCTTGGCCTCATAGCCCTCGCCCCACTTGCCGCCGAGGTTGAGGAAGCCGGAGACGACGCCGTTCGGAGCCCACAGGCTGGCGCCGACCGCCACCTCGTTGAACTGGTCGGAGAACTCGTCGACGACGCGGACGGGCTCGTCATCGGGAAAGGCCAGGTTGTTGATGACGGCGGTGTTCTGGCCCTCCAGGTCGTTCCAGGTGCGCGCCAGCAGGCTCATCTGCGTGCGCATGCCGGCCAGGTCGGTGTCGACCCCGAAGCGGGCGCCAACGCCGGCGCGGAAGCTGCTCGGGTCCTCGAACGAGACCTCCAGCCCCGGCCGGCTCAAGTCGTCCGGCTGGATCTGCAGCTCATCCATCTGGCTGCGGACGTAGGAGACGGAAGCCATCGGCTCGGCGAAGAAACCGCCGTCGAACAGCAGCCGCCAGCCGGCCTCCACCTGACCGCCCAGCGACACCATGCGCGAGGAGTAGATCGTCCCGTCCGGTGACAGCTGGAAGCCCGGGGCGTCGGTGTCGATGATCACGTTGTTGGCGTTGACCACCGCGTCGACAAAGAGGCTGCCGGCGATGACGCTGCCGTAGAGGCCGCCGCTCCAGGCGTCCATGGCCTGGGTGTTGGCCGAGGCGCCGTAGCCGATATCGCTATGGGCATAGCCGGCCGTGACGCCGAGGACGTAGGCCATGTTCTCGTGGCTGGCGGAAAGCAGGTCGAGGCCGCCGGTGACCGCGTAGGTGTCCGCCCGGTGGTTGTTGTCGGTGGCGAACGGCAGGCCGCCCAGGGTGGTGACGCTGGTCACCTCGCGGTCGGTCTGCTCGGCCGAGGCGCGCATCCAGACGCCGCCGCCAATACCGGTCTCGGCCCCGCCGCGCAGGTCCGCCTGCCGGTTGAGCCAGCTGCCGGTGGAAAGGCGCCACAGATTGTGAGCCGCGGTCGCCGCCATCGGCAGCTGGTAGGCCGCCCCGCTAAGGGTCCCGAACAGCTTGAACTGGTCGGCGGCGTCGTCGAACAGCAGCACGTACTGGAAGATGCCCTTGTCGAGGCTTGCGGACGCCGGGTTGTAGCCGTCCATCTGCGGGTCGACGGCGAAGTTCTCCGCCGTGACCGTGGAACCGGGCGTCTCGATGAGAACGATGCCCTCGTCCATGATCTGCTGGGTCAGGCGTCCGCGATCTCCCGCCAGGGTCTGGGCGATGTTGACATAGGTGACGCCCTCGACGGTGGAGTTGACGATCCGCAGGCAGTCGGCGGCCCCAAAGCTGTTGGTCACCGCTGTGCGGACGCAGTTGGTCTGGGTGAGGTTGAGGTCGGCGTCGAAGGTGACCCGGCCCTCCTCCCCGATCCAGACACCGTCCTGGAAGGTCAAAAGGTCGTCGAAGGAGCCGTCCGTCACACTCGTGGTGACACCCTGAACCCTTGCCGTGTTGGGCCGCTGGCCGCAGGGCTGGCCGCAACCGCCGAGGAGGATATCGCCGGAGTGGCGGAAATCCTTCAGCCCAACCAGCCGGAGCTCGGCCTCGAACTGGCCACGGGCATGACCAGTATCCCTCTTGTCGGGTCCGACAACGATGACGCCGGCGTTCTTCAACGAACCCGCCGGAGCAAACGTCAGCACGGTCGCCGGCTCCAGTGTGTTGTTTCCGGAAGCCGTTTCACCCGTCAGGAGAGCCGAACCAGCCTCAAGGCTGATCGAGAAGTTGCCGTCCGGCACGACGCTCGAGACGTTGGCGATGGGAATCCAGGCGCCTCCGGCCTTGAAGGCCACCTCGACCGGCGCCGACATCCCAAGGAAATCGAAATTCATGGCGCGCTGGATTCCGAGGAACTGCACGTCCAATTTGCCGGCGCCCGTGGCGCGGATTGCCGCCGTACCGCCGGAGACCGCATTAGTCACGTTCCGCTGTGATACAGTACCCAGTTGCAGTGTCGAAGTTGTGCCCGCCGCCAGGTTGATGAGGTTTATCCCGTACCCGGAACCCGACGCCGCACCTGTGAAATTCACATTCCCCCGAGCATCTACGTACACACCGGTTTGGCCGCTGAATGCTGCGGCGTCGCCATCTATCGCTTTGGCGCTGGTGATCGTCACCGCCCCAGTGCCGGCCACGACACGAACCCCGGCCGAACCCGCAACCGAGGTATTGGCGGCGGCCGTGCCGATGACGGTGACGGCCCCCGCCCCATCGGCTTCGGCGATGATGCCGTAAAGCCGGCCCGTGGCGATGCGCTCCGTACCGGCGCCCATATCGACGATGACGTTGCCACCGCCGACGCTGCGCGCCTCGATGGCGGCGGCATCGGCAGCGCCCGTTGCGGTAATACTCGTCCCCCGGCCGCTAGGCTCAGCAGCTGTTATCTTGACCGTGACATCGCCGCCGGCCGTGGAAACTGCCCGCACGAACCGGCGAGTGGCGGCATTGTTGGCGGTAAGGCTTCCTGGATTGCCAATGGCCGTCTTCGCCGTCGCGACATCAACCAACACGTCACCCGATTGCGACTGCGCGTCCAGCAACACCGGGAAGGCGCTGTTGAAGGACACGGTGCTGCTCGCCGTGCTGCCGGTCAGCCGCAGGGTTACGGCATCCGCGCCGGTAGCGGTGGTGACAACACCACCGGTGCCATAATTGGCCAAGGTCGGCGTGGCGGGTGAGACCTGTGTGCCGATGACATTAACGGACAGGTCACCGCCGGAGGTGTATCGGATGCCTGTGGGGTAAGTGGCGACAGCGCAGGTGAAGCTGTCGGCGGTCGCGCCGTTCAGCGTCGGGTCGGAAACGCCGTTGGCGCCGTCGGTCTGCGTGCCCGTCGACGGCGTTGGCGCGCATTCGTCGTAGGCTAAGGCGGCGGTCGGCGTCAGCGCCAGCCCTAGAGAGGCCGCGGCCGACAGGCTGACGGCGATAAGCGATGAGCCGGCCAGAAGCGTGACGCGGCGCGTGGCGCTCTTGATCAGAGACATGTGGTTTCCCCCGGAATTCTTGTTGCGCTGTGCGTGGTTCGAGACGCGCCCTCGCGGGCGCTCCTCACCATGACGAGCGATGTGCAGTCCCAAGCCTTCGTCATCCTGAGGAGGACCGAAGGGCCGTCTCGAAGGACGCAGGGCGGCGTTGCTTGCGCTTTTCATCACCACCCCCTCAGAACTGCTTGCGGATGGAGGCGCCGACGACGCGCGGGTCGAGCGTGAAGATATTGGTGGTCAGGCCGCTGTCGTCGGAGTTCAGGAAGGCGTCGGTGATGGGCGTCTCGTCGAAGACGTTCTTGACGTAGACTTCCGCCGTCACCCCCCAGTCGGGATTCTCGACCCACAGGCTGATGTTGGTGTTGGTCCAGGCCTTCAGCCGGTCGTACTCGGTGTTGTAAATCCGGGCGAAGGACTTGTCCTGCCAGTAGAAATCGCCGCGCAGGGTAGCGTCCCATCCGGCGGGCAAGGCCATGCGGTACTGCGCGCCCAGCGAGGCAGTCCAGTGCGGCGCGTTGGGCAGTTCATGGCCGCCCACTTCCGCGAAGAAGCCCGCCCCACCATTGGGAGAGTCCGGACCAGGCGTGTAGGTCCGCCCATCGGCCAGGGTATAGGTTGCAGCGCCGCTTACGGAAC
>Ga0190272_10001312_pt1 | contig 11948 bp, 5 predicted proteins | sample Popmic504T_FD_133746 | JGI IMG/M metagenome (GOLD analysis project Ga0190272, IMG submission 133746) | Populus adjacent soil microbial communities from riparian zone of Shoshone River, Wyoming, USA - 504 T | ecosystem: Environmental > Terrestrial > Soil > Riparian zone | place: USA: Wyoming...
CTTGTTCTCGAACATCTCGACGACGAATTCGAGCGCGATGCCGTCGTACGTTTCTGGATCCTCGCTGGTCTGTACTGGAGCAAAGCCTCATATCTGTTGCGGGCGGTAATTCTCGCAGCGGAAGATCACGCGCTCCAAGTAAAGTTTCTCTCTCGCGTAGTGATTTCGCCGACGGGTTCCATTCCCGATCTGATCAGTGAATTTAAATCTCGTTTGAACAGCGATTTTTCCGTAGCTTTTCCCGTACTCCGCGTTCTTCGTGTGGCGCCGTTGCTCGAACTAGTTGAGATTGTTTGCGGAATACTGGCGCGGACGGACGAAAATCCAAACTTTGTCTTCGATGCCCTCTATGCTTTATCGAGCAAAACTATGGCTGACGCGGCAGTTCCGCATCTCCGTAAGAATCCCGGAATAGTCCGCGTGGTTGACCTGGTCATATTTCATTCGTCTACCGCGAACCGGCTCACGAGGCGTAACTTCGCGATCCTGCTTTTTGCATTTAACGAGCCGGAAATCGACTCCATCCTGGGAAATTTCAGAAACGAATCGAATGTAGAAACTATAAATGACCTACTGCGGTTTCTCGGTGAAATGCGAGGTGACGCGGCGGACACTCCCGGTTCTACAGACACTGCCGCCGATCCAGGTCAAGAGAAGGAAGCCGAGGACGAGTTCACCGGGGTATCGTCGGCCGGTTATAACTCCGAGACGATTAATGTAAAAAAGGACCGTCTGGATATCCGGGAAGATGTACAGACCCTGACCGCGGTAATGATGGCCAGGGACGTCACGCCGCCGCTCGCGATCGGTCTCTATGGCGATTGGGGCACCGGCAAAAGCTTTTTTATGAAATCGATGGAGGCGGCCGTCGAACGTTTAAAGAAGGACGGCGATCCGACGCGCTTCTGTACGCGCGTTTGCCAGATCAATTTCAATGCCTGGCACTATGTAGACACCAATCTCTGGGCCAGCCTAGTAAGCAATATACTGGAGCAGCTTGCGGCCTATGTTTCTCCAACGAAATCCCCCGAACTGCAGGAAAAAGAATTGATCGGCCAACTGGAGACGGCCAAGACGATCTTAGCGGAGGCGGAAGCCGAAAGAAAGGATGCGCAGAAGAACCTCATTAAGCGTCAGGACGAATTACGGGACCTCAGGATTTTACGCGAGGAGAAAGAGATCGAGCTTACCGACCTGAAACTCAAAAACCTCCAGGATATTTTCGAAAACGAACCGGGCCTAAAAAAGGGCCTGCAGGATTCATTGAACGAACTCAAAATTCCGGCGGTGATTCAAAACGTTTCGGAAGTCTCCAATGTTGTTGCGGAAGCCAACTCGCTTTGGAACCGGATAGTCGTGCTCGTCCTTTCGATGGGCAAGGGCTGGAATTTAGCGATCATAATTGCCGCCCTGCTGTTCGTTTTGGTGTTAGTGCCTCTCGGCCTGCCGTGGTTACTCGAGAAGCTGCACTGGGCAGACCTGACCAACGGCGCTGCGGCCTTGTTTGCTCGCGTCGCGGCCGCTGTAGGGGCGGTTGCGGTCGTGCTGCGTCAGGCGGTTGGGATGCTAAAAAGCGGTATCGAGAAGGTCGAGGCGGCAAAGCAGAAGATCGATGCAGCCATTGAGAAACAGCGCCAGGAACCCACGCCGGATGAGAAAAATTTACAAAAAGAGATCGCGGACCTGAAGACGAAGGAGGAGAAAGCGGCCACGTATCTTTCGACCGCGGCGGCCAAAGTAGTTGAGCTGCAGGAGAAATTAAGAGCGCTCCAGGAAGGCCGAAGCCTGGCGCGATTTCTGGCGGAGAGGACAAATTCGGACGATTATCGCAAGTACCTGGGCCTGATCTCGACGATCCGTAAGGATTTTGAATCGCTATCCGACCGGCTTCCCAAATCGAATGCTAAAGTCAGGGGAGGTCTCGAATCGGTCGAGCGCATTATCCTTTATATCGACGACCTCGACCGCTGCACCTCGGACAAGGTCCTGGAAGTTCTTCAGGCCGTTCATCTTTTGCTCGCGTACAAGCTGTTTGTCGTCGTGGTGGGAGTCGACCCTCGCTGGCTGCTTCACTCGCTCGAAGAGTCGTACTCGGCATTCGAAGGCAATGGCAGTAAAGCCCGGCACGGGTCCGGTAGTAATGGGACCAAGGCCGGGCCGGTATCCGAAGGCCAGGATTCGAAGGAGGACCGGACTTCCGCTATGTGGCGGACAACGCCGCAGAATTACCTCGAAAAGATCTTCCAAATACCATTCAATCTTAAGCGGATGAACTTGACGGGCTACAAAAATCTTATGTCGGGCCTTATGGGTGTGCCCGATAAAGAGGAACCGGAAAAGGCGGACGAGAGTTCGAATGGAATGGGACCGGACGTTAAGGTTGACGAGCCGACAGGATCGGTAGAAACCGGCCAGACCCCGCCGCCCGGTGATCAAACAGGCAGCGGAAGCGATACCTCTATGGAAACGCCGGATGAGGTCAGGGAAAGCAGCCCCAATGCCCAAACTGATGAGGAAAGTACAGTTACGCAGGCGGCCGCCGGAAACGGACCCGCCGCGCAGGGAGGCGATGAAGAACCGGCGGAGGATGAAGGTGACGAAGCGAACATTTTAGCCGGCGATGGCGCGCAGAAGGGCGGTGATGCCTCTTCGGGCGAATCGTCCGATTCCCATAGCGCCGAAGAGGACGAGGAGGAGGACGAGCCTTTCATGATCCGCGAGGAAGCTCTCACGATAAAGGAATGGGAAATCGAGTTTGCCGGAAAATTATTCAAGCTGATGCCGACGCCGCGTTCCGCAAAGCGATTTTCTAACATTTACCGGATCTTGAAGGCACGGATCGGCCCCGCGCAACTTGAGGATTTTGAGGGTAAAAAGGACGCTCCCGGGACGTTTCGTAATCCGATGCTTTTGCTGGCGATGCTGATCGGGGCCCCGGATGCATGTATGAAATTATTTCCCGCGCTTCTGGAGCCCATGGGAAAAAATGCCGGGATGAAGAGCGTAATAGAAAAAGAAATCGCCAGGGCAGAAACGGACGAGGATGATCGGAACGCTATCGAGGAGCTGAATGAGAGGATCAAGACGATCATCAGCGTCAAAGGCTTCCCGGACACGTCGAAGCTTTATCGAGAGTGGGTACCTCGCGTGTCGCGGTTTTCTTTTGATGTCGGCCGGGCCGTTCAATCCATTGATGAGGATGAAGAATAAAAGTTGGCCGAGTTTACCGAGTTTGCCGAGTTGAAAACCCGGTCGCTACTTCCACCACACGCGTCGAAGCAGCTGCCGCCGCCCCTCCTTTCCCAAGAGGGAGCTTCTCCCGGCTGAGACCTGTCTTCCTCTGTGTTCTCCGTGACTCTATGGTGAATTTCCTTTTCAAATTCGCAATCCGAAATCCCCAATCCCCAATTGAGTTGTTGCCATTTTTTTGGATTTATCCCAATATTTAGATAACGTGCAAGGGACCTCACATAAAATAGAAGGCGAAATCGAATTTTCGGCCCGGGGGCTGGAAAAGTCGGATGCCGCGCTGGTAAAGGCTTGCCGGGCCGGTGACCAGGACGCGTGGAACGAGCTGGTCGAGCGCTACCAGCGGCTGATAATTACCATTCCCCGCCGGGCCGGCCTTAGCGAGGAGCAGGCGTCGGACGTGTTCCAGGAGGTGTTCCTGACGCTGTTCGAAAAGCTCGAAGAGATCCGCGAGCCGGACAAGATACGCTCGTGGATGGTGACCACCGCGAAATTCAAAACATGGGGCATCGTCCGCGGCGAGAAAGGCTTTCGCGGCCCCGAGACCGAGGAGGAAATGGAGCAGGAAATGGCCGGCCTGGCCGACACCTCGCCGCTGGCCGACGAGCTGCTGATCGAGGCCGAGCAGCAGCATCTGATCCGGACGGCGCTGAACCTGCTGGAGGAACGCTGCCGGACCATCCTTTCGATGATCTATATGCGAGCCGTGGCGGCCAGCTACTCGGAAGTGGCCGAGGCGATCGGCGTCGGCGAGACGAGTATCAGCCCGATGCGCTCGCGCTGCCTGCAAAAGCTGGCAAAGATTTTGACGAAGTAGAAAATAATGTTGTCTTTTTGGCCCGACAACAAGCACTGTTAGGATGTGAGAGGCCGGAAAAACAGCATGATAATGACCTTGAAAATGAAGAATTCTAACCTACAAATTACCGAGTTAATACAGCATTTGATGCAGCGCGACGATTCCATGGACGCGGCCGCCAACTCGGTAAATTGGGCAAAAAATCTGTTTCGCGCCAGGGCGGCTGAACCGAAAATGTCGCTGGTAAAAAAAGTGATGGCGGTGCTTCAGATAGATCTCTCCCCCCAAAGGGCCGCCTTCGGTGAGCGTTCGGCCGGGTCCGCACAGGCGCGGCAGATGTTATTCGACGCGGGAGATAACAGTATCGATATACGGATCAGGGAAGATAAAGGCGTTTTCGAGATCCACGGGCAGATCCTGGGCGCGAATTTTGCGGGCGGCGAGGTGGAATTGACCGGCGCGGCAACGAGCTTTAAGGCCCGTTTGAGCGAAACCAGCGAATTTAAGCTCGTCGGTCTGGCCGCCGGAAACTATACCTTCACGGCCCGGAACGATGAAAAAGAACTGGTGATCGAAGGCCTCGATCTGAATTAACAGTTTCTCTTATCGGGAAAGTAGGAGAAAAAAGAGGGGTGAAATGTTTCGAAAGAAGCGTTTCACCCCTTTTCGGTTTTGGATTTTGGATTGCCGGGAGGATTAGGAGCGTAAAAAGCACGATGGTTTTGTATAATCGGTTTATCCTCTATGAACCGGGCCGACCTCACCAAAAAACTAGCCGGCGCAAAATCCGCGGCCGAAAGGGACCGCTTATTGGCAGACAACACCCGACTGGCCGATGAGAAACTCGCGCTTGCCCTTAAGGAGCTGTGTTACGCCACCTGGACCTCAGAACCGACCATGGCCCAAAGAGCGGCCGCAGCCCTTAAAAGCCTCTACAAATTCAACCCGGCTGAAAATATTCGCCCTTTTTACCTTTGGGTATCGGGTATCGCCGACCTGACCAGAGGCAAACTGGAATCGGCGATCGAAAACCTGGACCAGGCGGCCGGCGCCTTTCTCAAATTGGGCCGCGAGCAGGACGCCGCCCAAACGCGTGTGGCCCGGCTGATCGCGCTCGCGCTCCTCGGGCGCTATGACGAGGCCGTGCAAACCGGCGAGCAGGCGCTGAAGGTCTTCAAAAAATACGGCGACGAGCTGGCCGCGGGCAAGGTCGAAAAAAACCTCGGAAATATCGTCTCCCGCCAGGACCATCATCTAAAAGCCGAAAAATATTACCTTTCGGCGAGAAAGCGTTTTGTAAAAACAGGCGAGAAAAGCGAGCAGATAATGGCAGAAAACGGCCTGGCGATCACCTACACGCATCTCAACGATTTCCGGCGCGCCGAAAAGTTTTTCGCCGAGGCGCTGCGTAACGCGCACACCGGAAATATGCTCCTGACCGAGGCCGAGATCGAGGCCAGCATGGGCAATCTCGCTTTGTTTCGCGGGCGGTACGATGAGGCCTTAAGATTTCTCGAGCTTTCGCGGCGAAAGTACGAGGAGCTCGGTATGCCGCACCAGACGGCGGTAGCCGGGCTCGAAATCGCCGATATCTACCGCGAGCTGAACCTGACGCGCGAAGCCCTGGATATTTATGCCGAGGTATCGGAAACCTTTTCAAGGCTGAAACTGCAGGGCGAGGAAGCGCGCGCGCGCGCAAATTTCGGCTGGGCGGCGGCTGCCCTCGGGCTCACGGCCTCGGCCCGCAGCAATCTTAAAAGATCGGCGCGGCTTTACGAACGCGAAAAGAACAAGACCGGCGCCGGGGCCACCATGCTGATCGAAGCGGGCCTCGAGATCGCCCAAAACAACCCGAAAAAAGCGCTCGCGATCGTCCGGGAATCGGAAAAACTCCTGGCGTCGAGCGAAAGCCTGCGGCATAAGCTGGCCTCCGGATTACTGAAAGCCGAGGCCCTGGGGCGTACCGGCCATCGCATGCGCTCCGAGAAATTGCTGGTCGATACGGTAAAAGAAGCCGAAGCGCAGGAGCAGGCGAATATCGTGCTGGCGGGGTTCAATTCGCTCGGCAAGCTGGCGCGCGGGCGGGGCGACAATAAAACGGCGAAGGAGTCTTTCAAAAAAGCGGTCGCGCTGGTTGAAAGGCTGCGCGCGCCGCTCGCGGCGGAAGAGTTTCGGATGGCGTTTCTGGCAAATAAGCTCGAGCCTTTTGAAAACCTTGCTTTGATATATATCGAAGAAAACAAATTTCGCGAAGCATTTTTGTTTACCGAAAAGGCGAAGTCTCGCGCGCTCGCCGAGATACTCGGCCAGGAGAACGAGATAATACAGGCGGACATTTCGCCGGCCGCGAGCGATAAACTCGCGCAGATGAGAGAAGGCCTGAACTGGTATTACAGCCGGCTGGGCCGCGCCGGCGACGCCGAAATAGGCAAACTGCAGGACCAGATCAAGCGTCGGGAAAAGGAGATCGCCGCGCTGATGCGGCGGATCGAGAGCACGCTCGGCGCCCGCGGCAAAACGAGCAGGGCAGGAATCGATCTAAAAGGGCTTCAAGACCGGCTCGGAAACGGGCAGGTGCTGGTGGAATTTGTAGAGCAAGAAGGCGTATTTTCGGCATTTGTGATCGACGGCAAAACGATCCGCTTTGCGGGGCAGCTGGCGTCGAGCGAAGAAATAATGAAGCTTCTCGAGGGCCTTCATTTCCAGTTCGGCGCTATGCGCTACGGCAAACAGGTCCCAAAAAAGTTTATCGCCGACCTGAAAAACCGGGCCGACGTATATCTTCAGAAGCTATATGACCTCCTGATTCGGCCTCTGGAAAGCCTGACTGGCGGCCGCGGTATGGTTATCGTGCCCGCCGGCGCGCTTTACTACGCCCCTTTCCATGCGCTCCACGACGGCGAATCGTACGTCATTGAGGGCCGTGAAGTAGTTTATTCGCCGAGCGCCGCGGTGTGGCAGGCGCTGCAGGAAAAACCGCGACGAAAGCCAAAAAATGCACTATTGATGGGCTTTGCCGACGAGGCCATCCCGCTCGTTAACCGTGAAATAAACACGCTGAAAAAGATCCTGCCGCGGCACTTGAGCCTGACCGGCAAAAACGCGACATTTACCGCTTATTTAAAAAACGCGCCCCGCTTCGATCTGCTGCACCTGGCCTGCCACGGGCAGTTTCGGCCCGAGAATCCCCTGTTTTCCAGCCTGCACCTGGCCGATGGATGGATAACGGTGCGCGACATCTGTGCCCAGCGCCTGCGCGCGGGACTGGTAGTTTTAAGCGCGTGCGAGACCGGGATGAACAAGATTTTCGCGGGCGACGAGATACTGGGCCTCGCCCGCGGGTTCCTGTCGGCCGGCGCTTCATCGCTTGTCCTGAGCCTGTGGACCGTCAGCGATGAGGCTACCTCGCGTCTTATGAAGCGTTTTTACGAAAATCTGCAACTGGGGCACGCGGTTGCCGCATCTTTAAGGATTGCTCAAATCGAATTTATCGGGCGGGGAGAGCATCCATACTTTTGGTCGCCGTTTGCGGTGATAGGTAGATAAACTTTTTCGGCAGACATGGTCTTTTTTTCGAAAGAAGAGACACTGTGTAACCGGAAAATAGATTTTTTGTGCAGTTTGGAGGGAATCGGTGCAAAAGTTAACCGGTGAGTTTTTATTAAAAGCGGGTATTTTACTCGCGCTGATCTTTACTTTCGGCGGCAGCAGTTTTGCGCAAACATGTAATGCCGTTCCGGGACAAATATTGGTCGACCTGTTCAACCAGGCTAACCTACCCGCGGTGGCCACGGCCTTCCAGCTTGAACAGACACCGATCGACCAGGTCGGTACGCCGCCGACCTACCGGATGAGATTCCTACCGGGTAACACGCAGACTCCTTGCCAGGTGGCGACCGCGATGATCGCTGACGCCCGCGTGAAGCAGGCCGAACCGAACCGCATACTTAACACGCCTGAGCAGCAGGGCCTGCCATGGACCACCGGCCATTCGTGGTCGATAGGCCACTCATGGTCGATTGGCGGAAGCACCAAAGGATATAATAATCAATGGTTTCCGCGCCATATCCGGCTGCCCCAGGCCCATGCGGTCTCGACCGGGCAGAATATCAAGGTAGCTGTTTTAGATACCGGCATCGACCTGAATCACCCGGCTTTTGCAGGTCGCCTCGTCCCGGGTTACGACTTTGTCGATAACGACGACAACCCCAGCGAGGTCGGGGTAATAAGACAAACTCCGGTCTACGGGCACGGAACACACGTAGCGGGAATCGTCGCGATCACGGCGCCGGGCGCAAAAATAATGCCGCTCAGGGTATTGGACGAAAACGGCGAGGGGACCCTCTGGCGGGTCAAGGATGCATTGGTCTACGCCGCCCAAAACGGTGCGACGGTAATTAATATAAGTTTCGGCTACCCGCCAAACTTCGCGCCCGGCAGCAACACCTTTCTGCAAGACCTCTTTAACAGCTGCGACGATATTGTCGTCCCGGGAGAACAGCAATTTCCCGAACTTGACGACAAGCGTCTGCTGATCGTGGCGGGCGCCGGAAACGCCGGCCAGATCGGCAACGGGACAACCCAGATCTATCCGGCCGCAGAACGGCTCCAATCGGATGACAATATATTAAGCGTGGGCGCCAGCACCCGGTATGACCGGTTGGCCCCGTTTTCCACAATGGCTAACGCCAACAGCGGCAGCGGACGCTGGGTCAGATTTGTTGCCCCCGGGGAAAATATCGTCAGCGCACTGCCGGGCGGCCGGTACGGCGTGTGGTCGGGAACGTCGATGTCGACCCCGATCATGTCGGGCATAGCGGCGATGGTCAAATCCGTTAATCCCGGGCTGATCAATACCGATCTGGTAGAGCAGCTTGAAGAGTTCGGCGGTGCCGAATGGGAATGCCATTTAAACTCCAGAAACACAGAGATGGAAACTTTACGGATAGACGCGGTCTGCGCGTTGAACGGCATTTCCGGACAGGAATGCCCGCTTCCTGAAAGGGAAACCTGCACAGAATAAGTAGTGGTTAGTGGTTAGTGGTTAGTGGTTAGTGTGTGTAAGCGCCACGGGCGCGCCGTATTATAGCCAGGGGCACCGCCCCTGGAAGCAAGTCGATAATCCTCGAGCCGCATCGCGGCGAAGTAAAATAACATATAAGTCTACGTATTAACGCCGCCCTTTCAGGGTTTTTCCCGTTAGTTTTACCGGTTACTTGGGGCGTTGCCCCAAGCTATATTACTTCCCGCCGTTGGGGTTTAAGGCGGAAACCCGCAGTTCGTCTACTCACCGAACTCGGCGAACTCGACAAAACTCGGTCAACTATCTTCAAATCCAAAATCCAAAACCCAAAATCCAAAATAAAAAGGCGGCCCTGTCTTTTTCCCCGTCCCACTCACACTGTCTCATTGAAATGTCATATTTCACCAAACTTAAATCTTTCCCGATTTGTTAAGAGAAATAGACCAAATCAATAGAGGGATTAAAAAAAAAATGAACGAGAAAATGAAATACAGGAATTTATTAAGGATCGGGGCGGTGCTCGGTTTGGTGGCATTGTGGGTCGTGCTTCCTTTTGCGCTCGGCGACAAGGTAGCCGCCGACACAGAGAGCGATACGCGTATCTATGCTTCGCTCACCGGCGCGCCGATCAACGGCACCACGCCCGGCGGGTTTGCCGAACATCGCACTGAGGATGACGGAAGACGGCGACTGAAAGTCGATGCGTCTTCGGTAAGCGTGGCCCAGGGCACCCGGCTGGATGTTTCGATAAACGGCGCCGCGGTCGGGCAAATGACGGTCAATTCTTTTGGCGGGGCCAAGCTGGACCTTGACACGAATGACGGGCAAAACGTTCCGGTTGTCGTTAACGGCCATTCTATCCAGGTAGCTAACGCCGGAAACGTAATTTTATCGGGGACTTTCGGCATTGTGGTCGCGACCCCTTCACCGAGCGTGTCGCCCACGGGCTCACCAACCGGAACACCCACCGGTACGCCTACTGGTACACCAACGGGTACGCCTACAGGAACACCGACGGGCACACCGACAGGAACACCGACCGGTTCGCCCTCGCCCAGCCCGAGCCCGACCGGTTCACCCAGCCCGGGTAACCTCTTTGCCGGCCTTTCGGGGTTGACGATCAACGGCGTACTGCCGAACGGTTATGCTGAATACGAATTTCACAGCAGCCGCATCGAGCTCGAAATACGCGTAAACCAGGTAAACCTGCCCGCGGGCACCGGTTTGGCCGTGACGGTTAACGAAGCTGCCGCCGGAACGCTTTTCCTCGAAGGCGGCGGTGAAGGTCGCTTGAGACTTCGTTCGGACGACGGTGATAATGTTCCGGTCGTGGTAAACGGATCGACGATCCGGCTCAATAATAGCAATGGAACCGCGGTTCTCTCGGGCGTGTTCTCAGGCTTTACGGGACCGTCCCCAAGCCCCAGCCCGAGCCCGACCGTATCTCCGAGCCCGACCGTGTCTCCGAGCCCCACGGTTTCGCCATCGCCCGGTGAAAGTCCCACGCCTTCACCGTCACCGACGGCCAGCCCGTCACCCTCGCCTTCACCGAGCCCCAGCCTTGGACGCTCGTTCGAAGCCAATTTGACGGGTGCGGGAACCGATCCGCCGGTCGTGACCAATGCCACCGGGGAGTTTAAGGTCACGCTAAACCCTGAAGAGACCCAGGCGACCATCTTCGGCGAATTTCACAACCTTTCGAGCGCTCAAACCGGCGCCCGGATCGAGAGCACCGTCGGATCCGCCCCGCTGGTCCATGATTTCGGCGCTATCGGCGGAACGAACGGTAATTTTGCGAGCGTGACGATCGATATCAATGCCGCGCAGGTGCAGCAGTTCCGATCGGGATTGGTCCGCGCTGTTATTACAAGCCCGAACAACCCGGGCGGCGAGATCGCCTCGCTATTCCGGCAGCAGTCGAATGTTGCGGACTTCGATGGTGACGGCGGCAACGATTTCGCGGTTTTCCGGCCGTCGAGCGGAAAGTGGTATGTACAGAACGCGGCCGGGTTCACCGAGCAATCGTTCGGTACGGCTGACGACCGAATCGTCTCCTCGGATTTCGACGGCGACGGTAAAACCGACGCGGCCGTATACCAGAACGTAAACGGTCTCGGTGTGTGGACGATCAAGCGCAGCTCTGATGGAGGTATTACGACCGGCCAGTTCGGGCTGGCGACGGATACACCGGTGCGCGGCGATTTCGACGGCGACGGTCGTGTCGACCTGGCGGTTTACCGACCGTCCGACGGCACCTGGTATATCCAGCACAGCCGCACCGGGGGCTATAACTTCGTTCGCTTCGGGCTCGCGGAAGACAAGCCGATTCCGGCCGATATGGACGGCGACGGTAAGGACGATATCGTGGTATTCCGCCCGAGCAACGGCGACTGGTACTGGCTGAACAGCTCGAACGGGCAGTTTGGCGCGGTTCACTTCGGTGCTACCGGCGACATACCGGTGGTAGCCGATATGGACGGCGACGGGAAACAGGACCCCACGGTGTTCCGCCCGTCCGAAGGCAACTGGTATTCGCTTTACAGCTCGAACGGCCACTTCTTCGGAATGCATTTCGGGCTCACCGGCGACATCCCGGTAGCGGGCCATTACGATAAGGACGGAAAAACCGATATCGCGGTCTACCGCCCGTCGGACGGCATCTGGTATATCCTGCACAGCTCGAACGGCGCCTTTGAAGGGGTCCGCTTCGGACTCGCCGAGGACAGACCGGTAATCGCCAGATAGAAGTCGGGAAAGTCGGGAAAGTCTGGGAAGTTGAGAATGTCGAAAGAGTTTTCCTTCCCAGACTGACCAGACTTCCAAGACTTTCGAGACTAAAAACGCGGTCAACCCCAGGTTGACCAAAAACATCCAATC
>Ga0190272_10001313_pt1 | contig 11937 bp, 15 predicted proteins | sample Popmic504T_FD_133746 | JGI IMG/M metagenome (GOLD analysis project Ga0190272, IMG submission 133746) | Populus adjacent soil microbial communities from riparian zone of Shoshone River, Wyoming, USA - 504 T | ecosystem: Environmental > Terrestrial > Soil > Riparian zone | place: USA: Wyoming...
GACGCCGGCGAGGTTGAAGAAGGCCGTCTGGTCCGACACCCGCGCCGCCTGCTGCATGTTGTGGGTGACGATGACGATCGTGTAGTCCTTCTTGAGCTCGGCGATGAGGTCCTCGATCGCCAGCGTCGAAATGGGGTCGAGCGCGGAGCACGGCTCGTCCATCAGCAGCACGTCGGGCTGCACCGCGATCGCGCGGGCGATGCACAGCCGCTGCTGCTGCCCGCCGGACAGCCCACCGCCGGGCTTGTCGAGCCGGCCCTGCACCTCGTCCCAGAGGTTGGCGGCGCGCAGCGACCGCTCGCACACCTCGGCGAGCCGGCGCTTGTCCCGCACCCCCTGCAGGCGCAGCCCGGCGACCACGTTGTCGCGGATCGACATGGTGGGGAACGGGTTCGGCCGCTGGAACACCATGCCGATGGTGCGGCGGACGTCCACCGGGTCGACCCCGGCGCCGTAGATGTCCTCGCCGTCGAGCGAGACCGTGCCCTCCACACGCGCGCCGGGAATCACCTCGTGCATCCGGTTGAGCGAGCGCAGCACGGTCGACTTCCCGCACCCGGACGGGCCGATGAGCGCCGTGACGCTGCGCGGCGGCACCGACAGCGTCACCGAGTCGACGGCGTGGAACTTGCCGTAGAAGCAGTTGAGATCCTTCAGGTCCAGACGCTTGGCCATCTCGCCGAAGCTCCTCTACTTGGTGGGCACCGCGGAGAACCGCGAGATGATCGAGGCCAGCAGGTTGAAGAACATGATCACCAGGATCAGGGTGAGCGCTGCCCCCCACACCCGCTGCACGCCGGCCGCCTCCGGGTTGGTCAGCTCGGTGTAGATCAGCAGCGGTAGCGACGCCATGTTGCCGTCGGTCACGTCGTAGTTGATGGAGCGGCTGTACCCGACGAGCACCAGCACCGGCGCGGTCTCGCCCATCACCCTGGCCAGCGCCAGCATCACGCCGGTGACCATGCCGGACAGCGCCGTCGGCAGCACGATCCGCACGATCGTCTTCCACTTGGGCACGCCCAGCGCGTACGCCGCCTCGCGCAGCTCGTCCGGCACCAGCCGCAGCATCTCCTCCGACGACCGCACGACCACCGGGAGCATCAGCAGCACCAGGGCGAACGACACCGCGAGGGCGCTCTGCGAGAACCCGAGGGTGGAGATCCACACCGCGAACACGAACAGCGCCGCGACGATCGACGGCACCCCGGACAGGATGTCGACCATGAACGTGGTGACCCTGGCCAGCCGGCCGTTCTCGCCGTACTCGACGAGGTAGACGGCGGTGAGGACGCCGATCGGCACCGCGATCACCGCGCACACCAGTCCCTGCACGAGGGTTCCGTAGATCGCGTGGTAGACCCCGCCGGTGAACTGCTCCGGCAGCACGCCCTTGAGCGACTTCTGCCACCAGTTCGCGCCGAGGATCGCCTCGTATCCCTTGGACACCACCGTGTACAACAGCCACACCAGCGGCACGAGCGCCCCGACGAACGCGAGCGTCACCAGCGAGGTGGCCACCCAGTTCTTGACCTTGCGGACGACGCCGATGGACCGGAAGGCCGGCACGACCGCGGTGTCCTCCGGCGCGGTCGTCGTCATGACGCGTTCACCTTTCCGCCCGCGATGACCCTCGCGATGGCGTTGACCACCAGCGTCAGCAGGAACAGCACCAGGCCGGCCGCGATGTAGGCGCCGGTCGGCAGCGGCTGGCTGAACTCGGCGGCGGCCGACGCGATCTTGGAGGCGAACGTGTAGCCGCCGTCGAAGAAGCTGAGCCCGGACGGGCTGGACGCGGCCCGCAGGATGATCAGCACCGCCACGGTCTCGCCGAGCGCCCGGCCGAGGCCGAGCATCGACGCGGCGACGTATCCGCTGCGGCCGAACGGAAGCACCGTGGTGCGCACCATCTCCCACTTGGTCGCGCCCAACGCCAGCGCACCCTCGATCTGGGTACGCGGGGTCTGGGTGAACACCTCGCGGGTGACCGCCGTGATGATCGGCAGGATCATGATCGCCAGCACCACGCCGGCGGTGAAGATGGTGCCGCCGCCCGCGATGGACACGTTGCCGTCGGCGAACAGCGGGATCCACCCGAGATTGCCGTTGAGCCACGTGGCCACCGGTTCGAGCTCTGGGCCGAGCACCGCGATGCCCCACAGGCCGTAGACGATCGACGGCACCGCGGCCAGCAGGTCGATCACGTAGGCGAACGGCCGGGCCAGTCGGCGCGGCGCGTAGTGGGTGAGGAACAGCGCGATCCCGAGCGCCACCGGCATCGCCAGCACCAGCGCCAGGATCGACGACAGGACGGTGACCACCAGCAGGTCCCTGATGCCGAAGGCCAGGTTGGTCGCGTCGGACGTGCTGAACTGCGTGCTGGTGAGGAAGTTCACCGTGTTCGCCCGCAGCGACGGCACCGCCTGCACCAGCAGGAAGATCCCGATCAGCGCGATCGAGACCACGATCACCATGCTGGAGCCGCTGGTCAGCGCCTTGAAGACGGTGTCACCGCTGCGGCGAACCGTCCGCGGCGCGGCCGGTCGTGGCGGCTCTTCGCTCATGTCGTCCATCATGACGGGGGACCCGCCGGGAGTGCGTGCCTCCTGGCGGGTCCGCGCCTTCGACTCGCTCATCGGCCGGCCGGCGATTGCCGTCAGCCGATCGCCGTGACGGCGGTCAGCAGCTTCTCCTGGAACGCGGCCGGCAGCGGCACGTAGCCGTTGTCCTCCAGGCCGGTCTGCCCGTCGGTCACCGCGACCGTCAGGAACGCCTTGACGGCCTTGCCGGTCTCCGCGTCGGTGTACTTCGAGCACACGATCTCGTACGCGGCCAGCACCAGCGGGTACGCGCCCGGGGTCGACGTCGCGTAGATCGAGTCGAGGTCGAGCACCAGGTCGTTGCCGGTGCCCTCAACCTTCGCGCCCTCGATCGCCAGGCCGGCGCTCTCGGTGCTCAGCTCGATCGGATCCCCGCCACCGCTGTTGACGATCTTCGCGATCTGCAGCTGCTGCTGCTTGGCGAAGGACCACTCGTTGTAGGTGATCGAGCCGGGCGTGGTCTTGATCGCCGCCGAGGTGCCCTCGTTGCCCTTGGCGCCCTCGCCGACCCCACCGGCGAACACCTTGCCGGCGCCCTTGGTCCACACCCCGTCCGACGCCGCGTCGAGGTACTTCTGGAAGTTGTCCGTCGTGCCGGACTCGTCGTTGCGGAAGATCACGACGATCTTCTGGTCGGCCAGCGCGGTGCCGCCGTTGACCGCGGCGATGGCCGGGTCGTTCCAGTTGGTGACCTCGCCGCCGAAGATCCTGGCCAGCGTCGCGGCGTCGAGCACCAGGTCGGCCCCTGGCACGTTGTAGGTGATCGCGATGGGGCCGAACACCGCGGGCAGGTTCCACGCGTCGTTGCCGGCGCAGCGCGCCCTGGCCGCCTCGGTCTCGCCCTTCTCGGCGCTCAACGGTGAGTCGGATCCGCCGAAGTCGGTCTGCTCGCCGGTGAACTCCTTGACGCCGGCGCCCGAGCCGTTCGAGGTGTAGTTGAGCGTCTGGCCGTCGCACGCCGCCTCGAACGCGGCGACGAACCGGGTCATCGCGTTGGCCTGGGCCGATGACCCGCTGGCCTTCAGCGCCTCCTTGCCACCGCACTCCACGTCGCTGGTCGACCCGGCGTTGCCGGCCTGGCTGGTCTCCGTGGTGTTGTCGTCGCTGCCGCACGCCGAAAGAACCAGTGCGCTCGCCGCCACGACGCTGAGCGCGGCCCACACGGGCCGCCGCTGGATGTTCACCTATGTCCTCCGTCAGTCAGGCAGGCGGCATCAAGCCGCTCTGACTCCGGACGGTAGGCGCGGGTGGTGGACGGCTCCGGGTCTACGGGTGAACGCGGAGTGAACAGCTCCGTATCGTGGTGTACGCCATGGTCAGGCGTGCCGCCGACCGCTACCTGGAGTAGCGCACGTCGGTGTCCCAGTGGGTGAAGCCGAGCCGCTGGTAGGTCCTGATCGCGGCCTCGTTGTCGGCCTCCACGTACAGCGTCACCGTGCGCATCCCGGTGTCCCGCAGGTGGTGCAGCCCGGCCAGGGTCAGCGCCGTGCCCAGCCCGAGGCCGTGGTGGGCCGGGTCGACCGCGAGGACGTACACCTCGCCGCGCCCGGCCGCCGCGTCGTGGACCTTCGTCCAGTGGAACCCGACCAGCTGCTCGGCCTCCTGGCCGGGGGCCTGCCACGCGGCGATCAGGAAGCCGGCCGGGTCGAACCACGGCTCCTCCTCGCGGACCAGCACGTCGTCGACGGTCCACCGGCCCTGCTCCGGGTGCCAGGCGAACGCCTTGGCGTTCACCTCGACCACGGCGGGCTCGTCGCGGCCGGGCACGAACGGCCGGATCGTCACCCCGTCCGGGAACACGGCGTCGTCCAGCGGCGGCCGGTCGAGCTCACGCCGCAGCTGCAGCAGCACCCGGTCCCTGGTGAGGCCGTACCGCTCGGCCAGGGCGATCGCCCCGATGTGCTCGCCGTGCGCCCACAGCCGCAGCGGGCCGCCGGCCAGGTGCTCCAGCAGCTCGGCGAGGAGCCCGCCGCCGATGCCGCAGCGCCGGTGCTCCGGGTGCACGGCCAGCTCACCGTCCGGCTCCTCGCCGCCGTCCAGCTGGGCGTACCCGACGAGCACCCCGTCGTCGTGCGCCAGCAGGTGCTCCGCGCCGGACAAGGGGCCGGACGACGCGCCGGACGACCCGCCGGACGACCCGCCGCGCCCGTCGGCCCGCAGCCGCAGCAGGAACGCCTCGGACACCGGCGCGACGGAGTCGACATCGGTCACCGCGTCCAGCAGGGCGCGCACCTGCGCCACCTCGTCCGCGGTCAGGTCGGTTCGCCAGCTCAGTGCCACCACACGGCGGACGCTACCTGTGGATAACTCGTGAGCAGAAACTGGTGCTCCAGCACCAGTTTCCACTCACAGGCGCGCCAGCGCGGGGCGCACCAGTTTGTAGCCGACGTTGCGGACCGTGCCGATCATCTGCTCGTGCTCGGTGCCGAGCTTCGCGCGCAGCCGCCGCACGTGGACGTCGACCGTGCGGGTGCCACCGAAGAAGTCGTACCCCCACACCTCCTGCAGCAGCTGTGCCCTGGTGAACACCCGGCCGGCGTGCTGGGCCAGGTACTTGAGCAGCTCGAACTCCTTGTACGTCAGGTCGAGCGGCCGGCCACGCAGCCGGGCCATGTACGTGGCGTCGTCGATCACCAGGTCGCCCAGGGCGATGATCGCCGCGCCGCCGGGCTCGTCCGCCGTCACCCTGGCCCTCAGCAGCCGCAGCCGGGCGTCCACCTCGGCGGGCCCCGCGGCCGGCAGCACGATCTCGTCGACCCCCCAGTCGCCGGACAGGGCCACCAGGCCGCCCTCGGTGAGCACGGCCACCACCGGCACATCGAGCCCGGTCGAGCCCAGCAGGCGGCACAGGGTGCGGGCACCCGCGAGGTTCGTCCGCGCGTCCACCACCACGGCGTCGTACGGCCCCGCGTCCAGCAGCGCGGCCACCTCCGGCGCGGCAGGGCGCACCCCGTGCGACAGCAGGGACAGCGCGGGAAGCACGGACTCGGGGTCGGGGTCGGCCGTCAGCATGAGCAGCTCCACGCCGCACCTCCTCGCTGTGGCACGGCCCGCATCGGCCCCACCCATGACGAACGGGACCGGCCCAGGTCGGCGGCGTCGCCGAGCCCGGTCGTCGGCGTGGACAACCACGGCGACCCGATCCCGCTTTCAGCGGCAACGATACCCTCGTGAGCAGTTGCGAGGGTCCGAGCACCACTTTCTACTCACGAGTTGTCCACAGGGAGCGGCATTGAAGAAGCTGGCGATCGTGCTGGTGGTGCTCATCGGGCTACTGGTGGCGGCCGACTTCGGAGCCGCGGCGGTCGCCGAGTACCAGGTGTCGAAGCGGCTGCGCGGCCACCTCGACCTGCCGGACGACCCGGCCGTGCGGGTCAACGGCTTCCCGTTCCTGACGCAGGCATTCGGCGGCGACTACCGCGAGGTGGAGGTGACGGCCGACCGCGTCACCGTGGCCCGGCTGCGTGACATCGGGGTCGAGGCGACGCTGCACCACGTGCGGGTGCCGTTCTCCGACCTGGTGTCCGGCTCGGCCGACACCGTGCGGGTGGACGAGGTCGTCGGACGCGTCCGCATCCAGGCCAGTGCCCTCGGCGAGCTGATCAACGTCGACGACCTCGTCGTGGAGAACGTCTCGGACCGCGACCGGCCGGCCGGCGCGCCCGCGCTCCCGGACAACGCGGTCAAGCTCATCGGCACGGCCGACGTGCTCGGGCAGCGGCTCAAGGTGTCGGTGATCGGCTCGCTGGACCTGGTCGGCGGTCAGATCCAGGTCACCGCGCACGACGTCGAGGTGGACGGCCAGGAGCTGCCGACGGCCACCGTCCAGACCGTGCTGCGGCTGTTCACCACCAGGCTCGACCCCGGCGCGCTGCCGTTCACCGTGACCCCGACGTCGGTCACCGCGGACAACGGCGCGCTCGTCGTCGAGGGCACCGCGCGCGACGTGGTGCTCAACTCGGGGGGCGTCGCCCCGCGATGACGGCGGTGTGGGTGCTGCTCGCCACCGCGGTCGTGGTCACCGCGGTCGGCGGGGCGCTGCGCCTGCGGTCGGGGACCGTCAGGGCGCCCGCCGGACAGCGCCTCCCCGACCATCTGCTGGCCCTGCTCCCCAACGCGACCGACGGCGTCACCCTCGTCCAGCTGTCCACCACGTTCTGCGCGCCGTGTCGCCAGGCCAGGGTGCTGCTGTCCGACCTGGCCGGCCGCACCCCGGGGCTGCGCCACGTCGAGGTCGACCTGACGCACCGGCCCGAGCTGGCCGAACCGCTGCGGGTGCGCTCCACCCCGACCACCCTCGCGGTGGACGCGGACGGCCGCGAGCTGCTGCGCCTGGTCGGCGTCCCCCGGCGGGAGCCACTGCTGGCCGCGCTGCGGCCGCACCTGCCGCGCCTGCCGGCCTGAGCCGTTGCGTCTCATTGCGCGAAACTTCACTCCCGGTCGACGGGAACCCTCGGGTACGCTGCGAAACGTGACCCCGCTGCTGACCAAACGCCGCACGGTTGACCTGTGCCGCGTGGGCAGCACGCTGTGTCAGGCGCGGTGACCGGGCGGTAGGCCCCGTCACGTCCGCGCACTGCCTTCACGGCTGGACGAGTCGGCCCCTGTCGCCCTGATCGGGAAATCCACCCCATCAGGAGGTCAGCGGCAATGTCCGTCACCACAGATCCCCCGGTCGACCCCCGCGGCCCGCGCTTCGCGGCCTGGGTGACCGCCGCCGTGCTGGTCGCGGTGCTCCTCACCGGCAGTGCCTGGCTGGCCTGGGCCCAGGCCGCCGTGTTCGCCCTCGGCGCCTTCGCCGGGCTCCGGTTCTCGCCGTACGCGGCGTTCTACCGGCTGGCGATCGCGCCGCGCCTGGCGCCGGCCACCGAGCGGGAGGCCGCCGCGCCGGTCCGCTTCGCGCAGGGCATCGGGTTCGCTCTCGCCCTCGCCGCCGCCATCGGCTTCGCCGCCGGGCTGCCCACGCTCGGCATGGCCGCGACGGCCTTCGCGCTCGCCGCGGCCGGGCTGAACGCCGTGTTCGGCGTCTGCCTGGGCTGCGAGATGTACCTGCGCCTCCCCACCCGACTCCGACGCGCGCTCGTCGCGTGAGCCATGACCACACCGCAGAGAAGTTCGCAGAGAGGAAGCACATGAGCCGCGACGACGTCCTGGTGACGGCCGACTGGGCCGAGCAGAACCTGGACACCGACGGGGTGGTGTTCGTCGAGGTCGACGAGGTCACCTCCGCGTACGACACCGGCCACATCCCCGGCGCCGTGAAGCTGGACTGGCAGACCGACCTGCAGGACCCGGTCGTGCGCGACTTCATCGACCGCGCGCGGTTCGAGCAGCTGCTGTCCGAGAAGGGCGTCGCCACCGACGACACGGTGGTCCTCTACGGCGGCAACAACAACTGGTTCGCCGCGTACGCGTACTGGTACTTCCGCCTGTACGGCCACTCCGACGTCCGGCTGCTCGACGGGGGCGCAAGAAGTGGGAGCTCGACGGCCGGCTGCTCGACAAGGACGACGTGCAGCGCGACGCGACCACGTACACCGCCAAGGACCAGGACAGCTCGATCCGCGCGTTCCGCCGCGAGGTGGAGGACGCCATCGGCGTGAAGAACCTGGTCGACGTCCGCTCGCCCGACGAGTTCGCCGGCCGCATCCTCGCCCCCGCGCACCTCCCGCAGGAGCAGGCGCAGCGCCCCGGCCACATCCCGACCGCGCTCAACGTGCCGTGGTCCAAGGCGGCCAACGAGGACGGCACCTTCAGGTCCGACGACGAGCTGCGCGCGCTCTACGCGGCGGAGGGGCTCGACGAGTCGAGGCCGACCATCGCCTACTGCCGCATCGGCGAGCGGTTGTCGCACACCTGGTTCGTCCTGCACGAGCTGCTCGGGTACTCCGACGTGAAGAACTACGACGGCTCGTGGACGGAGTACGGCTCGCTCGTCGGCGTGCCGATCGAGCTCGGCGACGGAAAGGGCTGACGGCCATGTGTGGAGCACCGACCCAGACCATGACGCTGCCCCCCGGCGTCGACCTGGCCAAGGAGACCGTGCTGGCCGGGCGCGTCGTCGCCGGCGACACCGGCGTCGGCGGCGCCTTCGTCCGGCTGCTCGACGCGAGCGGCGAGTTCACCGCCGAGGTGGTGTCGTCGGCCACCGGCGACTTCCGCTTCTTCGCGGGACCCGGCTCGTGGACGGTGCGCGCGCTGCACTGCTCGGGCAGCGGTTCGGCCGTGGTCACCGCCGACCGGCCCGGACTGCACCCGGTGGACGTCGCGGTGGCCTGACCAACCAGCCGCACCACGATCCACCACCCGGAGGGCCCGTTCGTCCGTCGACCGGACGAGCGGGCCCTCCGCCCGCTAGGCTTCGACCCGTGGAGTGGTTCTTCACCGCGGTGCTCATCGCGGCCAGTGGGCTGATCACCGTGTTCGTCGGATACGTGGCATACCGACAGTTCACGGACGGGTCATGACGACCGCCCCGTCGTCGGACGATCAGTCATTGGGCGATCCGTCGTCGGACGATCAGTCATTGGGCGATCCGTCGTCGGACGATCAGTCATTGGGCGATCCGTCATTGGGTGACGCCTCCGGAAACGCCGACGCCGCCATCCAGGCCGCCGCGGAGCGCGCCAGGAGCACCCGCGACCGCAACCTTCCGCAGTTCGACGACCTGCCGATCCCGGCGGACACCGCGAACCTGCGCGCGGGCCCCGACCTGAACCCGGCATGCCTGGCGCTGCTGCCGCTGGTCGGCGTGTGGCGCGGCGAGGGCGAGGCCGCGTACCCGACCATCGACGGCCCGTACCGGTACGGCCAGCAGATCACCTTCGCCCACGACGGCCGCCCGTTCCTCAGCTACGAGAGCCGGGCCTGGCTGCTCACCCCGACCGGTGAGGTGATCCGCCCTGCGGCCCGCGAGGTCGGATTCTGGCGCCCACAGGCCGACGACACGATCGAGGTGCTGCTGGTGCACGCCAGCGGCATCAGCGAGATCTACTACGGCCGGCCGCGCAGCCAGACCGCGTGGGAGATCAGCACGGACGCGGTGCTGCGTACGGCGACGGCCAAGGAGGTGTCGGCCGCGACGCGCCTGTACGGCATCGTCGATGACGGCGACCTGGCCTACGTCGAGGAGCGGGCCATGATGGGCCGGCCGCTGCAGCCGCACATCTCGGCGAAGCTCCGCCGCGTCGTCGGCTGAGCTCCTTCACTCCCTTTCGCGCCCTCACGCCCTTCGCGCCTTCGCGTCCTTCGCGGCGGAACGCCGGCGCCCCCGTCGATCGGGGACACCGGCGTTCGGCTCGTGCCCGTCGGACCTCTCGTCGGACCTACAGGGGCAGACCCGTGATGCCCTGGATCCAGGGGCGGAAGAACGGCACGTCGACGTAGATCGACGGCGCGACCGCGCAGACGGCGCCGCCACCGGACCGGCTGGTGGCACCGATCAGCTCCCAGGCGCCGTTGATCGACTTGATCTCGGGGCCGCCGGAGTCGCCGTAGCAGGCGCCCCTGGTCCCGCCGGGGTTGTTGGTGCAGATCTCACTCGCGGCGGCGATGCCGGCGCACAGGCCGTCCGCCACGATCGAGGTGTCCAACTGCTGCAGCGCGATCGGAGCGCCACCGCAACCGGGGTTCGGGCACGTCTGGCCCCAGCCCATGATCCGGGTGCGGGTCCCGAGCGGCCCGGACGTGGCCGCGATCCGGACCGGCAGGAACGCGGCCGGCACGGTGCCGATCCGCATCATGGCCAGGTCGGCCGTCGGGTGGGTGTACAGGTTGGTGACCGAGACGATCACGCCACCCGCCGTGCGGTTGTTGCTGCCGACGCGCAGCGTCAGGGCCGCCGGCGAGATACCACTGACACAGTGCCTCGCGGTGACAGCCCAGTTCGCGTGCACGACAGAAGCGCCGCAGCGGTGGTTGCCGCCGGCCGTCTGCATGGACGCCATGAACGAGTACGCGGGGGCGGGAACGCCACCGACGATGTCGGGCTGCACCATGCCGCCACCCGCCGGGGGCGCGGCGCTCGCCGTCGTCGGCGCGGCTATCGAGGCAAACACCACAGCGGCCGCGGCGATCAGACCGCCGGCCAGAGAACGTAACTTCATCGTTCTCGATTCCTTCCTCGACTGGAGGTCCCTGAGGATGGGGACCTAGCAGCGGAAAGTAATCGAGCAACCGCATACCGCACAGACTTGTGCGCTGTGAGGACGTCTGTTATTGCGGAGATCGTTACTACAACGTTCGGGCGGGAAGTTCCGTCGTTCGCCGCAGGGGCGTCGATCATTCCCGAGAAATAAAACGACCCCGAGCCTGTTGTCCACACGACCGAGGTCGTGCTTCGCCCGGCGCGGACTTACACCGGGAGGCTCGGGGCCGGGTGACTGCCTGGTACTCGCCGACCGCCTCCGCACCGCGGCGCGGGCCGACCCAACCAGGTCGTGCACAGCGGCTAGCGGGCAGCCACCTCACGAGTCCTATAGCTATTCAACGCTGGACCACCTCCTTCCCGTGTACCTCCACGCTACGACCGTTCGACGGCTCCGGCAACGGGTTTCGCCCACGGCGTGCGGGCACCCGCCGACCCCTCTCGCGGTACCGTCTCGGCCGTGCGGCTCCAACGGCTCCTGCCCTGCGGACCGGACGCCGTGCTGATCGAACTCGACTCGCCGGCCGAGGTCGCGGCGGTCCGGGCGGCCGTGGTGTCCGCCGCCCTCCCGTCGGTGGTCGACGTGGTACCCGCGGCGCGGACCGTGCTGGTCAGGTGCTCGCCCGGCGCCGGGGTCGCCGCCGTCAGGGATCTGGTCGCCGACCTGCCCGTCGACGTCGCGACGCCGCCCGCCGGTCGCACCGTCACCATCCCGGTGATCTACGACGGCCCCGACCTGGCGCTCGTCGCGTCGACGGCCGGGGTGAGCGAGGACGAGGTCGTCGCCCTGCACACCGGCGCGGTCTACACCGTCGCGTTCTGCGGCTTCGCCCCCGGCTTCGGATACCTCACCGGGCTGCCCGACGCGCTGCGGCAACCGCGGCTCGACACCCCACGGCAGTCCGTGCCGGCCGGCTCGGTTGCCGTCGCCGGCCAGTTCACCGGCGCCTATCCGCGGGCGACGCCCGGCGGGTGGCGGCTGCTCGGCCGCACCGAGGTCGTCCTGTTCGACGCGTCGCGGTCCTCACCGGCGCTCTTCGAGCCGGGCGACCGGGTGCGCTTCGAGGTCGCGTCATGACACCCCTTGTGTCAACCTCAAGATCAAAGTCAGGCCGCGATCTGCTGTTCTGTGTTCTGTCGGGCGCCGCGGTGCAGGGTGGGGTCGTAGGTGGTGCTGTCCTGCCAGCATCGCCA
>Ga0190272_10001314_pt1 | contig 11935 bp, 10 predicted proteins | sample Popmic504T_FD_133746 | JGI IMG/M metagenome (GOLD analysis project Ga0190272, IMG submission 133746) | Populus adjacent soil microbial communities from riparian zone of Shoshone River, Wyoming, USA - 504 T | ecosystem: Environmental > Terrestrial > Soil > Riparian zone | place: USA: Wyoming...
CGACTCGGCGTCGACATCGCCGAACTCGAGGAACTGCGCCGAGTGCTGACCCGCGTCAACGTCGCGGCCCTGGCCGCAGGCGCCCTCAACGACTAACTCCCAAAGGAGCCCGCCATGTCCACCACCAAACCCGGGCCACTGCAGTACGTCACGTACATCTACGGCCGACGCCTGCCCGACTCGATGCAACGATGGGTTGCCGAAGATCTCGCAGCACAAGGCGCAGTGCGCAGGCACATGATCCGGATGGCGATCCCGCCGTTTCTGGTCCTCGCTCCGTTCTGGCTCCTCCCGGCCTCGCTCTACGTGCACCTCGAGATGACGGTGCCCATCTACGCATGGGCCTTGCTCATGGCCTTGGCGCTGAACAAGATCTGGCGCAGGCATCGGTTGGCGCAGCACGGACTTGACCCGAACCTCGTCGACGTGATCAAGCGCAAGAGGGACGCGCAGATCCACGAGAATTACGCGCGCCGCTTCGGACCCCGCCCCGAAGAGGCCAAGTGGCAGTCGAACAGCAGCCCGTTCTGACGCGGGTCACTGCCCGAACTTCACCGATATCTTGACGCTGGGAGGATCGGGCTGCGGATCGAAGCCGCGGATCGACCCCGGTTTGTGCGGGTCGCCGTAGGCAGGCGGCTCTGGCTGTGGGTCAAATCCCACGTGGCTGGGCCGGTCACCGACGTCAGGTGCCGCCTGCGACGTTGCCGCACCGAGGAAAAGCATTGCAGGTACCGCGGCGCCGGCGATCGCGGTACGGAGATGGTTGGCGTTCATGGCGTTGAGTAGAGACCGCGCGGGCGGCTACCGATCCCAACAAAGCGAACTGGTGCCTGCGAACTTCTAGAGGAGCTCACGGAGTTTCTGAAGGGCACGTGCCTCAGCGTCTTCGCCGTTCTCGCCGAGCAGGTCCTCCCGACGGATCTCGCGTTCGTCCACGTCGAGCTCGCGGGCCGGCTGCCCGCCCTCAACTTCCATGTGCAGTTCGCCGGGAAAGTCCGGATGTGGGAGCACAACCGATTCAATTTTCCCCGACGTGTCTGATAGCACAAGCACTTTCATGGTTCGTACCTCACTCTCTGATCGTGGCCATATGGAGGGCGTAATCCGCCTTGACGGTGCCGGTGTTCTTGATCCAGTAGTGGATCTCCTTCTCCCGGTCGCCGGCGTTGTTGTAGATCTCGCGGTATTCGACGCGGGTGATCTCAACGCAGGCAGTCGATCCGGGGATCACGACACTGTTAGGAACGATGGCGTCCACGCTGAACGCCCACACTCGTTGGTCGTCAGCGTTGTTCCAGTGATAGTGCTGGGTAACGCCAGGATTGATCGACTTGATGAAGCCGACGTGGCTGAAACTGACACTGGCCATTGGAGCTTCCTCCTTCATATTTGTTGCAACGGCCCCGAATGTGCCGCTGTCCCTTAGTAAGAGCGCCGAGCCAACACTTTGCGGACAGAATTTTCGGAACATTCTCGAACGTCCGCGGCGTCACCCGAACCGTCATGGCGTGATCACCGGAACCCCGGCGGTCGCCGTCGCCAAGTAGCCGTCGAGATTGTTGGCGTCGCAGCCGGCCGACGCAAGGCTGCCGACCCCGGACGCGAACGCGGAGTTGTTGTCGTTGCTGTTGCCGTCGGCACCAGCCCGCGCCACACCGCCGTTGAGGGCGGTCGCGGAGTTGCCGGTGGTGTTGTTGCCAGCATTTGACGCGTCGAAGCCTCCGGCCAGCGCGCTGGAGCCGAGGCCGACGGCCAACGCGCTGTTGTCGTCGTTGTCGTCGCCCCAGTTGGCCGCTTCGCCCCTGGCGCCGTTGATGGCGACCGCGGAGTTGCCGCTGCTGTTTTCAGGTTGTAACCCAGCACTGCCAACGACTGCCCACGCCACTGAGTCAGCGCCGATGGCTACCGCGGAGTTGTCGTCGTCGTTAGCGCACCCTGCGCATTCGGCGGCCTTGGCATCCGCACCGGTCCCGACGGCCAGCGCGATGTTCTTGTCGTGGTCATCACCGTTCAAGCCCGCTGCTGCGCGGGCGCCGGCGCCCCAGGCCAACGCGGAGTTGTCGGTGTTGTTTCCTCCACTGCAGACGGCTGCGCAACCTACTCCGGCAATGGCGCCACTGTCCTGTCCGATCGCGGCGGCGACGTTGCCGTCGTTGTTGTCGCGGAATCCGCCCGCCACGGCAGCGGCCTTCACTCCATGGGCGTATGCGAAGTTCCCATCGTTGTCGTCGTCCCTGGAGGCCGCCCCGGCATGCGCACCTAACCCCGCCGACATTGCGGTGTTATCGGTGTTGTCGTCGCCGTTGACGCCCGCGATCGCCACCGCACCGCTGATGGCGATCGCGGTGTTGTGGTCGTTGTTGTCGGGGTCGAAGTCATTGAAACCGTCGTCCCAGAATCCTCCCGCCACCGCCTCGGATCCGGCCCCGAGTGCGATCGCGAGGTTGTGGTCGTTCTCGTCGCCGTCGTTGCCGGCGCGGGCTGCGCTGCCAAGGCCGATGGCAATGGCGGTGTTGCCGTCGTTCTCGTTGCCGCTGGTGCCGGCGAACGCTTGCCCGCCGAAGAACGCGATCGCGGTGTTGAAGTCGTTCGGGTCGCCGGCGACGCCGGCCTTCGCCAGCCCCCCGTCGCCGATGACCACAGCCGTATTGAAGTCGCCGTCGGCAGTGTGGGCGATGCCGTTGTTGCCCAACACAAATGCCGTGCTGAAGGCGCCGATGGCCGTTGCCGAGCTGTTGTCACCCAGCACGAAGGCGAACGAGCCGATGCCGTCGGCTTGGCACGACGCAGTTCCCCACTGCGCCAACACCAATCCGCTGGCGCAGGCGCACCCACTCACCGGTGCAAGTGAACTCATCTGCTTGAACTGGTCACGGGCAAAGGCCATCACCGCCCACATGACCGGCGGCTCGACGGGCGCGGCGGGACCAGTGCCCAGCAGCGGGTTGACGAACAGCCCGGCCAGGAAGGTGACCACCCCGTTCGGCGGCGCCAACGGCTCGGAGAGCGTTGCCGTAGTAGGAGTCTCGATCGCAGTCGGCAACTGCTCGGATTCGGCGGCGTCTGACTCGGCGACGGCCGCCGGCGGAGTGGTCTGGTCCTCAACGATGTCTTGAGAAGCTGAGACCTGCGTTGCGGCCGGCACGTCCATCGACTCGAGCGGATCGTCAACGGTAGTGGTCGCAGCTTCGACAGTGGTGGCGTCGACGCTATTGAAGTTGGCTGCGACCGGTGGCGATGAATCCGGCTTCGGCTCAGCAGTTTTCGTCGGCCGCGGATCTCCAGACTCCTCCACCGCCAGCGGTTCTTCTGTCGGCGCGGGTTCGGGTAGCTGTTCGGCCGGGGCGGGCACCTCGGGTTCGGAGGTTTCGCTATCCGGCGTGGAGGTCAGCGCACCACCGGAACTACGGATGATCGTCACGGGTCCCGTATCGACCGTCGTCGTTGTCTGCGATGGCGACGTCTGCTCCGGTGGACTCGAGACTTCCGAGGGATCCGTCGGTGTCGAAGGATCCGACGCGGGTTGGTTCGCCGGGCCGGGCTCCGAGGGCGAAGCATCCGACGACGACTGCGACGACGAATCCGACGATGGCGCATTAGAACTGAGATCATCGGCCAGCGCCACCCCGGGTGTATTGCCCACCACCGCCGCCACACCCAGCGCGGCAGCTAACGCCCCAACGCGACCGATATACCGTGCATACCCCATGACCGTTTCCTCTCAATTTGACCGCGATAGGTGTTCCATCGCGGTAGGCGATCTACGGGTAGGAGGGGGCACTAACCGCCTGCCGGACACTTTCTTTAGGGCCAGAACGAAGATTCGCGAAGGCGTTGCCGATGAAGGGAATTGACCGACTGCCGGTTGGAACCTGCCCCGCGCCGTCAACAACGCGGGGCCAGGGGACACTGATGACGCGCGGGTTCGCCTCGTTAGCCGTCGCTGCCAGAGCTACCGGAGTCACCGTCGCTCGTGCTGCCCTGGCCGCCCGGACCCCCTGGACCACCGGGGGACCCGGAGCCGCCGTTGCCGCCGTTGCCGCCCGCCCCGGAGCCACTGTCGGCATCACCGTCGCCGCCGGAACCTCCAGCACCACCTGTAGCGCCGGTACCACTGTTGCCGCCGTCGCCGCCGTTGCCGCCGAACGCAAAGTCGCCGTTGTCGCTTAGGGCGTCGCCGCCATTGCCGCCGTTGCCGCCGCCCCCGTCACCGCCGCCGTTGCCGCCGTTGCCGCCCTTGCCGCCGGCTGCGTCGCCTTCGTTTTCGCCCTCGAACTTGCCGTCCGCGTTGCCGCCGTTGCCGCCGTCGCCGCCGCTTCCTGTTTGGGCACTGCCACCGTCACCGCCGGCGCCGCCGAACGCGAGGTCGAAGGCGGAGACGGCGCCGCCGCCGTCGCCGCCGTCGCCGGCGTTGCCTGTTTGGGCGCTCCCGCCGGGCCCGCCAGCGCCGCCCAGCGCGAAGTTGAAGCTGTCTGCAGTGCCGCCGTCGCCGCCAGCTCCGGCATTACCGACGACGGAATTTCCGCCTGCGCCGCCGGTACCGCCGGTGGCATCGTCCGTCGCGTAGTTCGCGCTGCCGCCATTACCGCCTGCGCCGGCGGTGCCGTTAACGGTGTTGCCGCCGTCGCCGCCATCACCACCGTCAGAGGCGCCGCCGACGGTGTTGCCCCAGCCACCGTCACCGCCGACACCTCCGTCGCCGGACAGGTCGCCGCCGTCGCCGCCGGCACCGCCGGCACCGCCGGTGCCATCGCCGAAAGCCTGGGAGTTGCCCGAGCCACCGTCACCGCCGTCGCCGCCGCTGCCGAAACCCCCGGCATTGCCCCCGTCACCGCCCGCGCCGCCGGTAGCGTCGCCGTCGTCGTCGTCGGGTTCGGCAAGGCCGCCGTCGCCACCGTCGCCGCCGTTGCCGATGAACAACCCGCCGTTGCCGCCGTCGCCGCCCGCGCCGCCGTTGGCGTTGCCTTTACCTGGACCGGGGAAATCGTTGCCGCCGGTTCCGCCGTCGCCGCCGTTGCCGAAGAGGCCGGCGTTGCCGCCGTCCCCGCCCTTGCCGGGTCCACCGGTTCCGCCGTCGCCGCCGTTGCCGATCAGAAACCCACCGTTGCCGCCGTCTTGGCCCGGTGCGCCGTCGGCGCCGTTGCCGATCAGCCAACCGCCGTCCTGGCCCGGCAGCACGCCGTCACCGATCAACAGGCCACCAGGACCGATCAAACCGAGGAATGCGCCAGTTGGCGAGAACAAGCCGAAACTCGTTGGGCCGCTGGCCGGATTGGGCGTCGCGAAGACCTTCGGTTCGAAACCGGCCGGGGTCGTCGCTGCGCTGCCGCCACCCGACGATGACGTCGTTCGGGCAAGCGTGGTGGGTGAAAAGAACAAGCTCGGATTCGATACCACTGCGCCGACGCCACTCGAGGCCGTTGCGACTGGAGCAACGAAGTATCCGTCGGGGAGGGCCAGGCTGCCGTTCGGTCCGAGCACCACAGCGGGCGATCTTCCCGTCGCCGCGTACAAGCTGTTCGGTGTGACAACCGCCGTCAGGGCCGGGACCGCCGACACGCGCTGTGCCGGCGTTGTTCCCGGCGCGGATGGAGTCGCAGCGACGGCGCCGGTGCCCGCCGCGGCGATCACGCCTGCGGTCAAGGCAGTGGCAGCGAGCATCCTCGTGTGCGTGGTGGACATGATGTGCTCCTGTTCGACGATTGCGACCGATTGCCGCACTCATAGGTAAGAGCCGTCACCACCCGATTGGCGGACACTTTTCTCAAGGGACCAGCAGAAAGTAGTCAAAGGTGTTGCCGACCAAGGGAATTCGCGGGCAGCTGCGGATCAGCGAGTGCCAGTCTCCCGCTGAGTACCTGTCGACCGCCGCGTCGCAGTCTGTCTCGGAGGGTCAGGATCCCCTGTCGGGACTCCCACGATCGCCGTCGGAGGCCGCGAACCTGTGGCGCGCGGCGGTGACGAGTCGGACGGGTCGGAAGACGACCGAGTCCGAGGAGTGGGCGGCTCTGACTCGCGCGAGGTAGGCGGATCAGACGGCTCGGAAACGGGTTGATCCGGCTCGAATGTCGGCTCCGGCCCGGTGAATACAGGCGTTGGCGCAGAAGAAGTCTGGGCAGAAGGCGGCGCCGTCGGAGTTGTCGTTGCCGGCGGCAGCACCTGCGGAGCGGGTATCTGGCTGGTCGGGGTTGGGTTCGGCTGGCCGCTTGGTATGACGCTGGCGGGTTGGGTTGAGGTCCCGGTGACGTCGACGGGGACGACGGAGGTGGTCTTGCCCTGCATCCAGGCAATGGTGAGTCCCAGCGATGCGATCACGGTTGCGGCGAACAACGCGATCACCAAAATCGTTCGGCGCGTGCGCCTGCCGCCGGCGTCGTCGACGTGCTCGACCGGGCTCGGTGAAGGCTCGATCGTGGCGGTCGATGAGGTGAGTTCAATCTGGCTGAGGGTGCTTTCGCGCAGCCATGCAGGTGCGGGGATGAACAGCGGCGCAGCGCCGAGCAGCGCGACGGGACTGACGAGTTGGTGTCGCTCCTCGTCGCAGGTTGGGCAGGACTCGATGTGGCGGGCGATGCGTTTGCGCATCAGGATGCTGAACCGTCCGTCCCACCCATCGAGGATCGCCGCCAGCCCGGGGCACCCCTCGCCGGTGTTGCGAGCGCGGCGCGAGACCAACAGCGCCCCAAGAGAACGTTCGATGGTCTCACGCAGCCGGTAGACCATCTTCGTAGCGTTGGCGGGGCTGACTCCGAGGGCATCGGCGAGGTCCGCGCCATCCAAGCCGTGGCGGTAGGCCAACTCGAGCACCGTGCGGTCGCGGTCGGACAGCCCCCCAGCGGCCTCGGCGATCAGATCGGCGAGTTCGGTGCGCGCGGCCAGGGTGTCCGGGCCTGGGTCATGAGACACGGTGTCGGGCAATTCGTCAGACGGTGTTTCGCGGCGTTGTTCGCGGATGCGCCGCAACGCTTCGTTTCGGGCTATCGAGTACAGCCACGGACGCAGTTTGTCCGGTTCTCGTAGCTGCGGCAGCCTGGTCGCCGCGGCGCAGAACGTGTCCTGGACACAATCGGCGGCGCCGTCGCGGTCGCGCAGCATTCCCACACAGAAATCGTGAAGCCGGTCGGCGTAGCGGTCATATATCCGTGCGAACGCGTCATGGTCACCGGCAGCGGCGGCGCGGGTGAGCTCCGCGTCGGTCTCGGCTGGGCCTAGAACATCCCAGTTGGGTGCAGCCGTCATGATTGTGCTTCCCATGACAAAGATGGTTCTGCTATTCGACCAGGTCAGCTGGGGATAGGCAAGACTTCGTGTTGGCGATGTTTGTGTCCATTCATCTGCTCCGGTTCAGTGATCACGGCCGTCGACAGGCCGCTGTCATAGGTAGGAGTCGCCGGCGCCCGTTTGGCGGACACTTTTTTTCAAGAATCCGCTGAAGAGGTTTTGTGGGCGCGCCATTGCCGGTATCCATGGCGTGCGGCGAACGCGCCGATGACGGCGGTCACGCACCATACGGCGATCGCCGCGTAGGCCAACGGCGCCGAAAGGTCTCCGATCGATGCGCCGAGCGCGGTGTAGACGAAAGCACGCGGCGCCGCCCCGATGAACGCGCCAACGGCCATCTGCCACAACGGAACTCCGAACGCGCCGAAGGCATAGGAGGCCAGCGCATCGGAGATGCCGGGCACGAAACGCTGGCCGACGACAGCCCACAGCCCACCCCGTTCGATCAATGCGTCGAGGCGCTCGGCCCGCTGCGCCCCGAGCAGCGCGCGTGCGCTGTCCCTGCCTGCGCGCCTGCCGATCAGGCTGGTGATGATCGCGGTGCCGACCGCCGAGCCCAGCGTCACGAACGTGCCGAGAAGGGGCCCGAACAGCACGCCGCTTCCCGCGGCGAGGATCGGGCCTGGCACGAAGATCGCGCCGAGCACCGCCGACACCACGACATAGGCCAACGGCGCGATAGGTCCCGTCGACGCCACCGTGCGCCGGACGTCCTCGACGTCGACGATGCGGGTGACGGCGACCAGATAGAACAGCCCGAGCAGGAACGCGGCGAAGACGGCCAGCCGCACCATGTGCGGCCAGCGCGCCTGCGCTGGGGCTTCGTCGCTTTCGGTCATGTCAACCGCAATCCTGCCGGAAGAATCCCGCGGCATCGGGATGAGTACGCGGTCGCGCATCCGTTCTGGACGTCAGGAAGCTCGTACCAGAAAGGCTCAACATGAAAATCGTCGTCATCGGGGGCACCGGTCTCATCGGCTCAAAGCTGGTGCACGCCTTGAGCGAACACGGGCATGACGCCATCGCCGCGGCACCCTCGACCGGTGTCAACACCATTACCGGCGAAGGCCTTGCCGATGTTGTGAAGGGCGCTCAGGTGGTCGTCGACGTGTCGAACTCGCCGACGCTGGACGGCGCGGCACTGGAGTTCTTCAATACCGCGACCACCAACCTGCTCAATGCGGAAGCCGAAGCCGGTGTCGGCCACCACGTCGCGTTGTCGGTCGTTGGCACCGACGAGCTCGCCATCCAAAGCGAGTACTTCCAAGCCAAGCTGGCACAGGAAAAGCTCATCAGTGCTGGCCCGATCCCGTACACGATTGTCCACGCGACTCAGTTCTTCGAGTTCCTCAAGACCCTCGCCGACTCCGCCACTGAGGGCAACACCGTGCGCATGCCACCGGCCTATTTCCAGCCGATGGCCGCCACCGACGTCGCGGAAGGTGTCGCTATCGCCGCGGTCGGTGACCCGGTGAACGGCATCAGCGAAATCGGCGGACCCGAGGCGTTTCTACTTCCCGACCTCATCAGGACGGCGCTGACCGCCCGCGGTGATACCCGGCAGGTCGTCGCGGACCCCGCCTCCAAGTACTGGGGCATCGAACTCGAAGAACGGACCCTTGTGCCCGGCGACGGCGCGACCCTCTTCGACACCCGGTTCGAGGATTGGATTCTCGAAACGGCCGCCAAGGCGTAGTCAAGACGGGTCCTGCCCCCGGACCGACGTTTGGCGCGACCGCGCTAGCATCAAGATCGGTGCCTATGTCGAATCGGGGGCGGGGGCAACGTCTACGCGGTCGCGTCAGCGAATGCAAGACGCTGGACGACCTCGTGTCGACCGTCAAATCCGGGCAGTGCCAGGTGTTGGTGCTGCGCGGGGAGGCGGGCGTCGGCAAGAGCGCACTACTCGACTACGTTGCCGAACAGGCACCAGGTTTCCGCTGCGTCCAAGTGGTAGGCGTGCAGTCCGATATGGAACTCGCGTTCGCGGGTCTGCAGCAGTTGTGCGCGCCGCTGATGGCCTACGCCGAGGAACTGCCAGAACCGCAGCGTGAGGCGCTGGCCGTGGCGTTCGGCCGAGGTGTCGGGCCGACACCGGACCGCTTCCTGGTCGGCCTTGCGGTGCTGAGCCTGATGGCCGCCGCCGCCAACGACAAACCCCTGCTCTGCATCGTCGACGACGCACAGTGGCTCGACGAAGTTTCGGTGCAGACCCTGGGATTCGTCGCCAGACGGCTGCTTGCCGAGCCCGTCGCGCTGGTTTTCGCGGTCCGTGATCGCCCCGACGTGCTGGCCGGCCTGCCGGAACTGGTCATCGAAGGCCTATCGGACGACGACGCGCGCGAGCTGCTCGAATCGGTGATGCTGGGAGGGATCGACCCGCGGGTGCGCGACCGGATCGTCGCGGAGACGCGCGGCATCCCGCTGGCCCTCGTCGAGGTGCCGCGAAGCGTCTCGGCGACCGAGCTTGCCGGCGGGTTCTGGATCTCGGGCAAACGCTCATCGACGACCGCGATCGAAGAGGGCTTCGTGGGTCGCATCAACTCGCTTCCTGCCGACACCCAGCGGTTGGTGCTCGTCGCGGCCGCCGAACCGGTCGGCGACGCCGCGCTGTTCCTCCGCGCGGCCGCGCTGTTGGGCATCCCTGTCGACGCACTGGCGCCCGCCGAAGCCGCAGGGGTGATCGAGTTCGGGCCGCGCATGAGGTTCCACCATCCGCTGATGCGCTCGGCGGCCTACCGCTCGGCGGACCTCGGTGACCGCAGGGCGGTACATCGGGCGTTGGCCGACGCCACCGATCCGCAGTCGGACCCTGACCGTCGGGCATGGCACGCAGCCAGTGCGGCGGCGGGGCCCGACGACGAGGTGGCCGACGAGCTGGAAGCCTCGGCAGGGCGAGCGCAGAGCAGGGGAGGGGTGGCAGCCGCGGCAGCCTTCCTCGAGCGCGCGACCGCACTCACGTCGGACCCTGCGCGCCGCGGATCGAGGGCGATCGCCGCCGCGCACGCCAAACGGGAAGCGGCAGCGCCAGAGGCGGCCTACGAGCTTCTCGCGATCGCCGAGTTGGCGCCCCTGTCCGAGCTCCAGCAGGCCCAGGTCGCAAGGATGCGCGCTCAGATGGAGTTCGTCCGCAGCCGCGGCGGCGCACCGGGAGCACTCCGGACGACCGACGCCGCAGCGCAATTGCTGAGCGCCGCAAAGGGTCTCGACGGCCTCGATGACGACCTGGCTCGAGAAACCTATCTCGAGGCGCTTGCGGCCGCCATGTACGCGGGCCGGCTGAACGAGCCGGGCAGGTTGGAGGAGGTGGCGCTAGCCGGTCGCGCCGCAGTCAATCTTGTCGGCGAACTACAGCGGCCCATCGACTTCCTGTTGAGTGGCATGACAAGTCGCATTCTTGAAGGGCCAGGAGCCGGCTCCGCCCACATCCGTTCCGCTCTTGAGCTCTGGAACAGCAACGCGCAGAACGCGGAGGGCCCGGCCCAATACTGGCCGTTCCCCATCGCGCAGGAATCCGGCGCGCATGAATTGTGGGACGACGCGGTCCTCAAGCAGATCGCCACCGATATGGTTCGGCGCGCACGGGACACGGGTGCACTGGCCATGCTGCCTGCCGCACTCACCTACCGGGCCGGCGTCCACGTGTACACGGGCGAATTCTCCAAGGCGGCAAGACTTCTCGAAGAGGTGGAGGCGATCACCGCTTCGATGGGTAACATGCCGAGGAAATACCACTCGTTGAATCTCGCGGCGTGGCTTGGGGAGCCATCAGCGCTCGACATGATGCAGGTGGCCGCCGCTGAGGGAATCGCCAAGGGTGAAGGCCGATTGGTCGGATTGACCAAGTACACCGCGGCCGTGCTGTTCAACGGGCTCGGTCGCTATGAGGAGGCCTTCGCGGCCGCGCGTGAGTGTTGCGAGTACGAGGATCTGGGTATCTTCGGCGCCTGCCTGTTCGAACTCATCGAATCCGCGGCCCATGTGGGCGACTCGGCCGCCGCCGCGTCGGCACTCGAGCTGTACGACGCAAGAGCGGGCGCCAGTGGAACCGAATGGGGACTGGGTGCAGTAGCGGGCTCGCGGGCTCGGATCGCCCCCAACGAACTCGCCGACGGCTTGTTCACCGCGGCCATCGAACGTCTCGAGCGTGCCCGCATGGAGCTGTTTCTCGCGCGTACCCGGTTGGCCTACGGCGAATGGCTGCGTCGGGAGAATCGCCGACGCGACGCCCGCGAGCAGCTCAACACCGCCCTGGACATGTTCAGCCGAATGGGCGCACAGGGTTTCGCGGAACGGGCCCGCCGGGAATTGATCGCCACCGGTGAGAAGGTGCGCAAGCAGCAGCTCGCCTCTGGCGACGAGCTGACCGCGCAGGAGGCGCAGATCGCGCGCCTTGCCGCGGACGGTCTGACGAATCAGGAGATCGGTGCGCAGCTGTTCATCAGCACGCACACGGTCGAGTGGCATCTGCGCAAGGTGTTCGTCAAGCTGGGCATCACGTCACGAAGGCAGCTGCGCACGGTGTCATGGGCCAGCTAGGTCTTATTCGACGAGCTTGCCGTGGGAGGAAACCTCACGCATCCGCGCCGCGATGTCGGCAGGGATGTCAGGAATGGCTTGGCGTTCGATACGTCCGGGTCCCGGCCACACG
>Ga0190272_10001315_pt1 | contig 11934 bp, 14 predicted proteins | sample Popmic504T_FD_133746 | JGI IMG/M metagenome (GOLD analysis project Ga0190272, IMG submission 133746) | Populus adjacent soil microbial communities from riparian zone of Shoshone River, Wyoming, USA - 504 T | ecosystem: Environmental > Terrestrial > Soil > Riparian zone | place: USA: Wyoming...
CAGCCTGCGGAACACGTTTCGTTACGGCCAGACGCACCGAGACTCGATCACGACCGCGCCGCGCTTCATCCCGAACGTGACCGATCCGAGCGTGGTGATTAACCGCCAGTTCCAGGCGCGCGATCAGATCGATACGATCATCGCGGAACAGTTCGATGTGCGCTTCAGCTTCGAGACGTTCGGCGTGAAGCATGAGCTCATCACCGGCTTCGATTACGCCCACGAAACCGCCGAGAACAAACTGCGCGCGGCCGACCCGGCGCCACCCGCGGATCTTTTCAATCCCAACCCGCACCAACCCTACCTCGGCCTGATCACATACACCGGCGCGGTGAACGAAAGCGTTTCGGATAACCTCGGCCTGTTCCTCGGGGAGACGATGAAGTTCTGGGAGGAGAAGATTCACCTCAGCGGCGGGGTTCGTTGGGATTATTACGAAGCGGAACTCGAACAGCGTGCGGCGCCAGTCCTCCCGGGCGGCCCTGCGCTCACGACCTTCTTTGACCGCCTCGACCGGGTCTTCAGTTATCGCGTCGCGCTCGCCTACAAGCCGGTGCCGATCGGCACGTTCTACATCGCTTACGGCACGTCGTTCAATCCTTCGGCGGAGGGCGCGGTCTCTTCTTCCCTGCTCACCGCCGCCACCGCGCTGCTTGAGCCTGAGGAGAACCGGACATTTGAAATCGGCACGAAATGGGATGTGCTGAACGAACGCCTGGCGCTGACCGCCGCCATTTTCCGCACGGACAAAACGAACGCCCGCACGCCTGGGCTCACGCCTAACGACCCGCCCACGGTCCTGGATGGCGAGCAGCGCGTGCAAGGTTTTGAGCTCGGCGCCGCCGGCAATATCACCGACCACTGGAGAGTCTTCGGCGGGTACACCTATCTCGACAGCGAGATTCGCGCGACCAACGCCCTGACGGTGGATCCGCTGACCGGCGACCTGGTGCCGCAAGTGGGCAATCGTTTGCCGCAAACGCCGGAGCATTCCTTTAGCCTCTGGACGGCTTATGTCTTGCCGTGGGAAATCGAGATCGGGGGGGGAGCAAGTTACGTCGGCCAGCGATTCAGCTCGGCCGACAATCTCCGCTCCGCGCCGGGCTATTGGCTCTTCGACGCGTCCATCTCAAAACAGTTTACGAAGAACATCAAAGCGCAGATCAACGTCTATAACCTGGCCGATGAACTCTACATCGACCGCGTCGGTGGCGGACACTTCATTCCCGGCGCCGGGCGGACCGTAGCGGTTACAGTGGGCATCGCGTTTTAACGAATCGCACCAATCCCATGCTCCTTCGTATTCCTGATGTCCTCACACCCGAACAGGTCGTCCGGGCGCGGCAGATTCTCGATACAGCCGAGTGGGTCGATGGCCGCGTCACTGCCGGGCATCAGTCAGCCCAGGCGAAAGACAATATGCAAATACTCGAGGGAAGCCCTGCCTGGCGCGAACTCGGGGACATGATCCTGAAAGCGCTCGGCCAGAATCCGCTCTTTCTGTCCGCCGCGCTCCCGCTGCACGTTTTCCCGCCGCTCTTCAACCGCTACTCGGGTGGCCAGTCGTTCGGCACCCATGTCGATAACGCCATTCGTCAGGTTCCCGGCTCGCCGCATCGCCTCCGCACCGACATTTCCGCCACGCTTTTCTTCGCGGAGCCGGACGAATATGACGGCGGTGAATTGTCGATCGAGGACACCTACGGCGTGCATCGGATCAAACTTCCGGCTGGTCACATGGTGCTGTATCCCGCGACCAGTCTGCATCACGTCACGCCGGTCACGCGCGGGGCGCGCATCTCTTCGTTCTTTTGGATTCAAAGCATGCTGCGCGACGACGGGCAGCGCAGTTTGCTTTTCGATCTCGATCTGGCGATCCAGCGTCTCGGGCGCGATCTGCCCGATCAGCCCGTCGCCACGCAAACGGCAGTCCAACTAACAGGCGTTTATCACAACCTCCTGCGCCAGTGGGCGGAACTTTAGGAGCTGCTGACCTGGTTGCCCCTGAATGAAACTGCGCAAGATCGTCTTTTGGCTGCATCTCGTGGCGGGGCTCATCGCAGGCTCCGTGGTCCTGATCATGTCGGTGACCGGTGTCCTGCTCGCCTTCGAGCGGCAAATGATCGAGTGGGCGGACCGCGATATGCGCGTCAGTCCGCCGGAAGCCGGCGTGCGGCGGCTGTCCATTGATGTGCTGATCGCGGGCGTGAGCGCGGCGGAACCGCGGGCGACGCCTTCCGGACTGACGCTTCGTTCAGATCCCGCCGCTCCTGTCGCGATCAGCCTCGGACGCGAACGTACGGTCTTCGTGAATCCTTACACCGGCGCGATTCTGGGCGAAGGCTCAAAACGGGCGCGCACATTTTTTCACTGGGTCACCGATGTTCACCGCTGGCTTGGCGCGCACGGGGAGAGCCGCGCCGCCGGCCGGGCGGTGACGGGCGCTTGTAATCTCGCCTTCCTCTTTCTCGTCGTCTCTGGGTTCTACCTTTGGTGGCCACGCAAAGGAGCGAAAAATGCCGGCCGGACCATCGTAACTCCCCGTTTAGGGCTGCGCGGAAAAGCCCGTGATTTTAACTGGCATAACGCGACTGGCTTCTGGTCCGCGCCGGTTCTTTTCATTCTCGTTCTCACTGGCGTGACCCTTTCGTATTCGTGGGCGGGCAATCTTCTCTATCGCCTTACGGGCACCGAGCCGCCGCCATCTCGGGCCACGGCTGGCCCCCGCCCAGGTGCGGCCAGAGAAAGCATTGTCATCCCCCCGGAGATTGATCGCCTCCGGACCATCGCCGGCGAGCGAGTGCCTGACTGGAAGACAATTAGCGTGCGTTTTGAAACTTCGCCGTCGGCGCCGTTGACGTTTTCAATTGCCCGGAGTCATCGTGGCCGGCCCGACTTGCGTTCGCAACTCACACTCGATTCGCAGACCGGCGAAGTCGTGCGCTGGGAGCCATTTTCGAGCTTCAATCTTGGGCGCCAACTCCGCTCCTGGGCGCGCTTCGCCCACACGGGCGAAGCTGGTGGCGTGCTTGGGCAAACGATTGCCGCTCTCGCTTCCGCGGGCGCGGCCGTGCTGGTCTGGACCGGCTTCGCGCTGGCCTGGCGCCGGTTTCGGGAACGAAAACGCAACGGCCAGCCAATTCGCGTTTCGGAATCGGTTCAGGTCCTGAACTAACTAACATGAACGGAAACCAGACCGCGCGAGAACAACAGCCTCCGGAAATCCGCAATTCGATGGCCAGCGGGTGGATGAAACGCGGTATCGCGTTGTTGAATGAAAACACCACGGCGAGCCTCGCGGCCTCGCTGCCTTGGTTCGAAGGCGCGATCGAGGTGCGGTCTACTCTGCCCCTGAACGAGAATTCCTGGTATCGTTACGTCCTCGCCGCCGGATGGATGAATCGCGGCGACGCGCTGACGCGACTGGGATCGAGGGAAAATTTCGTGGAGGCGGTGCGCTCGTACGACCAGGCGCTGGTGCTGCTCCGGACGCTCGATCTCGAAGCCAACCCGCTGTTCCGCAAACGGCTGGCGTTGGCGTGGATGAATCGCGGCATCAGTTTGCAGGAGCAGCGAACGTCAATGAGTTCGGCGCTCGCATCGTTCGATGAAACCATTGCGGTTCTGAGTAATTCCGGAGCGCCAAAGGTCGCCGACAACCGTCCGATCCTGGCGTGCGCCTTGATGAATCGCGGTAACGCCCTGCTCAACCTAACGCCACCGGCACCGGCTCGGGCCCGTGAATCAGCCGAACAGGCGCTGGCCTTGATTGCTGGCGCGGAAGAGGAAGACCTGCTGGCAGCCGAAACCGGCCTCAAGGCCCGGCATATTCTTTGCCGATCCATCGCCTCCCAGCTCGCGGAGGGCACCGCGACCGCTCACGAAGATCTGGTCGCGGCCGCAACAGACGCAGCGGATGATGGGATGAAGCTGGCGCGACATTGGGAAGCGCGCGGAGAATCTCGCTTCCGCGATCTGGCCGCTGAACTCTTTCGGTTCGGCGCTTCCGCCTACCAGATGCATCAGTCGCATTTTCTGACAGAGTTTCTCCTCGAGAACCTTGATCCTTCCAAATCATCCGATGCATTTCCGGTCGATCCGACAATGCATGCGACGGCCAGCGAAGCGATCGCCCGCGCCCTGGCCGGGATCCACCGCGACGGGTTTCAATCGCTAAATACGCCGCGCTTCGATAGCTTCTTGAAAGCGTTGCGCCAGTTGCGCGCCGCGGATACGCGACTCGACGCATTGCGCCGCTTCCATTCCTGAGGACAGTTCGCCCTTATGAAAATCCCATCTCTTCTTGCCCTGGTCGCTTTACTCGTCGCGGCGATTGCGCTCGTCACCGCGCTCGACGCCAGGAAGGCCGCGCGCCCCGAGGTTGTGGCCGATCCGGAAGAATATGAGTTGGGCGCGGCCATGGGAAACATGCAGCGCTTCGCCGAGAAACTTCACTTCGCCGGGCAGGCGGGAAATTGGGCGCTGGCCGATTTTTATCTGCACGAGATCGATGAAATGGCCGAGACGATCATCGAGAAGAAAGTCGTCGATGAAGGGGTGAAAGTGGGAGAGTTGATGAAAGCGATGTTGCCGCCTTCGATCGCGAATGTGAAAGAGGCGATTCAAAAGCGCGACCCCGCGCAGTTTGCCTCCGGTTACGAAGGCCTGCTCTCTTCCTGTAACGCCTGTCACATGTCGACGGGGCATGCCTTCGTCAAGATCGTCGTGCCGAAAGTGCCGACCTATCAGAACCAGGAGTTCTCTCCATAGAGACGCTAGCGCACATTCGTTGGTGATGCGCCGGCGGATCGGTTAAAGTTGGCTCTGCGTGTAGTATCACGACCATGACGCGCGCGCTCATCTACTCGCTGGCCGCCTGTGTCCTGTCCGTTGCGCTGGAAGGGCTATTCGCTGGCGGCGGCATCAGGCAGCGCCTGGCCGAGTTGCGGGTTCCGCGCTACGCCCCGCCACTCTGGGGCTGGATCGTCATCGGCGCGGTCTATTATGTCATTTGCTTTGTCGTGCTCTACCGCCTTCTCTCCCTGCCAGAAGCGGTGCCCTCCCGGAGTTTGGCGCTGGTCCTTCTGGGCAGCCTGATGTTTACCAATGCGCTCTGGAATTATTTCTTCTTCCGGACGCGCAATCTGTTTCATGCCTTCGTGATCGGTTTGCCGTACAGCCTGATCGCCGCCGTGCTCTTAGTTCTTCTGCTTCAGGTGATCGCGTAACGGCATTTTGGCTGGCGCCGTATCTTTTTTACCTCTTCTACGCGGCCATGTTTAGTTACCGGATCTGGAAGCTCAATCCACTCCCGCGCCCGTGATCTGGGCCAGGAGAGTGCTCACATCGCAGAGACATCCTGTTTGGGCGGTCCGCTGTTTCCAGCGCAAAAGCAGGATGCGCTATCTCAGCCGTTCATGGCAAAAATAGGAAAACAGCCATCATGATAGCCGTCGGAACAAGCGCTCCGACAAACAGCCAGAGCGCGGAAATTCCGTCGCCAAAATAAGTACCGAGGATTGATTGCCCGGCTGGGTTGGGAGCGTTGGCAATCACCGTCAATCCACCCCCTGCGACCGCTCCGGCCACAACCGCATACTTGAGCGAGTCGCTGAAATCCGGGACCAGCGTCGCAAGATAGGTAATGGCGGCATTATCGTTGAACGCCGTCAGCGTCATCGCGCCAAACATGAGCGGAATTTCGGTCATGCTCCCGAGCACGGGCGCGATCCACCAGCCTTGAAACCCGCCGTGAATGACCAGGCCGGCGAGGAAGAAGCCAACGAGCAGCGCCGGTTTGAGACTGATCGGATTTTGGTGGTGCTCGGTGGCGGTGGTGAAGGCGAGGAAGAAGAGGAAGCCGCCGATAAAGAGCGAAGGGTAATGCGCGGTGAAGACCGTCCAGGCGAGAAAAAACAAGTGCACGATCGTGACCCCCGCCGGGACCGGATCGGTGCGATCGCTCCAGTTTTCCGGCTGGTCGTTTGCCGGGGCTGGAAAGCGCAACCGCTGAAACTCACGGCGGAAGGCAGCGAAATAGATGGCGTTTGCGAGCAGGATGCCGAGCACCGCCTTCCAGCCGAAATGAGTGAACATGAAGGAGCTGTCCCAACCCCAGCGCGCCGCGACCATCAGCACTGGCGGCGCGGCGAAGTGCGTGAGCGTCCCGCCGACGGAGATGTTCACGAAGAGCAAGCCCAGCGTGGCGTAGCGGAATTTCATGCTCGGCTGCAAATCGTAAAATCGGCTGGCCAGGAGCAGAGCACAGATCGTCATCGCCGCGGGCTCGGTGATGAACGAGCCGAGAATAGGCCCGATCGTGAGGATCGACAGCCACCACGACGCCGCGTTCCGTCCGCCGATGGCCGCGGCCAGACTCAAAAACCATTCGGCAAAGCGAAGCACGGGACGGGTGGAGGCAATCGTCATCACCACCACGACGAACATTGGCTCGGTGAAGTTGACGCTGCGGCTGATGTAATTTTCCGCTGCCGGCCAGCCTTGCCAGAACGTGATCGCCAGCAGCAATGGCAACACCCAGATGCCGAAGACGGCCTCGATCTCGCCGAAGAAATGCATGATCTCGGCTTTCAAGCTCACTTTTCTCTTCGCGCCCTTTCGGGAACCCGTCTCGTCCGCGGCGCCGCCCTCGCGGAGGGCTGCCTCGTGTTCGTCGCGCCAGCGGTGCGCGATTTTCATGAACCGCGGCGCGAGGAAGGTGTGAACGATCGCGAGTAGAAAAATCGCTGTCGCCACTACATTGAACGGCTCCGTCACCGCGCGATTTCTCAGGATCTCCCAGACACCGGTTATTTGTTCATCTCCATACTCCGTGACTGGCCGCGGAAAAGCCACGGCCTCGGCAGCCGGGGTTTCAGCCGCGGAAGCGGACAGAGCGAGAATCGGAGCAGCGAAAAGCACGAGCAAAATGACGGCGTGAAAGACGCGACCGCATCGTCGCGGAAAGAGTAAGAAGGTACCGGGCACGACACACGATTGCCGCTTTCGCAGAGACTGGAAAGTGTTTCCGCATCACTGGTGGCAGCTTCGCCTGGCGGCGAATCAGTTCGCTGGTTGCGGCTGCTTGACTATATTCCTATACAGGTATATAGATCGGCCATGAAATTGAATGAACTGAAAGCGGTCCTCCAAGCGCACCCAGACAAATTCCTCCGCTTTATCCTGCCGGACGGCGATCAGGTCCCGGCTCATTTCCACCTGACCGAAGTCGGCCATGTCACGAAGAACTTCATCGATTGCGGAGGCACGATCCGGAAGACGGAGAGCAGTGTTCTCCAACTCTGGGCCAATGACGACGACGCCGACCATCGCGTGGATGCGGGAAAAATGGCGAAAATCCTGACGCTTGGTGAGCGTGTCCTGCCGCACGACGATTTCGAAGTGGAAGTGGAATACGACGACTACGCCATCTCGCAATTCCCGATCACCGGTTTCGAAATATCCGGGAATCACCTCGATTTCACGATGACGACGAAGCACACCGCTTGTCTCGCCCGAGAAAAATGCGGAGTGGACGACCGGTGCTGTTCCTCCGAGCCGGCGATGACAGCCTGTTGCTAGAAACAGCCCCGCCGTGGACCTGGTCCAAATTTATCAATGCTTCTGCGACCAGACGCGCTTGCGCATTTTACATTTGCTCGCGCAAACTCCACTTTGTGTCTGCCATTTTCAGGAAATCCTGGGCGCGCCGCAGGTGAAAATCTCCAAGCACCTGGCCTATTTGCGGCAGCGAGAAATGGTCGTTGTCCAGCGGCAGCAAAACTGGATGATTTATTCGCTGCCGGGGAGACGCGCCCCGGAACTGGAGGCGAACTTGAAATGCCTGCAAGATTACGCGCAGAGCGACCCTGTTTTCAAAAGTGATCTCAAGGCGCTGAAGAAACTTCAGGCAACCTGCTGCGCCCCGGAAGGAATTTTTCCGAAAGCAAAGCGCCGCTCCACCCTGGGCTGACTACTTCTCTTCAGTCTCAACCCGGGCGTGCGCAAATTCGGCCACCTCGCGGGCGTTAGCCTGACGGATGACGGATCCGCTCGGTGTCACAAAAGAGAGCGCCGGCGTTCAGCCCGTGAAAGGGGGCTGAACGGCGGCGCGTTGGCTAAACAACGACAAACCGTCAACCGATCAATCGTCGTCGTCCTCGTCGTCCTCGTCGAGGACCACACGGTTGACGAGCAGGTTCTCGCCTTGGCCTGTGTAATGGACGTGCACCGGTGCCCCGACCTTGATCCGGGCCTTAACCGTTGCTTCATCAAGCGTCTTGCCGCTCCTGGTCACATAGGTCACCGTCTCGCCGAAGCGGTAGCGGCGCGGCCCACTGGTTTCCTTAAGCACGATCACGCTCCCCGGTGTGTATTCGGTAATCGTGCCGTCGCTCTGAGTCGTAGTCGTCGTTGTCGTCGTCGTGCTCGAAGTCTGTCCCCAAGCGAACGGAGCGACCAACGCCAGCGCGATGCTGAGCAATGTCTTCTTCATGTCATCCTTCCTTTGATATTCCAGGGTCAGACGCTCGCGTGTCCCCCTCACTCGAGACGGGCGCGCGTCTCTCCCCTTGGAATATCTATCGGGTCAAAACGCCGGATTGGCCGCATTTAGGGGCGGTTTCACCAGCGAATCAGAATGGGTCCTTGCGCCTCAAAAGACGCCCTGCGCACGACTCGTCCAGCCGTTATTTCGCGGTCTGCATCTTTTTCGCCATCTCGAGATGCTCTTTGATGACCGGCAGGGTGTTGTCGATGAATTTCTTCAGGTCCTCACCCACCTTGGCCTTCGCCGTCTCAAAGTTGGCGATGGTTTTCTCATGGGATGCCACCATTTCCTTCGCGTAAGCAGTATCGAACGCGGCCCCCGAAAGCTTCGATAGCTTATCGATCTTGGCCTGATGCTCCGCGCTCACCTTCTCGGGGAGCGTCACGTTCATCTTCGAGGCGACGTCCTTTAGTTCGTCGTTCGCTTTCCCGTGATCTTTCACCATATGGCTGCCGAACATTTTCACATCGTCTTTTGACCCGTTTTTCTCGGCGATCTTGCCGAGTTCCACTTCAGTCATGCCGCCATCGGCGGCCTTTTTGATGAAGGCGCTGTCAGCAGCCGCTGCTTTGCTGTCCGAAGCGGTCGTGGTCTCCGCTTTTTCCTTCTGCGCGCCAAATGCCGAAGAGAGTGTCAGAGCCGTTCCAAGGGTGAGAATTAAAGTGATGGTTTTCATGTTACAAACCAAACGCATCTCCCCGGATCAGCGGATGTGAATTGCAAAATTTCCTTTCAGGCAAGGATGGTGAAGACGCTTTTCCGCAAGAATACGACCGACTTTCCCAGGTAGCGCGATCTACCAATTAAGAACCCAATGTCTTTGATCCAGACCATTCCCGAAATGAATGTCTTCAAGAAAAAGGGGAGGCGAAATGTCCCCCGGTCCTTGCAACCGACTCCGGAAGCGGCCAAAAGCCGCCTGGCCCGGCTTCGTCGAAAACAGCTCATGCTCCGGCTCGACCGGAAACGCGCGACGCTCTCTTCGCAACCCGCGACTCCTCCGCCCGGTGCCTTCGACCTGTAATTGGGCTCGAATTCACCGCCTGGATCAGGCCGGCTTCAGTTTTCGGAAGGTCGCATTCAGGCCGGTGTCGCGAACTTCGACCGAGAGACCATGGGCCGCGGCAAATTTCTCGATTTCGCCGACATGCTTCTCGCGAAGTTTCCGCAACCCGGCTGGCTCCGGAGAACAAAGCTGGGCAAGGTCATTGCAAAAAAGAACGCAAAAGCCGCGCGATGTGATTCGTTCGTTGATTCGTTTCAGAAGCGTTTCCTGGACACTGGTCATGGCCGCAAAATCTATCTGACCAACTGCCAAACGGCTACGGCTTTTTCCCGTTACGACGTAATTTACTCGGTGTCAGGTCTCGCGGTTACGGTTCCTTAGAGAAAGGAGTTATCGTAAACTCTTCGGGACTGGTTTCCGAGTCATCGTGAGAATAGAAATCAGATTGCCCAACGTTATCCGCTCGTCCCGGGAGGCAGCCGTCGATTCAAAAGAAAGGGTTTCGTCACCGAGGCCTTTGATGGTGTGCTCCTTAACCGTCTCAAAGGCGGCGTCCTTGCCCTTGACCAGCGCGGGGAGATCACGGCGTTCGGCCGAGCGTTCAACGATAAAAATGGTCGAACCGTCGAGGTAGTAATCCGTAATTGTAGGTTTGCTCTGGGCCCCGCCATTCCAAAGCACGCGGACCTTGGCCAGCCGGTCGTCGCCGGCAAGCCTGTAGAAAAAGTAATAGGAGGCGCTGGTCGCATCCTCACCCTCGACGGCGAAGGTCACCTCCCGCTTGCTCTCAGGGAGATCGATCGGACGAATGTCGGTGGCGCAAATCGAGACCGGGAATAACAGAATCAGAAGGAATCGTTTCATTAGGTATCGCGACGAGGCGCTTCGATCTTGAACTTAGTCCCGGCGGAGCCGCGCATGTCGAAATGGATCGTATAAAACACCTTTTTTCCGCAGCGATCGATTGTCCAACTCTCCGTCCACTGGGCTACGGTCAGGCCCGTGCCTTTCTCGTGGCCGAGAGTTTTCGGTGGCTTTGTGATCGTTGTGTGAACGATCCGTGATTTCTTGCAGGTCCCGGCGAGCACCTTCTCTGCGACAAACAGATCTCTGCGAACGTCTGTCTTGACGGTCGAATCGGAGATTAAGGTCTGGCCCGGCAACGGCGCAGCCCGAACCAGAACAGAGGTGGCGAACATCGCCAGGGCGATCAGGGTTGTTTTCATAGGGTGCTGGCGAGCATGATCAGTCCTTTTGATCCCAACCGAGGACGATTTTGTCTTCAATTGTGATCCGCAATCCAAATCGATTAACGCCCGTTTGGTTGTATTTCCAGATTTCCTTTACTTTAGTTTTCATGACCTTCTGGTCGGTGTCGGCGGGAGGACCTAGAGAGTCGAGAAGCTGTTCCTGGCTCTGCCCGACCCAGAACACTTGCCGCATGATCTTATCCACGATTTGTGGGTCGTGATATTTGGCCATGAGGGTCGCCTGGCGTTTCTCCAAGGCCTCAAGACGCTTTTTTTTCCTGTAGCCGGTAACCAAAAAAACGATGCCGATTACTCCTACAACAACGAGGAGAGCGATTATCAGAAAGAGTTTCATTGGGGTCCGTTAGAGAAGCGCTAACAAAAGAAAATCATCGACGGCTGCCGGAAGCGAGCTTTGCGTTCATTTCATCGGGTAGGACCGTCCGCTGACTATGTTCCGCAGGGATATGATCCGTCGCCCACCGGCCTGCAAGATCGGCCAATTTCCATCAACGTCCGGTGAAATGGACGGGGAAAGCGCTGGGAGGCCACCTGCGGAGCGGAAAGCCCGCCGGGGAGAAGCCGGCGGGCTTTCTTGTTAACCTAACCGCGTTGTCTGCCTGGGAATTCCCGGTTGTGTCGCCTTATCTGATCGAAACGAATCCAACCCGGCTGACGATGCTCTGCCCCCCGGAGCCAAGCGTAAATTCGATGAATTTTTTCGCCATGCCCTGGGGCTCGCCGTTCGTGTAGTAAAAAGTGGGTCGGGCATAGGGCCAAGATTTGTTCAGGACCGAGGCCTGCGAGGGCATGGCGCCGTCGATCGGGACGACCTTAATGCCGCCGGCTTTCATGTAGGCCAAGCCGACGTAGCCGATCCCGTTTGGATTCTTGCCGACTTCCGCCGCTATCTGCTCATGCCCCGCCATTTTCTGCGAGCCCTTGGCATAGTCGCGTTTCTTCATCGCGAGCTCTTTCCAGTCCGAATAGGTGCCGGAGGAGGTGTTTCGCGTGTAGATCGAGATCTTGCCGCTTGAACCGCCGACGGCGCTCCAGTCGGTAACGTCGCCGGTGAAGATTTGCTCCACCTGTTTCTTGTTCAGGCCCTTGATCGGATTGGCCGAGTTCAC
>Ga0190272_10001316_pt1 | contig 11931 bp, 12 predicted proteins | sample Popmic504T_FD_133746 | JGI IMG/M metagenome (GOLD analysis project Ga0190272, IMG submission 133746) | Populus adjacent soil microbial communities from riparian zone of Shoshone River, Wyoming, USA - 504 T | ecosystem: Environmental > Terrestrial > Soil > Riparian zone | place: USA: Wyoming...
AAGGGTAAGTATGCTGAGCTCTGGTCTCACCAGTCCGGCGATTTCCTGGAAGATTAAGTTGCTACTTAAACATTAGTTTGTTATAGTTTAACCACTTACTTAAACATTAGGAGATAATTATGAAATTACTAGTCGTTCTATCTAGCGTGCGCAAAGGTCGTGCTGGCGACAAAGTCGCAGATTGGTTTATTGACCAAGTCGAAGCCGATGGTAGGTTTGAAACAGAATTAGTCGATCTCAAAGAGCTTGATTTAAGCTATGAATTGCAACAAACATTACCTTCGAGCATTAAAAATAGTCAGTACGAAGATGAAAAAGATCGTCAATGGGCTTCAATCGTAAAAGGTGCTGATGCTGTCGCGTTTGTCAGTCCAGAATATAACCATGGTATGCCTGCCAGTCTAAAAAACGCGCTAGACCACTTGGATGCTGAATGGCACGGTAAGCCGACTGCATTTATCGGCTACGGTGCCTCAGGTGCGCCGTACTCTAATGCAGCTTTCGCGTTAGCGGCGACTTGGTTGAAACTTGACCTGATAAGCTCAAGAGTCGGTATATCTGAAATATGGGCAGCATTTAATGAAGATGGCTCTCTAAACTTCACTGACAAGTATAATCATGAAGCCAAGGCTGTAATCGATTCATTAGTGGCAAAAGTAGCTAAATAATCGGCTCCTAGGTACAATAAACCGGATGAAGGTAAGTGATTTATTTGTAAAAGCATTAGAAAAAGAAGGTGTTAAATACGTCTTTGGCGTTCCGGGTGAGGAAAACGAAGATTTATTATTTAGCCTTGCCAATAGTACAGTTGAATTCGTGCCCTGCCGTCACGAGAACGGCGCTGCTTTTATAGCTGATGTATGGGGTAGATTAACAGGCCAAGCTGGTGTTTGCTTAGCGACTCTCGGTCCGGGTGCTACCAATCTAATTACCGGCGTTGCCGATGCTAATTCTGACAAGGCTCCGCTGGTTGCGATTACCGGTCAGGGAAGTATCACGCGCTTGCATCATGAAAGCCATCAACTCATAGATGTTGTGGCAATGTATCGACCGGTTACCAAATGGACTACTTCGATTACAACTCCAGAGGTAGCGGCTGAATCGATCAGAAAAGCCTTTAAACTCGCAACTCTTGAGAAACCAGGCGCTACACATATCGAATTGCCTGAAGATATAGCGAAGCTTGAAGTTGGCGGTAACATTGAACCGATTATGCCTCAGCGGGTTAGGCGTGCAGCCGCTGACTACAAAACGATCATGCAGAGTGTAGAACTATTGAAAAAAGCTAAACGACCACTAATAATTGCTGGCAATGGTGCTGTTCGGAAGCTTGCGAGTAAGCATTTGACGGACTTTGCAACCGAGTTCAATATCCCGGTAGTCGGCACGTTTATGGGTAAAGGGGCATTGTCTGACAAGTTGCCACAAAGTCTAGGCGCTATCGGTCTTGGATTCAAAGATTACGTGTTGCAAGCTGTTGAACAAGCAGACCTAATTCTAACCGTGGGCTATGACATTGGTGAATACGCGCCACAGAAATGGAATCCGAAGAAAGATAAGAAAATTATTCACATAGATTTCGTGCCAGCAGAGGTTTATAACAATTACCAACCTGAAGTTGAAGTGATTTGTGATATTTCCGATGCATTCTGGCAGATGCAAGGCCAATTACAGAAAGATCAGGTTAGCTTCGATCAAGATTGGTATGTCGAGGCTCGTAATCAAGTTCGTGATGATATAAAAAGCTATGACTATGCCAAAGATAGTAAATTGACCGTCCCCGGTACGCTCAATTTACTTCGTGAGATCATGGATGATGATGCCCTTCTGATTAGCGATATCGGTAGTCATAAGATGTGGATAGCTCGTAACTTTCCGACATATGTGCCAAACGGCACAATTATCGGTAATGGTTTTTGTAGCATGGGTATTTCATTACCAGGCGGTATAGCAGCCAAACTGATTGCCCCTAAACGACAAGTTGTCAGTGCAATGGGTGACGGCGGCTTTATGATGAACTCTCAGGAGCTAGAGACTGCCAAGCGTCTTGGTGTCGGCTATACCAACATTATCTTTAATGACAATGATTATGGGCTGATTAGCTGGAAGCAACGCATGAACACAGGCGGCAAAGAGACATCAACGAGGTTGACAAACCCTGACTTCAAAGCTTACGCAGAAAGCTTCGGCATAAAAGGTTATAATCCTAAAACACCAGCTGAGCTGAAAGAAGTTCTAACACATACGATTACATCAGGTGAGTTAGCGGTGGTTGAAGTTCAGATTGATGCTAGTGTCAATCAGCAACTATTCGATAAGATGAATTCTTACTTTGACACTAAATAGGAGATTTTATGGGTAAAATGCAAGCAATAAATCCAGCAACCGAAGAGTTAATGGCCGAATACGATACTCATTTGCCTGATGAAGTAGACCAGATAGTTAGTGATGTCGATAACGCTTGGGTAGATTGGCGCAAAACCAGTTTTAGTGACAGATCAGCATATCTAAATAAAGCTGCGGATTTGCTTGAAGAGAACGCACCAGAATACGCAGAGCTAATGCTACAGGAGATGGGTAAGCCTTTAGCTCAAGGCGAAGCCGAGGCTAAGAAGTGTGCTTGGGTTTGCAGATATTATGCAGAAAACGCAGAAGATTTTCTGAAGGACGAAATAATTGATACAGACGCTAAGAAAACCAAAGTTAGCTATCGACCAATTGGCACGATCTTAACCATAATGCCTTGGAATTTCCCGTTCTGGCAGGTATTCCGACAGATTGCGCCTAACCTCATGGCTGGCAATACTATGGTTTTGAAACACGCCAGCAATGTTCCGGGTTGCGCCTTGGCTATAGAAAAACTTATGTCAGATTCTGGACTACCTAAAAATGTATTCAGAACTTTGATGGTGCCCGGTAGTGAGACCGAAAGAGTCATCATCAATCCACGAGTCAAAGGTGTTTCTATCACTGGGTCAACTCCTGCAGGCAAGAAGGTCGCAGCTGCCGCTGGCAGCGTTTTGAAAAAATGTGTGTTGGAGCTAGGTGGCTCTGATCCATATGTTGTGCTTGAAGACGCTGATATCGATAGCGCAGCCCAAAAATGTGCTTTTAGTAGGCTGATTAACGGAGGCCAGAGCTGCATTGCTGCTAAGCGATTTATAGTTGTAGATTCCATCTATGATGAGTTTGTTGAGAAGTTTATTGAACAACTAAAAACTTACAAAGTTGGCTACCCAAACGAAGAATCAACACAAGTCGGTCCATTAGCACGTGTTGATTTGCGTGATGAGCTTCATAATCAAGTTACTCGCAGCGTGGAAGCTGGCGCGAAAATTTCTTTGGGTGGGGACAAGCCTGAAGGAAAAGGTGCATTCTATCCAGTTACTGTGCTTGAAAATATACAAAAAGGAAATCCAGCTTATGGTGAAGAATTTTTTGGCCCGGTTGCTTTGGTAATTAGAGTCAAAGACGAAGCAGAAGCCATAATGGTCGCTAATGATACCGAGTTTGGGTTGGGTGGCGCTGTGTTTAGCAGAGACGAATCGAGAGCTGAGAACATTGCTACTAATGAGATTGATTCAGGAGCTGTTTTCGTGAACAGTTTTGTCGCTAGCGACCCACGCGTGCCATTTGGTGGTACAAAGCAATCTGGCTACGGCAGAGAGCTTGGGCAGCATGGAATATATGAATTCGTGAATGTTAAATCAGTCCAGATTGCATAGCATGAAAGGCAAAGCCAAACCTAGCAAAATTGACAATATGTTGAACCGTTTACCAGTTGGCGACAGGGTAAAAGATGCGGTTTTTGGGTTAGTAGTCGGCCTTGGAGCCAGCCTTATAGTTCTTGGCATAGTAGCATTTGTAACGCGTGACATGCGCCCAACCCAGTATATATTCCGTTTGTTACAGTCCTTTTTCGGCATGTAACAGTAGTAGTTCAGACCAGATTGCGCTAAAGTATATTGCACATGACTAAAGAATATAAACTCTCACCATCCAAAACTATCACAGGTTCAATTGTGTCTGTACCCGGATCGAAAAGTATTACTAATCGTGCTCTGATTGCCGCTTGCTTGAGTCAGCACAAAGTTACTTTGAAAAACGTTTTGCTAAGCCAAGATACTCAAGCAATGATTGATTGCTTGATAAGACTGGGTTTTGAAATTCGACATGACAAAGACGAGATAAGAGTAGCGAACAATCTAAATGATATCAAAAAGACAGATATAGAACTTGATGCTAACCAGTCCGGAACAAGTATTAGATTTTTGACAGCACTTTGCTGTTTAATACCAGGTAAACAAACTCTAACCGGTAAAAAATCGCTTCTAAGCAGGCCAATTCAACCACTAGTCGATGCACTTAGTCAGCTTGGAGCCGACATCGAGATTAGCGATAATGCGATTGTCATAAAATCCGAAACGCTCCAACCCGGCGCAGTTTATTTAGACGCCAGTCTGTCCAGCCAGTTCCTAACCTCAATCATGCTAATCGCTCCAGTAGTTGGACTAGAAATAAACATTACTGGCGAGCTAGCATCAGCAAGCTACATCGATATAACAAAAAAATTACTCAATGATTGTGGGGTGCAGGTTAATCGTATAAATAACCGAGTTGTTATACCAGAGCAAGATTACTTGCTTGATGTTTATACGATTGAAGCAGACGCCTCGGCCGCTTGTTATTTCTGGGCTCTGGCAGCATTAACTGGCAGAGAAATAGAAGTTAGGGGGGTTGAAAGAGATAGCTTACAAGGCGATATGAGGGTTTTGGATATAGTTGAACTATATGGCGCCAAAGTTGAGCTAACCGATAGAGGCGTCAAAGTAATTGGCAGTAGTCAAGCAAAGTCAGTAAATGTCGATATGAGCAATTGCCCAGATCAGATTCAGACAATTGCAGTTTTAGCAGCCTTTGCCGACGGTGTATCGAGAATTGCTGGTATCGAGACTCTTAAACACAAAGAAACGGATAGACTGACTGCAATTATCACCGAGTTATCGAAAATGGGAATTGATGCGTCGGTTAATAACGGCGTTTTGTCGGTAACTGGTGGCTACCCAAAATCCGCTATTATTGATACTTATGACGATCATCGAACAGCAATGTCTTTCGCATTGGCCGGTGCTAAAATCGAAGATATGATTATCAAAAACCCGGATGTAGTTAACAAAACCTTTCCCGAGTTCTGGGATAAGTTAGCTCAGTGCGGAGTCGAAGTCCAATGATTGCCTTGACCGGATTTATGGGAGCGGGCAAATCGACCCTAGCAAAAATGCTTGGCCAGAAACTAGGCAAGCCAGTCTATGAAGTCGACCAGATCGTGTACCAGATTACTGGTTTAAAAAATATGCAACAGGTTTTTGACAAAGGTGGCGAGAAATACCTACGCATATCGGAGCTAGCAGCACTTGAAGTTATCGCGGCAAAAGCAGATGGGATAATTGATTGTGGTGCCGGTCTAATTACTTACGAACTTTCTAAAAACAAGCTGGTTGAGATTGCGAAGCAGATTATTTATTTGGATATAGATTTTGATTTAGCACGTGTTCGGGTAGGCGATGATACAAATCGACCATTATTTACTCAAGCAGAGGAAGCAAGAAAACGCTATGATATGCGAAGGCCAATTTACCAATCAATTGCCACGTATGTGATCCCCGTCACCAGCCAATCAGTTGAGGATCTGTGCCTTGAAGTTATGGATGTTATTGATGAAGAATAATTATGTTATCGGCGATCCAGTTGGTCATTCAGGGTCACCAGTTCTACATAACGAGGCCTACAAACAACTCGGTATAGAAAATGAGTTCATTTTCAGTCCCAGGAAAGTCGCCAAAGAAAATCTAGCAAGCTTTATGCACCAGATAATGCACGAGGAAGACTTTAACGGCTTAGCCGTAACCATGCCCCACAAAAGCGCCATCATCGAATATCTAGACGATGTCGATGAGCATGCAGGAAAAATTGGAGCTATTAATACGGTAGTTAAAAGATCAGGCAAGTTGATAGGATTTAATACCGATTGGCTAGGAGCTCAATCGGCTCTAATTGAACTAACTAATCTAAACGGCAAAAAAGTTTCATTGCTTGGCACGGGCTCAACAGCTCGCGGGGTTGCTTATGCCATGCGGAGCGCAGGTGTACAGCTGACGATTTTTGGCCGTAACAATGACAAGGTAATTAATATTTCCAGAGAGTTTGGAGCTATGCCCGCATCCATTGAATCTAAGACCGAAATAGCATCTGCCGACATAATAATTAATGCTACTTCTATCGGCATATCTGAAGAATCGGACACAGAACTTCTCGATACACACTATATTGATTCAAATCATATAATTTTCGATGTTATTTATGGACGTGAGACCAATCTCGTTCGTGCAGCCAAACAGTCAAAAGCATCGGTTCTGACGGGTCTCGATATGTTATTGCACCAAGCAATTCCGCAGTGCGAACTGCATACAGGTATGCGTCCGGATATAGAAAAGCTAAGAAAGTTCATGAACGAGAGAAGCAATGAATCCCGTTAGAGATAGGCATTACGTATTTTCAGTAATTATTTGTATGATAAAAGAACTGTATAGTTTAATTAGTTATAGCGAAAGGGCCGAGAGGTGTCGTTATCTCTAACCGGATGAATAAAGTTTGTATAACAATTACTGGTAAGACTTCAGACGAAATTATCCAAAAGATAAATCAGCTGAGCAGTGAGCACGACTTCTTTGAGATTAGACTCGATGGGTTATTAGACTTGTCTGAATCTGTAATTACAAAAATTTTCGAGCAAACAAGCAACCAAAAAACCATTGCTACAATCAGAACAGCTGATGAAGGTGGAGAGTTCAGCAGATATGAGGATTATCTAAAGTTAATTCAAGCCTGTTTTAGCTCAAAGGCAAGCTTTGTTGATGTTGAATTAGCCATGTTGAATAAATATCAGCAACTAGCAAAGTTAATCGATGAAGTCCGAACAATTATTTCTTATCATAATTTTGATCAGACTCCCTCAGAGTCTGAGCTGAAGCAAGTAACTTCTGATATGAGAACTATTTCTGAAGATGCGATAGTTAAAATTGCTTGCATGGCTGAGGATATGAGTGATGTTAACAGGTTGATTGAGCTTCAAAGAAGTCTACCAAAAGATAAGGCAATAATAGTTGCCATGGGTGAACACGGGCAGATATTGAGGCTACTTGGCTTGGCGATCGGTGCTTTTGCTACTTTTGCGAGCGCAGATAGTTCGCCTGTAGCGCCAGGCCAGCTATACTATAAAGATATGAATAAAATAGTTAGTCTAATGGAGAATAAATAATGGCGGGTAATAGTTTTGGACAAGTATTTCGAATAACAAGCTTTGGCGAATCACATGGCGAGGCAGTTGGCGTAGTGATTGATGGTTGCCCAGCTGGTCTCGAGGTTAGCATTGAGGAAATTCAAGCCGAAATGGATCGCCGCAAAACCGGCCAGAGTGATCTGACGACACCTCGTGCGGAAAAAGATGCAATCCATATTCTATCGGGTTACTTTGAAGGAAAAACTACAGGAACGCCGATTGCGCTGGTTGCTTATAATGAGGATGTCCGTTCACAGGATTATGAACATATGAAAAATGTTTATCGTCCATCACATGCTGATTTTACTTATGATGCAAAGTACGGTTTTCGAGATTGGCGTGGTAGCGGGCGAGCTTCGGCACGAGAAACGCTGGCGCGGGTCGCAGCTGGTGCAATTGCTCAGAAATACCTCAAAGACCAGGGGATTGAAGTCGTATCGTCAGTCCAGTCCGTTGGCAATATAGTTGCTGAACTTGATCTAGAAAACATGCAAAGAAGTGACGTCGAAGCCAACGAAGTTCGTTGCGCTGACTCGGATAAAGCCAATTAAATGGATGATTTAATCCGTGAAGTACGTGATGACAAAGCCTCGGTCGGTGGTGTAATCCAGACCGTTGTTCGTGGCGTGCCGGCAGGTCTTGGCGAACCAGTCTTCGATAAGCTAGAAGCCGATCTTGCGAAAGCAATGATGAGTATCAACGCAACCAAAGGCTTTGAAATAGGTAGTGGATTTGAGGGTACGAAAATGCGTGGCTCTGAACACAACGATGAATTTGAAAATGTTGAAGGCAAAGTAAAGCTTAAGACCAATAACGCTGGCGGTGTTATTGGCGGTATTAGCAGTGGTACAGATATAGTTTTTCGAACTGCCTTTAAACCAGTATCAACAATTGGTAAAAAGCAAAATACTGTTACAACCGAAGGCCAATCAACCGAACTAGAAGCCGAAGGCCGTCACGACCCGTGTGTTTTACCACGAGCCGTACCAATCGTCGATGCTATGGCCGCAATTGTGATCATGGACCATCACCTTCGCCAGAAAATCATAAAATAAGGAGATATCGCCTATGAAATTGAACAAAATTTTATGTTTAGGTTTTGACGGGTCGGAACTAGAAGATAGCTATTGGCAACAAATCAACGAACTAACTCACAGCAGAGTTTTAGTAAGTGATGAGGCAGAAATAGCTGAAGATAGGGATGCCGATATTTTACTGGTAAAACTTGGTTCAAGTGTTCAGAAAAACCTAATCGATAAACTGCCAAACTTAAAATACATTGGTATGCTGGGAACAGGTTACGGAGGTATTGATACTAGTTATGCTTCAAAGAGAGGGGTAGTTGTTGCCAATATAGCCGATTATGCAACAGAAGCTGTGGCTGAGTTTACTTTCGGTATGTTGCTTGAATATTATCGAGAGCTTACAGAAGCGAGAACTCGTGTTAAAAATGAAAATTACAGTGATGAAAGTTTTAATGGCAAAGAGATTAGGGGCAAAACATTTGGCGTAATCGGTCTGGGAGATATTGGTACCCGTACGGCCGAACTAGCTCAAGCTTTTGGTGCAAAAGTTCAGTATTGGTCGCATAATCGTAAACAACATATTGAGCAAGCGGGGGGGGGGCTTATCTTATATTGAACTAGATGAGTTATTGGCAACTAGCGAAATAGTTACCTTAAATCTAGCTCTTAACGAAGAAACTGAGGGAATTATTAGTGCAGCTAGAGTGGAAAGTCTCAAACGGGGCCAGATTTTTATCAACCCGAGTCCTATGGAACTTATGGATTTTAAGGCTTTATTGATTCGATTGGAGCAAGGTGATTTAACTTTTATGCTTGATCACACCGACGAAATGAGCGACAAGGCTCTTAAACAGATCAGTCAGTTTAATAATGCAATCCTTTATCCGCCTATCGCATACCTAACTGAAGAGGCTAGCGGACTTAAGAAGCAAATTTATGTTGATAATCTTAAAAACTTTTTATCGGGAAGTCCAACCAATAAAGTTAACTAGCCAGTTCAAATATTTGGAACTACACTAGTAGGCTCGTATACTTAATCTGGTATGGACTATTCTGAAGAATTAGAAATATTAAAGAAAGATTTACTAACACAGGTTGAGTCGAGTGATGAGCCGCGATCTGTTCTGCGTAGTAAATCTCTGAAGTCTGCTTACTCGAAAATCAAAGAGATTCCTAATGAGCAAAAAGCTGCCTATGGTCAGGCTGTGAATGCCATGAAAACTGAAATTGAAAAAGTCGTCACCGATAAAGAAGCGGCTAAAGTTAGCGCAAGTCTGCCAGATATAGATGTAACTGCACCGTTTGACGTCAATGTTCCGGTAGATAAAAAACCGAAACCAATGCTTGCGCAAGATGGTAGTGTTCACCCGATTAGTAGAGAGATCGAAGCCGTGAGCGACATTTTCTATAGGATGGGGTTTGAGGTTTCACCATCACGCGAGATTGATGATGATTATCATATGTTTACGAGTCTGAACTTCCCTGAAGATCATCCGGCAAGGGACGATTACGATACCTTTATGACAGAGGATGGCTTGGTCGCGCCGGCACATACCAGCACGATGCAAAACAGGATTATAAAGGTTCGCAAAGATGATCTAGAAAAAGGTAAGCCAATCGCTGTTTTGGCAGTTGATAGAGTCTTCCGTAACGAAGACATTGATGCCCGTCACGAACACACATTCACTCAGTACGAAGGAGTTTATGTAGGCGAAAATATAACCGTCGGTAACCTGGTTGCTACATTGAAGCTCTTTTTCGCGACATATTATGAGAAAGATATCGAAGTTAAGATAACACCATTTTATTTTCCATTTACAGAACCTAGTTTTGAGTTTTCGCTAAGCTGTCCTTTTTGTAACGAAAACCAGGATTGCAAGGTTTGTAGCAACGAGCGTTGGATTGAAATGCTGGGCTGTGGCATGATTCATCCGAATGTTCTGGAGATGGCTGATGTTGATCCAGAAAAATACACAGGCTTTGCTTGGGGCGGCGGTATCGAGAGATTAGTCATGCTCAAATACGGTATCGAAGATGTCAGGCACTTCAACAGCGGCAAACTAGCATTTCTAAAACAGTTCGGGAGCAGCAAATGAAAATCAGTCTGAACTGGGCGAATAAATACTCGAACATAGATTTGAAATCACTCGATACGCAAGATTTGGTCACTCTTGCAACTGAGCGTCTCGGTGGTGTCGAGGGCTACACCGATATAAGCAAACAGTATAAAAATATTGTAATTGCAAAGATCGTTTCCTGCGTAAAACATCCAAACGCCGACAAATTAAATATATGTAAGATAGATGATGGCGGCGTGGTCAAAGATATAGAGCGCGACAACGACGGTAATGTACAAGTAGTCTGCGGAGCACCAAATGCTCGAGAAGGTATAGCTGTCGTTTGGCTACCCCTAGGGACGGCGGTGCCTTCGACCTTTAATGATATCGAGCCTTTGCAACTCGACAGGCGAGAAATCCGAGGTGAATTTAGCAACGGAATGCTTGCTAGTGCCAAAGAACTAGATTTAGGCGATGATCATAGTGGGATAGTTGAGCTAGATAATGACATCAAGCCAGGTTCTGATTTTGTATCAGTTTTTGAACTAGATGACATTGTTATCGATATTGAGAACAAAATGTTTACTCACAGGCCAGATTGCTTTGGAATACTTGGTGTCGCGCGCGAACTTGCTGGAATCCAGGATCTGAACTTCGTTTCTCCTGAATGGTATTTGGAGAAACCTAGTTTTGAAAATGTTAGCGAGCTTGATGCAGTTATCTTTAATGAGGCGTCTGAGTTTGCTCTTAGAGTTATGGCGGTAGTTTTAGATAAAGCTACTGTCAAACCCAGTCCTTTATGGATGCAATCTTTACTTAGACGAGTAGGCATAAAGTCAATTAACAACATTGTAGATATAACAAATTATATGATGTATCTCACTGGCCAGCCTATGCATGCATTTGATTACGACAAGATAAAAGAACGCAGTAATTCCACTGCTACTATAGGACCAAGAATGGCTAAAGAGGGTGAAAGCATAACACTTTTGGGCGGCAAGAAAGTAATTCTAAATAGTGATGACATTGTGTTAGCAACCGATAAGCAGGCAGTAGACATTGCTGGGGTTATGGGGGGTGCTGAGACCGAAGTCGATAAGAATACCAAAACGATCTTACTGACATGTTGTTCTTTCGATATGTATAAAGTTCGCCGAATGACAATGCGCCATGGCATATTCACGGAGGCTGCAACCCGGAATACCAAAGGGCAAGCTCCCGAGCAGATAGATAGAGTTTTAGCTCAAGCTACCAGACTCATGAATGAGCATGCTGGAGTCAAACAGGCTAGTAAGGTATACGATGATTATCAGAAACCATATAGCGTGATGAATATTCAGACAACCAATAAATTTATTAATCAGCGGTTAGGCACAAAGCTTAACAATGGTGAAATAGCACGCATGCTTAACAATGTTGAGTTTAAAGTGAGCGTAGCAGGTGATGATTTATCAATTCAAGTTCCTTTCTGGCGTACAGATATAGAAATAGCTGAGGATATTGTCGAGGA
>Ga0190272_10001317_pt1 | contig 11927 bp, 7 predicted proteins | sample Popmic504T_FD_133746 | JGI IMG/M metagenome (GOLD analysis project Ga0190272, IMG submission 133746) | Populus adjacent soil microbial communities from riparian zone of Shoshone River, Wyoming, USA - 504 T | ecosystem: Environmental > Terrestrial > Soil > Riparian zone | place: USA: Wyoming...
GCCGCCGAAGATCAGATTCGGGTTCGCTGTGTCCTTGCCGGCTGCCTCACGACGCTGTCGCCACTTCCACTTGAGCGAGAGGGCGCCGAGCATGATCGCCTCCGAGGAGCCCTGGGTGCGGGCGCCGGTCGTCTCGCCGGGGGCGTGGTAGAGGTCGGCGAGCATGCGGATGCAGCGCTGCTCGATCTCCGCCGAGATCGGGTACTCGGCGTGGTCGATGAAGTTGCGATGCAGGTTCTCGGCGACGATCTGCCGCGCCTCGGGCTCCATCCAGGTGGTGACGAAGGTCGCCAGGTTGCGCCAGGGGTCGCCCTCCAGCACCAGTTCCTCGTCGACCAGGCGCATCGCGTCGAGCGCCGGCATCCCCGTCTCCGGGAAGGGCCCGTCCGGGGCGTCTTCGGTGAGGAAGCGGTTGCCGTAGAGCTTGGCTGCCTCTTCGCCGGTCTCGCTCACGCGGTCAGCCTACCGCCGCTCAAAAGCCATAGGGTGGCCGGGCTGTAAGACATAAGTGCTCCCAGGTGGGGGGAAGCCGGTCGAAGTCCGGCGCTGACCCGCAACCGTAGGCCGTGCACCTGTACGGCGAGCCGGAATGCCTCCCTGGAAGCAGAGCTCAATTATCCCGTCGTGGTCTACGGGACGGAGCCGGATCCACTGGTCCGAAATCCGTCCCCTGTTCACGCAAGTGAGCGGGGATTTTTCGTTTCAGGGTTAACCGGAGCCTTCCTTTGGCGACCACCTCGGCTCAACGAGGAGGTAGGAAGTCAATGTCAGGTATACGAAAGACGCTCGAGCACAGCGGCCTGGTGGCCCGATAGCGCCGCGATGGCCGCTGCCCCTGTCCGCGAGGGCGTTCGACGTGACGGATCGGAGGGAGGTCTCCTGACTTCCGAGCCTTCCCGCCGCGCCTTCCCGGCCGGAGTGGCCAGTGGCTGCCTGATGGCGTGCGCCGGGCTTCTCGCTCGGTCACAGTGGCGGGTCCGTGCCGGTCTCACACCGGCTTCCCTGTCCACCGATCCCTTTGACGGGCAGGGTATCCGACGGATCGTGAGCAGCGTGCGCGGCTAGCGGTGCGCTTTTCTCGGTCTCGGCCCGAGTCTGATGTCGACCTCGCCGTCGACCGGTCTCGTGCCGGGCGCGGGGGTCGAGGATTTGACGACTAGGGGCGGAAGTCGTTTGCCTTTGCGTGAGCGTGGCCTCTGAACTTTGCCGAGCTTGCAGGAGGCTGCTTTCAATGCCGCCTTGGCTCGCGCCAGGGTCTTGCCGGTCAGCCTCGGGACGGTGCACGTTGGGTTGGGGTCGGGGTTGCCATCGTCCCCTTTGCCCCCATCCGTCGGACCGTCATCGCCTCCGCCGGGATCCGTCGCTTTCAGGCGGGTGTATGAGATCGGCTCCGAGCAGTCCGAGGCGTTGGCGCTCGGGTCGGTGGCGGTCGCAGAGAAAAGGGCCGTGGCGCCTTCGGCGACTTGGACGAGGATTCCTGGCGAGGCGAGCTGCGCTGCGTTTCCTGTGACGACCGGAGAGCCGGAGCAGGTCGTGCCTGCGTAGAGCTTCACCGTCGACCCATCCTCGGCGGTACCGAGGATCCTGGGAGAGCCGCTTGAGGCCGGCGAGGGCGGGTCGGTGGCGAGCAGCTCTGGGGCCGCCGGCACCACGAGGTCGCTGTTCTCCGTGTAGGAGATCGGCGCCGAGCAGGACGAGGTGTGCGGCGCCAGGTCGGTGGCTTTCACGGAGAGCTCGGTGGTGGTGGCGTCGGCGACGGTGACGGTGATGCCGGGCGCCGCGAGCTGGGCGGCTGTACCGCTGGCGACCGGCGACCCGGAGCAGGTCGCGTTGGCGTACACGTCGATTGTGTTCCCGCGCTGGGCCGAGCCGATCAGTCGCGGCTGGTTGTTTTTGGACGGCGAGGCGGGGTTGGTGGCGCTCAGGGTCGGGGTCGGCGGGGGAACCGCGTCGAAGAGGTCGAGTGCAGCGGCGGCGTCAAGGCGCCCGCCAGAGGTCGTTTTCCCAGCCAGCGAGGACCGGGGGTCGACGCTCCTCAGCAGCCCCTGGCGGACTTCGGTCACGCTCGCGCTCGGCTTCAGGGAGAAGAGCAGGGCGGCGGCGCCGGTCACGTGTGGGGCCGCCATCGAGGTGCCCTGCGCGAAGCGGTATCCGTCCGCCTCTCCCAGCTTCGCGATGCAGCGCACCTCGATGTCGTCGAGCCAAGCGCCGTCGCTCGGTCCGGGAGTGGCAGGGGCTGTGTAGGAGAAGGACAGCTCGACTTCACCGCCTTTGTTCGCGAGGCCCGACAGTTTGTGGGTTCTGCGCTCTACGCTGGGGCCGCCGCCAACGCCGATTTCTTCTTCTCCGTCGATGAGCATTTCGACCCATAGCTGACCGCGCGAGATCCGCTTCGTGTACTCCAGCTCGCAGCCCCTGTACCCGGGCGGGACCGTGACCGTGATGGTCGAGGCCCGGATCGAGCCGGCGACCGGAGCAGCGCTGGGTGAGTCGCTGATCCCCCAAGAGGTGAGTGGCGCCTCGTTGGTGCGGAAGAGGCCGCCATCGGGCCCGCTGGCGGTCCATTTCGAGGCGAAGTCGTCGACCTCGAAGTCACCCTTGATGAAGTACTTGTAGGGAGCGGCGCTGAGGATCTCGGTTCCCGGCGCACCGAGGTCGACGGTGTTGACGCCCCAGTCCGAGAAACCGGCTATCTGGTCCGCCTGATCGGTCGCGGCGACACAGACCACGTTGTCGACTGCGCCTTTCCCTTCCGCGAGCGGGTTGTAGACGCAGGGGTAGGTGGGTTTGACTTCGTTGCTTTCGCCGTCGTTGCCGGCCGAGATCACGAAGAGGGTCTGCGGGTTGGCGCCGATCGCGTCGGCGAGCACGGTATTGCCGAGATCGCTTCCGATCGAGATGTTCGCGACCCGCGCACCCTTGGCGCCGGCGTAGTTGACCGCCTCGATCAGCGCCGAGAACGGGCAACTGCGCCCGGTGATCGAGGCACCGTTCTCGGAGCAGACCCGCAGGGGCATGACGCTGACGTCCTGGGCGACCCCGGTGATGCCGATGCCGTTGTTCCCCTCGGCGGCGATCGTTCCCGCGGTGTGAATTCCGTGGCCGCTAGGGGTGATGCTCACATCGTCGTCGGTCGGGTCGCCGTCGACGACGGGCGCCTGGGCGTCGATGCCGACGAAGTCGGCGCCGTGGACGTCGTCGACTATCTCGTTGCCGTCGTCGTCCACTCCGTTCGTGCCGGCGGCCTCGACCGGGTTGCTCCAGACGACGTTCGCCAGGTCCGGGTGCTCGAACCGGTAGCCGCCGTCGATGACCGCGACGACCGTGGCCGGGGTCCCGACCGTGCGGTCCCAGGCGCTGCTCGCGCTGATGTCGGCGCCGGCCAGGGCGCCTTTGAAGAAGTCAATGCCCAGCCCGGCGTTCTGGAGTCCCCAGAGCTGGCCGAACAGGGGGTCGTTGGGGATCGCAAGCTCGGTGGCATGTGCGTCGCGCTCGGCGAGGACAACGGTCGGGTCCGCCTCCAGCTCATGGATCGCCTCTCGCGGCGTCTGCCCCGGCTCCGTCTCGACCAGCTGGAAGCGGCGATTGCCGAGATCGCGCTCGAAGTCGACGTCGGCTTCCTCGCGTGCCGCACGCCGCTCAGTCGGGCTGGCGCCCGTGGCCCACTCGACGATCACTCGGTCCGGAACGAAGGCGGGCGCCCGCGGTGCAGGGGCGCTGTCGGCGACCCGTTGGCCCCGCTCTGCTGCGAAAGCGCTTGTTACAGCCACAAGCGACGCAGTCACTGCAAGTGCCAGTATCCCTACATATTGCGCAACCCGTTGGCTCATGTCCCCTCTCAGCGCAGCCCCGCTACAGTGTAGCGCCTAGGAAGTCATGGTGAAACAGGAGACGAAGCCCTCCGGGGCGCAGGCGAGGAAACGGCGGCGGCTGTTGCCCGAGGCGATCACCGAAGCGGCGATCCGGCTGGCAGATAGCGAGGGCCTCGAGGCGGTCACGATAAGGCGCGTCGCCGCCGAGCTCGACGCCCGGGCGATGAGCCTCTACGACCATTTCGCCAGTAAGCGCGACCTGCTTGCCGCGATGAACGACGAGGTGGTGGGGGAGATGCTGGTTTCCCGGCCCATGCCGGAATCCTGGAGAGAGGCGGTCGCTATCAACGCGCGGACGATGTTCGCGGCCTACGCCAGTCACCCCTGGGCGATCTTTGTCGCCGCCGAACGGGTCGGTCCCGGGCCCAACGCGATCCAACTCGCCAAGCAGATGGCGCAGGCGCTCGCCACTCTTCCCCTTGAGCATGGGGATGTCTGGCAGGTGCAGGGGATCGTCAACGACTACGTCATCGGCTACTCGTTCCGAACCGTCGGCACCGTGAACCCAGAGGACATGGAAGCGGCGATCGTCGACGCCGACGTGGCCGAGTTCCCCGAGCTAGCTGCCCTCCCCGACAACCTCCGCGCCCGCTCCTCGATCGACCGCTTCGAACTCGGTTTGCAGACCGTGCTCGACGGCATCGAGCGCCGTTTTCTCGATCAGCCTGGCTGAGACGAAGCTGTACCGTCGCTTCGTGGCCGAGTGGGACGACGTGCAGCGGATCGCCCTGGCGCTGCCCGAGACCAGCGAGCGCCCCGCGTACGGAAACGCCGCCTGGCGCGTCCGCGACAAGATTTTCGTCTGGGAACGCCCCCTCCGCCCCAAGGAAGTAAGCGACCTCGGCGACCGCGCACCCTCAGGCCCGATCCTGGCGGTCCGGGTCGAGGACCTGGGCGTGAAGGAGGCGATGCTTCAAGACGACCCAGAGACCTTCTTCACCACCCCACACTTCGACAACTACGCCGCCATCCTAATCCGCCTAGACCGAATCTCCCTTGAGGAGCTAAACGAGCTGATCATCGAAGCCTGGCTCTGCCGGGCCCCGAAACGACTCGCCAAGGAGTACCTCGGGAACGAGGGCGGGCTGAGGTGAACGGCGCAGGCTGGGCTTAGGACAAGTCCCGAGTTCAAGCGAGACTGTGCTTGCGGGGCTCCAGTGGAGCTAACCGGCTTCGAAAAGCCCCAGAAGCGATGTGTTTCCAGGTTTCTGAGCGCCTCCCAATGCCCGACGACACAGAGGGAGTGAGTGGTCGACCCTCCTCCGGTGTGATAGGTGCGGGCCTCGTAGAGGCGTCTCGAACCAGTGCTTCTATACCAGGACGCTGTGACTTGCTCGCTTAGGAGGGATGGGCGTGTCAAGCTTCCGAATAGCAATGAGTTCGTCGACCTTTGCTCGGATACCGGTATGTCCTTGGAGAAGCTGGTCAGCAAATGTTTGAAGCTCTTTCCGAACTGCAGGTTTCAGTCTCGGAATAAGTACATTTACTGCATCATCCTTGTGAACCTCGGCTAGGCCATCAGAGCCTCGTGCCACTGCCCGCATTTGGGTCGCATACGCCTCAGTGGAAAGTGCAGCTATCAAATCTGTGAGGTACTTCTCCTTGCCTTTCTTCATACGAACACGATGACAGCCGTTAGTTACAATGAGATTGGACGTATCGCCACCTGCAAGCATCCACTTTTGGACGCTTCCCCATACCGATCCGAGAAATAGATCGCCCCTTTGGGCATTGTGTCGTGCGCGATCTGGAAGCTCCCAGCCACGCAGGGTATTTCCGCGATAGGTACCTGCGGTAATGTCATCTAGCTCCACGTACCGATATACTTCCGCTTCCTTCCAGGCAGGCTTAGTATCGGGAATAAAATCCACTAGATCTCCAAGTTGCCAGTGAGGCTTACTGGCGAGTTGGGTGCGAAGAGACACTGCCTTCTTCGACAAACGCTTCGGATCAAGGCACAACGTCGGATCACTAGCAATGACTGTCGATTTGATTGCCCAACCCTGCTGGTCGTTCGCGCGAGGCACATCCCGTGCTAGCCAGTTGAACGTTCTCGCCGCTGAGCTTGAGCGCATTTCGGAAAGAACCCGTCCAAAATCAGTGTGAAGCACGTATCTGCCATCTTCATCAAGAGTGTAACTTCCGTCATTAGGATCCCGTTGATAGACCGGCTTTGCCTTCTTGTCTCCTAGGCGCCAGCCAACACTCTCAATAGTTCCAATATGAATCGGGTAAGGTCTTCCTGATCGACCATTTTTGAGAGGTCTTTTGCGACGTTCAAGGAAGAGAACGCTAGCGCTTACATCTGCGCCACTTGTCTTAAACGTGAATCTTGGGAAAGAGCACACAGAAGCTATGCGACTGTGGCTCAGGATCCACTCCCGCAGGGATCGATAAAGAATCGACCGATTCCCGAGATACCCGTTCGGGAGAATGATTGCAATCCTGCCCCCAGGCCTTGCTTGACGCACGCATAGCTCCGTGAACAAAATTCCTACTTGCTGTCTCTCTCTGAGTTGCTGAGTTTTTTGTGGGCCCTTTGAGCCTTCGCTCCACTCATGACCGAGGTCAAAATTACGAAGTACGTCTACACGACTCTCGGTGATTTGGGTCCCAAACGGGGGGTTACAGATAACTAGATCAAACTGTTCTTCTTGTGCGCGGACTTCTTCAAGTGAATCTTCCAAAGCTATATTGGACTTTCCGTCTCCATTGAGGAGCATGTTCAAGACGGCTACTTGCACGGCATTGCGTGAGTTGTCTGCACCCCAAATGGCCTGCCCGTAGTTCGGGTCTATTTTACTTCCAATGCGGTAGGCACTTGTGAGAAAGTCAGCGCTACCGCAAGCGGGATCCTTGATGTGTTCGCCAAACCCTGGTGAGAGGGCAGTAGCAATGAAGTCAGTGATAGTCGTGGGAGTAAAGAACTGAGCGAGATCCCACTTATAAAGATGCTTCGCAAAATACATATAAAAGCTCTGCATCACTTGCTGGCTTGATGCGGTAATCCGTAGCGGCGCCAGAATCTCTAGGACAGCAAACAGCGTGTCGGCTTTGAGGGGTAGGCGTTTGGGGATTGGTTGCGGCAGGTACTTACCGTAGTACCGGGCAGCTTTGGCGAGAAGTTGGTTGACGATTTTAGTCGCTGCGTCAGGACGTGAACCGAGAGCCTTATAGTCTTGGAGCCCGAGAGGGGCCGACGGATTCTTTTCGTGACTGTGCTCGTCGTAGAGCTTGGTTAGAAGCAGCTGAAGAAGAACCCCATACCGCTGCTCTGGATCCAGCGCAGAGCCGTGCAGAATATCCTCGATGCGCCGAAATGCTTCGAGCAAAGAATCGGTAGGCTTAATGTCTTTAAGCCTCAATTGCTTGACCGCGATCTTGTTGCCAAAGGTGGGGAGAATGTTGGCTGGGGCTTCGTGATCAAGACGTTTCTTGCCCCTCCTTTGCTCACGCCAAAACAATCGTTGTTCAGTGTCATCCCAATACAAGGCGATGCAGTCGTCCCTATGTGCAAAATCGAGAAGGGGTTGAACTTGAGTAGCCTTGGCCAAGGCGGCACGGGCGTTCTCGCGCTTGACCTCGCCCAGAAGTAGGGCGTGTTCAAGCAAGGCATCCACATCACGGACGTCAACTGAGTCAATCGGCGTATCAAGGACGGCCAGATCAGCCCGGAAGCTGTTGCGTCCCTGACTGCCGAAACGCTTGACTGTGGCCTCGACCTTGATGTGATCCTCCGGATAGCCTCTGCCAAGGAGGAAGTTGATCGCTTCAATGCGGCGAGCCTCCTCACTTGGCGTGAGGCCATCCGCAGACTTGGCAGGTGCCTTGAGTTCGCCCCGAATGGGGCAGACAAGCTTCAGAGAGGAGGCCATCGACCATATTGGTATCAGTGGGAGGGGCTGGCAATCTCTCCCCTCCGCGCGAGCGTCGTGGCGAGCCGTCTTGCGGTTGTTGCGCGGACTTTGATGGCGCCAAGCACTTGGCCTTTCAAGAAAGGCACCTGACCGCCCGCTGTGATGCAGCTAGAAGTGCGTAGCTTTCCACGCGCATCGAAGGCCAATCTTCGGTGCCACGCCCCGGAGCGTTGCAGCGCTGCCGGGGCATTTATTGTCTGCACAGACTATAGCGTCGGCTCTCGACGGAGTTCGATGCTGCAGACTCCATCTAGGTCAGATAAGGCAAAGGATTGTCCGCTGTGCAAATGGGTCTAGTCGCCGCCAAACTCCTCCATTTCGGGTGCTAGAGCCCAAAATGGAGCACGATTGAAGACGGCCTAGTTCGATCCAACGCAGAGCCAGATCAGCAGGAGCTTCTTCTAATGGAGCTAGGCGGATTCGAACCGCCGACCTCCTGGGTGCGATCCAGGCGCTCTGCCAGCTGAGCTATAGCCCCTCGGCGTGGGCTGGGAGGTTCATCCCAATGCCCTCGCAGAGGCAAGGATAACCGCATAGGCTTTAGGTTTCCCGAGGAACGCGGTCATGGGAATCCTTGACGAGGCAATCAGAGAGCACCTGGAGCTGAAGCGGCAGCACGGCGCCGACGGCGACGAGCTGCAGCAGCTCGAGGACGAGGCGTTCGGGCCCGCTGAGCGGCCGGGCGCGGAGGCGCCCAGCGACGCTGAGGCCGAGGCGCCGACCGAGTTCATGACCGTGCCTGACGCAGGCGAGGAGCCGCAGCAGCGGCAGGAGCCCTCGGTGGCCGATCTGCAGGAGGCGCCGCCGGCCCCAGAGCAGCCCGAGGACGAGGAGGAGCCGGAGGCCGACGAGGACCGCGAGGCGATCGCCGAACAGCCGACTCAGCACTTCGACGTCGAGGAGGAGCTGGCCGCGGAGGGCGCCCCCGCCCCCAGCGACGAGGAGCTGGTCGAGGAGGAGATGGACGAGCCGAGGCTCGCCCCGGTCGACCCGCTGGCGAACATGGAAGCGGTCGAGGAAATCGAGATCGAGGCCGCCCCGGCGACGGAGCTGGAGGACGAGGACGAGGAGGACGAGTTCTGGAGCGACCAGCGTCTCTCCGAGGAGCTCGACCAGGCGCTCGACGCGCCGCTTCCCGCAGAGGAGGACGAGCCGTCAGCGGAGGAACCCTCAGCGGAGCCGATTGCCGAGGAGCCGCCCGCCCCCGAGCCCTCTTCCACCTCAGGCAGCGCCGAGCACGACGTGCTCGAGGACACCCCCGACTTCCTTGAGGACGCGCCCGAAGACGACGACCTCTGGTTCGAGCAGAAACCTCCGAAGGACTTCGACTTCGACGACTGATCGGGCGAAGCTGTTCGAGCGCTCGCCGTCGCGGCCTAGCGGCCTAAACTTTCAGTCGAGGGGCCATAGCTCAGCTGGCAGAGCGCCGCCTTTGCAAGGCGGAGGTCGCCGGTTCGATCCCGGCTGGCTCCATTCGCACCGGTAGGCTCGCGAGGAGGTGACGCGATGAGCAAGGACAGGGCGATGAGCGAGTTGGGGGCCTCCTTCGCCGGGGAGCTCGTGTCGCCGGATGACGCTGCTTACGATCTGCGCCGGGCGGTTTGGAACGGCTCCATCGACCGGCATCCCGCCCTGATTGCGCGGTGCACCAGCGCCTCCGATGTAAGCGCGGCCGTGACGTTCGCGCGGCGGACCGATCTCCCCCTCGCGATCAAGGGCGGCGGCCACAGCTTCCCCGGCCAGTCGGTCTGCGACGACGGCGTCGTCGTCGATCTGGGGGAGATGAAGGGCATCGACGTCGACCCGCAGGCGCGCACGGCAACGGCTGAGGCTGGCGTGCTCCTCGGAGAGCTCGATCGCGAGACGCAGGCACATGGGCTTGCTGTTCCGGCTGGGATCGTCACCCACACGGGCCTCGCCGGGCTCACCCTGGGCGGCGGCATCGGTTGGCTTCAGCGCAAGTACGGGCTGACGATCGACCAGCTCCTCTCGGTCGACCTGATCACCGCCGAGGGGGAGCTGGTGAAGGCGAGCGAGACCGAGAACGCCGATCTCTTCTGGGGCGTCCGCGGCGGCGGCGGGAACTTCGGTGTCGTCACCAAGTTCGAGTTCCGCCTCAATCCGCTCGGTCCGGATGTGGTCGCCGGACCGGTCTTCTGGCCGATCGAGGAGTCGCCGGACGTGCTGCGCTTCTACAGGGATTGGATTGCTGCGGCACCGAACGATCTGATGACGATCGTGATGCATCGCAAGGCACCGCCGCTTCCGTTCATCCCATCCGAGCTTCACGGCAAGCCGGTCGTCGCCGTCGTCTGCTGCTACGCCGGATCGGTGGAGGAGGGGGAAGAGGTGATCGCACCGCTGAAGGCATTCGGATCGCCAGTACTCGATCTGTGCGAACCGAAGCCTTTCCTCGAGCACCAATCGATGTTCGATCCTTCCTACCCGCACGGTCAGTGGTACTACATGCGGGCCTGCGACGTGGGGGAGCTCACCGATGAGGTGATCGACATAACGGTGGAGCACGCGATGCGCATCCGCTCCCCGCTGACGGCGTTTCCGATCTGGCAGATGGGTGGAGCGGTCTCGCGGGTCGGCGAGGATGAGACGGCGTTCAGCGGCCGCGGGGCCGGCCACACCTTCAACATCACCGCAGCCACCGCGGGGCAGGACGGCTTCGACGAGGAGCGCGAGTGGGTGCGCGACTTCTGGTCGGCCCTCGAGCCCCACCACACGAGCGGCGTCTACGTGAACTTCCTTATGAACGAGGGCGAGGACCGGGTCCGCGAGGCCTACGGGACGAAGAAGTACGACCGCCTGAAGAAGCTGAAGCGCCGTTACGACCCCGACAATCTCTTCCGGCTGAACCAGAACATCCCGCCCGATTGAAGGTAGCGTCGACCTCAAGCGATCGATGTGACAAGTGAGGAGGGACGATGGATCCGCTGAAGACGGAGCTGGACGAGCGTTTCAGCGACCCGGGCGCATCCGCCACGCCATGGGAGGAGACGCGGAGCGCGATCGAAGAGGCACAGCTGTTTTGGATCTCTACCGTGCGCCAGGACGGTCGGCCGCACGTGACCCCACTCGTCGCCATCTGGCAGAGCGGGGCGCTGTACTTCTGCACTGGACCCGAGGAGCAGAAGGCCGTCAACCTCCAGGGCAACCCCAACGTGGCACTGACCACCGGCTGCAACGGCTGGGAGCAGGGGTTCGACGTGGTGGTCGAGGGCCGAGCAGACCGCGTCACGGAGGTAGCGGTTCTGCGCGACCTAGCGAACGCCTGGAAGCGTAAGTGGGATGGCAGCTGGCAGTTCGAGGTGGGCGAAGGCGGCTTTCGTCACGGGGACGACGGGGTGGCCTACGTCTTCGCCGTGCGACCGGCAAAGGTGCTCGCCTTTGGCAAGGGAGGCTTCAGCCACACCCGGTACCTCTTCTAATCCTCGCCGAAGTCCCCCACTGGCTAGGCCACGTCCCGAGCCCGCTCGGGCAGATTCTGGTCCGCGTGGTAGCTGCTGCGGACCAGGGGGCCGGAGGCGACCGACTCGAAGCCGAGCTCGTAGGCGGCCTTCTCCAGGGCCTCGAACTCCTCCGGGTGCCAGTAGCGGGCCACCGGCAGGTGGTTCTCCGTGGGGCGTAGGTACTGGCCGACGGTCAGAACCTGGACCTTGTGCTCGCGCAGGATCTCGAAGGTCTCGACCATCTCCTCGAAGGACTCGCCGAGGCCAACCATCAGGCCCGACTTGGTGACGATGCCCTCGCCGCCCATCTCCTTCGCCATCTTCAGCACCCGGGCCGAGCGCATGAACTTGGAGCCGCGGCGCGCCTGCGGGTAGAGGCGCGGCACCGTCTCGACGTTGTGGTTGAAGACGTCGGGGCGCTCGTGGATTACCTTGGCCAGCGGCATCTCCTGGCCGCGGAAGTCGGGGGTGAGGACCTCCACCTTGCAGCCGGGCGCCTGCATGCGGATCGAGCGGATCGTGCCGACGAAGGCACCGGCCCCGTAGTCGGGCAGGTCGTCGCGGTCGACCGAGGTGACGACGGCATGACGCAGCCCCATCCGCTTCACCTGGTTCGCCACCCGCAGCGGCTCGAGCGGGTCGTTCCAGCTCGGCACCCCCGTCTTCACGTTGCAGAA
>Ga0190272_10001318_pt1 | contig 11926 bp, 10 predicted proteins | sample Popmic504T_FD_133746 | JGI IMG/M metagenome (GOLD analysis project Ga0190272, IMG submission 133746) | Populus adjacent soil microbial communities from riparian zone of Shoshone River, Wyoming, USA - 504 T | ecosystem: Environmental > Terrestrial > Soil > Riparian zone | place: USA: Wyoming...
ACACGCCAGAAGGCAATAGCGAGTTGCCAAAGGCAATTGCTCATTATCGCATCATCAAACGCTTGGGCAAGGGCGGAATGGGCGAAGTCTTACTCGCCGAGGACACCAAGCAGCACAATCGCAAGGTAGCACTCAAAATCCTCCCACCTGAGTTAACTAAAGAAGAAAGCCGGTTACGCCGCTTTAAACAGGAAGCCCGGGCAGTTCTTGCTTTGAACCACCCTAACATCCTGACTATTTTTGAAATCGGCGAGGCTGACACAACCCTCTATATCGCCACTGAGTTCATAGAAGGCGACACGCTACGACATTGTCTGTGGCGAAACCCGGTAAAACTCGATGAAGCGCTCGGTATCGCAATTCAGGTTGCCATGGCTCTCGAGGCGGCCCATGCAGCAGGCATCGTCCACAGAGATGTGAAGCCGGAAAACATCATGCTCCGCGAGGATCGATTTGTTCGCGATCGCTTCGTAAAAGTTTTAGATTTCGGACTCGCCAAACTCACCGAGCGAGAATCCCCTGCCAACGATCCTGAAGCATTGACGATGCAGATTACCCACACCAGCCCCGGAGCTGTGGTAGGCACATCAGGATACATGTCTCCTGAGCAAGCGCAGGGTGAGCCGATTGATCCTCGTAGTGACATCTTCAGTCTTGGGGTTCTGCTTTACGAGATGGTGGCGGGTCACCAACCTTTTGGTGGGCCGACTGAAAGCCATGTGAGGGTTTCAATTATCGATCACGACCCGGCGCCGCTAACCTCGCAAGCACCCGAAGCGCCCCGGCATCTCGAAAGAATCGTTTCCAAGGCACTCGCGAAAGATAGAAACAAGAGATATCAAACCGTCACTGACTTCAAGTTGGACCTCGAGCAACTACGGGAGGAGTTGCATTTTTCTGATTCCGAGATCCGAGGCCAAACCGCGCCTGAAATTACAAGACAGACTCAATCGATTTCCGCCGCAACCAGGCAGGGATTGGTTACTCAGCCGGAACAAGCGACGCCAGCCCCTGCCAACGTGTCCGGCATTGACTATCTGTTCACTCGGTTGGGCCAAAATAAGCTAGCCGTGTTGCTGGTGCTCGTGGGCATCGCTTTCGCTGTCATCGGAGCGTTCTATTTTTATCCTTCGCGACGCGCGATAGATTCAGTGGCAGTGCTTCCGTTTGTGAACGATAGCAACGATCCCAATGCCGAATACCTTTCTGAGGGAATCACTGAGAGCATTATCCGCAGCCTCTCGCAGTTACCGAATCTGAAAGTGATGTCACGCAGTGCTGTTTTCCGCTTCAAGGGTCCGAACATAGATCCGCAGGAAGCAGGGAAAAGTCTGAAAGTCGGCGCAGTACTGGCGGGAAGACTGGTGAAACAGGGCGATCGTCTAATTATCAAAACTGAATTGATTGATGTATCGGATGGCTCACAACTCTGGGGCGCCGAATACAACAACAACCTTTCTGACATTTTCACCGTGCAAGACCAGATCTCCCGAGCGATCTCCGAAAAGCTGCGGCTGCAATTGACCGGGGAAGATGTAGAAAGGTTGGAGAAACGTTATACCAAAGATGCGGAAGCCTACGAGTTGTATTTAAAGGGCCGCTACTTTTGGAATAAACGCGGCGAAGCGGATCTCAGAAACGGTATACGCTATTTTCAGGGGGCCGAACAAAAAGATCCGACGTATGCGCTGGCCTATTCCGGCCTGGCTGATTCCTATTCCCTGCTTTCCGACATCGGCGTAGCCAAGCCGGCTGAAGAGATGCCAAAAGCAAGAGCGGCGGCGCAAAAAGCAGTAGACATTGATCCTGCCTTGGCGGAAGCCTACACGTCTCGCGCTTTTGTTAAGCTTGCGTACGATTGGGACTGGTCAGGCGCCGAAGCGGATTTCAAGAAAGCACTCGAGCTGAATTCCAAGTATGCGACCGCCCATCAGTGGTATGCCTCTTATCTGATGCAGATGGGAAAGTTTGGACCTGCTAAGGAAGAAATTGAAAAGGCCCATCAGCTCGATCCGCTGTCTCCGATCATCAATTCGAATTCCGGACTGTATGCTTACTACGAACATCGCTACGATGATGCTATTCAACATTATGATAAGACGCTGGAGATGGTCCCCGATTTTTGGGTGGCGCGTCACTATCGAGGGCTGGCGTATGCGATGAAAGGGATGCACGAAAAAGCCATTGCGGATTTCCGCGGTTTGATAGACTCCCCGGGAAATGGACCATTGAAAGAAGGATCGGTTGAAAGCAATCCGGAGGTTGCGGGTTCTCTCGGATTCGCATACGCCATGGCAGGAAAACGGCAGGAAGCTGAAGCAATACTCACACCGCTTCAGAAGCTGTCCCAGCAACGCTACGTTTCGCTACGTTACAACGCCATTATTTATACCGCCCTGAATAACAGGGAACAGGCCATCGCGTCTCTCAACAAGGCGTTTGAAAGCAGGCACCCCGGGCTCGTCCTGATTCGGATTGACCCGCTGTTTGATCGCCTGAGATCGGAAGAGGGGTTCAAGCAGCTCGTGAAACGTTTCGAACCAATTCCCTGAGTTTGGGCCTCACTTTTCCGACTGGCGATTTTCAAGGACGCCCAGCAAGCTTGCCAACTCCGGCGGCAAAAGGGCTGTGAATTTCATTTGCTCGCCTGTTTTTGGATGACGAAATCCTAATTGCTCCGCGTGAAGGAATTGTCGTCTTAGTTTGCGAATCTCCGCCCGCAGCCTTACATCCTGCACACCATTTTCGCGGCCACCACTGTAAAGCTCATCGCCGACCACTGGATGCTTGAGCCACGAGAGATGCACTCGAATCTGATGTGTTCGCCCTGTCTTAAGTTCTACGTCAAGCAAGGTGAAAGATTCATAACTCCGCCGAACCCGATAGAGTGACAACGCGCCGCGTCCACCGGCCACGATGGCCATGCGCGTGCGGTTTCGCGGATCACGAGCGATAGGTTGTTCCATGCGCCCGCTTTCCTGTTTGACCACCCCGTAAACCAAAGCAACATAACTCTTGAAGATCTCGCGGGCGCGAAATTGATCAGCCAGGTCCTCGTGAGCCGATTCTGTCTTGGCCACGACCAACAGTCCCGAGGTGTCTTTATCAAGGCGATGAACGATGCCAGGGCGAATCGCGCCGGCATGTTTGGAGAGTTGCTGGAAATGATAAGCGAGCGCGTTAGCCAACGTTCCGGAAGGAGCACCCGCAGCCGGATGAACTACCAGCCCGGCAGGCTTGTTGACCACCACCAGATCGTCATCTTCAAAAACAATTTCTAAAGGAATGTTTTCCGGAGTGAAACTTGCCAAAGGCGACGCCGTTAACTCAAGTTCAATCACATCTCCAGTCGAAACTTTGTAAGAGGGTTTCGCAGGCTTGCCGTTTACCAGCACATCTTCCGCTTCGATAAGACGCTGCAAACGAGCACGGCTCCAGTCCTTGATTTGTGAAGCAAGGTACGCATCCAGTCGCCCGCCTGCATGAGATTCAGAAACACCGAGCGTGATCGTTTCACTGTCGGTTAATGCCGGAATTGCTGCTGGAGATTTCTGATCGGGTGAATTCATTGAAAGCCATTCCGCACTCGCCGCTAGTCAAGAATGATTACAGTCCGCGAATCACGCAAAACGACACCAATAAGACTTCGTGGTGGTTCGTGTCTCTCGTGGATCGTCACCCGTTCTTCTTTTCAAACTCTTTCATGAATCCGACGAGCGCCTGAACACCATCAATTGGAAACGCGTTATAGATCGACGCGCGAATGCCGCCGACTGAGCGATGTCCCTTCAACCCATCAAGCCCCTGGGCCGTGGCTTCAGAGGCAAACTTCTTCTCCAGCTCTTCTGAAGGCAGACGGAAAGTGACGTTCATGATCGAACGCGAATCTTGATCGGCATGTCCACGATAAAAATCAGTTGAGTCAATAGCGTCGTAAATGAGTTGCGCTTTCTTTTCATTCTCCCGATGCATGGCTTCCAGGCCACCTTTGTCCAGCAGCCACTTGCAAACCAGGCTAATGATGTAAATTCCCCAGGTGTTGGGCGTGTTGTAGAGCGACTTGTTATCGACGTGGGTGCGATAGTCAAGCATCGTGTGTAGCCCGTCAGGAATACGCTTTAGTAAATCGTCCCGCATGATCACGAGCGTGACGCCGCTTGGTCCCATGTTCTTCTGAGCGCCGGCGTAGATCAGCGCGTATTTATCCATCGAAATCGGATGGGAAAGAATGTCTGACGAAGCATCGGCAAACAGCGGCACGTCGCCTACTTGAGGTTCCTGTTTCCACTCGACGCCTTCTATCGTTTCGTTGTTGGTGATGTGAACGTATGACGCGTTCGAATCAAGCTTGAGTTCTTCATCTGCAGGCACGCGCGTGAAGCCGCCATCGGCTGTCGTGGCCGCGACGTTAACGGCGCCTGCACGTTTACCTTCCTTCAGAGCCTTCTTTCCCCAACTGCCGGTGATGATGTAGTCGGCGCTGCCGTCGGCCGCCAGGAAATTCATCGGAACCATCGAAAACTGCAAACTAGCGCCACCCTGAAGAAAAAGCACGTGATAGTTGTTGGGCACACCGAGAAGTTTTCTTAAACCGGATTCTGCGCGCTCGAAGATCTCATCAAAAGTCTTAGAGCGGTGGCTGATCTCCATCACCGACATGCCGACGCCGGACAGACTCAACATGTCGCGCTGCGCTTCTTCCAACACGGATACCGGAAGCACCGCCGGACCTGCGCTGAAGTTATGAATTCGTTCCGTCATTAGCTACTCCATTTTTGGGTGTCGGGTGTCGGAGCCCGAAGGCCAGTAGTGCAGAGTTCAAGCGTTAGCTTGCGTCTTTGGCGGCGAAGAACAACTTAAAGGCTGAACTCTAAACCTCGTGCTTCTTAGATCCGGCACCCTGACCCGGCACCCGACACCTTTACTCGTCATACTTACCACGCATCATGCGGCCAGCCATACGGGTCACAAGATCGCGAGGCGCCAGCCGTTCAGCTTCCATCATCGCTCTATTGCTCCAACCTGAAATGATGTGACTCTTGCCGCGCGCCAGCCCTCGCAGAGCCGTCTCCACCACTTCCTCCGGCGTTTGGGCCGCACGCGCAGGCGGCTTCTCGCCGCGAGCGGCTTCGAAAAAGTTTGTCTCCGTAACACCTGGGCAAAGCGCCATCACCTTGACTCCGTGTGGCCGGTTCTCCTCCCAGAGGGCTTCTGAAAATGAAAGCACAAACGCTTTTGTGGCGGCGTAGGTTGCCATGAACGGCACTGCCTGAAACCCGGCGGTGGAGGCGACGTTAATAATCGCGCCCTGCTTGCGTTGGCGCATAGGAGCCAGAAAGCGATGTGTCAAATCCACCAGAGATCTCACATTGAGGTCGATCATGTTTAGCTCGCGCTCGAGTTCGAGTTTGCTGAAATCGCCAAACGAGCCGAAGCCTGCGTTATTGATAAGCATGTCGACGCTCAGACCGCGCTTCTCGGCTTCCTCAAACAACCGTGCCGGTGATTCCGATTGACTCAAGTCCATCGTTACATGCTGCGCTCGAATGCTGTTGGAACGGCCCAGCTCGTTGCAGAGCGTGATCAGCTTCTCTTCAGAACGCGCGACCAGCAAAACATTTCGACCGCGCGCGGCAAGCTTGCGAGCAAAGACTTCACCAATGCCGCTGGATGCCCCGGTTATTAACGTCGTGTTCATTTGTTGCCTAAGCCGAGCAAATCAAGCTGAAGAATATCAGCATTCGCGTTCTGCAATCGATCAAGCGTTTCTTTCGACGGCGCGTTGTCCAGGTTGATTCTCGCCACGGCTGCTTCTGCGCCCTCAAAAACAATGTTCTCCATCTCCTGAACATTGATGTGTTCGCCCTTGATCGCATCAAGCACTGATGCCAGGACTCCGGGCCGATCCAAATGGCGTACGACGAGCCGGTGAGTAGCGGGTGTTTGCCGGGCGAGGTTAACAACATTGGGGACCTTTCCCGTGTCTTTGAATTCACGCACGATGCGAACCGTTTCAGCGGCGATGGCTTCTTGCGCCTGGTCCGTAGAAGCGCCAATGTGATGCGTGCCGTAAAGGTTCGGCTCGTTTCGGATCTCGTCTGTGAAGTCAGCCGTCGCGGATGTCGGCTCGCCTGCATAAACATCCAGGCCGGCGCGGATACCGCGCGTGTTCATGGCCTCAATCAGTGCAGCCTGGTCTACAACTTCACCTCTCGCGGTGTTAATGAAGTATGCGCCTTCCTTCATTGCTGAGAAGAATTCAGTGTTCAGGAAGGCTCGAGTGTCAGCATTCAAAGCGACGTGGACACTAACGATATCAGCTTCGCGCGCGACATCCTCCGGTGTTGCTTTGTATTCAGCTCCCATCGCCATTGCCCGCGCCGGCGTCAGGCTGCGACTCCAGGCAATCACCGGCATTCCGAAGGAGCGGGCGCGTGGAATCATTTCCTGCCCAATCCTGCCCACACCAACCAGCCCGAGCGTACGACCATAGAGGCCCCGAGCTTTGGAAAACTCTTTCTTGTTCCATTTCCCTTGTCGCAGGGAAATGACATTGTCAGCAATGCGCCGGTCGAGTGCGAGGATAAGAGCAAAGGCCAACTCCGCAACTGCTATCGAGTTTTTACCTGGGCAGTTGGAAACATAAATGCCCCGCCTCGACGCCGCGGCAACATCAATCGTGTTGTAACCTGCGCCTGCACGAACCACTAGTTTTATCTGGCCTGCCGCGAGCATCGGTTCAGTGACTTTCGTTCCTCGGACCACTAACACGTCGGGGTTTTGTTCGCGGATGGCTTCAACCAACAAATCGTCTTTGAGGTCAGGTTGAAAAGAGACTTCGCAGCCGATAGCCTCAAGGCCATCGCGGCCGGATTGTTCGAATTTGTCAGCGATTAAGACGCGCATGAATTAATGTAGGATAGACATTCCTGTCTGTCGGTCGTACCTATTCTAGTTGGTCGGCCTATCTCGTCCGGTTGACAGACAGGAATGTCTGTCCTACTAAATCTTATGAATCAACAACCCGTCGCGCAGCTTCGGTTCGAACCACGTCGACTTTGGCGGCATAATTTCGCCGGCGTCAGACACACGCAACAAGTCTTCAATCGTGGTTGGAAATAATGAAAAGGCCACTGCCGCCTTTCCTTCATCAACCAACCTCTCCAGTTCTTTCGTGCCTCGCATGCCCCCGATAAAATCTATTCGTTTATCGGTACGCACGTCTTTGATTCCCAGGATCGGGTCGAGCAAGCGATCCTGGAGAATGCTCACATCAAGCGTCTCAACAATGCCCGCTGGCGGCGACACTCCCGCGGGAAGCTTCAACGTGTACCAGCGGCCGTCAAGATACATACTCCATTCACCCCGATTTGCCGGCTCAGGAGTTCCATTTACTGAAACATAGAAGTCTTTGCGAAGCGTTTCAAGAAACGCTTCATTCGATGAACCGTTCAGGTCCTTCACGGCGCGGTTGTATGGCAATATTTGCAACTGCTCGTCGGGGAACATTACCGCCAGAAAGAAGTTGTATTCCTCATCTCCGGTGTGTCCGAAACTTTGGCTCTTCCGCTCCGCACGAGCTCGCGCAGCGCTGGCGGCACGATGATGACCGTCAGCAATATAAAGAAACGGAATCTCACGAAACGCCTGCACGAAGCGAACCGGGTCGGGGACACGCCAGACTGTATGTTGAATTCCATCTTCAGCGGTGAAGTCGAAGACCGCGTTGGTCATAGTCGTTTCCATCACCATCGTGTCGATGTCGCGACTCGCCCTATAGGTTAGGAACACCGGCCCCGTCTGGGCCTTCAATACCAGCATGTGACGCGTGCGATCGTCTTCCTTATCGCGCCGCGTTCGTTCGTGTTTGCGAATCAGATCCTGATCGTATTCATCAATCGAACAGGCTGCCACAACCCCAATCTGTTCGTGGTCGCCCATGACCAGGCGGTACAGATAAATACTGGGCACTTCCTCGGTCTCTAAAGGACATTCCCGAATCAGGGTTTCGAAGTTCTCCAGGCCCTTGCGATAGACCTGATCGCTGTAGATGTCAGTATCCGTGGGTAAGTCAATTTCCGGTCGGGACACATGCAGGAAACTCAGGGGCTTATTTTCTGCCAATGCTCGGGCCTCGTCCGTGTTCACCACATCGTAAGGAACACCGGCAACGTTGGCGGCGCGTTCAGCAAGCGGGCGCAAAGCGTTGAAGGGACGAATGTCTGCCACTAACTATCTCCTCGGCGCGCGCAGTTTGCCTCAACCATTGTCAGGCAGAATTCTGGCTGCGCATTTCCAACAACTAATTTCAGAAGGCTTGTTGTTAAGACTATCTGTTCACGCGGGGTCTTAGCAAGTTGGGGGAAAGAGAGAGAAAGTGCTGATTTGGATGACACCGTGCGGCATGCAGTCAGTACCATCTCACGGTAGCGGGTGGGTTAGCGATGCGCGTCTATGACGTATGAACCCACCCCTACCGGGAGGTGCTATTGAACCTCATGCGCTCGACTGAATGCGGTGCAAAGGAAGTGAGTGTAAAATGATTTGCATATGTCGCAGCCTGACGAGTTGGAAATATCTCGACTTGAAGAGCGACTGCATGTCGTTGAGCAGGAATTCGAGCGTGGCATGCTAGCGCGCGGGTTTGATCCAACTCAGGATGAAAACCTTGCATTCACTTCATCCCTGGCGAAGCTTTACGAGGAACGAAACGATTTAAGAACCAGGCTGGCGGCGTTGGCCGGCACGGGCCACAAGGACAGGAGACCGGGGTAGCAGGAGGAATAGAAAGCAATGGGTGAATTAGCGAGTCGGGATTGCGTTCCCTGTCGCGGCGGCGTACCGCCACTTAAAGGTGACGAGTTGACGAGTTTTCAATCACAGCTCGATGGATGGGAAGTTGTAAACGAACACCACCTGCGGAAGGAATACAAGTTCAAGGATTTCAAAGAGACGCAGGAGTTCATTACTCGCGTCGGGGACTTGGCGGAGCAACAGTGGCACCATCCTGACATCTGCTTCGGTTGGGGCCGGGCGGAGGTGACGATCTGGACGCACAAGATCGATGGACTCACCGAAAGTGATTTCATTCTCGCTGCAAAAATTGATGCATTGAACGGATCTAACGGGTCGGCGGGTTAGGCTGGATTCACTGGAAAACTATGCGTTACGATGCGCTCGTGTCTGAGCAAAACAGCAATCTTCTGAATTACATCGCCGCGACGGTCGAGACCTTGCGCGACCAGATCGAAACTGTGCGCGATCAAATGGCGACGAAGGCGGATCTGGCCGCGCTCCGTGAACAAATGGCTACGAAAGCCGAACTCGCTGTGGTCAAAGACGAGATTGTTGCGATCAAAGCCACAATGGCGACAAAGGATGACATTGCACGCCTCGAAAGTGTTATGGCAACCAAGAACGATCTGGGTAACCTTGAGCTGAGGATGGATACTAAGATGACTTCCATTCGTGGTGACATCGAGCAGGTGCAGCTGCGTCTTGACTCGATCGATCGGGCGCTCTCCGGGCGAATGGGTTTAGTCGAAACTGAAGTCAGTCGAATACGTAGCGTGGTCTATTTGCTGGTCAAGGACAAACCCGAGATGCTTCGCCTCCTCGGACAATCCGGTCTTCATGAAAACAGACCGCCAAGCTAACACGAATGTAGGGGTGGCACTCCGTGGCCGCCCCCTAGTTGCAAGTGCGACGTTGTGAAACCGAGAGAGAGGGGGTGGCCACGGAGTGCCGCCCCTACAATAGTCTACTCGGTCGCCGTTGCCTCCAACTCCTCTCTATAAATCCTCTCCGTGTTATCAAGCATTCTGGTAATGGTGAATTTCAATGCGATAGCTTGCTGCGCAGCCTCTCCCAAGCGAACACGCTTTTCTTCGTTGCCCAGCAACTCCAGCATTGCTTCGGCCAGTTCCTCGACGTTACCCACCGGAACCATCAGACCAGTTTCACCTGTTTGAACTAACTCCGTGACGCCTCCTGTTGCCGTAGCTACCACGGCGGTCGAGCAAGCCATTGCCTCTGCTATCGCCAGTCCAAACGATTCCGTGTGGGAGGCTGAAACAAAGACATCCAGGCCGCAATAAAGTTGCGCTATATCTTCCAACCACTGAACGCTGCGAACGCGATCTTTTAGGTTTAGTCGAAGGATCAGATCTTCTAACGCTGCTCCGTTGGTTCTATCGGGAGAATTATCAGTGCCGGCAATAATGAAATATACATTCGGGTATCGTTGAGTCACCTGTGTTGCAGCTTTGAGAAACTCCGCCTGGCCCTTTAGTGGAGTCAGTTCGCCAACTGTGCCGACGAGTAAACTGTCCTCAGGCAATTCCCAATCGCGAAGAAACTGCTTGCGATCGAATCTGTTTCTCGCAAGAGCAAACCGGGCAGTGTCAACGCCGTTATGGACAACTGTAATTTTTTCCGGCGCAGCGACATTGCTGCTTGAAAGCTTTAACGCCACCGCCTGCGAAACGGCAATGACGCGCGCGGCACGGCCGAGAGTTATCCGGTGAAGCGGGTTCAAAGAAAAAAGAACGTGCCGCGTGACAATCAACCTGGCGTAGGGGTTCTTTCGTGTTGCGTACGCGGCGAGCGGATAGTCCCGGGCCATGTGAGCATGGACTATCTGGATGCCTTTCCCAGACACCAGTTTTGAAAGATCGCGTGCACTCTTTGCGTCTAGTGCATTTCGCAGTGGAAGCGTAGTTAAGTTTTCTTTTCGAAGATTTTTCAGTTCATCGATTAAGGGGGACGCTGGTCTGAGGGCTACAAACACTTCATGGCCACGTTGGGCCATGCCATTTGCGAGGTCCCCAAGATGACGCTCGCCTCCGCCGAGGGATTGGGCTGAACTTATGTAGAGAATCTTCACTTGGTTTGAACGTCGACTGGTGCGATCTGGAACGCTGTGAATGTACAGGACGAAACTCCCTCCTTCCAAACTCTCAACGCCCGAATGGCCGGTAGTTCAAGTCCCTTGTTTGCGTACCGAAGCGGAACAGACCCCCTTGGTTCTGTTTGCTTACCGCCTAGCGGCTCCAAGCGGGTGCGGGCAAACGCTGAGCAAAGATTAGTTATTACCATCGGCACGAGTGTTGCCATTTCACAATTGCTCTCCGTACGGTTGAGTAACTACTTTCCCCGAAATTGAAGGAGGATGATCTGATGGCGAAACCGAAGTTAGTCACGGGACTTTTCAAAAATCGTTTAGCGGCTGAATCCGCGGTCGATGCAATTCTGAAGCGAGGCTACACGCGCGACGACATAAGCGTGATGATGTCTGACGCGACCCATACCAAGGAGTTTGCGTTACAGGCGCGGACGCACGCAGCTGACGGGGCCGGCATTGGTGGCGCGCTCGGCGGAGTCGTCGGTGCGGTTCTGGCCGCAATCGTGGCGGTTGGCAGCACGATAATTCTGCCAGGCCTGAATCTTATAATCGCTGGTCCAATAGCAGCGGCGCTCGCCGGTGCTGGAGCTGGCGCAGCCACCGGCGGCGTCATAGGCGCGCTGATTGGAGCAGGCATTCCGGAATACCGGGCAAAGGTGTACGAGGCGGGGCTACGCAGCGGCGGTATTCTGTTGGGAGTTGAAGCGAAGACGGACGAAGAAGTGGAAAAAGTTGAAGAGCTGCTGGAAGCGATTGGCGGCGAACACGTTCGATCTGAATAGCGTTCCCTCTTTTTCCTGAGAGAACCACAAAAGCAAGAAGGGCCTACGACGAATTTCTTGTCGTAAGCCCTTTTTGCCACTGAGGTGAAAACTATTTGCCGATCGATTCTCCAATGTCTTCGATTGCCTCGCCGACTTTGCGACGAGCTTTGCCGAAGCCTTCTTTTACGCTGCCTTCAGTTTTATCAGCCTGACCTTCGTTCTCGAGATCGCGATCGTTAAGTGCGCGACCTACTGTTTC
>Ga0190272_10001319_pt1 | contig 11923 bp, 5 predicted proteins | sample Popmic504T_FD_133746 | JGI IMG/M metagenome (GOLD analysis project Ga0190272, IMG submission 133746) | Populus adjacent soil microbial communities from riparian zone of Shoshone River, Wyoming, USA - 504 T | ecosystem: Environmental > Terrestrial > Soil > Riparian zone | place: USA: Wyoming...
CGGTTCGGTCGAAGGCCTTTTGCCTCAGCCATCACGATGTAGTCTTCGGCGTTTGTGGCGATCATCGTGTTGCGCATGCCCAGCATCCATCCGCCGATCGAGACGAGCACGATCGACGTCGCGGGCAAGACGAGGTGGTACGCCACGTCGCCGATGAACGCGAGAGAAAACTCCGGAGTCGTGCCGACGCCGTAGGCGTGCCGCACCGGGAACCAGCCCAAAGTCACCCCGAATACGTAGAGCAGGCCCATGGCGAGCCAGAAATAGGGGAACGATCCGATGAAGATCAGAAAGGGCGGCACGTAGGAGTCGAGGAATCCGCCGCGGCGCCACGCTGCGAGGATGCCGAGGACGTTGCCGAGTATGACCGCGATGATCAGTGAGACGAACCCCAGGAGAAGTGTCCATCCGATCACGCCACCGATGACGTCGATGACTGGCGTCGGGAATCTCGAAATGGAGAACCCGAGATTGCCGGTGAACAGTTGGCCGAGGTACCGCAGGTACTGCTCCCACAGCGGGGCATCGCTGAGTCCGAAGGACTCTCTCAGGGCCTCGATCTGGTCGGGGCGAAGCTGACCTTGGAGGCGCGCGACCATGCGCGACACCGGGTCGCCCGGCATGAAGCGGGGAAGGAAGAAGTTGAGGGTGATCGATACCCAGAACGCGACGAGATAGAACCCTAAGCGCCGCAGCATGTAGCCCATGATGTGTCTCCACGGAGGTGCCGCCGCGCCGCCCGTGATGGGCGGGCAGCGCGGCGGCCGACCAGTTGTCAGCCCTTGACGGGCTCGAGGGTGGTGAGGATGAGGACGGCGCTACGCGCACGCACTCCGCCCAAGATGGCGTACGGATTCTCCTCAGTCGGCCAGCCGGTGAATCGCTCGGTGCTGGCGGCGCCGAACTCCGGTCCGGGGAACAGCGTTGCTACCGGAACCGCTTCGGCGAACAGCGCCTGCAGATCGTTCATGATCGACTGTTGCTGGGCCTCGTCGGCGGTCGCGGAGAACTGCGCGAGCAGCGCGTCCGCGTCGGCATCGCCGTATCGGTGGTAATTGTCGAACGTCTGCTCGCCGACGGGCTTCACCGTCTCAGTCGACATGACTCCGCGGTAGAACTGGTAGGGGGTGGGCGCGTTTGCGCTCCACACGATGCCAGAGTCGAACGTGCCATTCTCGTAGCTGGCGACGACATCACCCCAGTCCTTTGCAGCCACGTTCACCGTGACCCCGAGCTCGGCGAGGTTCTGCGAGATCACATTCCCCACTGAAACCCAGTCACTTGATGTGGAGCCGACCGAGAAGTCAAATGCGAACGGCGTGCCATCCGGCAGGACCCGCTTTCCGTCCGCACTGATAGTGATACCTGCTGAATCCAGCAGCTTTCCGGCGGCATCGAGATCGCGTGCGGTCCACGTGCATGAGTTGACGACCGACTGGTCGCGCCATACGTCGTAGGAGCCGCTGAGACCGGTGCAGTCGGCCGGGTGCGTGTAGCCCTGCATTCCGATCTCGGTGACCTGCTCGCGATCAACGCCCATCGAGAGCGCCTTGCGCACATCCGCGTCATCGAACGGCGCCTTGGTGGTGTTGAACTGCCAACTGATCATCGAACCGGTCGTCGGGAACCAGAAGAACCGGTGCTCCGGATCTTTCGCAACGTAGGCCTCCTCGATGTTCGGGATGAACTGCGGCGCCCAGTCGACGTCGCCATTGGCAGCGGCGAGATTGGCGCCATCGTTGCCCGCGAATGCGAGCATGCGGATGCCCTCGATCTTTTGCTTTTCGGGTTGCCAGTACTCGGGATTCTTGCCCAGGTCGAACGACTGCGCCTGAAAACTTGTCACCTCGGTGTAGGGCCCGGTTCCGACCGGTTCCTCGTTGGCGAATTTTGTGGGGTCGTCGACCTCATTCCAGATGTGGGCCGGCGCGATGATCTGCTGTCCGATATCGAGGAGGGCGGGCGAGAACGGCTGGTTGAAGTCGAATCGCACGGTGAGGGGGTCGACCGCGGTGACGGTCTCGATGTAGTCGAATCCGCCGCGGATCTCGCGTTGCAGATCGAACGAGAGGACGACGTCGTCGGCGGTGAGAGCCTGGCCATCAGACCACTTCACGCCGTCACGAAGCTGGTACGTGATGCCCATGCTGTCGGGCGCGACTTCCCACGCCGTCGCCAGCCACGGAGTCGTGGAGCCGTCGGCCGGGTTGTAGACCAGCATCGACTCGTAGATCGCCTGCTGCGTCATGGGGAACTCGGGGTTGGAGAACGGGTTGAAGTTGCGGTCGAACGTTCCCATGTCTTCCCGCGGAATGGTAAGCAGCTGACTGCCGTCGAGCGTGTCAGCAGAGTTGCTTGCGCCGCCGCTGCAACCCGAGAGCGCGAGCGCCGTCGTCGCCGCGAATGCGGCGGCGATGAGGATCGCCTTCTTGTGAACTGTCATGATGAGGGTGTTCCTTTCTTCTTCGTTGAAGCCGAAGGGGCTGCGCGGCGGCAAGGATGTCCAGTCACACCGACGCGCGTTCGAGGAGCGGGCAGTCGACCGTCACGAGCTTCGTGTCGGTCGGCTCTCCCGCGATGATGGCGGCGAGGAGGTCCACGCCTATTGCGCCCATCTGTTCGAAGGGCAGTGAAACCGTCGTCAGCCCCGGCCTCAGGTAGCCCGCGATGAGCTCCTGATTGTCGAAGCCGATGACGGCGACATCGTGGGGGATGCGCAATCCGCGTTCCTTGATCGCGTCATACGCACCCATTGCCATGCGGTCGTTCGCGCAAAAGATCGCGGTGGGCGGTTCGGGCAAGTCGAGCAGTTGCTCGGCGGCCTCGAAGCCGCTGTCGGCGGTGGCATCTCCCGCGACCTCGAGAGACTCATCCGGATCGATGTCCGCATCGCGCAGGGCGCCGAGGTAGCCATCGCGGCGACCGATCGCCGCCGGGATGCCGGGATCGAGGTTGATGAACCCGATACGGCGGTGGCCGGCGCTTACTAGTCTTGCGGTGGCGCGGTATCCTCCGATCCGCTCATCGGGGACCACAGCGAGATGGCGCCCCTCGATGTCGAAGCAGTTCACCAGCACCGTGGGCACCTCCCGGGCGATCTCCGGGACGATAATTCCGCGGTGCCAGGTGGTGGCGTAGATCAGGCCTTCAACGCGCTGCTCCAGCAGTCGTTCGAACACTGCCGTCTCGGATGCGGCGTCTGACTGGGTGGAGGAGATCAGCAGGTACTTTCCGTCGGCCATCGCACGGTCCTGGGCGCCCTTGATGACATCTACGGCGAAGGGGGCGGTCACGATCTCGGTCACCAACCCGTACCAGTCGCTGCGCTGTTGGGCGAGGGCTCGTGCGCCAGCGTTGGGCCGGTAACCGAGCTCGGCTGCAGCGCTCAGCACTCGCTGCCTGGTCTCGTGCGCGAGCGTGACGTTGTAACGATCGTTGAGGACGAGCGACACGGCCGTACGCGAGACGCCGGCGTGGTGAGCCACGTCCTTCATCGTCACGGCTCGCGTGCGCAGGGTCTTCTTCGACATCTTGCCTTCATTGTGAACGGGGCGACTAACTCGCGTTAGGTGGTGACGAAGACGATGCTAACGCGAGCTAGTCGTGAGTGTCAAGCAGTTCTCAGCGCTCGGCTTTTTCGAGCAATCCGTGGCCAGCGAACCTCCCGGTCGCCGCCGTCATCGACTACGTGGGAGTAGTCGATGACGAGCGGCCACGGGAGGTTCGCAGCTGTTCTTATCCGAGCGGTCTATCCGAGAAGACGACCTGGTCCACGTTTATGTGACCCCACCCGGTCGTGTTCTGGTCGATAATCTCCAGTTGTGCGCTCTGCCCGATGTAATCGGCGACATCCCACGACTCCCAGTGCAACCGCTCGCTGTCGGTGCCTGTCACCGTCCGGACGACGACGCCGCCAACCTTGAGGTTCACCGCGGTGGGCGCGTTGGTTTCGCCGACGACGGCCGTGGGTGTGTTCCCGAGCATGATCTGGTCGACCATGATGTGGCCGAACGAGGTCGACGTTGAGTTGTCGACGATCTCGAGATGTGCTGTCTTACCACGCAGCGAGTGTACGTCCCATGCGACGGTTCTTAGCGTCGCTGTGTTGTCGCCGGTCGCGGTGAAGTAGACCTCGCCGTCGATCACGAGTTGCACGGATGCGTTCCCGCTGGCCGTCCACGGAAAGTCGCCGCCGGCGAGCCTGAAGGTGACGTAGTCACGGGTGATCGTGAAGTCGGGGGAGACAATCGTGCCGGTTGCCGCATCTCCTCCGTTCACGAAGGTGTCCGCGACTTTCGCTCCGACTTGATTGGTGAGGCTCGCGGTGCTCGGCCCTTGACCGGAGAAGTTGCCCGTGGCTGTCCAGCCGGTACCCCAGGTGCTGCCCTCGAAACCGTTTAGCAGGTCCGATGGCGTGGGGTGATTGCCACCTCCGACGAGGAAGCTCACATACGGGCTGGACGAGGTGAACGACGGCGAGGTGAGCGTGCCCGTCGTTGAGTCGCCTCCGAGATAGCTGTTGACGAGGCCCGTACCCAGCCATCCCGTAACGGGCTGCTGCGCGGAGAGCGTGCCGGTTGCCGGTGCGGAGCCGAATGCGCTACCCGTCGTCGTCCAGCTGTCGTAGCCGCTGTCGAAGTCCTGATACGCTGCCCCGGCTTCCGCTTGCCCTGTCACGTTCGCGAACTCGGTGATCGTGACATCGCCAAATGTGGCTGCCCCACCCTCGGTGAACAATTGAAGGCCTGTGTCTGTGGGGTCGAGGTTCGACTTCATCGTCAGCGCCTGTTCACCTCCGTTCACGAATACCTCGACGGTGGTGGTGTCGACGAGGATGGTGAGGTGCACGGACGTGGCCTCGGGGTCATATGGGGCGTGATTCTCCCGGTACATCGTGGGGTCGTTGGCGTCGACGTAGATGAAGTCGTCGAACTTGCCGACGCTGAAGTCGCGGGTGCCGTCCGGAGATCGCCGGAGCTTGATTGCCACGTTGTCGAGATCAGACCATGAGACGGTCGTATCGAGTCGATAGGACGTGCCGTGGTAGTCCAGATCGGTTTGTCCGTCCACCTCGATGTCGCCAAGGTCCCATGAGCGTGTCGCGTAATCGTCGAGCGCTGCGATGGGTGTGGAGATGAGCCGGTAGGTGCCGTCGATCTCTTTCAAGGTCAGTTCGCGAGTGATCGAGTCGGTGCCGGTGAAGCCGTCGACCGTCCAGCTGCTGGCGGTGTTCGGGTGTGTCCAGTAGTTCACCCAGCCTTTCAGGAACCGCTTGCTCTTATCGGTGGAGGATTCGTCGGCGTAGGTGACGGCGGCGTAGAAGTCATCGCCGTAGTCCAGCCACTGAGGCACTGTGGTGTCCGGGGTGAAGGTGCTCCCATCCCAGGCACCGGGCCAATAGGCGAAGGTGTGCATATTGCCGCCGGTGCTAGCGCCCACGACCCATTGCAGCGTGTTGTCGTCGGCGCGCATCTGGAAGAAGTCCGGGCACTCGGTGAAGGTGATGCCGCTCGGGGCAGTGAAGAACGACTCGAACGTCCAGTTCTTCAGATCCGAAGACGTGTAAAAGCCGATCCCGCTCAAGGGCTCGGCGACCAGGGCAACCCACTGATTGTTCGCCGCATCCCACTCGATCTTCGGGTCACGGAACTCGTAGAGCCCCGGGCCGGGGTTCGCAATCGCTGGCGTGGTTGTCGAGTACGGCGTGAACGTGTCGCCCCCGTCGGTGGAGTAGTACACCCACTGATCGGTCGCGTTGGTGGGACCCTCGTCGATGGAGATGAGCGCCACCAGAGCCCCCGCTCCGAATCCCGCCGTGTTGTTCGTGTCGACGACGATCGAACCCGCCATCGGCGAGCCGAAGGTCGTGTCCTCGGGGATGGCTATGCCCTCGTCCTTAAACACGACGTTGTCGGTCGTAGTCGCATGACGCCAAGCCGTCTGGGTCGAAACGCCGTTGTAGTCGGCGTCGTACAGGTAGTAATGGTGGTACTCCCCGTCGAGATAGACAGGACGGATCGGATCGTTCTTCCAGTGATCAGGAACGGAGAAGTGGTACTGCGGGCGGTATTGCTCGGCATCCGGATCGTCAGCATGGGCAACCACAGGGCCAAGCCCCATGACAGCTATCACGCCAGCAAGAACGCCGGCCGTTAGGGCGCGGGACTTCGTTGTCATTTCAGAGACTCCATTCATTAACGCGAACTGCTAACGCGCGTTAACGTACTGGCGAGATGGCTGTCTTGACAAGAGTGGCGGTGCGATTAGGCAGAATCGCGTTCGACGAGCCAGCCCCGAACGATTGAGCCATCGAACCCCTCAATGTCACCGTTGAGGGCTTCCACAGCCGCTGCGCCCATCTCTTCGAACGGGAGCGCGACGGTGGTGAGAGTCGGTCTGAGGTACGCGGCGACGATCTCCTGGTCGTCGTAACCGACGACCGCGACGTCTGTGCGGACGCGCAGCCCCGCTTCTCTCACCGCGTCGAAGGCGCCCATAGCCATGCGGTCGGTGCCGCAGAAGAGCGCGCTCGGCGGGTCGGTGAACCGCAACAACTGTCGCGCCAATTCGAAGCCGGCGCCAGCGTCCGCAGAACCGGAGACGACGAGCGTGGGGTCGACGTCGATGCCGGCCTCACGAAGCGCCCGTTCATAGCCACTCCGGCGCCCGGCCGAGGGCAACGGCGCGTCGAGGTTGATCAGCCCGATTCTTCGATGCCCACCGTCGATGAGGCGGCGGGTTGCCGTGTATCCACCGTGCTCCTCGTCCGGAATAATCGACGGGTAGCGACCATCGACATCTTCGCAGTGCACCAGCACCACGGGGACTTCCGCCGCCGCCTCCGGCAGAGAAACGGCGACGTGACCGGCGGTGGCGTAGATGAGGCCTTCGACCCGCTGCTCGAGCAGCATCTCGATCATCGCAGCGTCCGCGGAGGCGGCGGAGTCGATACTTACAATTAGCAGGACCTGACCGTGTTCCCACGCTGCTCTCTGAGCGCCCGTGATGATGCCACCTCCGAATGGGCTACTCGCGATGTCGGTCACAAGCCCGAGCAGGTTCGTTCGACTGGAGGCAAGGGAACGAGCCGCCGCATGCGGTCGGTACCCCAGCTCAGTAACCGCCTCCCAGACCCGACGCTTGGTCTCCTCAGCGATCCTGATATCCGTCCGGTCGTTGATGACGAACGAGACAGTACTGCGGCTGAGGCCCAGGTGCCGCGCGACGTCGCCCATCGACACATGGCGAGGTGGCATCCTTCATTCTTTCACTACGCTGCTCGGCATCGAGCGATTCAAGACCAGAACGAGGTCGCGTCGATAATTATGCGAACGGGCTCGCTTCTGGGTAGCGGCCATCATTAACCCGGGTGAACCGGTCGGGGGAGCAGGCAGATGTTGTGGCCGATACCCACCTGCAATGTGAGACTTTCCCTGCCCACCGTGGGATTGATCTCGCATCCACCGACTTTTCGCGAATGTGCACAGGTGCGGTACACGCAATCAACGATTGGCCACTCAACCCTGAAGATGGCCGAGCCATGGCGGCTTGCGAGAGGACGCCGCAAGAAGCGCTGCAGACCACTGGACGCGTACTCGTGGCGCCGCGCGCCGGGTGGCTGTCGGTCGCGTGGGTCTACGCAACGGCAGCACTATCGTTATTGCTATCCAGCACGAGCCGCGCTGGCAGCGCCCGCGACATCTGCGGCTCGTACGGAAATCCGTGCCGGGAAAGTGCCGGGAAATCCGTGGAAACGACGACGATCAACGAGTACCAATAAGCACTGCACCCGCGTGATCCCGGGATGAACGAGCACCAACTGCGACCAGAAAACCCCCGGCAGAGAACTGAAAATCGTGAGGTCACGGGATCGACGCCCGTCGGAGCCACTGGGACCCTCGTGCGGCTTCTACGCACGGGGGTTTCTTCAGCTCATCGCCGCGTCGTGGCGGAACTGTCGCTCGGATGCCGCATGCGGTGTGCTCGGCGAGCACCTCACGGTCGCCGGGCGCCCCGAGCCGGGCGCCATCGGCGAGACGCCGCGGCGGATCTCACCCGTTCCGGTGGGGACTGGTGACGGGTGGGGAGGGCCGCTAGGGTTGCGGGTGGATGCCGAGCGGTATCGGCGAGGGGCGACGATGCGGGTAGGCCCAGCCCGCGTCCGCGCCACCGGCGTCAAGGCTGCCTCCGTCCTCGGAGCGATCGCGCTCGTCGGAGTAACGCTTTCGGGCGTGGTACCCGCGTCGGCAGTGGACGTCGGGATCGCGAGCCAGCTGCTCGGGGTCGCAGCAGCGGAGGGTGACGTACCAAATGCCGACCTGTACGCACAGCAGACCCACTGGCCCGGCGTCAATACGGGGATAAGTGCCGAGTCCTGCTCGGAGGGCACATACACGGTGCCCGACTCGGTGCGCTACCTGCGCCTCACAGCCGTGGGGCAGCACGGAGTCGGTGGCCGATCGGCAGACTTCAGCGGTGGGGCCGGTGGGGCCGGTGGGATCGTCGAGGCCGTCGTGCCGGTGCGCAGCGGCCAGACCCTGTGGATCGCGCCGACCTCCGAAGCCTTGGGCGTCTATTACCCGGGTGGGAACCTTGGCTACGGCGGTCTGGCGTCGTTCGTTTCGACGGTGGACCCTGCGACCGACTTCTCTTGCGGGTTCGATGCGCCGAAGCTTCCCTCCAGCGCGTTTCTGATCGTCGCCGGCGGTGGGGGCGGTGGGGGCGGTGGCTCCCAGGGCGCAGGCGGATCCGGCGGAGCGGCCGGGGTCGGTGGCGCACCGGGAGGCAGCAACAACGCGAGCGACGGTGGTGGCGGCGGCGCAGGAACCGTGACCGGCGGCGGTGGCGGTGGGCCGGCGGGACACAGCCTTCTCTTCGGGACCGCAGTCCCCGGCGGTGCTGGGGTCTACCTGATGGGCGGAATTCCCGGGCAGGACGTGCTCGAACTCGTCCACGGAGTCGGCGGCAGCGGGGGCGCCGGCTTTTACGGCGGTGGCGGCGGTGGCGGCGGCTCCTCTGGAGGCGCGGGCGGGGGTGGCGGCGGCTCGAACTACATCCCCGGCTATGTTCCCGTGAGCCCTCCGACCGCATCGAACCCCTTGGGCACGCTGCAGAACGGCTCCATCGACCAGAACGGAACCTTCGTCGACATCTTCCCCATGTACGACACCGTGACCACCGTGAGCTCGTCGCCGGATCCGACTTTTCCGGGTGATCCGGTGACCCTGACGGCAACGGTGGCGGCCGGGCCGCACCCGGCTGCCGGCGGAACCGTCACCTTCAGCCAGGGCGGGACGACGCTCGGCACGGTTCCCGTGCTCGCCGGGCGCGCAAGCATCAGCGTGGGCGTGCTGCCGGTGGGGGCGGACAACATCGCGGCGGCATACTCGGGATTCACCGCGCCGACCGAGCAGTTCTTCGCGAGCAGCGGCGATTACACCCACGTCGTCACGCAGCCCGTCGCACCCGTCATGAACGTGAACCCCGTCGACTACACCGGATACTACGGCGACACCGTCACTCTCACATCCTTCGCACTGGGCACCCCCGATCCGACGCCGCAGTGGCAAGTATTGTCGGCCGACGGGGTCACGTACGTCGACATCCCCGGTGCAACCTCCCGCGACCACACGGTGGACGGCCGAACCGTGGGTACCCATCGTTACCGTGTGCTCTGGTCGAACTTCGCTGGCACCGCCGAGTCGAACTCTGCCGTGCTGAGGTTCCTGAAGACTCCGTTGGATGTAATCCCGGACGCTCAGCAGATCGCCTACGGTGCCCCACTGCCGACCTTCACGGCTCGATATGGCACGACAGAGCTCACGGAGTTCAAATATGGAGACACCCCTGCGTCGCTCGGCGGTAGTCTGCAGTGCGTCACCGATCAGGTGCTGAGTGAGGGGCTGCATCCGATCACCTGCAGCGGGCTGACTTCGGATGACTACCGGTTCATCTACTTCCAAAGCACGCTGACCGTCGGCAAGGCCGCACAGGCGATCACGATCAACACACCGCCTCCGGCCGCAGCCGACGTCGGCAGCGCGTACGCAATCGATGCGGCCGGAGGAGCATCCGGCGAGCCTCTCGTATACGCCGTGGACGCGACGAGCGCCGACTGGTGCACCGTGTCCGAAGACGGGGTGGTGTCGTTCATCGGTATCGTCACGACACCCGGATCCGGCACCTGCACGATCTCGATCAATCAGGGGGCCGGCGGCGGATACCCCGCCCCGGCCGAGGTACGCCAGGTCATCACGGTGAACAAGGTCGCACCCGTGATAACCCGGACGGGCTTCCCCAACAACGTGACTTCGGGCACCTGGGTCGCAATGCTCGTCGAGGCGACGGGAAGCCCACAGCCTGGCGTGCAGTGGTTGGAGTCACCTGGCACGGGGCAGCCTTTCGTGCCGATCCCGGGTGCGACCGAGTCGACCTATTCGTTCTCCGCGACGTCCGCGCAGAACGGGCACTCATATCGGGCGCTGGTGTACAACGCGAGCGGGCAGCCGGCCTCGCCGTACCGAATCCTCTCAATAGCCAGCAAGCTGACCGTCGAACCGATCCCGGTCGTCGTGTTCCCTGAGGACGTGACGATCAGGCAAGGCTCGAAGCCACCGGTGATCGGGCCGCAGTATGAGTACCTCCGCCCGGGTGACACGCCTGAGTCGCTCGGACTCACCGTGACCTGCACGTCGGCGGTGACTGCGCGGACGCCGGTCGGCGACTACCCGTCGATCTGTTCCGGTTTCACGGCGCCTGAGTACGGCCCGATCTACTTGGGGGGCACCGTGCATGTCATCCCCAACAACGGCATCGGTGGTCCGGACGGCGATGGCGGATCCGAGACCCCGGCCGATCCCGGGGCGGATCCAGGCCGGATCGCGGATGGGCAGTCAGCGCTCGCGGCAACCGGATCGGGCGACATCATGACCGTCGGCGCGCTCGGATTGCTCACGCTGGCCCTGGGGGTGTGCGCGCTTCTGCGGAGGCGACTGCGAACCTGATGGCGGTGTGGGGCTCGCGGGTTGGCTGTGGCCTCTAAGCCTGGCGGGACACCGGCGCCGGTCGATCTGGAGCCCTAGTGGGCGACCACCGGCTCCGCGACATCTTCGACGGCCGGCTCCGAGTCGTGGGTGAGCGACAGTCCGTGTCCGCGGCGGCGGAACAGCAGCGCCGACATCACCGCGCCTGCGGCGAAGAACGCCGCACCCCACAAGTACGCCGCCGCGTAGCCGGCCAGCGCTGCCTGCACGCCGACTTCCGGAGTGCCCGGAGTGTGCGACGTGAGGTAGTCCGCGGCCGCGGTAGCTGCCAGAGTGTTCAGCAGCGCTGTGCCGATCGAGCCGCCGACCTGCTGGCTCGTGTTGACCGTCGCGGAGGCGACACCCGCGAACTGCCGGTCTACTCCGAACGTCGCGGTCTGCATCGACGCCGGCATGATCGTGCCCATCGCGAAGCCCATCACCATGAGGGGCGGCAAGATGTTCACCACGTAAACGCTCGAGGCATCGAGGAACGTGAGCCAGATCATCGCGATAACGCCGAGCGTCATGCCCGCCGGCACCAGCACCTTCGGGCCGAACCGCGGTACGAAAATGTTCGTGCCGAGCTGGGCGGCGAGCACCAGCATCCCGATCATGGGAAGAAAAGACAGCCCCGTCTGAATCGGTGAGTACCCCAAGGTCATCTGCAGGTAGTACGTGACGAAGAGGAAGACGCCGAACATGCCCACGCCCGCGATCAGCACCGAGAGATACGCGGCGCCGCGATTGCGGTCGAGGACGATCTGCAGCGGAAGCAGCGGATGCGCGGCTCGTCGCTGCCAGAGCACGAACGCGGCCAGCAGGATCACGGCGCCGGCGAGCATCCCCCACGTCATCGGTGAGGCCCAGCCGTCGGTCTCGGCGTTCGAGAAGCCGTAGAC
>Ga0190272_10001320_pt1 | contig 11918 bp, 6 predicted proteins | sample Popmic504T_FD_133746 | JGI IMG/M metagenome (GOLD analysis project Ga0190272, IMG submission 133746) | Populus adjacent soil microbial communities from riparian zone of Shoshone River, Wyoming, USA - 504 T | ecosystem: Environmental > Terrestrial > Soil > Riparian zone | place: USA: Wyoming...
CTGCGGCTTCCTTCAGATTCCACCTCGCGATGGACACCCTTGCCGTCCAGCTAACGATTCCCCCTGTCGGGTTCGTAGGAGACTCTCACTCCCAAGTGAGTGCGCCCTGCCGGGCGCACCAAATAAAAAAGGGCAGCGACGAATCGCTGCCCTTTTTGTAGTCTTGCTTGTGTTCCACAACTATCTTGGCCCACTAGCTCGAATCGTCACCTCAGTGCCCTGCTCGAGCTGAAGGTCATCTCGACCCTGTACGTAGACCGATCCAGCACCAGCGCCGGCTCCCACTGCGGCACCGATTGCTGCGCCCTGTCCACCACCAGCGATAGCGCCGATGATGGCCCCTATGGCCGCGCCAATCGCACCGCGCTGTATCGTGCGGGTTGTCTGGTTACTGTCTCGAACCGCGCCTTCGTTATCGACGCGAACTATGTCTCCGTTTGCGGCACGGACCCCTTCGAGAATACCGGCGAACCGGTAGGACCGACCATCACGCAACCTGATCGTGTCGAAGTCGAGCCCGAGCTCTGATCGACCGGTAACCCGGCCGCTGCGACTAACGTTGGTCACGCGTCCTTCGATAACTGCTCCCTGATACTGGCCTGAGTCTCGGACCGTCATCGTGAATCGATCGCCTTCGCGAACGTTATTCGTCGACAGCGATGTATCGAGCGTTGCTACCAGCTGGGTGCCATTCGGAACAACGAAGTCACCGCTCGAAGTGCCCGTGGTCGGATACTGCGGATACTGCGGATTCGAGTTGTGAATGTCCAACTGCGCGACATCCGATGTCCTCGTGTAGTAAGTACGGACCGTCACCGGCTGCCCAACTTGCTCGGTATAGAGTTGTCGAGTCACCAGGAGACGATTGCTGTCGACTGGATCGAAAGTCACCGTGAAATCCTGCGCTCTCTCACCCGTCCTCGCGATAATTAATTGGTCACCGGAAAGACTAACTCTCACCCTTGCAGTACGCCCTTGCGGCGTAGTCTCTATGTGCTCGCGGCCGTCAGCCACCAACGCAACCTGCGGCGCCTTCGACGACGCGATCGTTACGTTTCTGCCGCGCTGATCAATTGCCAACGCGTCAGGCGGACTCAGTCGGTTCAGCAGATTCTGATAGATGCGATCACGCCGTTGTGTCGGCAAGTTGCGGGTCGCATTTTCCGCTACCGTCCGCGGATCGTCTCCGCTAGCGGTATCAATTCGATAGGTGCCGGTTAACTGAGCATTACCGTATACCGGACCCCCCGGTGTACTTGTGTCCCAGTTCCAGGCGATGTTTGAAGCATTGGCAAGCGCGCTCAGATCAGTGCGCAGTGTGCTCCAGTCGTTTTCGGCACGATTGGTTAGCTCATACGTGCGCATAAAGTTGTCGATGAGTCTGGCATGCTCTAGAAGTTGCTGAACGTCAGCCGCCGTAGCCTGTCGACGATTGATACGATCACGAAGACGAGTTGCGGCCAACTGAAACTCACCTACGCGACCGCGTAACTGATATTCGGCTGAGCTGTTGTTTACGCGCGCGCGATTAATAGCCAGGTCAAAGCTGCGTCTGAACTGATTAGCTTCAACGGCAATGCGTTGGGCCAATTGACGCGTCTGCGTGTCGTTAATTCGATATTGGGCCAGCGCTGAACTTGTACTGCCCACCGCTACCAGCAAGGTAAAGAAAACTACTACGATTCTGTTTGTACTTCGCATCTTCTTAAAATCCTCCAAGATTCCAATGTTTTGAACCTACATCAGCCGACACCTAATTCGCCGGCTGATTGGGGGAAACCGTGAAGGAGAGTGGCAAGAAGCTCTGACAGATAGTCGAGCTGAGCTGGACGAGCCAGCCCTAATCCAGTCGTTGCATTCAGCGGGCCACGGAAATAGTCAGCAGAACAAGGTGAAATATTGAGGATAATTTAGAATATGTTCGCAACTAAGACGTTCGGGTGTAGGGTTTCGGCCAGTCGAAGTAAGACAGACATTCCTGTCTGTCTCCCGTTAGATAGAGGAATTAAGGAGCGCAGAGGTCAGGCCCCCGTGGATCCGAAACCAGCGGCGCCGCGATGAGTTTCTTCGAGGTCATCGGCCCATGCAGCTTGAGGTGTGATGACTTGTTCGACGATGAGTTGGCATATCTTACTTCCGGCGGGCAGCACGACGATCTCGTCTCCTGTGTTGTAGAGCAAACAGATGATCTCGCCTCGATAGTCTGCGTCGACCACACCCGCCAGCACATCGATTCCCTTCTCGGCAGCAAGTCCGGAACGCGGTGCAATGCGGCCGTAGAAGCCTTCGGGAATAGCGGTGCTCAGACCCGTCCGAGCACGCACACGCGCTTTCGGTTCAATCCGCAGATCGTCAATGCAATACAAATCCAAGCCGGCGGACTGAGCGGTGCCGCGTGTGGGGAGCACTGCATTCGGCGCGAGGCGTTTGAAGTTAAGGAGGGATTGCATCGTCGGCCCTTTCAGAGCGTCTTATTACTGAGACTTTCTAACATTTTCGCACGAGTTTGAGAGACAGAATTCCGGATACAGAGGTGCGTAATTCTCAAATTCTGTTCGGCGGACGATATAGCCTATGACTTTCGCTTGATCGGTATTGAAACCATGTCATTTTCGCTCCTATTGTTATTCGCCATTCGGTCACGAAGAAGCTTATTCTGACTGGTCAATTCATACCAAACCTCGTTGGGATCCGAAAAGTCTTCGGCGTTGTTGACGATCATCGAGATCTCTTCCAGCTTGAGAGGTGCTTTCCGTTTCACAACTTCGAGGTTTTCCTCGTCCGGCGCGTCAAGCAGATTGACAAGCTGCTCAAGACTTCGCATCCCGTTAATTAGTGGAGCGACAGTAAGCAGGTTTAGGAGCTTCCGTTGAATCTTAAACTCCTTCAGCTTCTCAGGCCAGGACCTTTTGAAGCGCTTCTCAATCGCTCCAATCACCCGCAAGAGTCGCTCGCACAGCAGGACGTTCTTGTATTCGAGAATTGGCTCAGACGCCGACTCAAATTCTCGATACCCAAGGAATCTTTCGTCTTCAGCCGTCTCCGATCTCTTGATGAAGCGGGTAACTTCGATGGGTTTAAGTCTCGGCGTGGGCGTGACCTTGCCTTCGCTCACAACGAACGTTTCGTGGGTAACATGAAGCGGCGCCGACACATCAACCATTTCAAAAAAATTTCCGGCGATTCGAGACAGGAAGTCCTTAATCTTTTCAAGGTTTCTAAGATAGAGAATTGTGTCTGCTCGCGGGTCAACGTCGGCGCGCCATCGATGCTGAGCATAGCAAAAATCCTGAACCTCTTTTAAATCGCGCATTGCCTCAATATTATTGCGGCTTCGCATTTGAAGATACATATCGAGCAGGAATTTGCTCAGGTCGAGTCCGATTAGAACTTTTTGGGTCTTGAGCAAGGTTTCGCGATCTTGCAGATAACTCCCGGCAAAAAAGAAAGCGCACCGCCCGAATTTTTTGGATTCGACGCCGTTCCAATATTCGCCGTCGTACATGGGATTGATCAGATGTTTGATGGCCGAACTGCCGCCCCACCGCACGTCAACTTCATCCAGCAGGGTGACAGTACAGTTTCCCTTTTCGGAGTTTTTCTGGATTTGCTCGTAAAACTTATGAAGCTCGCCGGGGTTCACGACTTCGGAAAGATTGATCGATTGAAAAGCAAACTCCGTTCTGCGCCGGCGACTTTTCGATTGTTGGTCCTTCCTCAATTTTTCGACGAGGGACTTCATCAAAAAACTCTTACCGGCGCCCGGAGATCCGAGAATCAAATATGAGAACGGTCGGGTTAAGGTCTCGTCCTCGAAATAATCCCCTACGAGGTTTTTCATCCTGCTCAAATGATCCGCATAGGAATGGTTGACAGTCGTAAAGCCGGGAAAGACCTCAGTAGCAGATCCAATAAAGGGCGAGAGGTCGTGAGAGGAAATTGTCGCTACGTAGTCAGGCTTCATAAGACACTCTAGACTCTAACCTTGGTGAATCTCGAACGGCCGGTTTCCGGCTGTTTCGCGTCCGAGCCGTAGTGATGGTAGTCACATTGCCGGAAGCCGTTCGGATCCAGATGTACCCCAAACTCGAGCATCCCGTGATCGATTTTTTCGGGAGGACACAATCTCTTTGTCTCCTCGACATCAACATCAAAATCCGTCGCCAAATTTCCCAATAGGCCCTTCCAGTCTTCGTCGCTAAGGCCAAACCGCTCGTGCGGAATTTTAGAATCGCGCTGCTGGTCCTTCTTGAGATATTTATCAGATAATCCGTTCGCGCTTTCCGGAAGAGCACAGTTGTAACCCTTATAAAACCAAATAATTTTGTCGTCCCGAACGTAAGAGTCGACCGTTCTCCAAAAGACAATGTGATCGCCAAAGAGCCTGATTCCGCCCATAGACAAAACGGGGCCCTTGATGTCGACTCTTGCTACGCCTGCCCAGTCTGCCCGACTCTCGTTTTCGTCAACGTACGTGTACCAGCCTCGCAGGAGTAACGCGTTTCCTAGGTGACGATAAGAGATCGACGGAATATCGCCGACGTAGTATTCGCCTTGCGTCCATGCCTTGATTACTTCGGTCGGGATCAATTGAAATCCTTTGCTTTCCATGGATCTGCTCCTTCTCTCTTCAGGGCCGTTTGTCCTTTCAACTCTTGAATTGGTTTAAGCCCAGCCCTTCGCGGCGATGAAATCGCTGAGATGTTTTAGTCCGGTGATAAGAACATCATGATCTGTACCCAGGCCCAGCCGTAGGTATCCTTCGGGCATGCCGAAGGTGGTCGAACATGGGATTAGAAAGACTTTCTTTTTGTCCGAAAGCTCACGCACAAACTCATCGGTGTTGACCTCGCGCTTAAGCTTGAGCAGCATGGTCAACCCTGCTCGAGGTTCAACCCACCCGAACACCTCTTCGTGCTGCTCCAGCCAGTTCCTCACATACTTGTAGTTTTGCGCGACGATAGTTCGGGTGCGATCAAGAACCTGCGCGCTATTCTTAACAGCGATCGCGCCGATATCTTGGACGATTAGCGGTGGCGCAATGGTCGTGTAATGCCGCATTCGCCTGCAGGCCGCGATGGTTTCCACTGGTCCAGCCAACCACCCCACGCGCAGGCCACTCAGGCCGTAGATCTTCGAGAGACTCCCGATTACCACGGTATCCTGATTAATGGTAAGAGCCGATGGTACCGGTTCCGTGGAACCCAGCCAGATGCCGCGAAACACTTCGTCCACCAAAACCCTGGTTTTCACTTCTCCCGCAACTTGCAGAAGTTGCCGCATCGAAGCTTCCGTGATGGCGTGGCCGGTCGGATTATGGGGCGTGTTGATGACCAGGAGTTTGATTGCGGGTGGATTACGCAATCGCGAGAGAACCCAATCGATGTCCGGCGAAAATTGCGAACTTTCAACGTACGGATATCTTTCGACGACTGCGCCGATGGCTTCTGCAACGGATGCCAAAGGCTGATAGGCGGGATCGCAAACCAGCACTCGATCACCTGGCTGAACCAACACGAGGATCGCGATGAAAATTGCTTCGCTGGCGCCGACGGTAATCAAGACTTGCTCCGGCGATATTCCGGCGGGCTCGTAAGACCTCGCGACTGTCTGGCGCAAATCAATCTCACCTCGAACATCGCTGTATCTCAGCCTGATACTAGAAAACTCTACGCTTTCCCCGCACAGATCAAACAACTCTTTAACAGTCAGGTTGCTGGCGTCGCTGGCTCCAAGCACCAACATGTTTGGTCTGTGTTCGTATTCCTCAAAAATCTCTTCCAGTCTGAACGGCGGCAATTTCATTTTCTGTCCTTGTAAGAAATCCGAGGCCAATTGCTATTTCGCTTTCAGGCCGCGGGACGCTGCCTCTAGCCTTTCCGCGCGGCATCCAGGAATGATGAAAAGGCCTGATTCTGCATAAGCATTCTTCTGGTACCGCTTTTTTCGATCGTTTGCCATTTGTCGATTGAGCTTGGCAAGTAATTTAGTCCCCAGCGCTCCTTGAGACGATTTGGCGCCCTTTGCAGCCGGCGGATGGTCCTGATGACAGCGCGGTTAATTCGATCCAGCAGTTTGTCCGGGCCGACGTTTAGTGTGTCGTGCAAAATCCATCTTCTTAGGGCCATCACGTAACTTGGGAGAGCGACGTGAAAACTTCCGACGCCGATATAATCCTCGAGCGTTACCACTTTGTGTGACAGGTGGCCCGGCAAAAAAAGCGTTTGATTTTCCGAGACCACGAACCAGTGGGAACTGGGAAGCGAAAGAAATGTTCGCAGGTCAAAAGTGGCGCGGCTTCGCACGTCATCTCGGTCCACATCCTCAAAACCTCTCGCAGTTCCTTCCATTCGATCCCATGAAAGCCAGAGTTTCTTACCAAGAAAGCAATGATTACTACCGTCGCAATCGTCCGTGTGGATATCGGTGAGATTTCCTCTCGAACTAATCACGATCGTCATCATCTCGAGGTTTTCCCTGAGGGCCGGGTCGAGACACAGGATATTGAAATCACTCAAAGCCGCCGCCTCGATTGTTTTCTCAAACTTCGTTCCGCGAAAGTGAAGGTCCGTCACGCTCACTACTGAACGCCCACGCTCCCAACATCGGATCAATTCTGACACCTTCATGTTCACGCACTGCGAAGAGCGCACCTGTGCCAGAGCAATCCGCTGACGAGGAAATCCGGTCTTGATATTTTTCAGGAGCAACGCGCGCCGGTCTGTGACCGGGGTCGCTTTCACGAAAACGGGAAAATCAGTAAACAAACTTGGCAGACCCTTCGTCATACGTGAAAACAACCGAAGGCGCGAAAATGGTCCCGGCTTGACGCGCTTTGTCCGCAATTGTGGAATCGCTGATTTATGATACAGCCGCAGCGTCGGATCTACAGTGGAAGCCAAATCCCAAAGCCCAATCAACTCCTGCTCTGTCATTTTTATACCGTCGCCCCGGATCCTGTTTCCGCCGAGAGTGTTCGCCGGGAAACGCTAAGTCGATGAGTTACTCGTTGGTGAAGTTTAAATCCGTCTACAGGAAATCGAAAAAAGCACGGTAAGTTGGAGCAGAGGTTTCGTGAAGAAATCGCGCTCGTGAGCCGCGCTTCGAAAATGCTGGAATCCTGCGGGACTTATACTCCCCAGGGAATTCTCTTGTCAATAAATTAAATAAGGAGGGCGGCGTTATCGTCACAGCGGCCGCACCCCAGGGGATTCACTAACTATGGTGCGGATTTCACTAACTCTGGGAACCGGACAAACTCAGAATCTAGGTTCTCACAGTTATTGAAATCATTAGATGCGTTTGGCTACTTACGGGAATTCTCTCAGAGATAATGGAATTCGGTTCTCGTAGTTGCTGGCATGTCCCACATTTTTTGTAGTTCTTATTATTGTCCCAAAATCAAATTCCAGTTCAAGAAGCGATAGCCAAACGCTCATGTAATTATAGATTATTCGGGAATGAAAGCAGCCCTCGGCCAACCGGTATCGAATCGAGCCTCCCAGCGTTTGGTCGCGTTTTTGCATTTTTGTATGGGAGGTTGTTTAATCATTCAAAGGGTCACCATCTGGGCCTTAACTCGACGCACCACCCCCAGAACCCAAGTTCGGCTAATTCGTTTCTCTACGCCAACTACTCCCGCCTGTCCCTTTTAGCTTATACACCGGTGAAATGAAACGATGCCCACCAAAATGGGTGCTGGAAGTCCTTGGCCCCGTTATCTTGGTAGGTCGCATCTTTCAGTTCAGATACAGGAATATTTGGAATTACAGATAGGTTGCGATCATTGCTACCAACCTTCCCGTGCTTAGCGTGAGTCGTTGTATCTCGCAGCCAGCGTTGTGCTTCGCAGAGCGCGATAGCCGGTTCAAGGTCTTCTTCGCGCCATAGGTTGTAAAACCTTTGCATCAGCAATGCAGTACTCGTGTCGGCAACACTCCAGAACGAGCCAACTACTCCGGCGACGCCAGCCTGGAGCAAGCCGGCAGGCAAACTGAATCCCTCGTCTGGCAGCGTAATTCCTCGGACTCCGGTTTCACAGGCAGACAGGATAGCGAGTCGCATCGGTTGCACGCGTAAGCTTAAGAAGTCTCGCAAAGTGAGTACTTCGTTGTTTGCCATCAACATCCCACTTTCTAATGGCTCCGTAAGGTTCGCATAAGCATGACATGACATATGTAACACCGAATACTCTGGCAATGACGCTAAGAGAGCGTCACGCGTGGCGAACTGATTTCTGAGAATCCGATGGCACGGGAATTTCGAGATCGCGCTCTCAACCTCGCGCCCTGAGTTAGGCAGTGGAGTAGCACTAACCGGCAACGGCTCATCTATTGCGAGCAGGGCCTCGTAACCAACATCGCGAGCGACCTCCTGAGCCCAGGCCAAAGCTCTTGCATTAGGTGCATAACTAAACGTCACCGAATCCAAAGCATACTGCCGCTCCCCTTTTCGGGACTCATCCTTCGTCCAAGCAGCATGAAGGGGAAGAATACCCAAAAGCCCCTCAGTGATTAGCGTTGCGCGAGTTTCGCCTTCAGATTTCAGGCACTCAACCAACGGCCCGATCGCCACGCACCAAAGCCAATTTGTCATGTCATCCAAGGCGGCGAGCCAGTTTTCCCACAGTTCACTGTTGTGCGGTTCAGATCGCCACAACGCGTATGATCCCCAATATCCTCGAACGACCGCTTGCTGCATCTTGTCCAGTCCGGACCGCTGAGCACCTGCTTTGACGGAGCCGATAGGCTTCTCGTCCATTTTCAGAAGTGACGCTCGAAGGCTTACTACCGTTAGCTTTGGCAACCAGATCGGCGTAACCGCCTCCTTCGCTGCGCCACGGACGATGAGTGCGAGGCCACCTGCGGCGGTAACAGTCAGATAAACCAAAGGGTTCTTGGTACAACATTCTTTGATCGTCTCAAAGTCCGTCGAAGCAAGGAACCCCTCAAACCCTGGCACGCGCCGAATCTCCTTTATTACATTCTCAAGATCGGCTCGGGCCGCTCGCCAATTGCGAACTCCGCTACGAACGTCAGTGGCTGCCAGAGGGATTTCATAACTTGCCGAATGCTCCAGCCTACGAAGCTGAGTAGACGTGTTCTGGTATCGGTCATGAAGCAACTGGTGTTCTGGAAGTAGAGATTGAAGAGCCGCAGTGTTGCGTTCGAGAACCTCGGCCAATAGTCGTGCTTGACCCTGCTCGACGGCCACAGCCGCATCGGATAGTCGACCTTGCTTTGCCAGAGCATAAGCGGCGTGTCCCGCCAGGCCCTGCGCATTCTTCAGCCAATTTTCCTTGCTTGAGCGTTTAAACTGGATCCTCACTAGTTGAGTTATCGCTTGTTCTGCGTATCCAAAGGCCTGAACCACTTCCTGCCAAGCCTCCCGAGCGAAAGCCCACTCTCCCCAATTCGAAGCTGCGGCCAGTCCCGTTTGGACACAGACTTCAATGCCTTTGCTGGCTGCTTCTTCAAAGGCCGCAACGGAGCTTCGCAGGTCACTCGTGTGCCCACTACTTTCATAACGCTTTCGCAAACCGATCGCTAGGCTATTGAGTACGCCTGGAGTGGTCGGTAACGACTCCGACGTGCTGGCCCCAACTCGCTGGTAAACATCAATTGCTTCATTGAGGTCCGACGGTCGCATGGTTCTGTCATATCGCATCACCAATGCGTTTCCCAGATTGATCAGATACCTATGGAGAGGCGTAGTGCGAGTTAAGGTACGATCGACACTCCAACGATAAGCGTCGATCGCATGGTCTAAGCTCTCCGAGTCCTGATACATGTCAAATTGTGCGCGTAAAGCAATACCGAGATGATTCAGCCTAAACGGTAATGCGGGCGACATTTCATCTGTTTGTTCGACCGATTGTTCGCACAGTGCTACAGCGCGTTGCAAGTCCTCCCGCGAGTCGTTGCGGCGAAAGCGGATCGTCAGGGCGAAACCGAGATTACTAACGAGATCCTTGAAATCAGGAGAGGTCGGGGCAAGCCGGCTCAGCGCATTTTCATACGAGGATATTGCCCCTTCAAGGTCAGAAAGATCGCCAGAGAGCTCGAAGCGATCGACGAGTGTCAAGCCCAGATTGAAGTAAAGCCTTGCGAGATCAGGCGACCGTTCACCGGTTTGGGAAATCGCTTCCTCGAGCGCGCTAATGGCATTCTCGAGATCTTGCCGCTTCCCGGTGTGCAAATAGCGATCTCGTAAACCTACCGCGAGGTTACTTCCTAAAAAAGCCGCCCCCACTTCGCTGCCGGTGCCCTTCATCTCTCCTTCCAGGATTTGGTTTGCTCGTTCTAAATCGGAGTCGGTTCCGGTGGCCTGATAGCGTCGCAACAATAGGCTCGCTAAGTTGTTGGAGCAAATAATTTCGGTTTTCCGATCCATCGGGCTAAACTTTGTAGCCCGTTCACAGAGTGCGATACCACGGTCCAGATCAGTTAAGCTCCCCCGACGCTCAAACCGCAGTAGATAGACAATCGTCAAATTGCTCGGTAACAGGGCATACTGTGGCATAGCACCTGTCGCGTACTGTATCGCCTCTTCCAAGACGTGAATAGCCCACTCCAGGTCAGGCAACTTGCCAGTTTGTTGGTATCGGTCCACCAAAGCTGTGCCGAGGTTGCCTAAATTCTCATAACGATCCGCGGGTTCCTTTTCCTCTTGATTCACAACCTGCGAGAATGCGTCAACAGAGCGATCCAAGTCCGCCAAGTCGCCTCGATGCCTGTATCGCTGCCTGTAGCAGTGTCCCAGGCCTCGGCACCAGTTTCTAAGTTCAGGGTGGGGTGCGCGATTCGTTGCAATTGCTTGATTGAGGAATCCTATTGCTTTATCCACGAGGACGATTTCTTTATCGTTCTCGAAGCATGTATGCAACGCCGAGACAAAGCCCAGGACATATCGGCTTCTTTCGAGCACGGTTGCCTTTGCCAAAGCTTCCTCAAATACGCTGATGCTCTCGTTCAGATCTTCACGTTCACCAACTTGCTTGAATCGATCGTGGAGAACTAGTCCTGTGTTGTGGAGTATCATAGGAAGCAAATCTTCGAAATTCAGCGTAAGTGCGCTCCGGAACGCACTGAGAGCCAAATCCAAATCGTCAACTTTGCCGGAGAGGCCATATCGATCTCTATAGCGAAGCCCCAGGCTGTTGAGAAGATTGGCCATGTCTCGCGAATTCTTCGTCGTCAGGTCGACCAGTTGATCGTAAATAGAAATAACACGGTCGAGGTCCGATGGCGTGCCGTCGATTTGGAATCGTTGCTTGAGTGCTTGAGCCAGATTCCGTAGAATTCCTGGAACTTCTTCGTGGCCGCTTGGTGCCTCTGTTATAGCTTTCCGAAATGCTTCAGCTGCCCTGTCGAGATCGCATCCAGCGGCTGTTATGTCGTAACGATCCAGGCAGCACACGCCGTACAGGTTGAAGACTTCGACGCGAATATCCGACTCACAGTCAACAAATTTAGGATGGTCGATGGCCTTGATCCAATGCTGAATCGCGTCGTCAAGGAAACGGGAATCCTTGGTCCCTCGGAATTGTTCGTTGGCATGAAGGGCTTCCGCCATTTCAACCAAATACTCGTCCGGTTCGTCACTGTTTACCTGCACTACTTCTTCGGTGTGTGGAGCGGAAGGCGGGGTTAACAAATCAAAAGCTGCATTGATGCCGACCTCGCGACAACGCTCCAGCAAAGCCAGTCGCATCTGTAAGCTACGCTGAGCCCTTGGATCCAATTGAATCTGAATTAATCTCTTCAAGTGCGCGAAAGCCTCATCAGTCAAGAGTTGCGGATAACTTTCGAGGGCTTGGCGTGCTTGGTTCAGGTCACCGGCCTCGATGAATGCTCTCAAAATAAGCTCCAGAGAAGCTACTTGGTTGGCTGCATCGCTCCCCTTCTCACGCCACAAAC
>Ga0190272_10001321_pt1 | contig 11918 bp, 10 predicted proteins | sample Popmic504T_FD_133746 | JGI IMG/M metagenome (GOLD analysis project Ga0190272, IMG submission 133746) | Populus adjacent soil microbial communities from riparian zone of Shoshone River, Wyoming, USA - 504 T | ecosystem: Environmental > Terrestrial > Soil > Riparian zone | place: USA: Wyoming...
ATGGAGCTGTCTGGCCAGGAGTACGTCGACGTCTACGCCGCCAAGGCGAAGGAGAGCGCAGCCGACGCGTCCGCGTCCTCATCCGGGCACTCCGCGGTGAAAGAAGCAACGGCGGCAGAAACGACAGCGCGCGCTGGCGTACCGGCAGCCTGAACGCCCGCACTCCTCCAGGTCACCGTTGATGCGCAGGGACGTCGCAGTGGAAGCAGCGACGGAGCCCTTGTGGCGTTCGCTGGCGGTGTTTCGCTTCGCGGGCTTTGCCTACGTCGTCGTTGCTTACGTGCTGCTCGATGAGTACTTCGAGCGCCCTGAGCTCGGGTGGGTCATTGTCGGGCTGATGGGTGTGTGGAGCGTGTTCATCTCCGCGGTGTACGCCAGGCCCGCAGGTCGCACGGCATTGTTCGTCACCTTCGATGTGGTCATGAGTTGCGCCGCAGTGCTCGCCACTTCGCTGGTCGATGACCCGCTGCGCATCGATGCTGGTGAGCCAACGTTGGCGCTGGTGTGGCCGGTGGCCGGAATGTTGGCGGCCGCGGTGTACGCAGGTCTGTTGGGTGGAACTCTCGCTGCGCTGGCCGTATCGGCATCAAGTTTGTTCGCGCGCGGAGAGTTCGCCTGGCCGACGGCTCGCAATGTCGTGCTGCTGATGGTTACCGGGGTCGTCGTTGGCTACACCGTCGACTTATTCAGGCGCAGCCAGACGGCGCTCGTCGAGGCTTTGAAGCTGCAGACGGCGGCCACCGAACGCGAACGCTTGTCCCGATCAGTGCATGACGGAGTGCTGCAGGCGTTGGCCCTCGTACAACGACAAGCACCAGCACTGGGTGATGTTGGCGAAGGCTTGGCGCAGGCCGCTGGCGAGCAAGAAATCGCGCTGCGCACGCTGATCTCGCAACCCCCGGTCGATTCAGACAGCGCCGACGTCGACCTGTCGACTGCCCTCGGCGCATGCGAGGCAACGTCAGTCACGGTGTCACATCCTCCCGATGCAGTGATGGTCCCTAGCCACATGGCGGCAGAGCTGCTGGCGGTTTGCATGGCCGCCCTCGACAATGTGACCACCCATGCGGGCGGTTCGGCGCACACCTGGATTTTGGTCGAGGCTCAGCCCACTGAAATTGTCGTCTCCATTCGCGACAATGGGCGCGGTATGAATCCCGGCCGTCTGGAGCAAGCAGCCGATGACGGGCGGCTCGGTGTCGCGTCATCGATTGTGGGCCGAGTGGAAGACCTCAGCGGCACGGTGACCATTACCTCAAAGCCCGGTGCGGGCACCGAAATAGAGATGCACGTCCCACGTCCGCGCCCCCTAGGTTGATGCCGTGAGCGATTCGCAAGCCGACGACAAGCCGTTGCGGCTAATGGTCGTTGACGACCACCCGATGTGGCGAGATGCAGTTGCCGCCGACTTGCAGCGCGCCGGGTTTGACGTAGTAGCTACCGCGAGCGACGGAAACGAAGCCGTTCGACGAGCGACAGCAACGCGGCCAGCTGTTTCCCTTATTGACCTCCAGTTGCCCGGCATCGGCGGTGTTGACGTCACTCGAAAGATTGTGGCCGGTGGGTGGGGCGGCCGGGTGCTCGTGCTGTCCGCCTCTGGCGAGCAGCAAGACGTTCTCGAAGCCATCAAGGCTGGAGCCACCGGCTACCTCGTGAAATCCGCCTCGAGCGATGAGCTCATAAGTGCGGTCAATGACGTCGCTAGTGGCCAGCCGGTCTTTACCGCGGGGCTTGCTGGCTTAGTGCTCGGCGAGTTCCGCCGCATGACAAACGATCCGCAGACCGACGACTCCGAGGTGCAACTCACTTCGCGGGAAACAGAAGTCCTGCGCCTGGTTGCTAAGGGGCTTTCCTACAAACAAATCGCGGAACGACTGGTGGTATCTCACCGCACGGTGCAAAACCACGTGCAGAACACGCTCCAGAAACTTCAACTACACAATCGCGTCGAGCTCACCCGCTACGCGATCGAGCGCGGGCTGGACGAGTAAACCGTCGCCATTGTTGGGGCCTCGATACGAATTCGCATAGATTCGGGCTTTCATGGTACGAATATCGTAAGAAATAATCATGATTTGCCCGAAGAAGCCGACTAGCGTGGGTCCGAGCATCCTGGAGTTCGCGTCGGTCTGTCGGATTCCAGACAACACGCCGTCGACCCGCGGAGGACCCATGAGCCAGCCCACGTCACAGGTACCGGGAATCAACGACACAGAACTGCCCAAGGTCGTGACGGAGTTGCCCGGGCCGCTCAGCCAGAAATGGTTCGACCGGATGGACAGCCGCGTCACCGGAGCGCTCGGCGATCACGAGGCTGTCCCGTTTGTCGAGGCGGCTCGACACGGTCACCTCATTGAGGATGTTGATGGCAATACCTTCGCCGACCACATGTCGGCGTGGGGTGCCTCTCCCTTCGGCCCGACGCCCGCGCGTGTGAAGGCAGCGATGGATGCGGCCTGGGATCGACACGGCATGCAGATCTCCGCTTGGCAGCCCAACGAACCGGTCTACGACCTGGTGGAGCTGCTCACCGACATCGCTCCGGGACGCATCAACCGCGTCGAGTACTCGGTGTCGGGCACATTGGCCGTCGAGGGCGCCGTCAAGTTCATGCGGGAGGCCACCGGACGATCCATGATTTTGACGTTCGGCGGGCAGTACCACGGTGAAGCCACCTATCTGACTGCTGGCGTTTCCAGCGACCTGTCGAATGTTCAGGTGCAACGCTCCCAGTACGTCGCGGGCGTCGTCAGCATTCCTTTCCCCAACAAGTTCCGCTCGCCGTTCCTCAAGGGACCAGGTCCGTTCGACGAAACCATGGTCTTGGACTACCTCGAGGAGTACCTGTTGGTACAGCAGGTACACCCTCACCAGATTGCCGGCCTGCTCATAGAACCTGTGCTTGGTGAGGGCGGAATTCACGCGCCGAGCCAGGCCTTCTGGGATCGTCTGGGGGCGCTGTGCAAGCGATGGGGCTGGCTGCTCTGCGTTGACGAGGTGCAAACGTGCATGGGTCGCTGCGGTGAGATGTTTGCCATCGAGCGCTGGGACGGAATCGACCCCGACCTCATTTTGCTGGGCAAGTCGTTCTCTGCTGGGGGACAGCCGATCGCCGCGATCCTCGGCACCGACGAGGTCATGGCCAACTCAGATCTGCACCTCGGGAGCACCTACGGGTTTGTGCCGGCAGCAGCTGCCGCCGCCGCAGAGGGCATTCGCATCATCCGCGAAGGTGGCGTCCTTGAGAATGTGATGGAGTTGGAGCGCATCTTCTTCGAGGAGATGAATCCACTGAAGGAACGCGTGGAACAAGTGGGAGATGTGCGCGCTTCCGGCGCTCTGGCCGCTCTCGAGTTTGTGCGCGACAAAGCCACCATCGCCCCAGCACCGCGATTCCAGTACGCCGTTTACCAAGCCGCGTTGAAACGTGGCGTGCTTGGCATCACTCAAGAGGGCAAGTGGCACTACCGCCTGCAACCGGCGCTCACCATGCCGCCTTCAGTGTTCCGCGACAGTTGCCAACGCATCGCCGAAGCCGTCGAAGAAGTTGCTGCGAATCCACCTAAGGAAGGGCACGTTCTCGACATCGTGGCCGAGTCCACCCGGTAGCACATGTCCGCTGATGAGGGACGCATCGACGACGTCGATGTTCGTATCGTCGCGGCCTTACAAGAGGATGGTCGGCGGCCCTACACCGAGATTGCTCGAGACCTCGGCCTGTCGGAGGGCACGGTCCGCCAGCGGGTAGCCCGTCTGCAGCGGCAAGGAATCATTCAGATCGTCGCCGTCATCAATCCGTCGCGGCTTGGCATGCGGCGGCTGATGATCGGGGTTGAGGTGCGTGGTCGCACCGTGTCAGTCGTTGAGCGGGCGATTCGCCAGTTCGAGGAAGTCGATTACATCGCGGTCTGCACGGGCGGGCCAGAGCTGCTCTTGTTGGCCACGTGTCGAGACGACGACCACGTCCTGGAGTTGGTGTCTGAGCGCCTTCGCAAGATTGCGGGAGTCGACTCCCTTCAGGTAGTCAGCATCCTGCGGGAAACCAAAGACGCCTATGGCTACTTCGGCGACATGGTCTAACGCTCGGTCCATCCTTTGGCTCGGTCAATCGCGGCCCGCCAGCGACGGTGTGCGGCGTCGTCGCGGTCGCCGGGGGAGAAGGTTCGGTCGAGTTGCCAAGCGCTTGCCAGTTCCGTACGCGAACCCCACACGCCGTGTCCGAGTCCAGCCATAAAGGCCACGCCAACCCCGGTGGTCTCCAAGTTTTTGGGACGCACGACGGGTGCGTTGATCTGATCGGCCTGTAGTTGGCAAAGCAGGTTGTTTGCGCTTGCCCCGCCATCGACGGCCAAGGAACGCAGGCTCACGTTGGCGTCTTGCCTGGCGAGGTCGACGACGTCGCGCACCTGAAAGGCAATGGCCTCCAGGGCTGCGCGGGCAATATGTGCCTTGGTGGTGCCGCGAGAAATGCCGAGGATTGTGCCGCGCGCTGTTGGATCCCAGTCGGGGGCGCCCAAACCGGTGAGCGCGGGAACAAAAACTACTCCTTCACTGCTTTCGACCGAGTTGGCCAGCGCTTCGACTTCGTCAGCAGACTTGATGATTTGCAACCCGTCCCTTAGCCACTGAACCGCCGCTCCGGTGACGAATACTGATCCCTCGAGTGCGTACGTGAGGGCGCCATCCGAATCTGACCACGCAACCGTGGAGAGCAGACCCGCCTGCGACTTTGGAACCTGCGACCCCGTGTTCGTCAACACGAACGAACCGGTGCCGTATGTGCACTTAGAACTGCCAACGTCAAAGCACATCTGTCCGAACATCGCTGCCTGTTGGTCGCCAGCTATCCCGCTCACGGGTAACGCAAGGCCAGGGAAGTGCTCGGGGTCGGTGCGCACGTTACCCCCGATCGAGGGCACGACCTGGGGGAGCGCAGACATCGGCACGCCGGCCAGACCGCACAGCTCTGGATCCCACCTCGCCTGGTGAATGTCGAACAACATGGTGCGCGACGCATTGGAGGAGTCGGTCACATGTTCACGTCCACCGGACATGCGGGCGATGAGGTAGGTGTCGATCGTGCCGATGCATGTGCGCCCCTCGTCGACGCCTCGCCAAACTTGTGGCTCGTTAACGCGGATCCAGGTCAACTTGCTCGCACTGAAGTAAGGGTCAAGACGCAGACCAGTGCGGCTCGCCACCAGAGATCCATAGCCATCGTGACGCCACTGCTCACACAGCCCTGCAGTTCGTCTGTCCTGCCACACGATTGCCCGCCTAGGTGCCTGGAGAGTGGTTCGGTCCCAAAGGGCGATGGTCTCGCGCTGATTCGTGACGCCAACGCACACCGGCGTCTCGTTCACGTTCTCAAGGCATTGGCCGACTGCCGCAAGCGTGGCGCGCCAGACCTGCTCAAGGTCGTGTTCGACCCAGCCGCTTGCAGGGAAATGCTGAGGAAACTCGCTGTAGCCCTGAGACAACACGGAGGTGTCCGCATCCACCAGTAGGGCGGTGACACCGGTGGTTCCAGCATCGATCGCCAACACAGACATGCAGGTCACTCTAGGGCGACATCAATGCGCCATGATGACCGAAGACTTCGTCGCTATTGCTGGGAGCGTAAGAATGAGAGTTGGCGTATTGACGGGTGGCGGAGACGCCCCCGGGTTGAACTGCGTAATTCGGGCGGTGGTCCGCAAGGGCGTCAGCGACTTCGGAATGGATTTCGTGGGTTTCCGCGACGGTTGGCGCGGGCCGCTGACCAAGGAGACCATGACGCTAGACATCGCCGCGGTGCGCGGCATCCTGCCTCGGGGAGGGACAATTCTCGGCTCGTCGCGGACCAATCCGGTCAAGCAAGAGGGCGGGGTGGAGGCGGTCAGGGCCAACTTGGCAGAACTTGGAGTCGACGCCCTCATCGCGATTGGGGGAGAGGACACCCTGGGAGTGGCAGCCACTCTCAATGAGTTGGGTATCCCGGTGGTCGGTGTCCCCAAGACCATCGACAACGACTTGGCGGCCACCGACGCAACGTTTGGCTTCGACACCGCGGTTCAGATCGCCACTGATGCAGTCGACCGGCTTCACACCACGGCCGAATCGCACAAACGCGTCCTAGTCCTGGAGGTCATGGGAAGGCACGCCGGATGGATCGCGCTCTCGTCAGGGATGGCGGGCGGAGCAAACATCGTCCTTATCCCTGAATTCCCGTTCGACATGGACCAAGTGGTCGAATGGGTCGAGAAGCGCTTTGAGAGGGGTTACGCACCGATCGTGGTCGTTGCCGAGGGCGCCAGCCCCCGCGGTGGGCGGTTGGTGGTTAAGGACGCAGCGACAGACGCGTTTGGGCACGTCCGTCTCTCGGGTGTGGGCGACTGGTTGGCTCGTGAGCTCGAGGAGCGAACCGGTCACGAGGCACGCACGACCGTGCTTGGCTACGTGCAGCGAGGCGGTACGCCGACCGCTCGAGACCGAGTGCTGGCCACCCGTTTCGGGATCCACGCCGTGGAGGCGGTGCACGAGGGTGACTTCGGCGCCATGGTGGCATTGCGCGGCAATGACATCGTGCGGGTGCAGATCGCCGAGGCGGTCGCCGAGTTGAAAACTGTCTCGCCAGAGCTATACGCCGAAGCCGCCACCTTCTTTGGCTGATCAAGGACCTACCCTTGTCGAGTGCCCGACACCCTGACCTGGCCAGAACTTCCTGCCCAACAGCAGCCCGACTGGCCTGACGAAGCGGCCCTTCACGACGCCCGGCAGCGTCTGGCTGCGCTGCCACCTCTGGTATTCGCAGGGGAGTGCGATGAGCTGCGAGCTCGTCTCGCGGACGCCGCGCAGGGGGAGGCATTTGTTCTCATGGGCGGCGACTGCGCTGAGCGCTTCACCGGCGCCAACGCCGACGAGATTCGCGCCAAGCTCAAGACCGTCCTGCAAATGGCAGTGGTGCTCACCTATGCGGCGAGCGTTCCCGTGGTGAAGATAGGCCGGATCGCTGGCCAGTACGCCAAGCCGCGGTCGGCAAACCTGGAGACCATCGACGGTCAGTCGCTGCCCGTCTTTCGTGGTGACAGCGTCAATGCCTTGGAGTTCACCGAGGAGGCGCGCACTCCGGACCCCGCTCGACTCGTCGAGGCGTATCACCGTTCGTCCGCCACGCTGAACCTGGTGCGCGCCTTCACCCAAGGTGGCTACGCTGACCTTCGACAGATGCATGCCTGGAACACCGACTTCGTCCGTGACAGCTCAGCAGGTGAGCGCTACGAACAAGTAGCCACTGAAATCGATCGCGCGCTGGCCTTCATGCGCGCCATCGGCGCCGACCCAGAAGAACTGCACCGCGTTGAGTTCTATGCCGGGCACGAGGCGCTGCTGCTCGACTACGAGCAGCCACTCACTCGCATCGATTCGCGCACCGGGCTGCCCTACGACGTGTCGGCTCACTTTGTGTGGGTGGGCGAACGCACCCGTCACCTCGAGGGCGCGCACATTGACTTCGCAACGCGTATCCAAAACCCCATCGGGGTGAAGTTGGGGCCAACCACCAGTCCTGAAGACGCGGTTGCCCTTGTGCAACGACTCGACCCGCACCAGACCCCGGGACGCCTGATGCTGATAAGCCGCATGGGGGCTGGGAAGGTTCGCGACCTGCTTCCACCTCTCATCGAGAAGGTGCAAGCGTCCGGACACCCCGTCGTGTGGGTGTGCGACCCGATGCATGGCAACACCTTCGAAGCTCCCTCAGGTCACAAAACCCGACGCTTTGATGACGTGGTGGAGGAAGTGCGTGGCTTCTTTGAGGTCCACCGCAGCCTGGGTACACATCCGGGCGGTCTGCACATCGAGCTCACTGGGGACGAGGTCACCGAGTGCGTCGGAGGTGCCGAAGGGGTTCTCGAGCAGCACCTCCCCATGCGATACGAGACGGCCTGCGATCCGCGGCTGAACCGCACGCAAAGCCTGGAACTGGCCTTCCTCGTCGCGGAGATGTTGTCCGCCCGCTGATCGTTAAACCATGATTGGCCGCTGAGAAGGCGGATTTTGGTACGCGGAGAGTGATGAAGGCGTCCTTCTCGCGTCCGATTTCCGCTAGTGGTGGCGGGCGGGGCGGGGTTGAATGGGGTCATGAGCATCGCGGCCGATTCCCCAGCGTCACGAGATATGCGGGGTGACATGGGGGGTGACATCTGGGGCGATCAGGTGGCGATGTATCGCGCGGTTTCGTCGCGCGATCGTCGCTTTGACGGGCGCTTTGTTTTGGGGGTCACCACTACGGGCATCTACTGCCGCCCGTCGTGCCCGGCCCGAACCCCACTCCGGCGAAACGTCCGCTTCTTCGCCGTGCCGGCGGCAGCGGTAGCCGCGGGGTTTCGCGCATGCAAGCGATGCAGTCCCGACGCAGTTCCGGGAGGGCGTCGGTGGGACCACCGAGCCGATCTCGCGGGCCGCGCGCTGACGTTGGTAGCCAACGGTGTGGTCGACGACGGCGGCGTGAAGGGTCTGGCGGATCAGTTGGCGGTCAGCGAGCGCCACCTACACCGCACCCTGGTGGAGGAAATTGGCGTGGGGCCGTTGGCGCTGGCACGCACGCGGCGTGCACAGACGGCCAAGCTGCTCCTTGAACAGACCCACCTCCCAGTCACCGAGGTTGCCTTTGCCTCCGGGTTTGCCAGCATCCGTCAGTTCAACGACGTCATCCGAGCCGAGTTTGGCTCCACCCCCACCGAGCTTCGTCGTCGGCCAACCCGCCCGGATCGCCCATCGGATACCGGCACGCTCACGTTGCGACTTGCCGCCACCCAACCCTTCGACGGCGAGAGACTGGTGCGATTTCTCGCCGGGCGTGCGGTCGCCGGGGTAGAGCACATCGAAGCGAGGCAAGCCACGTGCACATACGCCCGAACCATCGTGACTCGCCATGGAGTGTCGGCGGTCAAAGTAGCTCCAACGTCGAGTGGTGTTGTGGCTCAATTGATTGTGCCCACGCTGGCAGCGCTGCCCGACGTCGTGGCTCGGGTGCGGATGCTGTTTGACCTCGGAGCCGACATCCTCGCGATCGAAGAGGTTCTGGCCACCGACCGCCGGTTGACCCGGCTTGTCAGGGCTCGTCCGGGGCTGCGGGTCCCGGGAAGCGTCGATGGGTTCGAGCTTGCGGTTCGCGCGGTCGTTGGTCAGCAAATCTCCGTCGCTGGTGCGCGAACCTTGCTGAGCAGAATCGTGAGCATCTACGGAGAAGCGATCGTACCTAAGCCGTTCGACTCGTTAACTCACGCGTTCCCAAGCGCAGCAGCACTTGCGGAGAGCTCATTGGAGGGCATTGGTCTAACGTCGCGCCGGATCACCACGTTGAAGGCATTGGCGAGTTCGGTGCAGAACGGCGACATCGACCTCCGTCCTGGAGCGGACCGCCAACAAGTCCGTGCTCAGCTGATGCAGATCCCAGGAATAGGGCGATGGACAACCGAGTACATCGCCATGCGCGCGCTGGCAGATCCGGACGCGTTCCCCGAGGCCGACTTGGTGTTAAAAAAACTCATCGAGCAGAGCGCGCTGCAATCAGCGTCGTGGAAACCGTGGCGGGCTTATGCCGCCCTCCACCTTTGGACCAACTATGCGGAGGAGACAGCATGACGTTGCGCGTGTGGAGTACCCCCACCCCAATTGGCACCTGGACCATCATCATCGACGAAGGCGACGTCGTGGTGGTTTCCGGCTTCGAGAGCGTCGAAGAAACTGTGTCGCGCCTGGGCGATGGCGTCGACCCGCCGCAAGCAGTCAACGACTTAGGCCCGGTGAGCGATGCTGTGCGTCGCTATCTAGCGGGGGAGGCAAACGCCCTCGACTCGGTGAGCGTCCGTCAGCCTGGTGGCCCATTTCGTCAGTCGGTGTGGCAGATCATGCGTGAAGTTCCAGCAGGGAGCACGTGGTCGTACACCGAGTTGGCTACTAAGGCCGGAAATGCCGATGCGTCACGAGCGGCAGCATCCGCCTGTGCCACGAACAAGGTGGCGCCTTTCGTTCCTTGTCACCGAATTGTGCGGAGCGACGGCAGCCTCGGTGGCTACTACTACGGACTCGACGCCAAGCGTTGGTTGCTTGCGCACGAACAAGCCATCCAGGCGCAAACCACGCTGTTGTAGTCGTAGCAATATTTCGGTCTCATTGGTTGTCATTGGTTGTCGTTGGCTGGGCGACGGCCGAACAGCGGTGGTAGCTGCCGCACGGCCTGCGCGAGTGCGCGCAAGTCCCCGTTCACTAGCGCTTGTGGCCCGTCAACAAGGGCCGCGGACGGATTCGGATGAACGTCAACCAAGATGCCGTCCGCGCCGACTGCGATGGCCGCTCTCGATAGCGGAACGACGAGTTCGCGACGACCTCCGGAGTGTGACGGATCGACCATCACGGGAAGGTGCGAGAGGCTATGGACGATGGGGATGGCCGAAATATCCAACGTGTTGCGGGTCGCCGTCTCGAAGGTCCGAATGCCTCGTTCACAGAGCACGATGTCGAGGTTTCCCCGTTGCGCGATGTACTCCGCGGCCATCAGCCATTCCTCGATCGTGGCATTCATGCCGCGCTTGAGCAATACCGGCTTTTTGACGGAGCCGACGGCTTGCAACAGGGCGAAGTTCTGCATGTTGCGGGTGCCGACCTGGAGCATGTCTGCGTACTGAGCCACGAGCTCAACATCGTGGGCGTCCACCACTTCAGTCACCACCGGCAGGTCGACTTCGTCGCGCACCGCAGCCAGGATCTTCAGTCCGCTTTCGCCGAGGCCTTGGAAGGCGTAGGGGGAGGTGCGCGGCTTGTACGCTCCGCCGCGTAGCAATGATGCGCCAGCAGCCTTGGCCATCTGCGCTGCTTCCAGGGTCTGCTCCGGCGACTCAACCGCACACGGCCCGGCGGCTAACGCGAAGGTGTCAGGGCCGATGGGCACGCGCTGCTTACCGACGTACACAGTGGACATCTGTGGATGGTTCTGGCGGCTGACGAGTTTGTACGGGCTCGAGATTCGCACCACGTCGGCAACCCCAGGCTTGGCGCGAAGGTTGAGCGACTGAAACGCGTCGACGTCACCGACCAAGCCCACGATGGTTCGGGAGACACCGCGGCTGACGAACGCTTCGCCTCCTGCAGCAACGACCGCGTCAACGACGGCGTCGACTTGCTCAGTGGTGGCTTCCGGTTGCATCACCACGACCATGGCTTCTCCTCGATTGTTCCATTCAGCGGTTAGTAGGCACAAAAAAACCCCGGGTTGACCGGGGCTCTGCGATTCGGGGCTGCGCTAGCGAATGCCGTTGCCACCGAACCGGGAGTCCCGGCCGGTAAAGGCATAAAACCAGCGACGCATGTGCACGGGAGAACAGTAGCGCATGGGCAGGCGGCCCGCGTTTGTCGGGCAGTTACACGATGAAGAGGGTGATGGTGGAGCCTCGCGGAGCCATCACACCACTGTCCGGCTCTTGGTCTGCGACCCGTCCGAGGCAGGCGACGAAGCACTCCTCGGTGACGCGCACCTTGAACCCAGCATTCTCAAGGATGGACACGGCGTCGTCGGTAGAGCGGCTCACCACCCCCGGAATCGCGATCAGGTCTGGGCCAAGCGAGATGACCACGGTGACGGTGCCGCCTTGGTCGACCCGGACACCAGATGGCGGATTCTGACTGATAACACTGCCCTTTGCGACATTGGCGTTGTGTTGACGCCCCGAGACGGCCATGGCCAGACCAGCGTCCGCGAGCTCTTGTTTAGCTGCGGCCTGAGCGTCACCCACGACGCTAGGAACCGGAACCGGTGGCAAGCCCTTGCTGACGATGATGTCGATGTCAGTATCAGGACGGACCTTCACGCCTTCTTCGGGTGAACTACTAATTACGGTGCCCAGCGGGACGGTGTCGTGGTAACGCCGCTTGATAGA
>Ga0190272_10001322_pt1 | contig 11902 bp, 11 predicted proteins | sample Popmic504T_FD_133746 | JGI IMG/M metagenome (GOLD analysis project Ga0190272, IMG submission 133746) | Populus adjacent soil microbial communities from riparian zone of Shoshone River, Wyoming, USA - 504 T | ecosystem: Environmental > Terrestrial > Soil > Riparian zone | place: USA: Wyoming...
AAACTTCGATTCGCAGGTCTTCCGGTTTTAGCTCGAGATCGATTTCCTCGGCTTCCGGAAGGACGGCCACGGTCGCGGTGGAAGTATGGATCCGGCCCTGCGCTTCCGTGGCGGGAACACGCTGGACGCGATGCACGCCGCTTTCGAAGCGCAACGTCTTAAACACATTCTCGCCGGACACTTTAAAGATCGATTCCTTCAAGCCGCCCAGCTCGGATGGGCTCGATTCGAGGTCTTCGATTTTGAGTCCGGCCGCTTCCGCATAGCGATTATACATCCGGTAGAGATCGGCGGCGAAGATGGCCGCTTCGCTGCCGCCGGTGCCGGCGCGAATTTCCACAATTGCGTCGCGGTTCTCGTTCTCGTCCGGAGGGAGGAGCGCGATCTGAAATTCGCGCTCGAGATCGGAGACGCGCTTTTGCAGCTCGGGAATCTCGTCCTCAGCCATGGCTGCCATCTCGATGTCGTTCGACTCCGCCAGGTCGCGGTTCTGGTCGAGTTGCTCCCGGGCAATTTCCAGTTCGTTCCAGCGCCCGAGCAGCTGCTTCACGCCGGAATGTTCCCGCATGATGTCGCTGGCGCGTTTCCGGTTCTCGAAAAGCGCGGGGTCAGCGATCTCGCGTTCGAGCTCCTCGAAACGCGCGCGCTTGCGCTCGACTAGGGTGTTGAAGTCCATGGAATTTTGTAGCCACGGCGCTCTGTCGCCGGGTGTGGGAAAGAGACGCCCCGACAGAGCGGGGCGGCGACAGCGATCAGCTCAGCTAGGCTTTTCGGGCCACGCCGGCGCGAGTGGCCTTCGTGCTGCCGTAGCGGCGCGCGAATTTCTCCACGCGGCCCGCGGTATCGACGAACTTTTGTTCGCCGGTGAAAAACGGATGGCATGCCGCACAGATGCCGATTTTAATGTCCCGCTTCGTCGAGCGTGTGTGATAAACAGCACCGCACGCGCAAGCGATGTCGGTCTCAAAATACTCAGGATGAATGTCCGCTTTCATGTTTGGAAACGAGTGGCGAATTTAGGCGCGGTCAGGGGCGCGCGCAAGGGATGAAATCCACCGGTTCCTACGGCCTGGTTGAGGCGTGGGAAACGGCCCTGCGCACGGAAGGCTGGGAGGGGGAAAAGAGGACCGCGATCTTCGACCCCGGGGGGGCGACGCTGCGGACGTTTATTCAGATCGAGGAGGAATCACGCGATTTTGAGCGGGAGCTGTTTCGCGCCTTTCGGCGGGGCGAAGTGATCGCGATCCAGGCGGGAAACCACGTGGCTTGGCCTGCCCTGCTGCTGGCCTGCCTGCGCCGGGGTCTGGTAGCGCTGCCCCTGGAACGGACTATGGCCGAGCGCGAGCGCGATGTTGCGCTGGGGATTTGCCGCGCCGCCGCAATTGTGGAGGCCGCCGGTTTCATGGGTAATGCAGGCGAACGAATCGCTCTTCGCGCATTAACGCACCGCCCAATCGAATGGGGACCGAATCAGCCGTCGCTCTTGAAACTTACCTCCGGCACCACGGCGGCGCCACGCGCGATTCGTTTTCGGAGCGAGCAGCTCCTGGCCGATTGCACCCAAATTTGCGAGACGATGGGAATCACCGCTCGCGATCTCAATTTCGCTGTCATCCCGCTTTCGCATTCCTACGGCTTCAGCAATTTGATCACGCCACTGCTGGCCCGCGGGGTGCCGATGGTTCTGAGCAGGGACCGGATGCCGCGCGCGGTTCTCGACGATCTCGCCCGCAGTAACGCCACCGTATTCCCGGGAATGCCGATTTTTTATCAGGCCTTTTGTGAGATGGAGGTGGTGCCTGAACTGCCGGGGTTGCGGCTTTGCCTTTCCGCCGGTGCGCCGCTGCCGTTGGAGGTTGCGAGGAAATTCCGCCAGAAATTCCAGCAACCAATCCACTCCTTTTATGGTTCCTCCGAATGCGGCGGCATTTGTTACGATCGAGACGCCCTCTCAATTGAGCCAGGTTTCGTGGGACAACCGATGTGCGGAGTAGACCTCGAACCGCTCGAGCCGGACGCTCCGGCGACCCGGACGCGAGTGCGAAGCGCCGCGGCCGGGGACGGCTATTTTCCGGACCCCGATGAAGAAAAACTCGGGCACGGCCAGTTCACTCCGGACGATCTCCTCAGTGCCGGCGCGGACGGATGGCGCATCGTCGGGCGGATTTCCGACGTGATCAACGTCGCAGGGAAAAAGGTGAACCCGGTGGAAGTAGAAGCAGAACTGCTGCGATTCGCGGGGGTGCGCGCGGCGGTCGCCTTCGGTCGCGAATCAATTCTGCGCAACGAAGAAGTGGCTGCCTGCGTGGTCGCGGACGAGCGGGTTCGTGAGTCCGATCTGCTCGAGCACTGCCGTGCGCAGCTAAGTGGTTGGCAGGTCCCAAAGCGGATTTTCTTTGTCGCAGAAATCCCGGTGAACGAACGGGGCAAAGTTAACCGCCGCGAGCTGGCTGCTCGATTCGCTCCCTGAAAAGCCGCACTCCCTCGTCATTCCGACGCATCCGGATAGATCGACAGATTGAAAGCCCGGCCTCGCCGACTTTGCCGGCTGCGTTACGGCCTCGACTGCGCTCGGAATGACAAAAAAGGCCACGTAATTTCCCACTACACGCCCCCACGTGGCGACCGCCCCACCTGAATGCAGATTCGGGTCTTCGTGAAACTCCCGACCACGTGCGGGAAAAAATGCTTTTCATTTGTTCGGAAGCAGGCATGTCTAGTTAGGGCGCGCGCGCGACTTGAAACTGTCGCAAAGCTCGGCCTTCTTTGCATGGTGAACGAAAAGACCGCGGCGCATTCTCGAGATTCCGAACAAGGCGGGCGTGTTCTTGTCCTCGAACCCGAGAAGGACCTCGCTTCGAAAATCCTCGCGGCCCTGCGGGAGGCCGCGCCCTCCGCCCACGTCGATCTGGCCCGTAGTCTCGAGGAGGCCCAACGCTTCGTCATGAACGATCGGCCGGACCTGTTCGTTCTCGACGTGGATGCTGCTCCCGATTTGAGCCAGGATTTCCTCTACGATCTGCGCACCAGCCACCCGAATGCGCGCGCCATCGTTTTAACCGGCGTGCATCTTGCCGCCCACCGCGAGCAGGCTGCCGGTCTGGGCGCGATCCACTTCCTCGAAAAACCATTCCCGCACTCCGATTTCGTCGACCTCGTCCAGGCGCTCCTTTCCCCCTCGGGGGAGCCGGACAGCGAAAAATTTCAAGGGACCCTGAGCGACCTGCACCTCGCCGATATTATTCAGCTGAAATGCATGAGCGGATCCTCCGCCGCGTTGCAGTTCACCGGACCGCAGGGAGAAAAGGCCCGCGTTTATTTCGAAAGCGGACAGGTGCGGCACGCTACCGCGCCCGGAAAAGAGGGGGTCGCCGCCTTTAACGAAATCGTGAATTGGAAAGGCGGCCAGATTTCGGAAGTGTCTGGCGCAGCGCCTAGCCCGCGAACAATCGATCTCGACTGGCAAATCCTGCTCATGGATGCCGTGCGCAAGATTGACGAGACTCGCGACATGTCCCCCGCCGCTGCTCGACCGGCATCGGGCGATCGAAAAGTGCTCGTGATCGACGACAGCCTGATGCTGCTCAGTTTTGTGAAGGAGATTTTGGCGGAGGCAAATTATCAGGTCATGACGGCGGCCACGGCGGAGGAAGGCCTTGTCTCCGCGGCCCGCGAGGTCCCGGACCTGGTCCTGCTCGATTATGTGCTGCCGGACATGAAGGGCGATGAAGTCTGCAAGCACTTGTCGCAAAATGCCGCGACGGCGAACGTGCGCATTGTCTATATGTCGGGCTTCGGCGCCGACCTTAAGCATGATCAAATCAGCAATGCCAATGTCATCGGATCGTTGAATAAACCGTTCACCTCTGATCTGTTACTGAAAACCGTGGAGAAATACATGCCTAAGGAACCGAGCGAGCCCGAGTCGAAGGTCGTAACCGAGCAAGCCTCGCCTGCGGTCGAACCGGGCTGGGCCGAGCCCGAAACCTCCGCCGCGAAGGAGCCGGCCTGGGAGGAGCCGCGCCAATCTACGGCGGCGGCTGATTCGTCCTGGCGCGAGCCTGATCCTGCTGCCAGCGAGGAACCCGCCTTGGCAGAAACGAGCCAGGCCCCGTCATCGGAAGCCGAGGAAACCGCCGGAATTGCGGCGAGCGCCGGCGCCACCAGCGACGCCTGGTGGAGCGCGCCCGTCTCCCAACCCGCCTCGCTTGAATCGAAACCATGGACACCGAGCCCCGCTTTCGAATCGCCCGCCTCGCCTGAACCGCAATCTTGGACGCCGAGTCCAGCTTTCGAAGCACCCGTCTCACCAACCATCCCAGCCCAAAGCGAAACACCGCTCCCGGTAAACGGCGCGTTCTTCTCCGGCGACACGAGTTTCTTCTCTCTCAATGGCGCGCTGCAAGCGGTCGGCAAAGAGAAGTTGACCGGCACCCTGCGCACGTTTTGGAACAAAGAGACAGTCGACCTCCTCGCGAGAAACGGAGAAATCATCCTCGTCACCACGCGCGACCCGCAGCTCTACTGCCCGGAGGCGCCGATCACGCTGGTCAATGTGGACGCCGAAAAGCTCGAGCAAGCTCGCGCGCAGCAGCGAGAGACGGCTTGCCCTGTTTTCCTCACCCTTGCACGAGAGGAATTAATCCTCCACGAACCGGCGGTGCAGTTGGTGCAGCATTACGGGCAAAAACTTTTCGCGCAGCTCTGGACAGCGCCCCGCGTGCGTTTCGTCTTCGAGCAAAGCGAGACCCTGCCGGATTACGCCAAAGACGTCACCGGCGAGGCCGACATCGATCATTGGATCCTGACCACCCTGCGCTGCATCCAGTTTCAGGAATTGGGACAGATCCCGGACTTGGACGCCGCCTGCATTCCGGCTTACACACGCGATGGCTTTAAACGCGTTCAGGAGCTTCGGCTCACCGTCGCCGAAGCCCAGTTCGCCTCGCAATTCAACGGAGTGCGCTCAGTCGCCCAGATCGCCAAGAATCTCCGGTTGGATTTCAAGTTCGCTCGTCTCACTCTCTTTCGGTTTCTCGAGCTCGAGATCGTGGAGTGCTGGCCGCCGGCCCCGGCCGCAAAGCAGGAAAAGCGGGGTTTTCTCCAGGGCCTCGGAAAATCCATCGGATTTGGCGATTAGGCGCCACGGACTGTGAGCGATGAGTCCGAAATCGGAAGCTTCGACGCCGGAAGAACCGTCGAATATTGTCCCGTTGCCCAGCACGCCTGAAAGCGTTCCGGCCTCTCGATTTTCCGCACCGGAAAATTTCATTAATCGCGAGCTGAGCTGGCTCGAATTTAACCGGCGGGTCCTCGAGGAAGCGCAGGATCCGACCCAACCGCTCATCGAGCGCGTCAAGTTCCTCACCATCGTCAGCTCGAACCTGGACGAATTTTTCGAAATCCGCGTCGCGGGCATAAAGCAGCAGATCGAGAGCGAGACCAGCGACGTAGGCGCGGACGGGTTGAGCCCGACGGAGACGTTCAACGCCATTCAGCGGATCGCGCATGAAATGGTCGCGACCCAATATGCGCTTTGGAAAGACGACCTGGCGCCCGCGCTCGCGAAGAACGGCATCCGGGTCCATGACGTGGCGGAGCTGAATGCGAAACGCACCGCCTGGGCCCAACGCTACTTTCGCGAAGAAGTTTTCCCCATGCTCACGCCGCTCGCGGTTGACGCGAGCCACCCTTTTCCGCAGCTCCTGAACAAGAGCCACAACCTGCTCGTGCGGGCCCGGAGCGAACGCGGCGGTGAACTGCTCCACGCCATCGTCCAGGTCCCGCGCGTTTTGCCGCGCTTGATTCTCCTGCCGCGCGGCAAGGGTGAAGATGAGCCCTGGGACTACATTTATCTCTCGTCGCTCATCAAACACCATATCGCCGACCTTTTCCCCGGCCTCCTCCTCGATGGGGCCCACGCCTTTCGGGTTACCCGGAACAGCGATCTCTATATCGACGAGGAAGAAGCGGACAATCTCCTGCGCAGCATCGAGCAGGAATTGCGGCGTTCCAGCCGCGGCGACGCGGTCCGGCTCGAAGTGGCGGCGGATTGTCCGAAGGATTTCCGCGAGTTGCTCCTCGAATTTTTCGACCTCGGCGAAATGGATCTTTATAAGCTGGACGGCCCGCTCTCGATGACCCACCTCGCGCCTCTGGTCGCGAACGATGCTTTCGCGAAGTTGAAGGACCGCGTCTTTCAACCAGCCCGCGATCCCGCCATGCCGCCGCATGCCAAGATCTTCGAGGTGATGCGCAAACAGGACGTGCTTCTGCATCATCCTTACGAAAGCTTCGACCCGGTCGTCGAATTCATCGAAAACGCCGCGCAAGACTCGCAGGTCCTGGCGATCAAGATCACCTTGTATCGGACCAGCGGCGATTCACCCATCGTGGAAGCGCTCATGCAGGCGGCGACCGCCGGCAAACAAGTCACCGCGCTCGTCGAGCTGCGCGCGCGCTTTGATGAGGCCGCCAACATTCAATGGGCCCGGCGGCTGGAGGAAGCCGGCGCCCATGTCGTTTATGGCGTCGTCGGCTTGAAGACCCACTGCAAGGCCCTTCTCATCGTCCGGCGCGACGCCGATCGCCTCCGGCAATATGTGCATCTCGGCACGGGCAACTATCATCCGCGCACCGCGCGCACTTACACGGATTTCAGCCTGTTCACGACCAATCCGAAAATCACCGAGGAAGTCGCGATCGTCTTCAACACCCTTACCGGCCTGGCCAGTTATCCCGGCCTGGAAAAACTCCTGGTTGCGCCCTTCGACATGAAGAGCCGCATCACCGGCATGATCGAACGCGAGCGCGATCATGCCGCGTCTGGAAAAGCCGGCCGCATGATCGTGAAGCTCAATTCCCTGGTGGACCAGGAAATCATCGAGAAACTTTACGAAGCTTCCTGCGCCGGGGTGAAGATCGACCTGATCGTGCGCGGCATCTGTTGCCTGCGCCCGCGGATCCCGAACCTGAGCGAGAACATTCGCGTCATCAGCATTGTCGGCAGGTTCCTCGAACACAGCCGGGCCTACTATTTCGAGAACGCCGGGAAGCCGGAGGTTTATCTCGCCAGCGCCGATTGGATGCCGAGAAACTTTATTCGCCGGGTGGAAATCGGATTCCCGATTGAAGACGCCGCGCTCCGCGACGAAATCATCAACGAAATTCTGCCTCGTTTCCTGAACGATCACATTAAAGCGCGGGAACTTCAGGCGGACGGCTCATACGTCCGCCTGAAGCCGGAAGAAGGCGCGCCGCGCTCGCAGGCCCAGCTCCATTTTCGGGAACGCTCGCGCGGCCAGGCGCGGAAACTTGCCGAATCGCAGACCGGCCCGCTGAAGCTGACGCCGATCACCGTCGCCCGGAAAGAAACTTCATGAAAAAAAAGATCCTCGTCATCGATATCGGCGGCACGCACGTGAAGCTGATGATTTCCCGGAGTGAGAAACGAAAATTCGATTCCGGTCCAGGGCTTTCGCCCCGGCAGTTGATTGCTCAAGTCAAAAAAACCGCGGAAGGCTGGCGCTACGACGCCATTTCGATCGGTTTTCCCGCGCCGGTCCAGAAGGGCCGCATCATGAAAAATCCCAAGCACCTCGCGAAAGGATGGATCGGCCACAACTTCAGCAAGTCGTTAGGCAAACCCACCCGGGTCATGAACGACGCCGCCATGCAGGCTCTCGGCAGCTACCGCGGTGGGCGAATGCTCTTCCTGGGTCTGGGCACCGGCCTGGGTTCCACGCTGGTCTGGCAGAAGAACGTGCTTCCACTCGAGCTGGGCGACCTGCCCTATGAAGGTGGCATTATTGAAAAAGTGCTGGGCAAACCCGGTCTGGCACGCCTTGGGAAAAAAGCCTGGGAACGGGAAGTCTTCTTCTGCGTCGCCCAGCTCAAGCTCTCCTTCATCGCCGATTACGTCATGCTCGGCGGCGGCAATTCCAAAGCCTTGAGCAAATTGCCGCCCGGCTCAGAGCTCGGCCACAATCGCAACGCGTACCTCGGCGGCGTCCGGATGTGGGAAACCGACCCCCGCAGCAAACGTCCGAAGTGGAATATCATTTAGCCCCGTTCCTCGTGCTCGTGCTCGTGCTCGTGCTCCTGATCCCAAAAACCGCCCCCCGCAGCAAACGCCCGAAGTGGAACGTGATTTAGGTAGTGGTCTCCTGTAGCGGCGATCTATGACCGCCGAACCGTTGTTTCGGATTTCGTGCTTCGCGATATTTGATTTTCCCCTGCCCGACTAATCGAGCGGACTCTTCACTCCAAGCCCCGGCTTATTGAGAACGTGGGTATAGATCATCGTCGTGGATACATCCTTGTGCCCCAGTAGCTCCTGCACCGTGCGGATATCATAGCCATTCTCCAGCAGATGGGTCGCGAACGAGTGCCGGAGCGAGTGACAAGTGGCCGGCTTACTCACGCCGCTCATTCGCACGCTACGCTTCAAGGCAACCTGCAGGATACCTTCAGCCGTATGGTGCCGTTGCTTCCTGCCCGTGCGCGGATCATGCGACAGCCGCGCCGACGGAAAGACGTATTGCCAGGCCCATTCGCGATGCGCGTTTGGAAATTTTCGCTCCAACGCGTAAGGCAAATGGACCCCGCCATAGCCATCCCCCAGATCCTGCTCGTGTTGTGTCTTTACTCTCACGAGATGCCGCTGCAGCCGCTCGGCAAGGTGGATCGGCAACATCGTCACTCGATCCTTTCCACCTTTTGCGTCGCGGACCGTGATTTGGGCGTATCCGAAATCGACATCCTTTACCCGCAGGCGAACGCATTCCATCAAGCGGAGCCCGCTGCCGTAGAGTAACGTCGCCATCAGTTTCGGCGTACCGTCGAGCTGCCGGAGTATCTTTTCGACCTCAGCGCGGGTCAGGACCACCGGCAGTTTGGCAGGCTTTTTGGCCCGCTCCACCTGGTCGAGCCATCCGATTTCCTGCTTGAGCACTTCCTTATATAAAAAAAGGATGGCGCTCAGTGCTTGATTTTGGGTAGAGGCGGCCACCGACCGGTCCCGAGCCAGATGCGTCAGGAACTCGGTCACTTCGGTCTCGGCCATGTCACTCGGATGCCTTTTCTTGTGATAAAGGATGAAACGCCGGATCCAATCGGTATAGGCCTGTTCGGTTCGAATGCTGAAGTGTTTTCGCCGGATGGCGTCGCGAACTTGGTCGAGTAGTTTCGGCTTGTCCGGCGAAACGGCTGGGGATAACGTCTGGGGCATGTTCCCCATCCTGCGAAGAGATGCGCCCACACTCAAGCTGATTAGGCCCAAAAAATACGTCTTTAAAGGCGTAATAATTGGGCCGAATTCTCGTTAGATGCAGAGTCGCGCCAACCCTTTTTCGCGCAGGCAGAGACGACTCATCGTCGGCACGGTCGCAGTCGCACTCGCCGCCTTGGGCACTGGTATCTACATGTATGAGCGTGATCACCGCGGCCCTAGCGACACAGTTCTCGTCGGGACGTGGCAACGGTCACAAGGCGGCGACGCCGCCACATTCGTCACATTCCGCAAGGATCATACTGTCATCGGGTTTAGCGACGGCATCGGAGGAAAGATGGAGGACTTCCGCGGCAGCTGGTTCGCTGGGGGGACACAGATATTCCTTCGCTACGAAGGCAAGATGCACGTCTGGAAAATCATTGAGATTCTACCCGATGAGTTTCAAGTTCACGAGTCCTCTCCGGACGTTTCCCTCTATAGACGCGTTGATGTGCGTCCACCCGAAGCATCTAACCAGGCAGTGGAGCGAACGGCCACCCGCTGCGCGTTCGTGTTTCACGTGGCTAGTCCACTTTCGCTCCGTTCGACGCTCGCTCTCGGTGGCCGTCGCTCACTTTATTCTCGTTAGATGTCATGAGATCGCTTCCCCGATCTATGCGGCTTACGCTTCTCGTGCTGATCGCGCTGGCAGCTGATGCTGCAGCCAGCTCATCGCCTCTACCACGAGAGCTCCTCGGACGGTACGCCATCGCCGTCGCTTCCGGCGAGGTCCGGCTGCTGTTGATGACCCGCGGTCGTTTCCTGATGCAGTCACCTAGTTGCTTGCCCGGCGGAGACAACGAAACACACGGCTCATGGCGGGTTGCGCAGGCGCGGCTCGTTCTTACCATAGACGCCGCCGACCTGCCGCCGACCAATGTGCGTGTGCGCAGCTGGACTCTTTATCCAAAGCGTTATCAGGGCAGCCTAGTTTTAGTGCCCGCAGAGACGCTCGATCGTTATCGAGGAGGTTCCCGATCACCGGGGACTTTCTATCACCGCGTTTTGTCACGGCAATGACATCTAACCAGGCGATGGAGCGAACAGCGGACAGCCTTGCGATCCACGCTTGAGATGGCCACAACACTTTCATTCCGGGCCACGCGCCATCCCGCCCGCTGTCGCTCATCTTGGTCTCGTTAGATGCTGAATCTCCACTCATGACTAAGCTTTTCTACGTTCTCGTCGTCGTTGTCGGGTTCGTGCCGAGCCTACTGATTGGAGTGACCGCGATTCGCGCATGTCGCGAAGCGGAGCGACTGCTCTCGGAAGAGCAGCGTCGGTTCTTGGGTCCCGACCATTCGATATCCAATCATGTTTATGTGTTATCACTCTCGGGCTGCAGTCTTGAGATTTATCCGCGGGTATGGGCAGCGCTCCTTATTCTCATCGGCTGCATCGCTTGCTTAGCGGGCGCTGGGTTCCTTCTATTCGTCCGTCAGTCATGAAGCGACGCGCCGCATCTAACCATGCGATGGAGCGAACGGCCACCCGCCGCGCGTTCGCGTTTCGAGTCGCTTGGATATCTTCCCTGCGACCCGCCCGCGCTCTCGGTGGCCGTCGCTCATCTTATTCTCGTTAGATGACTGCCGAGACGAAACCGCTGATCAGCAAGTCGCGGCTTATCTTTGCGACGATCGCAGTGTGGCTCGTCACGTGTGCAGTCGTCGAGTTGCCTCGCATTTCGGCGTCAGCGACTACCGCCACGACAGGTGACTTGTATGCGCACAACTGGCCATTCCAGCTGATGGTCTTTGCGGTCTTCCGATTCCCGCTCTGGCTCGTTGCCCTCCTGCTGTTCCTGATTGTGGAGTTTGCGCTGCTCACGCGCCGCGGAACCCGAAATGAAGAATCTAGTTCGAATGCTTGATCTGCTGCCACGCTGGTCATCTAACCATGCGATGGAGCGAACGGCCACCCGCCGCGCGTTCACGCTTCGAGTGGCTATTGTCCCTCCACTTCGAGCGACGCACGCCCTCGGTGGCCGTCGCTCATCTTATTCTCGTTAGACGGAACTCACCGCTCATGTATGGAGTGCCAGCAGATTTGCCGTTGCAGCGCTTCGTGGGCGACGCGCTGTTTCAGGTTTGCGTTGGAATGGATGGCATCCATTTTAGGTTCGGACGCGCTGGCACTATTTGTGTCTACGGACATTGGGAGCTTCACGACTCGTTGGGCTCCCTCCTCGATTCAGCACAGGAGCACTCCGAGCGTAAGCACTACCGGGTTCACGACATCTTCAACAAAGATGTTGCCGCCTACAGCATCGATCCGCCACGTTCTTTTTGCCTCACCTTTGCGAGCGGGCATCGACTCACCATTTACGATGACACGCCTCAGTATGAGGCGTTCTTGATCATGCCGGATGAGATTCGCGTCTGAGTATGGCACCCAACCGTCTAACCAATCGATGAAGCCGACGGCGGGCAGCTCTGTCGCCTTGCGCTCGATGACTTCGACCCCGAAGTTCGCAGCGATGCGCTCTCTCGCCCGCCGCAGCTTATCTCTGTCTCGTTAGATGTCACCCGTTGTCACCAAGTGGACGGTAGCGCTGATGATCTCGGTCGCTGCGTCTGCCCTGGTTTGTTACGCGCTCATCGGCAATCCGATCGATCCATTCGACGATCGTCG
>Ga0190272_10001323_pt1 | contig 11898 bp, 16 predicted proteins | sample Popmic504T_FD_133746 | JGI IMG/M metagenome (GOLD analysis project Ga0190272, IMG submission 133746) | Populus adjacent soil microbial communities from riparian zone of Shoshone River, Wyoming, USA - 504 T | ecosystem: Environmental > Terrestrial > Soil > Riparian zone | place: USA: Wyoming...
CGATTCCGCGGTAGTACATCATCGCCTCTTCGCGCGTCGGCTTTGCACCCGCGCAGACGATCGGATGATTTCCGATCTCCAGCCGCTCCGGTGTCGTGAAGAACGTCATGCCGACCGGATAGTGCACGATGGAATTCACGACCGCGCCCGCGTCGATTATCAGCGGATCGATTCCGCGGCGTCGCGCCGAGATCGCGCACGCGAGACCGATCGGACCTGCGCCGACGATGACGACTGACTCGTGTAAATTCATCTTCGACAAGATAGCAACGGAGTAGCCACTCAGTGATTTCTACGCAGATTTCGCGCGTCAGCGCGGTTTTCCTCGCAGTGTGCGGCGGCGGGCTTCTGTTCGCGTCTGACGAGATACTGCCCTGGCTCATCCCCGCCTTTCCTCCTGGCGCCGCCTGGCTTGGCCAAACGGTAGCGGCCGGATGGCTCGGCGTAGCGTCCCTCAACTGGCTCAGCCAATCGATGTTGCTCGGTGGTATTTATGGCCGTCAAGTCGTCTCAACGAACGCCACCGTGTATTTCATCACCGCTACGGTGCTGCTCAAGGTGGTCGCCCGGGGCGATGCGCACATTGCGGTCTGGTTATTGTTCGTTCCGGTGGTAATTCTCGCCGGCATCTACGTATGGCTTCTTTTCCGCGGGCCGATCGAGCGTGACTTCGCAAGCAGTAAAACGGTCTCACCACCAATCCGATGATCGACACACCCAAACATTTGCACGAGTAAGCGCGTGAGCAATTCGTTGTTCCGTCGCCTGCACCGGAAGAAAAGCAGCGGAGGAATCGAGCGTGTGACGCCGATTCTCAACGTCTCCAATCTCCAGGACAGCTTCGCATGGTTCGAGAAGCTGGGCTGGGCGAGATCGTGGGACTGGGGCGATCCGCCCGGCTTCGGGGCCGTTTGCTCGGACGATTTTGAGATCTATCTGTGCGAAAATGCGCAGGGCGGGCGCGGGAGGGGGCAATCGAAGATCACCTTCGGTCCTCGAGGAGATGAAGTCGGCGACAAGGGAACGTGGATGATGATCGCGGTCGAAGATGTCGAAGCGGTTCACCAGCGCTGTCTTGCCCAAGGACTCGAGATAACCTGGCCTCCGACTGACATGCCTTGGAACATGCGCGAGATGCACGTTCGACATCCCGATGGCCACGTGCTCAGAATCGGTCAGGGTCGCGAGTGAGCCACGGGTCCCGGGATTACGAATGAGCAGCACTGACTTCGCGGCATTCTCCAAGCTCGTTCACGCTCGTGAGGGCCACTTCGCGCTCGAGTCGGGCCATCACAGCCGCTTATGGCTGGATCTCGACGCGTTATTCGCCGATCCACGGAAGGTGACGCCCTTCGTCGCCGCGATCGCGAATGCTCTGCGTCCGCACAACGTCACCGCGGTGTGCGGCCCTCTGCTCGGCGGCGCGTTCCTGGCACAGCTCGTCGCGTATGCGCTTGGAACGGAGTTCTGCTTTACCGAACGCGTAGTGCCCGACAAAGCTCATGGTCTTTATAAAGCCTCCTACTCGTTGCCTGTCGTATTTCGCGAGCGCTTCCGTGGCCAGCGGGTCGCGATCGTCGACGACGTGATGAGCGCCGGCTCCGCGCTTCGAGCGACGTACGTGGAGCTCAGGACATACGGCATCGAGCCGGTCGTCGCAGGTGCTCTGCTCGTGCTCGGAACTGCGGGAGAGGATTTCTTTCTCGAGCGCGCCGTCGCCGTCGAGGCGGTAGCGCGCCGCGGCTTCGAGTTGTGGGCGCCGAGCGAGTGTCCGCAGTGCCAGAGCGGAGTACCGATCGAGCAGGTGACGAAGATCGTCACCTGAGGCCCGAAAGGGCGGTTACTGGCGCTTCGACGCCCGGGTCAAAGCGCGATCGAGCGCATTCGCGAACGCCTGCTTCTCCCGCTGGCCGTAGGGAGCATGGCCTCCGGTCTCCACTCCTATCCCGCGCAGCCCATCCATGAAATTGCGGACTGACAATCGCTCGCCAATGCTCTCTTCGGTGTACTCGTCCCCTCGCGGGTCGAGGACCACAACACCTTTGGGCACGAGGAGCGCCGCCAGCGGAATGTCCGCCGTCACGGCGACGTCGCCCGCGACAGCGTGATCGGCGATGTACTTATCCGCTACATCGGGGCCGCCCTCGACGCGAACGGCGGAGAGGTTCGGGTATCCGAGGGGTAGCTGCATTCGCTGGTTGGCGACGAGAACCGTATTTAGCGTCAGCCGGTCACAGGCCCGAATGCAGATGTCCTTCACTTCGCGCGGCGCGGCGTCGGCGTCGATCCAAAGCGTCATTGCCATTGACGAATATTCGTCAAACGAAGCCTGGAGCGGGTGGGCTGGCTGAGGATAGCTTTGACGACGTGAGCACCCAGGTGAGAGAGCCGGCCTATGCGGCGCGTCTTCGAGCGACGATTGCGGCGAGCGAGCCGCGTCTTCTCGCCATCACTGACTCCGACACGGCGCTTCGTCCCGCGCCCGGCAAGTGGTCACCGCGGGAGATCATCGGACATCTCATCGATTCGGCGAGCAACAACCACCAGCGATTCGTTCGTGCCGCCAGTCAGGAAGACCTCGTCCTTCCCGGGTACGAGCAGGAGCGCTGGGTGGAGCTTCAGGATTATCAGCGCGCGCCGTGGTCCGAGCTCGTTTCGTTCTGGGCTGCATTCAACCGTCACATCGCTCGCGTCATGACATCGATCCCGGAGGACGCGCGTACACGGCTCCGACCACGCCATAATCTCGACCAGGTCGCGTGGCAGCCGGTGGCGCCCGCGGAACCTGCGACTCTAGGTTACTTCATGAATGACTACGTTGACCACCTCGAGCACCACCTCCGACAGGTGCTGGGCCAATCATGGAAAGCGTGACCGCGTGACGGCCCCGTCATCGTCGCTCGCGGCGCTGATCTGCGCCGCACTAGTTGGCTGTTACACGCCGGCTTTACCCGCTCCAGCGCTCGCTCCACCGCAGCGCGAGTTCTGGAACGCACTACAGTCGATATGTGGAAAAGCGTTTTCCGGCAAGCTCGTCGAGGGAAACGCATCGGATAGCGCTTTCCGGACAGCGCAGCTTCGCATGCATGTGCGCTCCTGCTCGCCAGAAGAGATTCGCATTCCGTTTCACCTGGGCGAGAACCGCTCGCGCACCTGGGTGATCACGCCGACCCCCACCGGACTGCGCCTCAAGCACGATCACCGGCACGCGGACGGAACCGCGGATCCAATTACCCAGTACGGCGGTGACACGCGAAGCCCGGGCACTCGGACGACCCAGGACTTCTACGCCGATTCGCTTACCGCGGCACTCATTCCAGCCGCGCGCACGAATGTGTGGACCGTGGAGGTGATACCGGGCGAACGTTTCGTTTACGGGCTGAGACGTGAGGGTACGGACCGCCGTTTTCGCGTGCAGTTCGACCTAAAAGCGCCGATCGCAGCGCCGGCGGCGCCGTGGGGATCGCAGTAGGCCGGGATGATTCGGGTGTGCCTAGACAGGGTTATCCTTTGTACAAACGACAACTGCGAGGGGAACGGGTGGCAGGCGGGAGAGGCTTAGGCGGGAGGTGCGCAGGTCACGACCTCACGACTTATCCAGTTGCAGTAACCACCGACGACAGGAGTGCAGGTTCCCTAGAGGACGGCGGCAAGTCGCGGCGTAGTTACCTGCACACCTTCAACCTAAGCGTCTCTCCCGCCTGCCACCCGTTCCCCTCGCTGTTGTCGTAGAACTTCAGCGTTCTATTTCGCCAGTCGCTCAACCACGAGCTTCGCGAACTCGACGCCCTCATAGAACCGCCTGATCTCGACGCGCTCGTCGCGACCGTGCGCTCGCGATTCATCGGGTTCGGTAAAGATCCCGCTGATTCCGTAGACTGGTATGCCGACCGTTCGCACGTACATCGCGTCGGTCGCGCCCGACGACATCATCGGTACTACGGCGACGCCCGGCCAGAACCGCTTCCCGATCTCGTCGACTGCGTTCAGAATCTCAGGCTTGAGCGGCGAAGGCGGTGACAATGTTCCGGGCTGCGCCTCGGTGATCTCTACCGCGGTATCGCCGACCGCTCGACGCAAGGCGCGGATGACATTCGCGGTATCCGTACCAGGCAGCAGCCTGCAATTCACCGTCGCCTGTGCCAGCTGCGGAAGCGCATTGTCGGCGTGACCGCCAGTGAGACGCGTAGCGACACACGTCGTTCTCAGCTGTGCGTTGAAGCGCGTGATGCGGGTCAGCCTTGTCGCCGCAGCGGTGTCCATCGGCTGTCGAGCGACGGCACGCATTAGCGTGGCAATACTGTCCGCCTCGAAAGGCGCCGATCGCTCCAAACCAAGGCGCGTTCCCTCGCTTACCTCGATTGGAAACTGATTTGCACCCAGCCGCGACAACGCCCCTGCGAGGGTGTAGATCGCGTTGTCGGATCTCGGCTGCGACGAATGACCGCCGGCGTTTCGCACGGTTAGCCGGTACGTGATGTAAATCTTCTCGCTGGTCTGGACGCCGAGCATTGCGGCGCGGCCGCCGTAGATGGTGCCGCCACCGGCGTCGAAATTGACCGCGAATTCGGGGTTACCGATGTGGCGCTTGCCTGCTCCGCTCGCGAACCACTCGATCTGGTCGGAGAATGTCTCCTCGTCGCCGGTCATCACACCCACAATGTCCCGGTCGGGCACGAACTTGTCCCGCTTCCAGCGAATCATGTTCGCGACGATCGTCGTCACACCTTCCTTGTTGTCGATCGTCCCGCGGCCGTACCACCAGCCGTCCTTTTCCGTCATCACGAACGGATCGGTCGTCCAGTCCTCGCGCAGCGCTGGAACGACATCGAGGTGCGCCATCAACAGAATCGGCCGGCCGGTTCCACGCCCGCGCAGACGGACGACGACATTGCCAATGCTGTCGGGATTGCCGGCGACGAACGCATCCTGCTCGCTGAATCCCGCCGCCCTGAGCCGGCGCACGATTGCGTTAGAGGCTTCGATCGTTCCACGCGTGCCCGAGATCGATCGTATCGCAATCAGCTCGCCGAGAATCGAGCGCGTCAGCGAAGAGTCGGCGGGTGAAATGCGGGGTTGGGCGCCGGAGTTCCCGGAGACGATCGCCGTCAGGGCGGCGGCCGCGATCAGGCGGATCACTTTGATCAGGTTGCCTTCTTTGCGCGGTGACCGCGCTCGTTGTCCTGCTGTTTCGGCGCATCGACGTGCATCGAGTCCACCGGGCTCTGCGCATGACTGGCACCTTCTCCTTTCGGCCGGTCCTGTGCCTCACGCCGTGCCAGCTCGGCCGGCACTTCGGCATCGGACGCTGTTTTTCTCTTCGCACCCACGTTCTTGCTCGCCATCTCTCCTCCTTGTAAATGTCCGGCGAAACAGTGCAGCGCGTGTGCCACGCTCGGGCGGCACGTGAGGGATACATTATCGGCTTAGGCCGCTGTACGCTTGTTTCGCTGCTTCCCGGAGATTCCGTGGATCAGGATCTTGATGCAATGACCCGCGAGCAATTGATCGCGGAAGTCCTAAAACTCCGAGCAGGCGTCAGGGCGCACCGAGACAGCACCGGCGACGAGCTGTGCTGGCATCACCCGGCGCTGTGGGGCCTGCTTCCGGAGTCGACGGACCCTCTGCCAACAGTTCCAGTGTGGCCCGATTTCCTTAAAGGGTGCGTTCGGTACCGCCAATCTCTCGATGATCAGCTACCTGGCGCGCCGCGCGCGAGAACCACCAATGCGGATTAAGAGGCAAACGCAGTGATTCGGGCCGTCGCTGCGTCGGTCGCGCGATGAAACCTCTGATCGTGCTGCTCCGGCATCTCGTCGCGATCGCGGTGCTCCCCTTCATGGTCACGGTGGTCATTCCGATCTGGCTCATGGCGCGGTATGAGACTCCCGTGGTTCCGGGCGCGGCCCTGATGCTTCTCCCGATCATGGGCGTGATCACGATTGGCCTCGGACTCTTTCTTTTCGCGCACTCCCTTGGACGCTTCGCTACCGAGGGAGAAGGCACACTCGCTCCGTGGGATCCGCCGCGGAAGCTCGTCGTTCGCGGGCCCTATCGCTTCGTCCGGAATCCGATGATCTCGGGAGTCATACTCATCCTGATCGGTGAGACGATGTTGTTCCAGTCACCGGCGCTGGGCGCGTGGGCGCTGACATTTTTCGCGATCAACGCCGTCGTCATTCCATTGATCGAAGAGCCGCAGTTGAGGGATCGCTTCGGCGAGGCTTACATTGAGTACTGCAACCACGTTCCACGCCTGATTCCACGAACCACTCCGTGGATACCCCGCACTCTTTAACACACCCATGATCAAAGAAGGCGACCCAGCACCGCCCTTCGCTCTTCAGTCCGACGATGGATCCATCGTCCGACTCGATTCGCTGGCCGGCAAGACACTCGTCCTGTTCTTCTATCCCAAAGACAACACCGCCGGCTGAACCAAGGAGGCGTGCGAGTTTCGCGACGCCTTTCCCCGGTTCGGGGATCTCGATGCGGTTGTGATGGGAATCAGCCCGGACGGAGTGGAGTCGCACCGCAAGTTCAAGGAAAAGTACGAGCTTCCCTACCCGCTGCTCGTAGACGAGGAGCACCAGATCGCGGACGCATTCGGGATCTGGAAGGAGAAGTCGCTGTATGGGCTCAAGTACTTGGGGGTCGAGAGAACTACGGTGATCATAGACAAAAAAGGCCGCGTCGCCCGGATTTTTCCCAACGTGCGCATCCCGGGACACGTTGAGGAAGTCGAAAACGCCGTGCGTGACCTGGCCTGATCGGCGTGGCCCGCTGGCGGCATCGGTGCAATGATTCCACTCGACGCGAAATCGGCACTCACCACACTGGCGTGCGCACTGGTCCTCGGCTGCAGCTCTCCGGAGCCGGGAGGGACGCCGGCTGCTGACTCCGCGATCGGTGAATCGCTGGAAGAGGCCGATACCACCCGCAGCGTTCTTTCCGGGCTCACACTGATCGCTTTCTACCCGTTGGGTTCGCCCGGCGAGGAGCCGAGTGAAGACCTCAGTGCGGCGCTGGACGACTTCAGCCAGCATCTTTCGGGTGCGAGGGACAGCCTTCGCGCGCTGGGCTTCCGCGTCGAGACGCAACCCGTTGATTCCACGCGCATCGTTCAGGACACGCTCGGCGTCGCCTTCCAGCTTCCGAAGGACAGCGCCGACGTTGGCTACTACTTTGCTGCTCCGGGCGGACCACCGATGATCATTTACGGGGTCAGAACCAGCACCGAGATCGTCGAGCGGGCGCGCGATTTCGTGTCACGGAAACCATAACGAGGCTGGCTGATGAGAGCGTTGCACACCTACCTGAATTTCGACGGCGAGACCCGCGAGGCGATGATGTTCTACCAGAAGTGCCTCGGCGCGCAGCTCGTGATGAGGTCGTTCCGCGAGGCGAAAGTCGACGCGCCGGACGGGGCCGAGGACCGGATCGTTCACGCGCGCCTGGAGAAAGGGTCGGCGGTGTTGATGGCATCCGATACGCTGCCCGGAATGCCATTTCGGCGCGGGACCAACTTCGCGATCAGCATCGAGTGCGAGAGCGTCGAAGAGATAGAAAAGCTCTTTAAAGCGTTCAGCCAGGGAAGCCAGGTGACGATGGCGCTGCAGGACACTTTCTGGAACTCGAGGTTTGGAATGCTCACCGATCGCTTCGGCGTGGGCTGGATGTTCAACTGCGCGCTGCCCGAGAAAGTGTGATGCATAAACCGGCAGGCTACACCTCGGTGGCACCGTACCTGATCGTCGACGGCGCCGAACGCACCATCGAGTTTCTCGCTCTCGTTCTCGACGCTGTCGAGATCCGGCGTTTCCCCGACGCGTCGGGGAAAATCGCTCACGCCGAGGTTCGCATCGACGACACCATTGTGATGATCGCGGACGGTGCCGCCGGTTGGCCTCCGGTTCCCTCGCACGTTCACGTCTACGTGAAGGATGTGGACGCCGTCTATCGGCGCGCGCTGGAGGCGGGAGCCGTCCCGGTTCAGGCGCCGGTGAAGAAGGACGACGCAGACAAGCGTGGAGGCGTGAAGGATCCGGGTGGTACCACCTGGTGGATTGCGACCAAAGTAGACTAGCCAGGCCGAGTGATGGGTAATTCAGCCCGTACGCTCGCCGCGCGCGAGATCGCGTGGCGTCGTCTCGCCAATCAACACCTGCTCGCGCCGTTGACGGCACCACTCGAGGTGGTTCGCAGTCTGGGCGCGGTTCAATCGCAGGACTATATCGGTGGCAAATGGGGCATCGGCCAACGCACGATTGCCGCGACCGATGCCGACATCGAGCGCGAGCTCACCGCCGGAACGATCGTCCGCACGCACGTGCTGCGGCCGACGTGGCACTTCGTCGCCGCGGAGGACATACGGTGGATGCTCGCACTGACGGGGCCGCGAATTCGCGCGATCCTGGCGTCCTACGACAAAACGCTCGAGGTAGACTCAAAGGTCCTGGCGCGGAGCACGACGGCATTCACCCGCGCGCTGTCCGGAGAGAATCACCTCACCCGCGCAGAGCTTCGCCAGGTTCTGGAAAAAGCGCGGATTGCAGCGGACGGCACGCAGCGACTTGCCCATATCGTGATGCACGCGGAGCTGAACGGTCTGGTGTGCAGTGGATTGCGCCGCGGCAAGCAGTCCACCTACGCGCTGCTGGACGAGCGTCTCCCCGCCGTGAAGCCGATTGCGCGCGACGCCGCGCTCACTGAGCTGGCGCGGAGATACTTCCTGACGCGCGGCCCGGCGACAGTGCACGATTTCTCGTGGTGGTCGGGTCTTACCGTCGCCGACGCGAGGCGGGGACTGGAGGGAATTCAGTCGCTGCTCGAGAAGGAAGAGTTCGGCGGACGGATGTACTGGTTCGCGGGATCGGCGCCTTCCGCAAAAGACGCATCGAGCACCGCTCATCTTCTGCCGAATTACGACGAGTATTTCATCGGATTGAAGGATCGCAGCGCCATGAGCGAGCTGGTGAAGGAACGGGTCGTCGGTCTTCCAGGAGATACATTCGTCGCGAACGTCGTCGCCGCTGGGGGACAGCTGGCCGGCGGGTGGACGCGTGCTGTTGGACCTCGCAGCGCGAAGCTGGTGGTGAGGCTCGTTACGCGGGTTACTGCCGGGCAGCTTCGAGCGATCAAGTCGCAGGTGAGGAGGTACGGGGAATTCTTGCAGCTTCCAGTCGCGGTGGAGTATCTGCGAAGCTGATCGTCCCCGACTCACAGCCACTCTAGCCAGTAGAGATGCTTTTCGCGTCTTGAGTGGACTGTTCTTGTGTTATCCGTTCTTGTGTTTGCCTGCCCGGTGTTTCAGTAACTCAACAACGGACAACACGACAACGGTCAACTTAAAACGCGAAAGAATCCCGCCCTCACACCATCCCCTCCACCCCTTTTACATCTCTCTTACGTTTTCCTGCGCGGTTAGCTGAGCACTCAGCGCTAGATTCTGCCTATGTCCACCATCGGGCCCGTCTCCCGCGCAGGAAGCGGTGCGCAGAGTGACCGCCGCCGATGGATCGTGTCCGCGGCATTGTTCGCTCCGTTGCTGCTGTTGCTCGTCGTCGCCGCTCGCACCTGGGAGGCGGAGAAGCGTTATGCCGCCGTAACGCACCGCGTCATCCACGACTACTCCGCGATTGCCGCGTGGCAGTACGCGCGGCGCGCCAATACGGCGCTGCACAACGAAGCGATGGCGGCGTTCAAGGGCATTGCTCCGGGGCACCAGCGAACGGGCAGTGTGCACAGCATGATTCCGCCGGGTGCCATTCTTGCCCCCACTACAGGCAACGGTGGTGTCTTCTTGCGTAACGCTCGATTCGCGTTCTCGTACGACGCGGCGTCCGGACGCCTGGAGACCGCGGGCAGCGATGTCGACGCCGAAGCGAGGGAGATGCTCCAGCGTCGCCTCACCAGTCTCGCCCCGACCACCGACGGCAGCAACGAGCCGCACCGCGTTCTGTTCGACAGCAGCGGAGGCAACGCACATGCGATCGCGCTCTGGACGATCTCCTCCCCCGATCGTCCGCTGCGAGCCGCCTACGGTGTGGTCGCCGACCCACGAGAGCTGCGAGCGCGTCTCACCAGGCTGATCAGCGAGGCCCCTCTCCTCCCCGCAACCAGCGGCGCGGCGAACATCGGTGAAGCAGACATCGCGGTGCGTCTGTCACGACAGGACGGCGCGACAGTATTTGCGACGCCCCAGCCGTTGGGATCGACGGCGGCAACCGACAGCACCGGACTTCAGTGGGGCGAGCTGCGGACGACAGTCGATCTGTCACCGCAGCTCGTCAATGCGCTCCTCGTCGGTGGTGCCCCTCCGTCACAGATGCCATCGCTCTTGCTCATGATCCTGGGAGCGTTCGCTCTCGCGGTACTCGGGCTCCTGCACGAGCGCCGGAGCCGCGAGCTCGCGCGACTGCGCGGGCGCTTCGTCGCCAACGTTTCGCACGAGCTCCGCACACCATTGTCGCAGATTTCGATGTTCGCCGAGACGCTTGCTCTGCGCCGTGAGCGCAGCGCGGGCGAAGGCCGGGAGTTCGCGGCGATCATTCTCGCGGAAGCTCGGCGGCTCACCGCGCTCGTGGAGAGCGTGCTGCGGTTTTCGAGAATCGAATCCGGGCGCGAAACACTGCGCGTCGAGAGTGCCAGCGTCGCGGGAGAGATCTCTGACGCGGTGGAGGCTTTCTCGCCGATCGCGCGCGCCGCCGACGTAACGATCCAGACGCATTTCGCGGATGACCCGCAGGCACGGCTCGACCGCGCTGCGTTTCGCCAGATCGTCCTCAATCTGCTCGACAACGCCGTCAAGCACGGCGGACACGGCTCGCTCGTTCACGTTTCTACCGCGCGAGACGGCGGTGATGTCCGAGTGACGGTGGACGACTCCGGTCCTGGTGTGCCGCCTGACTGGCGCGAGCGCGTCTTCGAGCCATTCGTACGACTCGAGGGCGGGAATGCTGCCGGTGCCGGAATTGGACTTGCGGTCGTTCGCGATCTCGTCGTCGCCCACGGCGGTGCGGTCTGGATCGACGAGTCACCGCGCGGCGGAGCTCGCTTCGTGGTCACGGTTCCTGCCGAACGCTTTTCCGCGCCCACGGTGCCACCGGCGACCGCCGAACAGCACGCATGACGAGAATTCTCGTCGTCGAGGACGAGCGCAATCTCGCGATGGGGCTGCAGGCCAATCTCGAAGTGGAAGGGTACGAAGTGGTGGTTGCCCACACGGGTGATGCAGGCCTCACCGAAGCCGCCGCGCGTTCTCCGGATCTGATCATCCTCGATCTCATGCTGCCGGTGCTCGATGGGTATCAGGTTCTTGCCGCTCTGCGCGCGCGCGGGATCGAGACGCCAGTGATCATCCTGAGCGCCCGCGCGGAAGAGATCGACAAGGTGCGAGGCTTCCGCGCCGGCGCCGATGATTACGTGACCAAGCCGTTTGGCGTGATGGAGCTCCTGCTTCGCGTGCAGGCATTGCTCCGCCGCGTGAACGGCGCGACCCCCAGTCAGCGAAGCAGCTGGAGGGTCGGCGATGTCGAAGTGGATTCGGCAAGCCGAGTCATTCGTCGCAATGGGACCGAGATCTCGCTGACGCCGCGCGCGTTCGAGCTGCTGATGGCGCTCCTTGCGAACGCCGACAAGACCGTGAGTCGCCACGATCTCCTGCGCACGGTCTGGGGCTACGACCGCTCGGTGACCACGCGAACCGTCGATGCGCACATCGCCGAGCTCCGCCGGAAGATCGAGGAGAACGCGGCGGAGCCTCGGCACATCCTGACCGTGCACAAAGTCGGATACCGACTCCGACTGTAACTCTCTCACAATTCGTGGACGATCCTCTCGCCACTTCCGCGGCGCGCACCACGACATTGCCGGTAACCTACACCGGAGGACTCATGC
>Ga0190272_10001324_pt1 | contig 11898 bp, 6 predicted proteins | sample Popmic504T_FD_133746 | JGI IMG/M metagenome (GOLD analysis project Ga0190272, IMG submission 133746) | Populus adjacent soil microbial communities from riparian zone of Shoshone River, Wyoming, USA - 504 T | ecosystem: Environmental > Terrestrial > Soil > Riparian zone | place: USA: Wyoming...
CAGAGCGTTCGCCGGCGCGCCGGGAAAGGGGCCGACGATGATGTGACTGCCTTTAGTGCCGCCGATTAATCTGGCAATGGCGGTCTGCGCCTCCGCACTGCGAGACTCAGGTTGAACTATCTCTTCAATCTCCAGCACTTGATCAACCCACGGCCCGGCCGCATTTATTACGACCCTGGTCCATTCCGTGTGATGCTCCTGATGCTGGTGGTCCGGCTCACCGCCGAGTTTTGTGAATTCCACCCCGCGCACTGTGGCGTTTTCGACCATGAGTTTTTCGACGCGTGCGTAACTGACCATATGCGCCCCATGCTCCACCGCTGACAGCACGTTCTCCAGCACCAACCGTTCGGCAAACTCCACCTGAGCATCGTAATAAACCGCGGCGCCGGCGAGGTTATCAGCGTTTAGTCCCGGCGCCTGCGCGAGTGTCTCGGCCCGCGAAAGCATTTGGTGCCGCGGTAGTTTCTTTCCGAACGAAAGAACGTCATAGACAAACATCCCGGCGCGCATCGTCCACCAGCCACGACTCGCACCAGCATAAATTGGAACTATGAGCCGCAGGGGACGGACCAGGTGCGATGAGATATTGAGCAGGCACTCTCTTTCACGGAGTGATTCGCGCACCAGGCCAAACTCGCCATGTTCAAGGTAGCGCAAGCCGCCGTGGATCAGCCGGGTAGACCAGCTCGACGTGCCTCCACCTATGTCACCTTTGTCCAGAAGCAGAACCTTCAGACCACGCATGGCCGCATCACGTGCGATGCCGGCGCCATTGATTCCGGCGCCGATGATGATCAGATCCCAAACGGGTTCTTCCCTGGGCGGAGTTATCATCCGTGGCCACTCACTTTGTCCTTTTCGGGATAATCACCGCTGAGTATAGTGTGTCTGAATGTTTTCAAGCCTACTCTGCGCTGTCATTGTCGACTGAGTTTCAGGTACTGAGAGTACCGGCTGTAGTCGGGTGCTTTCATGCAGCAAAAAGCCCGACTGAAGTCGGTACTCTAAACGCCTGTTTCTCAGATTGAAAGATATGAAGCACTCACCAATCTTTGCAACACTGCTGATCGCAATAACCTTCTCGGCATTGGTTCCCGTCGCCGGAGCGGAAACCTTACAAGACACGAAGCAACTGGGCGACTTCGCCAGACGGCCCGCACCACCAGTTTCAGCTGAAGCCAGTCGACAGATGGAAGCGCAGCTCAACGAGGCCCGCGCACGTTATGAAGCCAACCCTGATAGTGCCGATGCAACAATCTGGCTTGGACGCAGACTCGCCTATCCGGGCCGCTTTCGGGACGCCATCCAGGTTTACACAAAAGGGATTGCAAAGTTTCCCAATGATGCCCGCCTCTATCGCCATCGCGGACACCGATACATCACGTTGCGTAGATTTGCTCTCGCGATTGCCGATCTAAAGAAGGCGGCCAAACTCACCAGGGGAAAACCGGACGAGATTGAACCCGATGGACAGCCCAATGCGCGGAACATTCCCACCAGCACATTGCAGTTCAACATCTGGTACCACCTCGGGCTCGCCTACTATCTCAGCGGTAACAACCGGCAGGCGCTAGAGAGTTACCGTGAATGTCTCAAAGTCTCGAACAATCCCGATGCGCTGGTCGCCACTAGTCACTGGCTGTATATGACTCTGCGCCGCCTGAATCGCCGTAACGAGGCGGTCCGGGTGCTGGAGGCAATTGGGCCAGGTCTGGACATTATTGAGAATGACGGCTACTGCCGCTTGGTCCAGATGTACAAAGGTCTGATCGCTGTCGACACCCTGCGCGCAGACGCTTTGAAAGAGGGGAGCTCGTCCGGTGCCCACAGCATTCTCTACGGAGTCGGCAACTGGTATAGCTACAATGGGCGGTCCCACGAAGCTTTGAATGTTTTCAAGCAAATGCTCACGGGAAATCAATGGACCAGCTTTGGTTATATTGCGGCAGAAGTTGATTTCCAGCGACTCGGTGGCTCAAGTTCCAGGTAAGACGTAAGTCACCGGAACTTCATCATGTTTGCGGACCAACTTACCTCCTACCACGCACCATATCGTGCGACCCCTGCACCTTCTAAGCCAAACTCCGGAACGCATGTCTAACCGCTACTCAATCACAACCAGAAAACAACCACCTCGCACTAGCAAATTTAAATGTTTTCTCAAAGCAGCTTTACGGGCATAGCCCTTGCACTCCCTCGAACCACGAATTAAGCCTGTGGAATGACAGGCGGTAGCGCCGAATAGTCGCACAGCTTAACTCCTGAAGCTAAGTCATCGTCTGCGCGCAACCTGTCCCCCTTCTCTCTATTCCCCTGGCCGCGCGGTAGACGATAACGATTCACACAACTGAATAAAAGAAGGAGCGTCAACATGCGTTCTACCAAATGTTCTGCCGTTGACACACGGCGAGGTGTCCATTCAACCATCTACTTTCTCCTGCTGACCTGCCTGCTTACTCTGTTGGCGACACCAGCGATTGCACGCGCCGCTCCCGCAGACTTTTTCGACGACGCGGATGAATATGACGTCAAGGCCCGCGTGGCCCGAGTCAGTCTGATTGCCGGCGAGGTCAGCCTCAAGCGAGCCGGCAACAATGATTGGGAACGCGTGCGCCTGAATTTCCCGCTGGTCGAGGGCGATACCATTTCTACTGATCGCGAATCGCGGGCTGAGATTCAGATCGACGCGAGAAACTTTGTTCGTCTCGGTGCCAACTCTATTCTTCGCATCGTCACTCTGCGCGACGAAGGAGTTGCGCTCAGTGTGGTCGAGGGCACGGCGACTATCAGACTGGCAAAGTTTGACAAGGATAAGGAGTACTTCGAACTAGACGCCCCAAAGACCACCCTGGCTGCCGAAAAGAAAGGGCTCTATCGCGTGGATGTCTCGCGCGAAGGGCGGGTGCGACTGAGCGCGCGCGACGGAGGACTCGCGCGCATCTATTCCGAAACTTCCGGCTTCGCTTTGCGTGATGGACGCGCGGCTGAGCTGCTTCTGGAAGGCGCAAACGCCGGCGATTGGGAATTTGTCGTCGCCAACGCGGATACATGGGACAGCTGGGTCGATGAACGCGAGCGCTACCTGGCCGAGCGCCTGCGGTATGACACGCAGTATTACGACCAGTACACCTGGGGCGCCGAAGATCTGGATTCTTACGGCAACTGGGCCTACTCCAGTGAATATGGCTGGCTCTGGAGACCGCATCCGGGCTCAATCAGTAGCTACGCTGACTGGGCGCCTTATCGTTATGGAGATTGGGTCTGGATACCGCCTTATGGCTGGACCTGGGTAGGCTATGAGCCCTGGGGTTGGGGGCCTTATCACTACGGCCGCTGGGTTTACTACAACGGCTACTGGGCATGGTGTCCGCGAAGTCACTACTACCGGAATCGCGGCTGGTGGCGGCCGGCACTGGTTGCGTTCTTCTATTCTGACTATAACAACAACTACTGCTGGTATCCGCTCAACTACCATCAACGCGATCCGCGGTCGCGTCACTATCCACGTTACGATCCAAATGCGGATCGCTTGCGACCATTGCGCGGCAATGACCTCGCCAATCTCCGGCGGGTAAATCCAGCACAACTGCGGGCCGTGACGGCGTTAGGGGCTAGAGACTTTGGCGCCGCCGGCGCCAGGGCGCGACCGGCGGATGCAGCTCTCGCACGACAAGTCGCTAACGGCGAACCTGTGCGAGGCGACCTTCCAGTCAGGCCGGCTAATGCTCCTAGTGATCGCATGGGCGGCGGCGGACGAGCAGGAAGCGCGACCGCAGCACGGCCAGCCAGAGTTGACCCGGGCCCTGATTTTCCGCAGCGGGCTGAACGACCAACAGGGGCTGCCGTAAGAAGTCCGGGAGTGGCGCTCGACGAAGAGTTGCGTCGTTCGCGGGTCTTAAATGGCCGCGAAGCCCGTCCCAGCCGAGCCGATCTGCCGGCTGCCAGCGGAGGAGTGGGCGCAGTTGAGACGCGGCCCACTGGTGCGGTCGAGCGACCCGCCAGGGCGGGAGGCGATAGTGAGCGACGGGATGATCCGAGTCGCATGCCGGTGAGGAATCCGGCAACTGAAGAAAGTACGCCTGTGGATCGTCCCGATCGAACGGAGCGACCCGCGGAAACGGACCGAAACGAACGACCAGATCGCCCGGTTCGCGCTGAGCCTCGTGAACAACCCGGCCGCGTGGAAAGTCGAGAGACTCCACCTGTTCGGTATGACCCACCAAAGCGTGCGGAGCCGCCACCGCGTAGTGATCCACCGCCGCAGCGATATGAGCCGCCGCCGCGCAACGATCCACCACCGCAGCGGTATGAACCGCCACCGCGCAACGATCCACCACCGCAACGGTATGAACCGCCACCGCGGAATGATCCGCCACCGCGCAACGATCCACCGCCGCAGCGTAGTGATCCTCCGCCTCAGCGTAGTGATCCACCACCGCAGCGGAGCGATCCGCCGGCGGAGAGATCACAGCCGTCCAGGCCTGACAATAGTAGTAGGCCATCGCGAAGAGGTGATAACCGTTAGCGCATTTTCACCGGGGACGGTGAGGGGTTAGTGCTCGCCGTCCCCCGAGTTAACTTCGAAGAGAGGAAGCTTTGCGCTGGCCTTACAAAGTTGATTCAGTAAAGGAAACTACAGCACGGCCGAACTCCTTCGTCGGAAGACGGAGCGAGAGAAACGGCTGAGAAAGCAAAAAGGGGTTGTCATGAGAGTCGCAAAGATAGTTTTCACCCGTTCTTTATTTGTGGCTTGGCTCGCCGGGTTCACACTTCTCTCCGTTATGGCCGTTTCGGCCCAGACACTCGCTCCCGATCTGAAACCGGATATTCGACGGGCCCGCTCGATCCAGCCGAAGTCGATCGCCAACCGCGGCGGCAAGGCGAGGGCGAATGGATATGTGCCTGCCAGTGGCCGCCCAAGCGCCATTCGCTATTCCTCAGTTACTCGGACCAAAGGATCGACTTTACTCTCGTTGCCGCGTCCGGTGAACTATCTCCAACAGCCGGGTGGGACAAATACTCTCGCGACTACCCCAATTGTACCCGGCACGCCGTTGTTTCAGCTTTTGCATACCTCGCAGATAAGTTTGGTGTCATCGGCTGGAACACATGAGCAGTTTGTCGATCGCAGCGGTGATCTGGTCGCAGACGAAAGGACGACGTTTGACGCAGATGGTGGCTCTTTTGATGTTGCGGTCGGTCGCTCCGGCGCGAGGTATGAAGTTTTTTCTGCCACCCTCAACGGTCAGGCGATCGGGGCCATCGTTGTAGCGCTCGACACTAACGGCGATTACCAGGCCGACAGCTCGAGCACGTTCAACCTTCGGACCGATTTTGGTCTGCGTTCGGCGGCCGCAGTCGTAACCGGTAGGTCGAAAGCGGGCCGCGAATTTGTGATCGTTTCATCCAGCGGCTATTTCAATGAGTCGGATCCCAATGATCCCAACAATGAACCTTCGCCCGGTGTCGTATTGTTGATAAGAGATCCGACCACCGGCGGGTTTGACCCGGCGCGTTCACGCGAACTGGTTGAAGTCGGTGACAACCGCCTCTTTAACGCCAACGCCCTCGCGTTGTTGCCAAACAACGAACTGCTGATTGCAGACTTCAATTCCAACGAGCTACGGATTGTTCGCGACACGGACGCCGACGGCGTTCCCGACACGCTCTCGACGACGCCTTACTACATCTACCAGTTTGCCAACGACGAGCCATTGGATATCGCCGTCAATGCACGCGGCGTTGTGTTTTCGCATTCAGCCGGCAACGACACCTTCATGCTGGCGCTCTACGACGACAACTCGGATGGTCGCGCCGATCGCGACGAAGTCTGCGTAGAAGGTCTTTCGATCGACAACAATCTTTTCCTTCATGGTCTGACCGTAGACAGCGGCGGCAACGTTTATGTCATAGAGGACGCGTCCGGCCTTGATGATGGTTTTGACGGCAATGGTGGCACACCGCGCATCGATGCCTTTCCGGATCCCCGACTCGATGGCTTTCTAACTGATGGTTCGATTTTCACTCGCGCTGACGATGCAAATACGCAAGGACTCACGGGCCTGGCATTTGGAGCGCTGACAGCGAATCCTATCGACGATGCACAGTTTTTCGTACGCCAGCAGTATCTCGACTTCCTTAATCGCGAGCCTGACAGTGCTGGTCTTGCCTTCTGGACCCAACAAATCACTTCGTGTGGGGTTGATCAGCCGTGCATTGAAGTCAAGCGCATTAACGTCTCGGCCGCTTTCTTCGTCTCCATTGAGTTTCGTGAGACTGGCTATCTTGTCTACCGAATTTACAAGTCAGCTTATGGAAGTCTCGCTGGCGCCCCGGTACCCCTTCGGTTCAATGAGTTTCTACCGGACACGCAGCAGATCGGTGAGGGTGTCGTGGTAAACGTCGGCGATTGGCAAACTCAACTGGAGAACAACAAACAAGCGTTCACGGCAGCCTTCGTGGCGCGATCTCGATTCACTACGGCATACCCGACGTCAATGACTCCGGCGCAGTTTGTCGATGCTCTTTATGCGAACGCGGGCGTAACTCCGTCACCGTCCGAGCGAACGTCAGTAATTAGTGAATTCGGTACGGCTACTACCACCACCGACACGGCCGCGCGGGCGCGCGCCCTGCGGCGGGTAGCGGAGAATGCTGAGTTGGCCCAGCAGGAGCTGAACCGGGCATTTGTGCTCATGCAGTATTTTGGGTACATGAGAAGGAATCCCAACGATCCGCCGGAGCCAGGATTAAACTTTGATGGTTACAATTTCTGGCTAAACAAGCTGAACGAATTTAACGGCAACTACGTGGCAGCAGAGTTGGTTAAGGCCTTCATCACGTCAGGAGAGTACAGACAACGGTTTGGATTGTGATGGTGTTAGTATCTCTCGAGGGAGGCAAAGAAGTCGGATCAAAGTAAATGTTTCCGGGTCGTTCACCACAGAATGACCCCATGGTGCCGCCAGCCGAGACCGAAACTTCGCGACGGTAAGAAAGGCCGGTATGAAACAGCAACGTCCACTCGCAATATTGCTCGTCCTCGCTATCTATTCACAGGCTTTGGCGCAACAACCAGCGACGCCACCGCCAGCGCCTGAGCCCCCAGCGACACAAACATCCGCCATCGCGGATCGCGAAGATACGCTTCGCATCTCTACGAACCTCGTGCAACTCGATTTCGTGGTGACTGATAAACGCGGCAATCAAGTGACCGATCTCAGGACCGAGGACATTGAGATATTTGAGGATGGTCGCTCTCAGCAAATCAGCAACTTCGCTTACATACCGACTGGACCGGCGGCTCCCACAACGGCGGAGAGCAAGGCCGACTCGCTCGCCGCCAAGTCAAGCGTACCGTCGCCGGCTACGCCCGCGCGCCGTGAGAATGTTCGGCGCACCATCGCCATAGTGTTTGACGATCTTGGCATGTCGTTTCCCAGGGTAGGTCCCGCTCAATCAGCCCTCCGCAAATTCGTCACCGAACAGGTTCAACCCGGCGACCTCGTAGCCATCATCAGGACCGGTGGCGAAGTGGGCGCACTGCAGCAGTTCACCAAGGACAAGCGACAGTTGCTCGCCGCAGTCGACCGGTTGCGATGGAACAACTGCAGCCGCGGTGGACTCTACATCACACGGCCGCTCACCCAGAACGTCCTGGCCCGGCGCCTAGGCATGGGCGGCGGCGGAATCGAGTATGCTGGCGAACTCCCCGCGTGCTCGCAATCCTCGTTAGACGCAACCTTTCAGTCCATACGATTCATCATTGGCGGGATGCGTGAATTACCCGGCCGCAAGTCGGTAATCATCCTCTCCGATACGATCCCGGTTGAGGCGGACGAGCAGCTAACAGGCACTGCATCTCCGTTGAACTTTAACAACGCAAGCTACGCCGGTGCTCCGAGTGATCGCAGGAATTACAGCGATCCGCTCCGACGCATCTCCGAATTGGCAATCCGCTCGTCGGTGGTCATTTACGGCATAGATACACGCGGGTTGCCGGCGCTCAACATCAGCGCTGCAGATCAGGTCGCCGGCTTGTCGGGGCCACAGATCCACGAAGTGATGGGTGGACCTATCACGAGTGCGGTCGCGAGCGGACGCCACGGCGATATGATTGGCGGGCGAGCCGGAATGGAGTCGCTGGCGAACGAGACCGGTGGCCTCACCGTCAAGAACAACAACGACATTTCGCTCGGCCTCGGGCGCATCATGAACGATCTGCAGGGTTACTACCTCGTCGGTTACCGGCCAACTAGTGAAACTTTCAATCGCCGCTTCCACAAGATCAAAGCCCGCGTCCGAAATCGCCCTGATCTCATCGTGCGGACTCGCACCGGCTTTTTCGGGCTCGCTGAAGAAGAAGAATTGCGACCCAGGGCGTCAACCGCCGCCGACCGTTTCCTGGTCGCGCTCACTTCGCCGTTTGCCGCCGGCGACCTTGACGTGCAACTCACGCCCAGTTTCACCAACACGTCGTCTGCCGGGTCGTTGTTGCGCACCATGCTCCACATAGATACTCGTGGTCTCACCTTCAAGCCTGAAGCGAAGGGCTGGGAAAGTACCGATCTCGTTTTGCGTGGAGTGCTTTTTGGCGATAACGGGAAGATTGTTACCGAGCATCGGCACCAGTTTACCCTCCGCCTGCGCGGTGGGACTCTCCAGCGCGTGCGAAGCAAAGGACTCGACTACGTCTTCAATATGCCGGTGAAGAAGCCGGGCGCGTACCAGTTTCGCATCGCCGTGCTTGACCCGATCTCGGGACGTATCGGCTCTGCCGGTCAGTTTGTCGAAGTGCCCGATCTAAAGAAGAGGCGGCTTACGCTTTCAGGATTGATCGTGCGCGGCCTGATACCGGCAGCCGGATTGCCGGCAAGGCCATTTACCATGGCCGGAGATAGTGACTCGGAACAGCAGGACGTGGCGACGCCCGCGGTGCGCCGCTTCAACCAGCATATGCTGCTTGATTACACCTATGTTGTTTTCAATGCCCGGTACGATAAGTCGACTTCGCGGCCCGATCTTAAAGTGCGAACACAGATCTTTCGTGATGGTCAGTCGGTTTACGATCAAGAAGCGCCGGTGGAAGCAGGAGTACAAACGGATTCTGTCCGCGCAGTGGCGGGAGGTCGTCTGCAACTCGGTCAGGAGTTTGGGCCGGGCGACTATGTTCTGCAGCTCACTATCACCGATCCGCTCGCGCCCAAAGACCACCGGACCGCGACTCAGTGGATTGATTTTGAGATCGTCAAGTAGTTCCGCCCCGCGGATATGTCAGGTGCCTGACAGAATGCTCAAGCAGTTCAGTTCCAGCTTTAGCTGCCCGGTCAGCAAGACGAAAGCTTTGAACTGCTTGAGCGGTACCGACAGCTTGGTGTGCCTTATCCGCCGAGATCTAGTTGTCCAGATTCATCTTTCGTGGGAAGGTTGATAGCGCGGCTCTGAGCGGATCGAAGACGGGGTCTGCTGTTGACTAATACTAATAGAAAAGCCTCGCTCTCATAAGCTCTCTCCGGCTTGTCGAGGGCTTCTTCATATCACCAGGATCCGCCCACACCGAGCGGGACAAAGCCCCTGCTGTTTTGGCCAAGGTGTCAAGCTTTGATGGAAGAAAGCTGAACGTACAAGCCGGCGCAGGTGGTACTGGCAAGAGCCGATCAGGATTTGGGATCAACGGTGAGGCGAGGCAGCGTGCGTAATTGACCGTCAATTTCGGAGACTGTTTCTCCAACGCGGTGCGCGCCCATCTTTTGATAAAAGCCTTCGGCGTGTGGGTCAGACGAGATTTCAATTTCTGTAACTCTTTGTTGTGACGCTTTCTGCATTGCGTGGAGGAAGAGTTCCTTTCCCACCCCGCCGCCGATGTGATCAGGCGTCACCCAGAGGTGATCGAGGACCGCCTTGTCGTCCTTAATAACCAGAGCATAGAAACCCAGCAACTCATCTTCGCGTTCAGCGACATACACCGGGTTTGCGAGAACAAAGTCAGGCGAGATTGTGAGGTCGGCTTGCCAGTGCTGGATCCAATGCTCCGGATAGCCCCAATATCTCTTGGCTTGGTGCGCGATCTCCGTCAAAGCTCCGGCTTCCTCCGGCGACGCGTTTCTTATGATCACAACTCTCCTAAGATTCGAGCAGTAGAGCAGGCATTCCTGCCTGTCCTATAACCTCGCCGTTCATTTATCTTTTCCAACCACTTCAGGCGATGGGCTCTGGTGTCACAACTCTGTTCAGATTCGAGCGGTGGACAGGCGGGACTGCCTGTCCTACATCGCGGCGGTTACTTCTTTTGCTCAACCACTGACTTGCTTAGTTTTTGTACCAGCTCGCGAGTTGGTTCGACAAATTCGCCTTTGGGTTCGAGCCGCAGATACTCCTGGTATGCCGAAAGAGCGCGCTCGGGTTGATTGACCTTTAATAGTATGTTCCCGGCCATCAAGTGAGCTGCGGCAAAGTCTGGTTTCAATTGAAGCGAGCGACCAATTGCGGCGCCAGCCTTGGGAACGTTTCCCTGGTCCCAGTAAAGGCGGCCGAGGGTAAAATATCCATGCCAGGATTTTTCGTCGAGCTTCAGACCATCCAGCAAGGTTTTCTCTGCTTCCTCGTAACGCTTCTGACGCCAATAGACCTCGCCTAACAAAAGGATCCCCGCCGGGCTGCCGGCCTTCAACTCCACGGCACGGCTGAAAGCCTCCTCGGCTTTTTTCCATTCCCGCGTATCAATGAATGCAGTACCCAACAGAAGGTGCGCCTCGTAGAACTCGGGATAGACGGCGACAGCTCTTTGCAGGTGTCCAACCGATTCTTGATAACTCTTTTTGCCAAGGGCCGTGCGACCGCGCACTAATTCTTCGCGAGCTTCGGCTGGCGCCCGGGCGTCAATAACATCGAAGGTCAGGGTGCCTGATTTTTCCGGAGCTAGTTCGAAAACCAGAAACGCGCGAAAGTTGACCTGCAAGTCGGCATCTTGTTGGGCCGGCCGAAATCCGGGCACGTTGATAATCACCCGGTAGTATCCGCGTTGAAGGTTCGGGAAGCGAAAGCGTCCACTCGCGTCGGAATCGATCTGATCAACCAGGCCGCCGCCGAATCTCTCCAGCTTGATGGGAATCCTGTTAGCGGGCAATCCATTTTCGGCCATTCGCACCTGACCGACGACTTCGAAGGAATTAGGAGAAGGGGTGGTGTAAGTGTCGCGGTCGCGCTGGGCGAGAATCGACGAACTGGTTACCAGCACAAAGATGAAAGCCAGTGGATATTTATGAAGGCGTCGCACTTCGATTGCCCAGGATGTAGTGGAGCGATGTTGTTAAGTGCAGGCTACCGCAAAATGCTGACTGAGGCAAAACTAAGCCGGGCGGATTCAGGATCCGCCCGGCAAAGTTTGTTGCACCGACACGGGTCAGTGGCTGTATTTCAACCCAAACTGAATCAACCGCGCCGGCACTGCGGTACCTGTTATCTGGGTGAACGTCGCTGGGGTAGCAATGTTCACGGCCGACGGAGTTGTAAAAATCTTGTGGTTGAAGAGATTGAAGGTGTCCATACGGAACTGGAACGAATGCGACTCACGAACAGTAAACCTCTTCTGCAGTGAGATATCCCAGTTTTGCTGGTAAGGGGCGCGCCACCAATTACGCTGGTTTGGACCCCATCCAGTGGTTTGTGCGCCGGCGCTATTTGGAAGGTTGGGCGCCGTACCGAAGCACTCCGTACGGAGGTAGTGGTCGATACGCTGTTGCGTCGTTCCCTGGGTGTAGGCCTCTTTGCGAGAGGAGCACAGAAACTGGGCTAAGCCCTGGGCGGTGCCGTATAAGCCGCCACTGGTGCTGTCAGTTACTGAGAAGGGCAGGCCCTTTTGATAGGTGACGATACCGCTTACGGTCCATCCCCGGA
>Ga0190272_10001325_pt1 | contig 11897 bp, 13 predicted proteins | sample Popmic504T_FD_133746 | JGI IMG/M metagenome (GOLD analysis project Ga0190272, IMG submission 133746) | Populus adjacent soil microbial communities from riparian zone of Shoshone River, Wyoming, USA - 504 T | ecosystem: Environmental > Terrestrial > Soil > Riparian zone | place: USA: Wyoming...
CGCTCGGCTGGGAGCCGTATCAGAACGACCACGAGGATGCGAACGGCCAGTTCGAGATGAACTGGCAGTACGACTCGGCGCTCAAGACCGCCGACAAGCACGCGTTCTTCAAGTTCATGGTCAGGTCGATCGCCGAGAAGAACGGCCTGCGCGCGACCTTCATGCCCAAGCCGTTCGCCAACCTCACCGGCAACGGCTGCCACGCGCATGTGTCGCTGTGGCAAAAGGGCAAGAACGTGTTCGACGACCCGAAGGGCGAGCTCGGCGTCTCGGCGCTCGGCTACAACTTCATCGGCGGCATCATGCATTCGGCCGCGGGGCTCACCGCGATCACCAATCCGACGGTGAACTCCTACAAGCGCATCAACGCGCCGCCGACGCTCTCGGGCGCGACGTGGTCGCCCAACACCATCACGTATGCGGGCAACAACCGCACGCACATGATCCGCATTCCGGACGCGGGACGTTTCGAGCTGCGTCTCGCCGACGGCGCGGCCAATCCGTATCTGCTGCAGGCGGCGCTGCTGGTGTCGGGGCTCGACGGCATTCGCAACAAGCGCGATCCCGGCAAGCGGCTCGACATCGACATGTACACCGAAGGACACAAGGCGAAGGGCGCCAAGCGGCTGCCTTTGAACTTGCTCGATGCGTTGCGTGCGTTCGAAAAGGCCGACGTGCTGCGCGCAGGGCTCGGCGAGGATCTGGTCAAGTCGTATCTCAAGCTCAGGCACGACGACTGGAATGCCTATTCGCGGCATCTGACGGATTGGGAGCGGCAGACCACGCTGGATTGTTGAATCGCGGCGGAGTTTATAGCCATCCTTCGAGGCTCGCTTCGCTCGCACCTCAGGATGACGGATTGAGATTGGTGCGTGCGCCTACGAGAGAATCTTCTTCGCCAACACTATCAACCCGCGGTCAGAATTCCGCGCTCCGATCAGCGACAGCCCGAGCGGCAGCCCGTCGATCGTCGCCAACGGCAGGCTGATCTGCGGCAGACCGCTAAGCCCCGCGATGCACAGAAGGCGCATCGCCTGATTGCGGTATTCGACCTCGACCTGATCGGTTGGCGTGTTGCGCAACGGCGCCGCACGCGGCGAGGTCGGCAGGCAGATCACGCCGTCATCGCCGAGCAGACTTTCGACATGCGCCGTGATTTCGCGGCGCCGCGCGTTTGCGGCGTCGACCTGATCGCGCGTGATGGTCGCCGCGTATGCGAAGCGCTCCTTCACGCCCGGACCGAGCTGCGGCTTTGCTTCCGTCACCCAGTTCCCGAGCGTCGCCCAGATTTCGGCGGCCTGTAATGTGCGAAAGACTTCGAACCACTCGGCGAGGCCTTCGGCACTGACGCGCACATGCACCGCCTTGCCGAGCACGGCTTCGACTTTGCTGGCCGCGGGCTTGAGCGCTTCGGCGACCGGCCGCTCGACCTGCTCCCACTCATCGTCCGCGACGATGAGACGTGACGGTGCCGCGGCCTTGTCTTCGCCAAGCAGAACGCCGCCGACCTTCTCGAATATCGCGATATCGCGCGAAAACCAGCCGACCACATCGAAACTCGGCCCGAACGGCAGCACGCCTTCGTCGGAAACGCGCCCGTGCGTCGGGCGCAATCCGATGATGCCGCAATAGCTCGCCGGAATGCGGATCGAGCCGCCGCAGTCGGTGCCGAGCGCGAAATCCACGAGCCCGCCCGCGACCGCCGCCGCCGAGCCGTTCGACGAGCCGCCCGGCACGCGGCCCGGCGCGTTCACGTTCACCGGCGTGCCGAAGTGCACGTTCTCGCCGGTCAGGCTGTAGCAAAGCTCGTCGCAATGGGTCTTGGCCACCATGCCGGCGCCGGCCGCGAGCAAGAGCTTTACCGCCGCCGCGGTCTCGCGCGGCGCATCGTGCGTGCGCAGCCAGTCCGGCTGGCCGAAGCCGGTGCGCGTGCCCGAGATGTGGAATGCGTCCTTCACGGCGAAGGTGAGCCCGGCGAGCGGGCCCGCGCCGCTGCCTTGCAGGCTTGCGTGATTGTCGCGGCAGAACGCTCCGAGCGGATCGTCCGGCGCAGTCCAGTTCGCCATCGCGAAGAACCTCCATGGCCACGGCCAGACCGCACGCGTTATCAAAATGTCGGCGAAGCGCGCAAGGTGCGGACAAACACCAGCTTCACCTCGCAGCCGTGGCGTCCGCACCCGCCTGCGCTTGCCCACCTTCCAGCCAATCGCGCAACGCCTGGCCGTGGCCCGACCCTTCCAGATTCTCGATCATGTCGTCGAACGGGATCTGCTCCTGCTTGTGCCAGACAAAGCCCATGAACCATTCGCGCACGGGCTCGGGCAGCAGCGGGAATTTGGCCTTCAGACAGGCGTCGCCTTGGCCGCGGCAGACGCGCGCGCGGCGGCAGCCGGCGTTGTCGCACAGGCGCCACGTCGCCAGCAGCTTGCTCCATCCATGCGCGTCCCTTTCCCACTTCATCTCGTCGACGTGCGTTTCCATTCGATGCCTCTCATGATTTGCGGACATGCGTTCTCGTTCCCGCGGCGCGTGGCGCCCGGGGTTCTTGCCGTATTCCTTGCGCTCCCCCCTGAGGGGAGCAGAGCGCCGACAGGCGCTGGTGCGGAAGCGCCGCACCCCGTGACCCGCCTCGCGGTCGGGTCGATCTCCGAGAACGCTCAGAGATCACCGGCCAGTAACGTAGGCCGGCGCGCCTCTCGACGCTCTGCCGCGGCGTTTTCCTTACGGCGGCGGGCCGCGCTTTCGTGGACGGAGCGGTTGTCCGTTGGACCGTGCGCCGGTTGCTGCTTTGTCTGCAGAGCGTCCGCATCAGTCCGCCGGGACCGAGTCCGGCCACGTCAGCCAGCTCCTGGCAGGAGGTCTCACCTCCGGGCGGAGCCCCGACGCCGCCCGGGCTGCCGGGTGCGAACCGGCAACGCGGGCGCCACACCGGCGAAGGCCCGGAATTGCCGGGCGCCCGCCACCGAAGTCAGCGCCTGTTCTCCGGCGCCTCCTTCAATTCGTCCCGCCTCACGACGCCTCATGACAGCGCCCCTCAACGGACGAGGTTCTTAGGGGATAGGATATTGTGGGCATATTTGTCAAGAGATAGGAACATATTAATTTTTGAGGTGTGAATCACCAACCCTATGGACTTTATATGGTCCACGCGCGATAATCTGCCCATGGATTCTGGCCGGCCCCGCGTCATCAAACCGAGAAAACGTCGCTCCGCCGCCAAGCTGACGACGCTCGACGATGTTCTCGAGCAAGGAAAGCTCGAAGAGTTCGAAGCCGTCGCCATCAAGGAAGTGCTGGCCTGGCAGATCGGCGAGGCGATGAAGGCGCAGAACCTCTCGCGCAAGCGGATGGCCGAACGCATGAACACCAGCCGCAGCCAGGTGAGCCGCCTGCTCGACCCGAAAGACGGCAATGTGACGCTCGCGACCTTGCAGCGCGCCGCGCGGATCGTCGGGCGGACGCTGAAGCTGGAGTTGGTGTAGTTGCTGTAGGATGGGTTGAGCGCAGCGAAACCCATCAACGCTGAGCATCGTGTCGTGTGCTGATGGCCAACTATCGTCGTAACTTCATTCCTGGCGGCGGCTTTTTCTTCACAGTCAATTTGTCCGATCGTCAATTGAGCTTGCTGACCGAGCATGTTGGACTATTGCGGACCGCTTTTCGTTACGTGCGCGCACGCCATCCGTTCACAATTGACGCAATTGTCATCCTGCCCGACCATCTCCACGCGATCTGGACTTTGCCGGAAGGAGACCCGGATTTCGCCCTACGCTGGCGGCTGATCAAGTCAACGTTTTCGCGCGCCTTGCCGCACGGCGAGCCGGCTTCGCAGAGCCGAATCGCAAAGGGTGAGCGCGGAATTTGGCAAAGGCGTTATTGGGAGCACACGCTGCGCGATGAAAAGGATTTCGCGCAGCACGTTGACTACATTCACTTCAATCCCGTGAAGCACGGCCATGTCACACGTGTGCAGGACTGGCCGTATTCATCGTTTCGCCGGATGGTCAGGCTCGGCATCTATCCGGAGGATTGGGGAGGCGATGTCAGCGCGGACAGCATGCAGTTTGGCGAAAGGTGATCATGCGTTCGCTGCGCGACGCAATCTTGAGCGTCCTTAGCAGGTCAACAAAAAGTCCTCTAAATCGCGGCGATTGAAATCGGTCTTGATGGCGTCCGCATCTGCATATGGATTTTCGACAGTCTTTTTACTCTTATCGACGAGATAAAACAGGCCGCCAGCTTGTTTCTTCAGTGTCCAACCATACGTGGCTGCCATTCCGCTTAAATGTTCGAAATCAAATGGCTCGTGGTCAGGCGGCCGAATCCTCTGAGATATGACGACCGGAGCTGGCAACGCAGGTGCTGGCGTGCCAGTCCGAGGCATACTGCTCATCGGAAAAGTTCCAAGCTTCTTTCGCTTTCGAGTCAGCCATTGTGTGTATGCGTCGGCCTCACTGATCCCCTTCTTTCTTGCAGTTTTTCGAATTCCGCGCATTGCACCTCGGGATGGCGCATTCACCCCGGTCTCTTGACGATGCTGCTTGTTTGCCGCCGCTATCAACATCCAAACAAAGGGCAGCAGAATTAGCGCGATGATTTGAAGTGCCGTCACCGGCTTCTCCCAAAGCTCTTAACTACTCCAATCGACTCGTAGTAGTGCGCCCCGCGTAGCGAGTGTAGTAGCGAGTAGGATGGGTTGAGCGAAGCGAAACCCATCATCCAAGCAACTTCGGAAGGTTGCGGTGGGTTTCGCTGCGCTCAACCCACCCTACGACTTGGGCAAAAATCCGCGCTCGCGCAGCCAATCGGTGAGGATTTTCTCGATCATGTTGTTCATGCTGCGCGAGTCCGCTTCAGCGGCTTTCTCAAGCGCCTTCTTGATCTTCGGATCGAGCCGAAGCGACGTCGGATTCGGCCTTGTATTCATTTGGCCGCCATTGGTAGTTGACAAGCGCCCTGACTACCGGTAATATCCTTGCGCCTACATCGTAACAAGCGGCCCGCCGAGGTGCTAGTAACACCGCGACGGGCCTGACCCAAGCCACGGAGGTTAGTCCATGGCCAAGGCTGAGCCGCGTTCTATCACGCGCCGGTCGATGTTGGCAGCGTTCGCGCTGCCGGTCATCTCGGCGTTCCCCACTACCTTAGTGCTTCCCGCCCCGTCTCTCCCCGCTGCCGCGCCCACGCCCGACCCGATCTTCGCCGCCATGGAGGCACACGCCCGCGCCTTTCGCGCGTTCACCGCCGTGCTCGATGCGCTGGCGGTCGCCGAACAAGAGGCGTGGCACGCGCCGCGCGGACAGCGCCGCGCGGCCGGGAAGCGGCTCAAGCAGGCCCGCGCCGACGAAAGCCACTTCGGGAATCTCGAGTCTGACGCATTCGCCGGTCTGGTCGCGACCGTCCCGCAGACGCTGGCCGGCGCGGCCGCGATGCTGGCCTATGTGGGCGAGTGGTTAGCGGAAGGCCATTCCCTCTACGATGAGGACGAAACCATCACGCTGCTCGCCTCGATCGAGTGCGCGGTTTGCAGGGCGGCGGGGTTGCCGGCACCGCCTACGGTCTAAGCCGCCGTCTCGTAAGGCCGCACCAGCAGATCGGCGGGAATTTTCCATGCCTCGCCGATCTTGTGGATCATCTCGACCGTCAGCGCGCGTTTGCGCGCGAGCACCTCGGATGCGCGCGAGCGCGAGCCGAGAATCTCGGCAAGCTCGGGCTGGGTGTGCCCGAGTTCGTCGATCGCATAGTGCAGCACGTCGACCGGATCGAAGTTCTCGGTCGCTTCGATCGGCCAGCGCCGCGCCTCGTAATTCTCGACGAGCGTCACGAGCAAGTCGAGCCGGTCGCCCTTCTCGGTTCCTTCCGGCGCGCCCCAGCACGACTCGATCTCGGCGAGCGCGGCGCGGTGATCCTCATCGGTGCGAATGGGCCGGATGTCCATGGGAAACTCCATCAGAACTGCGAGACGGTCAGCGCGTCGATCCTGTCGTACTCGGCGTGCGTGCCGATGAATTTCACGAAGGCGATTTGCCGGCGGAAGTCGAACGACACGACGAGACGATAATTTCCTCCCGCGACTTCGAATCGCACGCGTTCGCGATTGAGCACCTTCGCTTTCGGAGTCGCCGCCTGTACATCGTCGGGCGAGCCCCAATGCGCGGCTTTCGTCACCCGGTACCAGCGTTCCAGCGGGACTTTCGTTTCCGGGTGCCTGGTCCAGTAGGCCACCAGCACGTTTCGAGCGATGACCCGCATGGCTTCTCGTAGCATGTTCCCAATATGGGAACAAGTCCAATTAAGCCTTCCCGCCCGACGCTTGTTGATCGCGTCCCTAAAACCTTGCCGACCAGCGGTCGGTGAACAGCGGCAGAAACGCCTCCGGCTCGAACGGGTGCGCGAGGGCTGCCTCGGGGCGGAATTCGCCGACGCCAAGTCCCGGCCGGTCCGGCACGACGTAGTGCCCATCTTCAGGGCGCGGCGCATGGTCGAGCAGGTCGAACCGATAGCCGACATCGTATTCGCAGAAGGATTCCTGCATGAAGAAATTGGTCGTGCAGGCATCGAGCTGCACCGCGGCCGCGGTTGCGACCGGGCCGAACGGGTTGTGGAACGAGACGGGGATGTAATAGGCGTCCGCCATCGCGGCGATTTTCTTACCCTCCATGATGCCGCCGACATGGATGATGTCGGGCTGCAGCACGTCGATCTCGTGCGTCTCCAGCAGCCCGGCAAACGCCGCGCGGCTCGTGCAGCGCTCGCCGGTCGCAAGGCGCGTCCTGATGTTGCGGCCGACCATCGCGAGCGAAGCAGCGTTCTCCGGATCGCACGGCTCCTCGAGCCAGAACAGGTCGCAGGGTTCGAGCTCGCGCGCGATCGCGATGGCCGAGCCCGGGCTGAAGCGGCCATGCGCGTCGATCATCAGGTCCACATCGGGCCCGACCGCGGCGCGCACCGCCTCGACGATCTCGACCGCCTTGCGGATCGACGCCTTGCCGGGATCGCGGCCCGCGTCCTCGAACGGATCGAACTTGAGCCCGCGATAACCTTTTGCCGCGGCCACCTTGGCGGCGGCCCCGATCTCGGCGGGAGTCTTGCCGACGCCGTACCAGGCGTTCGCGTAGGCCGGCAGGAGCCCGTGCACCTTGCCGCCGAGGAGATCGTAGACCGGCCGGCCCAGCGCCTTTCCGGCGATATCCAGCATCGCCATTTCGAGCGCGGCGGCCGCGCTGTTGATGATCGGCGAGTGCATGAACTCGTTGCGCAGGATGTCGTGCCAGAGTTTCTCGGTCGCGAACGCCGAGCGGCCGATGGCGTAGCGCGCGGTGAGCTGCTGGATGGCCGCCTCGACGGCCTTCGGCTGATATTCGAGCGAGCCCTCGCCGATCCCGCTGATGCCTTCGTCGGTCTCGACATGCGCGAAGACGCAATTGCGCCAGCGCATGCCGACCACGTAGGTCGTCACCTTGGTGATGCGGCAGGCGCGCGTGTCGGACATCGCGATTTAGTCCTTGTCCAGTCCGCCGGATACGTTCAGCCGCTCGGCCGTGATGTAATCCGGCGCGTCGAAGGCGAGCCACAGCACGGTCCTGGCAACCTCCTCCGGCGCGATGCGCCGGCCGACCGGAATGCGCGCGGTGCGCTCGGCAAGATAGGCCTCGATGTCGTTGCGGCCCTCGATCCGCGCGAGCGCTTCCTCGGTGAGGCGCTGCAGCGGCGTATCCATCATGCCGGGCGCGACCGAATTGACACGGATGCCGTATGGCGCGAGCGCGACCGCGGCGGCGCGCGTGATGGCGTCGACCGCGGCCTTCGATGCCGCGTAGGCGGTGTAGTTCGGCAGCGCCATGCGCGAGGCAGGCGAGGTGATGTTGACGATACGGCCGGACCCTTGCGCCTTCATGATGCGGCCCGCCGCCGCGGTCGCGAGCGCCAGCGCCTTGACGTTGAGCCCGAGCGTGCGGTCCCAGGTCTCGGCCTTCATCTCCAGGAACGCTTCGCCCGCGCCGAAGCCTGCATTGTTGACGAGCACGTCGAGCCCGCCGAGCAGTTTCGCGCCATCCGCGACCGCCTGTTCGGCATTCGCAATGAGATCGACGGCGAGCGCATGCCCGCCGCAGGCTGTTGCGACCGCCTCCGCGCCCGCCCCGTCGATGTCGGCAACCACGACCGTCGCGCCGCGCTGAGCCGCGCCGAGCGCAACCGCGCGGCCAAGTCCGCTCGCCCCGCCTGTCACCAGAAGACGCATAAGCTTCAGGCCTTTCCCGCCTGATGCTTGTCGATGGCTGCCTGCACGGCCTTCTGCATCTCCATGCCGGCGGTCGCGTGCTTGCCCTTGGCGTCGCTGTAGCTCACCTCACGCAGCGCGTTGGCGTTGCGCTGGAAGTGCGGGTGCACGTAGCGCGCCATCAGCTCGTAGGAGCGCTTGGTCTGTGCCCAGTCGGCCCAGTTGTGCGCCAGCAGCAGAATGCCGCCGAGGCCGCCGTTCGAGCCTTTCCACAGCCGCTCGAAATGCCGGACGCAATCGTCCGGCGTGCCGATGCAGGCGAGGCCCGACGAGGCGAGATACTCGGCGGTATCGCCGGTGATCTCCGGGGGAATGATCGGGAAGGTCGCGACATCGTTGAAGTAGCGGTTGAAGTCTTCGAGTCCGAACTTCACGTCGGCGAACGCCTGCTCGCGCGTCTCCGCCACATGCGCGAAGGTCACGATGCGCCACTTGCGGCGGTCCGCGACCTTGCCGTTGGCACGCGCGCTCTCCTCGTAGACGCCCCAATTGCTGGCGTGCGCCTTGAGCGCGTCGTCCGAGGTTCCGCCGATCGCCAGCATGCCGATGCCGTGCTTGCCGGCCTGCACGGCGCCGGTCGGCGAGCGCGCCGCGGCGACCGCCATCTCCATCATCGGCTGCGAAAAGCTCGAAAGCTGCAGGCGCGCCTCGCGCAGGTCGAACCAGTCGGTCTTCCTGGTCACCACGCGGCCCTGCATCAGCTCCACGATCACGTCGAGTGCCTCGTCGAGCTTGCGCCGCTGGTCCGCTGCCGCGAGTCCCATCTTGTCCGCGTCGTAGACGAGCGAGCCGGGCCCGACGCCGAACATGGCGCGCCCGCGCGCCTGGTAGTCGAGCTGCATCATGCGCGACGCGACCGTGAACGGGTTGTGGTAGGGCAGCGAGACGACGCCGGTGCCGAGCCGGATATGGCGCGTACGCTCCACGGCCTGCGCGATGAACATTTCCGGGCAGGCGATGATCTCGAAGCCGGCCGAGTGATGCTCGCCGATCCAGGCCTCGTGATAGTTCAGCCGGTCGAGATGGACCAGCAGGTCCATGTCGCGCTCGAGCGCGAGCAACGGGTTCTCGCGAACGGGGTGAAACGGCGCCAGAAACACGCCGGTCTTTACGTAGCGGTCGTTGCTGTCGGTCATGGGCCGCCCTCGTGTGCGGCCCGATGGTAGCGGCTGCGGCCCGATTAACAACCCGGCCGGGCGGGGCGGCACAATGGTCCGCCCCTTGCATTGGCTTGCGGTTTGGTGACACCGTTTCGTGTCGTCGGACTGGAGCATTCATGCTGCGTCTCATCCTGCGGCGTCTGGCGGTCGGGCTTCTGGTCGCGCTCACCGTGATGACGCTTGCGTTCATGCTGACGCGGCTCTCGGGCGACCTTGCAATCTCGATCGCGGGCCCATCGGCGACGCAGGCCGACGTCGAGATCGTGCGCAAGGCCTACGGCCTCGACCGCCCGCTGTACGTGCAGTTCTTCGCCTGGGTCGGGCGCGCCATGGTGGGCGATTTCGGGCAGAGCTATTTCTTCAAGGACAGCGTCGCGAACCTGATCGCCAAGCGCCTGCCGATCACGCTCACGCTCGGGCTCGTGGGCCTGAGCCTCGCGCTGATCATCTCGATCCCGCTCGGCATCCTGGCGGCGGTGCGCGAGAACACCTGGATCGACCGCGCCGTCACGATGTTCACCATGGTCGGGCAGGCGGTGCCGAGCTTCTGGCTGGCGCTGATCCTGATGATCGTGCTCGGCCTGCATCTCGGCATCCTGCCGATTTCGGGCACCGGCACCTGGCAGCATTTCGTGATGCCCGGCATCGTGCTCGCCTTCACGGCGATCCCGGCGCTCACGCGCCTTACGCGCTCCGGCATGATCGAGGCGATGGCGTCGGACTACATCCGCACCGCGCGCGCGAAGGGCCTGTCGCGCGCGCGCATCATCTTCAAGCATGCGCTGCGCAATGCCGCGATCCCGGTGGTGTCGATCGCCGCGGTGCAGCTCGGCTTCATGCTGGGCGGCTCGATCGTGATCGAGACCGTGTTCGCGCTGCACGGCGTCGGCTATCTCGGCTGGGAGAGCATCGCCAAGAACGATTTCCCGGTGGTGCAGGCGGTCGTGCTGGTGCTGGCCACGATCTATATCGGCCTCACGCTGCTGGCCGACATCCTCAATGCGCTGCTCGACCCGAGGCTGCGGACCGGATGAGCGCGCCTTTGGTCGTCGTCCAGGCCGCGCAGACGACGCGCGTCGGCAAGACGGGCTTTGCGGTCGGCATCGTCATCGTTGGCGTGATCGCCGTGGCCGCGCTGATCGGCAATGCGCTGGTGCCGGCCGACCCGTTCGTGCAGGACCTCGGCAACCGCCTCAAGCCGCCGTTCTGGATGGAGGGCACGCAACCCGAACATCCGCTCGGCACCGACCAGCTCGGGCGCGATTATCTGGCGCGCCTCATCTACGGGGCGCGCATCTCGCTGCTCATCGGCATCATGACGGTGATCACGTCGGGCGTGATCGGCATCACGATCGGCGTGCTCGGCGGATTCTTCGGGGGACGCGTCGACGACGTGGTGCTGTTTGCCATCACGACGCGGCTGTCTATCCCGGTGGTGCTGGTGGCGCTCGCGGTGGTCGGGCTGATGGGCTCGGGCCTTGGGCTGGTGGTCGCGACGCTCGGGCTGTTATTGTGGGACCGCTTCGCCGTGGTGGCGCGCGCCACCACCATGCAGGTGCGAACGCTCGACTATGTCAGCGCGGCGTGGTGCGCCGGCGCCTCGACGCGGCACATTCTCATGAAGGAGATCCTGCCGAACATCGCGAGCCATCTCGCCGTGGTGGCGACGCTCGAAATGGCGCTCGCGATCCTGCTCGAAGCGGCGCTCTCGTTTCTCGGGCTCGGCGTGCCGCCGCCGCTGCCTTCTTGGGGGCTGATGATCGCCGAGGGCAAGGACTACATGTTCTTCTCTCCGTGGGTGATCTTCATCCCGGGTGTTGCGCTGTTCACGCTGGTGCTGGGCATCAATCTGGTCGGCGATGGCTTGCGCAACCTGCTCGGCACGGAGCGGCTGCGATGAGCACGCTGCTCGACATCGAGGACCTTGAGGTGACGTTCGGCCGCACCGCGGCGGTGCGCGGCGCCTCGCTGCGGGTCGAGACGGGCGAGACGCATTGCCTGGTCGGCGAATCCGGCTGCGGCAAGTCGGTGACGGCGCTCGCGGTGATGAACCTGCTCGCGCGCGGCGGGCATCGCTCGGCCAAGCGCATGAGCTTTGCCGGCACCGACTTGCTGTCATTGCGGGACCGCGACATGGCGCACATCCGCGGCAACCGCATGTCGATGATCTTCCAGGAGCCGATGACCAGCCTCAACCCGGCCTTCACGGTCGGCTCGCAGATGGCCGAGGTGCTGACGCGTCACAAGGGCGCGTCGCGTGCCGAGGCGCTCGATCGCTCGGTCGAGCTGATGGGCCGCGTCGGCATCACGGCGCCGGAGATGCGGCTCGGGCAGTTTCCGCATCAGCTCTCGGGCGGGCTGCGCCAGCGCGTCATGATCGCGATGGCGCTGATGTGCGACCCGCAACTGCTCGTCGCCGACGAGCCGACCACCGCGCTCGACGTGACCGTGCAGGC
>Ga0190272_10001326_pt1 | contig 11893 bp, 8 predicted proteins | sample Popmic504T_FD_133746 | JGI IMG/M metagenome (GOLD analysis project Ga0190272, IMG submission 133746) | Populus adjacent soil microbial communities from riparian zone of Shoshone River, Wyoming, USA - 504 T | ecosystem: Environmental > Terrestrial > Soil > Riparian zone | place: USA: Wyoming...
AGTACGAGTTCGTCGGGCTGGGTGAGGTAGAAGCTCATCGCCGAGTACACGGTGCACGGCCGCATTCGAGTGCGTCGCGCGGCTCGGCGGCGGGTGCAGAATTGGCAGCGGCCGTGGCTGTCGACGGTGTGCTGCTGGACCAGCGATAGCGCGGCGCCGACCAGTCGGACCACCCGCGGGTCGGTCGTGACGAGGGAACTGTCAAAGGTCAGCTTCCAGCCGGTCGCCAGCAGCTCGTCCAGGTGCTCGGTGACGAGCCGGCCGGTGGTGGCGTAGATCGAGCTCATGCGGTGGCCCACGTGTCGTGCTCGCCGATGACGAGGTGGCCGTGGAACTCCAGGCCGGCGATCTCCGCCGCGTTTCGGCAGCGGGCCGTGGCCATGCGATCGGCCGCGCTGGGGGTGGTGTTGCCGCTGGGGTGGTTGTGGGCGATGGCGAAGGCGTGGCCGTCGTGGCGTAGGACGGTGGTGATGACGTCGCGGATCGGCATCGGAGCGCCGGTGCTGTCGCCGTCGGCGATGGCGCGGACGGCGCGGACCCGGTTCCTGCGGTCGCAGACCGCCACTGCCAGGCGTTCGTGACGCAGACCGGACAGAAGCGGCCGGAACACCGGCACGAGGTCTTCCATGCAGGTGGCCGTCACGGTGTCCACGGCGTCGCGGCGCGATGGCAGTGCCAGCGCGGCGACCAGCCGAGCGGCGGTGGTCTGGCCGAGGCCGGGGAGCCGGCACAGTGCTTCGGGGTGCCAGCGGCTCAGCCCCGGCACGCCACCGACGGTCCGCAACAGACGGTCGGCGATGGTGAGTGCGTTCGCGCCGGCATGACCGGCCGACAGCAGGACCGCGACGAGTTCGGCATCGGTCAGGGTGTGTGCGCCGTGCAGCAGCAGCCGTTCCCGTGGCCTTGCCACGACGGACAGATCAACGGCGCTCACGGCGGTCTCCTCGTGGTCGTCGGGGTCCTGTTGGGTGGCGGTGGGGCTGGGTAGGGGCCGCTTCCCAGCCCCACCGCCGGCTCATGACCGGAGCGCCGCAAAGCTCCGAAGGTGCTCACCGACAATCACGGCGACGCCTGCGCTTGTCGGGTTGAGAGTGGTCGTCATTGGCGCCCCGTATGCCTTGCCGTTCGTCCTCACCAGCACAACGCAGCGGCCGCTTCTCCGGCAGTCCGGCTCCACCGGCTCTGGGCCCGGTTGCCGGCCGGGGTCCCACTTGGGGTGTCACTTGGCGGCGGGGCTGTCCAAGCCGGCGGGCGATCCGTCACCATCGATTGTGTTGGGCGATCAGATTGCACGCAGGGGGATCGACATGGACCGCGTGAGCCGGGCGGACGCCGCCAACGCCGCGCTGTGCGCCCTGTTGGACGAGGCGGGGTTGAGTAACGCCGGGTTGGCGCGGGCTGTGGTGCGGGCTGGTGCTGAGGAGGGTGTTCATCTGGGGACGAATACGACGTCGGTGAAGCGGATGTTGGATGGTTGTGAGCCGCGGTGGCCGGTGCCGAGGTTGGTGGCGAAGGTGATCTCTCGGCGCCTGCAGCACGAGGTGAGTGTCACGCGGTGTGGGTTCGCCGATCGGACGCCTGCGGCTGAGGATCGCTACGACGGGTTGCAGTGCGCGGGCACTCTGGACGAGACGGTTCGCACCGTAGTCGAGCTGTCGGGGAGGGACATGGAAAGGCGCAAGTTCCTGCTGGGCTCAGCCTTCACCGCGGCCGCGTTTTCCGAGCCGGCGCTGTTCGCGCTTACGGCACGGCCGGCCGACAGCACCGCGCGGGCGGCGGGTCGGCGGATCGGGATGTCCGACGTCGAGGTCATCACCGAGCATCATTCCCACCTGTGTCAACTTGACCAGCGTCACGGCTCCGGCCGTGTCCGGGAACAGGTGGTGCAGCTATTACACCGCGAAGCCAATACGATCCTGCAGAGTACCTATTCGGAGAAGACCGGTAGGGCATTGCTCGAAGCGGTTGCACTGCTTGCCGATCTGGCTGCCGGCACCGCTGTGGACGTCGGTCGGCACGCTTTGGCCCAGCGGTACTTCATCCAGGCACTGGACCTGGCCATGAGCGCGGGCAACCGGCTCTACGCGGCCCATACCTTGATGCGGATGGGCTTCGTCACCGTGGTGGTCGGGCAGGGTGTGCTGACCCGCCACGATCGGCTCCGCCACGCCCGCCGTGCCCTTGCCCTGACGCACGCCGGCCACACGGTCGCCGGCACTGGGGTGACGCCGATGCTGGCAGCCTCGCTGCATTCGGTCGAGGCGCTCGGGCAGGCACTGCTCGGTGATGCTTCCGCGACCCGCGCGGCGATGTTGCGGGCCGAACGGCAGCACGAACGCATCCGTCCTGACGGCGAGCCGGTGTTCCACAACGACTACGCCGAGTCCGCGTTTGCCGCCGACCTCGGCAGATGTCTGCGCGACACCGGCGATTCGGGTCAGGGCATCCGGTATCTCACCCAGGCGCTGGAGTGCAACGAGCCGAGGCGGGTACGCAGCCGTTGCATCATCGAGGCCGATCTTGCCGCCGCGCACCTCGTCGGCCGCGACTTCGAGCAGGCAGCAGCTGTGGGCAGAGACGCCGTTCGTACCGCCGCCCAGGTCAGCTCGGCGCGCAGCTTGGACCGGCTCCGAGTCCTGCAACGCCAGGTAGGGCCGCTGCGCGCCCACTCGACTCACCTGGGGGAGCTGGACGACCGGATCACCGGTCTGCTCACACGCACTGGCGCACGCCGGGAGGAGGTCGCGGGGGAAGGTTGAGGTGCATCGCACGCCTTCGCCCATCGAGGTCGCGGCCGGGCTGGTCTGGCTCGTTGGCCACCAGACGAGCGGCCAGGTGTCCACAGAGTGAGCGGCCAAGTGTCCGTTGATCTTGGTTCGATGACGGTCGAAGTCGTTCTTCCAGGGGCCGCGGCGAGCGCTACAACCGCGTGCGGAAGGTGGGTGAATGCGCGACACCGGAAGATCGCTGCACCTCGCCGGTCGGACTTGCCATACGTCGACGCAGCAGCGCGTCCTCGGCGCCGGCGGTGAACACGCCGACCGCTGGATCGTGCGATGAGTGGGCCCCGTACAGATCAACTTCGGGAGGCTCAAACGCCTCGGTCCTCGCAGCGGCATTCCCCCAGCTCAGAGGCCGTCTCTCGTCGACGAGGGCCTCGGCGGTGATCAACTCCGCGACCGCTTGGACGAGGTCCCCGCAACCGCTACCATCACCGCAGGTCAGACCCGCTGAAAACGCCGACCCGTCGCAAACCCTCGCCCGACCAACAGGGCATAGACGCTCCGGACATGTTTTGTCCGCCTTTCCGGTCGATAGCCCCGTCGCAAACCCTCGCCCGACCAACAGGGCATAGAAACGTCAGGATTGCTCCACTTCACCAGTGCACCACCCGTCGCAAGCCCTCGCCCGACCAACAGGGCATAGAAACTCGCACTGCGCCTTGACGGCGAAGCGCATGGTGTCGCAAAGCCTCGCCCGACCAACAGGGCATAGAAACTCACCATGACCAGCGTGACGGAGGTGGAGTAGCCGTCGCAAAGCCTCGCCCGACCAACAGGGCATAGAAACCCTCAGGTTCGCAACAGGGCATAGAAACCCTCAGGTTCGCCTCGATGGCAGTGGCCATGTCGGTCGTCGCAAACCCTCGCCCCCGGCGGGCATAGAAACGCACGTCCACTCGACGATGCTGCAGCCGGACGGACGTCGCAAACCCTTGCATGGAAACGCGGGCGGCGCGGGCCACGCGATCATCGACGGGTCACGCACACCGGCATCGGTGGTGGCACGACGTTGGCGACGCCGGGCTGGGAGCGGCGACGATCGCTGGAAGTGTCGACCCAGGTTGCAGGGATGCAACTCACGTCGACAGTGCTGGTGATCATGAACCCTGGGACGCGCCAGGCGCGGTCGGTGTCAGGAGCGGCGGGCGATGGTGATGATCTCGGGGCTGGTGTCGGTCAACGGAGCGTGGTCCCAGTCGCCGAACTGGTCTTCGATCGTCAGGCCAGCGTCGGACAGGAACGCGGAGAGTCCGTGTCGAGGAACCGCAGGGTGCTCCGGCTTTCCTGCTGCCGGCCAGCGCTGGCGAACGTGGTGGTGAAGCTGACGAGGTCGCCATCGACGGGTGTCTCGACGTCATGCCAGATCCGCACGGCGTTGCCGGCCGCATCGGTCGTCTCCATCGTCAGGGCCGGCGTCCAGCGGGACCAGGCGCGGACCGGCGGGTTGCGGGTCTCGAAGGCGAAGCGGCCGGTGGTGGTGAGGGCGGAGCGGATCGCGCGGAGTGAGCCGAGCAGTTCCGAATCGGTGACGAGCACCTGGAACGCGTGGCCGGTCATGACGATCAGGTCGAACTCGCGGTCCCACGCGACCGTGGTGAGGTCGCCGAGAATCCACTCGATGTCGGACCGCTTGCGTGCCTGGGCGAGCATTCCGGGGGCTGGGTCGAGCCCGCACAGCCGGCCGGGATGCGCTTGCTCCCGCGCCCGGCGCAGCAGCGCACCGGTTCCGCAGCCGACGTCGAGCACGGCGTCGGCGGCCATGACCAGCGGCAGGTAGAACGGGAAGTCGCCGCGCGACTCCCACGGATGCAGCGTGTCGTACAGCGCGGCGAGCTCGGCATCCGCGAACTGGTGATCGGCCACCAGCGCGACCCTGCCAAACCGCGTCGACAACCGCGACCGAGTTGCCGGGCCCGAACCAGAGAGGGGCAGGATGTGCGGCGTGAGTGCGGGATCGTTCGCCGAGTATCTGTCGAGCCTGGACGAAGAAGCCCTGACCGCGTTGTTGCGGGCGCGGCCGGATGTGCGGGTGCAGCCGGTGCCGCGCGGGTTCACCCAGCTGGCGCAGCGGTTGGGTGGACCGGACTCGTTGGTGGCTGCGTTGCGGACGCTCGACCGGGACGCGGTGAACGTGGGGCGGGCGGTGGCGGCACTGGGCGCGGCTGCCACGACGGAGAGCGTGGCGCGGCTGCTGCGGGCGCCGGAGGAACTGACCAGCAGCGCGGTGGCCCGGCTCCGCGGCCGCGGGCTGGCCTGGGATCACGATGGTGTGCTGCACCTTCCGGAGCGGCTGGCCGACCATTGGGCGGCCGAGATCGGTGGTGGCCGGCCGGCGTTGACGATCGCCAGGACGATGGTCGTTGAGGACCTGCGGGTCGCGGCGACCGGACTGGGCATAGAGACCGCCGGCCTGCTCAAGGCGAAGCTGGTCGAGCGGGTGTGCGAGGTGCTGGCGGACGGGGTGTCGCTGGCCGAGACGGTGGCGAGGTTGCCTGCGCCCGTTCGCAAGCGGCTGGACGACCTGCGCACCGGCGAGGCCGGCGCCTACTACTACAGCGCCTACGACACGAGCTACGGCGTCCGCTACGGCTACGCACGTCGGCGGCCGGGTGACGTGACGGACGCGCTGGTCCACGTGGGCCTGCTGCTGCCGGTGAACGGCCGGCCCGAGCTGCCACGGGAGGTGGCGGTCGCGGTGTGGCTGGCCGGGAGCGCGACGACGCTCACCGGGCCGCCGGAGCTGGGCCGGGCCACCACCACGTCGGCGGACGTGCGTCGCCACGTGCAGGGCGCGGCGCAGGAGGCCCTCCTGGGCGTGACGGCGCTGCTGGACGAGGCGCGCTCGACGCCGATCGCGGCGCTCAAGAAGGGTGGCATCGGGCCGCGGGAGCGGACGCGGTTGGCGAAGCGGCTGTCCATGACCGACGACGCGCTCGTGCTGTGGATCGACCTGGCGTACGCGGCGGGACTGTTGACGCCGGCCGACGCCGGGTACGCGCCGACCGATGGCTACCCGTCATGGCGGGCGGCCGAGCCGGGTGTGCGGTGGGCCGCGCTGGCCACCGCGTGGTTCGCGCTGGAGCACGCGCCGACGAGCCGCGAGATCGACGGGGACCGGGAGCAACCACCGCCGCTGCCGCTGGCCTCGGCCGCCGGCCCGATGCGACGCGCGCTGTTCGCGGCGGTCACCGGCGGCGCGTCGGTGCGCGCGGCCGCCGATGGGACCGCGTCGCTGCACGCAGCCGCGCAGCACATCGACTGGTACTTCCCGCTGCACGACTACCCAGCCGACCAACGCGACATCAGGGTGGCCGCGGCGGTGCGTGAGGCGGAGCTGCTCGGGGTGGCGTGCGGCGACGTGGTGTCCGAGCTGGGCGGGCACCTGCACGACACGGCCGGCGAGTCCGACCCGGTGGGCGAGCTGGCCCTGCGCTGCGCGCCGCTGCTGCCGGCCGCGGAGGGCGGCGTGATCGTGCAGTCCGACCTGACGGCCGTGGTGTCGGGGCAGCCGAGCGAGGCGGTGTCACGGCTGCTGGCGGCGGCCGCGATCGCGGAAACCCGTGGGGCGGCAGGGATCTGGCGGTTCACACCGGCGAGCGTTCGCGCCGCCCTGGACGCCGGGTGGACCGCCGACGACCTGCTGGCGGAGCTGAAGACCGTGTCGGACCGGCCGGTGCCGCAGCCGCTGGAGTACCTGATCACCGACGCGGCACGCAAGCACGGCACGGTCCGGGTGCGCGGCATGCGCTCCTGCATCGTCACCAGTGAGCCGCTGGCCACCGAGATCCTGCACACCCGATCGCTGACAAAGCTGCACCTGAGCCAGGTGGCCCCTACGGTCCTCGCCAGCCCGTTCGAGCTCGACGAGGTGCTCGCCAAGCTGCGCGCGGCCGGGCTGTCACCCGTGGCCGAGGACGCGCTGGGCGTCGCGATCGTCGAGTCCCGCCCCGAGCACCTGGTGTCGACGCTCCGGTCCGCGTGCCAACCAAGCCACGGGCCCGGCTCGCCGCCGTGGAACTGGCGGCCCAGCTGATCGCGGACCCGATCGGCGATACCGGACCGTCCACAGTGGACGGTGACACCTTCGACCGGTTGGCCCGGCTCGGCCGCCATCTCGACGACGCCGAGCTGGCGCTGCTGGCCGACGCCGTCGACAACCACGCCGACGTGCTCATCGCCTACCGCGCTGCCACCGGCAGCCGCACCATCCGCCAGATCCGGCCACAGCAGCTCTACGGGAAGTGGCTCGACTCCTGGTGTCACCTGCGCAACGCGCAGCGCGACTTCACCGTGGCCAACATCGAATCCGTGGCTCCGCCGCGGTCGTGAGCAGAAACTGGTGCTGGAGCACCAGTTTCTGCTCACGAGGGCGAGCGTCAGCGAGCCCCCACCCCCGGCACCGGCACATCCCCACCGAGCCCGAAGGTCTCGTACACCGTCCCGCCGGTGTTGTGCAGGATCTGCCACGAGCCGGAGGAGAACACGGCGAAGTCGGCGCGGCCGTCCCCGTCGTAGTCGCCCTGCGATGTGACGGAGATGCGGCTGCCGAGGCGCTCCACCCGCTGCGTGCCGTCGGAGCTGTGCAGGATCCGCCAGCTGCCGTCGGTCGGGCGGAAGACCGCGATGTCCGTGCGGCCGTCGCCGTCGTAGTCGGCCGGCACGACGCGGTCCTTGAGCAGCCCGAACTGCGTGGTGACGGTCTGGCCGTCCGACGAGCGCCGCACGATCCAGCTCGCGGTGCCCGGCCGGAAGACCGCGAGATCGGCCCGGTCGTCACCGTCGTAGTCGCCCACCGCCGGCCGGTCGTCGAGCGCGCCGAACTGGACGCCGTACCAGCCGGAACCGTTGGAGGGCAACACATACCAGGTGCCGTCGGACGGCCGCCACACCGCGATGTCGGCGCGGCCGTCGCGGTCGTAGTCGGCCGGCACCGGCACGTCGCCGGCCAGCCCCCACTGCACCGCGCTGAACCCGGCCGACGACTGGACGTACCAGGTGCCGTCGGACGGGCGGAACACCGCGTAGTCGGTGCGGCCGTCACCGCTGAAGTCCGCGTCCACCGGCAGGTCACCCTGCTGGCCGAACGCGAACACGGTGTAGCCGCCGGTGCTGGGCCGCACGTACCAGGTGCCGTCGGACGGTCGCCACACCGCGAGGTCGGTGCGGTCGTCGGCGTCGAAGTCGGCAGCCACCGTCGGCGGCAGCACGGGCGCCGGCTCGACCGTCATGGACACGCTGGCGAGTCGGCCGCCGACGCGCACGTACTTCACCCAGTCGGCCACCTCCGGCGCGAGCCACTGGTGGTACGAGCCGGTCCACGTGCCGGCGGCGTTGGTCGGCCCGCCGTGCGGCACGTCGGTCTCGACCCGGATGCCGTCGCGGATGCCGGTCCACTTGATCACCGAGTTCGGCGCGCCGACGACGCTGTAGACCGGGGTGTCGCCCACCTGGTAGACGGCACGGTCTGCGCTGACCGACACCGGCAGGACCGCGGGCGCCGTCACCCCGGCCTCCAGGATGTCCTCGTACTGCTCGGCGATGTCGCTGCGCCTGTCGTCGAACCCGCCGTCGGACACGCTGGACGGTATGGGCAACCTCGGAGTGTGCACGTGCCCGGAGGGGACGTTCACCCCCAGCTCGTCGCGTAGCCGCGTGACCCGGTAGGCGATCTCGTTGGACAGGTAGCCGCCGCCACCGCCCTGCACCGCGATCGAGCCCAGCGTCGGCCCGTCACTGCGCGGCGCCGAGGTCGAGCCGGGCGGCGCCTGCTCGTCCACAGCGGTGTTGATGTTCACCCCGAAGGGCGTGCCGACGACCATCCGGTCGACCGGGAGCGTGGTCTGTACGAACTCGGGGCCGTTGCCGACGGCGGGCACCGTCGGGTGGTCGTAGGTGCCGGCGCCGTTGGTCTGGTTGAGGTTGTCCACCAGCGGCGGCTCGCCCGGCTCCGAGGAAGCCCGCCGCCGGCCGTTGTAGAACTCCAGGTCGAACTGGCTGCCGCCCTGGCTCACCGTGGTGATGAGCGAGGCCTGCTGGGCGCCGGGCGCGAGGTGCCTGCGGAACACGTCCTCGACCAGTTGTGCGTCGAACTCGTCGTAGCGCACAGGGAAGATCACGGCCTGCACCTCGGCGCCGCCGACGTTCGTTTCGTTGTCCAGCCTGAGCACCGCGGCCGCCGACGGGTTGCCTCGCAGGATGGCGTAGGCCTCGTTGGGTTCGTTGGACGGGTAGGACGGGTCGAGGGCGAACGGGTCGAAGCCGGACACGAACACCTTGCGTCCGCCGCTGGTGAAGTCGTGACTGTTCATGCCGCGCGAGGCCCGGTCCAGCGCGCCCTGCAGTGCCGTCCGGTCGACGCCGAACGTCGGCCGCCACTGGAAGATGGCTCTGGTCATGCTCAGCCGCGCCCAGTACAACGGCCGATCGTCACCCTGCGCCTGATTGGCCTTGGCCGCCGCGGTCGCCGCGTTCCACAGGTCCTGGCCCTTCTGGGTGGCGAACGTGGTGGCCCCGCCCGAGCCGGTGAGCTCGCACAGCTCCTCCTTGAACTCGATCACCTCGTCCTTGATGCCTGGGATGCGTCGCAGGAGCTGGGTCGACGCCGGCACGGTGCCGCCGGGCAGCGGTCGGGACACCCTGGACTGCTCCACGTTGCCCGGCACCCGAATGTCCCGGCACGCCCTGGTCAGCCCGGTGTCCTGGTCGTACGCGCCGACCAGCGTGTACAGCTTGTTGCTGCCGAGACCCTCGCACGGCTCCAGGTAGCGCAGCCCGGCCAGCGGCTCGCACTCGTCCCAGACGAAACCTTCCGGCGCCTCCAGGATCATCTCGAACGCCGGCTCGATCTCCCTGGCGCCGTTGTACGTCCGCGCGGCCACGCCGAAGCCGCCGAAGCTGTTCGCGAAGTAGTCCCACTCCGTGTAGTAGGTGGGCCCGATGGCGATGATGTCGCCGTCGAAGTCCTCGCCGAGGAACGAGTCCGAGCGGTCGTACACGCCGGCCGCCGCCGTGATGGACCACAGGTAGAAGTTGCACTCGACCTCGCCGTAGTACTCGACGCTGACGGTCTCCTCCAGGTGGTCGTCCTCACCGACCTCGCCGAAGTCCCAGTCGACGTACGGGCTGCAGCCGTACCCGCCGCCCTTGCCGTCCGGCGCGAAGCCGGGCCGGGTGGCCGGAGCGTCCGCCCCGTTGTTGGCCTCCCGCAAGGTGAACATGGCCTGGTCGGGCTTGGTCCTCGGCTGCTGCCCGGGGTCGGCCGTCCTGGGTGTCACGCCCGGCACGGCCGCGGTCGCGCCGATCAGCCGGTCGACGCCGCCCGCCGCGGCGGCGGCGGGCAAGCCGGCGGCCTCAGCGGGTCCCGCGGCCAGTACGGGTAGCAGGGTGGTCAGCATCGCTGTGGTAACGAGGGCGAACAGGGCGCCGCGCGATCTGGCTCCGAAGTTGGTGAGCATCGCCGATCCTCTCGACGGACCCCGCCGTGCCCGGTTGCCGTCGCGTGGCCCGCGGCGCGGATGCTGCACCGGACACGGCGCCCACGACGGCGAAATCGGACACCGTCGGACAAGGGCGCCCGCCGCGCTAGCATCCGCGCGTGGACATCGTTGACCTGCACCGGCGCGTCATGGAGACGAGCGCGACCGTGGTGGCGCGCGTGACCCCGGCCGACCTCGACAACGACACGCCCTGTGCCGGGTGGACGCTGCGCCGGCTGCTGGAGCACATGGTGGGTCAGAACCACGGCTTCGCCGCCGCGGCCGCCGGCGCGGGCTGTGACCCGGCCCCGTTCACCGACCGCCCCGTCGGCGACGACCCGGCCGGGGTGTACGCGGCATCGGTCGAGCGCGTCACCGCCGCGTTCGCGGCGTGTGACCCCGGCGCGACACTGCGGCTGCCGGAGATCTCCACGGCCCGGCCGTTCCCGATGCCGCTCGCGATCCGCTTCCACCTGATCGACTACGTGGTGCACGCCTGGGACGTGGCGCGGTCGATCGGCACCACCGTCGAGTTCGACGACGACATCCTCACCGAGGCCCTCGCCGTCGCGAAGCTGGTGCCCGACGACGAGTCACGCCTGCGCGAGGGCGCCTTCTTCAGGCCCGCCGTGCCACCGGTCGGCGACGGCACGCTCGACACCGTCCTCGCCATGCTCGGCCGCTCGGCGGACTGGCGCGCCGGCTAGTCGGCGGTTCTGATGCGGATTGCCTCGTCGACCCAGTCGGCGAGGTTGTCCGCTATGTGGTGGTACACGGCCGAGCTCAGGGTGAATGGCGGGTCGTAGCATCGCACCACCGACGACAGTGTTCGGCCGTTCGCCAGAATGGTGGAACAGAACGGGTTGGCACCGCGTTGCGCCTGTTTTCCGTAGTGGTCGAGAAGGTTGTGGACGTGGATGCCGACGACGCCGCGGCCCTCGTTCCAGCCTTTCTCGAACTCGTAGCGTACCCAGCGGCGGTGGGCGGTCTGCCTGCCGACCAGCACGACGACGCAGCTGCGATGCGCCATCTGCAGGTTGATCCAGCTCCGGACCGCCTCGTCCCCTCCGCCGGCGATCGTCTCCCACTCGTTGTCGGAGAGAATGGGCTGGCCCTCTATCGCGCCGATGTTGCGTACCTGGGCCACGCGCCAGCTGTCCAACTCGTAGTGGAAACTGTGGAACACCCGGCGTGGCACTCGGCCCAGGTTAGTCCCGCGACGCGGAAACGTGCAGGGACAGTGTCCGGCGAATTCGTGTCCGCCAATTGTCCACTGGAAATAGCTACTCGGTGACGATCTGCAGGCCGGCCTCGGCCGCGAGCTGGTCGGCGATCGACACGGCCTGGTCGGCGCTGATCAGGGCGCCGCGCAGGGTGAGGAGGCCGCGGGCGCCGACGAGGCGTGAGGAGCGGAGGTCGCAGTTGGTGGCGCCGGCGGCGTCGAACTCGGTGCCGGCGAAGTCGCAGTCGATGAACACGGTGTCGGTGAGCTCACCGGCGATGGTGGCGTCGCGGAAGGTGCACTCGCGGAACGCCACGCGGCCCTTCACCTGGGTGATGCGCAGGGTGGCGTGGTCGAAGCGGCAGCCCTCGACGTAGAGGTCGGCGACCTGGCGGAGGTCCAGGCGCAGCCCG
>Ga0190272_10001327_pt1 | contig 11893 bp, 10 predicted proteins | sample Popmic504T_FD_133746 | JGI IMG/M metagenome (GOLD analysis project Ga0190272, IMG submission 133746) | Populus adjacent soil microbial communities from riparian zone of Shoshone River, Wyoming, USA - 504 T | ecosystem: Environmental > Terrestrial > Soil > Riparian zone | place: USA: Wyoming...
ACCCACCTCGCCCGACCAGGCTGCCCTGGGCTGAGATCGGGATGACCTTGGTCGGGATCGCGTTGCTGGCCGGGGTGGTATTGGCTGTCGAGCCGTTGCGGGAGGCTGTTTTCGCTGCGGTCCGTGGAGATACCGCGGAGGTGCGGGAGCAGACCGACAAGTTGGGGGTGGCGGGGCCGCTGCTGATCTTGGGGCTGACGCTGATCCACTCGGTGGTCTTCTATCCAGCCGAGATCGTCGATGCCGCGGCCGGGTTTCTGTACGGGTTCTTCCCGGCTCTGGCGTTGGTCATGACGGGCTGGGTGCTCTCGGCGCTGCTTTGTTACGCGATCGGCGGCTCGGTCGCCCGCCCTCTTTTGGATCGCTGGCTTGGCGAAGAGCGGTTCGAGCGGATCGAGGCGGGGATCGAGCGGGGTGGGCCCACCTTGCTGATCTCGATGAGGCTGATCCCGATCGTCCCCTTCAGCCTGGTCTGTTACGCCGCCGGAGCCGCCCGTGTCCCGCTCTGGCGCTACCTCTGGACCACCGCCGTCGGCTACCTCCCGATCACCGCCCTCTCCGTCTATTTCGGCACCCGCCTAGAAGGAATCTCCCTAACCGACCCCCTGGTGATCGGCACCGCCGTGGCACTGCTGGCGCTGCTGCTGATCGGCCACCGCATCGCAAGGAAAGGGAGGCGGGTTCAGTAGGAACAGCTACCGAGAGTCGATGCGGTCAGGCAGTCTTCTCTAGCTGATGCGGCTCCGGAGTCGGAGTAGGGATCCGGGCAGGGGTGGAGCGTCTTCAACTTTTTTGCTTTACCCAAGCTCGGATGGCCGGAGCACGAAGTCAAAAAAGTTAAGCGGAACCCCTGCCCGGATCCCTACTCCCTCGCCCGCAGCCGTTCCGCCAACCCAGAGTGCCGCGCCCCGCTGTCATCCCGGCGCACGGCGATCTCCATCGCCGCCTGCTCGCCGATCACGACGCAGGCGCGGCGGGCGCGGGTGATCGCGGTGTAGACGAGCGGGCGGGTCAGCATCCGGGCGTGGGAGCGGTGGCAGATCGTCACCACCACCGGCACCTCGCAGCCCTGCGCCTTGTGAACCGAGATCGCGTAAGCGAGCCGGAGGTCGGCGGCGTCGTCGTAGGACATCTTCAGGGTGCCGCCCTCGTCGAGGTCAACGACGATCTTCTCCTCGTCGGGATCGTCCTCGCGCAGGAAGACGATCGAGCCGTTCATCAGGTTGAGGTCGTGGGCGTTGCGGGTCTGGATCAGGCGATCGCCGATCCGGAAGCGTTCCTCGAGCGCCGGCTCGCCGTCGGGGTTGAGCTCCTGCTGGAGCCGCTCGTTGAGGGCATCGATCCCGACCGCCCCCCGGTACATCGGGGCCAGCACCTGAACGTCGCGAATCGGGTCGACCCCGTAGCGGTTCGGAGCCCGCTCGGCGACCACCTCGACCGCCGTGTCCCGGGCCCGCTCCGGGCTGACCCGGTCGATGAAGAAGAAGTCGTGCTCCTGCTCGCCCTCCGGCTCCAGGTGGGGCGTCCGCCCCTGGTTGATCTCGTGGGCGGCGGTGGTGATCATCGACTTCGCCGCCTGGCGGAAGACCAGGGTGAGCCGGACGGCCGGGGCAGCCCCGGACTCGATCAGGTCGCTGAAGGGCTTGCCGGCGCCGATCGGCGGTAGCTGGTCGGCGTCGCCGACGAAGACGATGTGGGTCGACTCGGCCAGCCCGCCGAGCAGCACCTCCATCGTCCGCAGGTTCAGCATCGAGGACTCGTCGACGACGACCAGGTCGGCCGGCAGCGGGTGGCCCGGCTTGAAGGTCGGCTCTTTGCCGGGCGTCCACTCGAGCATCCGGTGGATCGTCTGCGCCTCGTGCCCGGTCGCTTCCTCGAGGCGGCGGGCGGCGCGGCCGGTGGGGGCGCAGAGGGCGATCCGCAGCTGCGCGGCAGCCGCTTCGCCGACGATCGCCCGGGTGCAGATCGTCTTGCCGACCCCGGGCCCGCCGGTGACCACCGAGATGCGGGAGGCGAAGGTCGCCTGCACGGCGGCCCACTGCTCGGGGGTGAGGCCCTCGGTCTTCTCGTCGTCCTGGGGAGGCGACTCGGGCGGCTCGTGGTCGAGCAGGCTGGGAGCGGCGAGGCGGGCCAGCAGCGTCCTCGCGACCGCCACCTCCGATTCGAGGGTGCGCTCGCGGTAGGCGTGGTCCCCGACCATGGCGAGGCCGGGCGCCACCGCGATCGTGCCCGGGTCGGCGGGGAGGCCGAGCAGCTTCGCGGCCCGCTCGGTGAGTTCGGCGAGCGGCAGGTAGGTGCTGCCGCTCTGCTCCGCCTCGGCGAGGGCGAAGAAGGCCGCCGCTTGGGCCCGCCGCGGCGACTCGGGCGGAACGTCGGCGGCGAGGGCGAGCCGGTCGGCGCGGGCGAAGCCGACCCCGTCGACCTCGGTGAGGCGGTAGGGGTCCTCGTGCAGCACCACCATCGCCTCCTCGCCGAAGCGGTTGTGGATCGGGGCCGCCAGGTGGGCGAGGCCGTGTGGCGCCAGCTGCACGTGCAGGTCGCGGATCGCCCGGCTCGCGTGCCAGGACTCGGCGGCGGCGTCGGCGTGCTGCGGAGTCACCCCCCGCAGCGAGCCGAAGACGCCGGCCGGGTCGGCGGCGATCCTCTTCATCACCTCCTCGCCGTGCTCGTCGACCAGGCGCTCGGCACGGGCGGGGCCGATGTGGCGCAGCGAGGTCAGGTAGGCGATCCGTCCCTCGCGGTCTTCGGGATCCATCGGCACGGCTCGCATCGCCCGCAGTTGGCGGCCGTAGGTGGAGTGGGTCTGCCACTCGCCGCTCACTTCGGCCCGGTCGCCGGGGTTGAGGTGGGCGATCGGACCGATCAGCGGGTACTTGTCGCGCGAGTCGGCGTCGCGCACTTCCAGCACCGCGTAGCCGTCGTCGTCGGCCTTGAAGATCGCGCGGAGCACCTCGACGGTCGCCGAGTGGGACCCGTCCTCGGTCTCGAAAAGGGTTGCCGCGTCGTTCACCCGCTTAACGCTAGCCGCGCCCCGGCGGCAGACAGCGCGATTGCGGCCGTACTTTGCGGGATACCATCGCCCGGATGGGTGACAACGGGCTTTGCGACGGCTGCCTGCACCAGCAGCTGGTGCCGAATACCCGTGGCTCGGTGTTCTCGCTCTGCCGCCGCTCGCGCCAGGACCCGGCCTACCCGCGCTACCCGCGGGTGCCGGTCCTCAACTGCCCGGGATTCCAGCCTCGGCCGGGGTCTCCGGCCGCCGAGCCGCGCCGATAGCGGCGCCGATCAGGCCGAGGCCGAAGACGACCGCGGCGATCCCGACCAGGACGCCGAGGAACGGCACCAGGGCGAGCACCCGCAGGACCGCCAGGCCGGCGAGGAAGGCGAGGATGCGGTCGCGCGGCGGCTTCACCAGGCGGCGGCCGAGCACGTAGGCGGAGACCGCGTAGGCGACCGCGCAGAGCGGTAGCATCGCTAGCAGGATCCCGAGCGCTAGCGGCAGGCCGAGCAGGGTGACGCCGGCCAGGAAGGCGGCGATCGGCAGGGAGATCAGGATCGCGATGCCGATCGCGATCAGCGGCCCGACCCGCTCCCGCGAGCGTGCCTCCAGCGCCTCGGCGGCGCGCGGGGCGATCAGCAGCAGGAGGGCGCCGAGGACGAAGGTGGAGATCCCGATCGCGAGCCAGAGCAGGACGCCGCCGACGAGAGGGAGGAGGTCGACCGAGTCGGTCCAGTCCTCGTTGGTGACGTCGCCGCCGACCCGCGCCAGCGGCGAGACGGCGGGGTGCTGGTCGCCGTAGCGGACGTCGCCACTGACCCGGGCGGTGCGCAGCAGGCGGGCGTGGCCGCTGACCGTGATCAGGTCGCCGTCGACCGTGCCGGAGAGCAGCGTGTCGCCGCTGAAGACGATCACGTCGCCGTCGACGTGGCCGGCGATCCGGGCGTCGCCGCTGGCGACGAAGACGCCTTCGACCGTCTTGCCGGCGGGCACGGTGACGTCGCCGACCAGGACCACGATCGGGTCTTCACCGCTGGCGCCGGTCCCCGCGCCCGCCGCTGCCGGGGCAGCGAGCGCGAGGATCGTCAGGAGCGCCGCTGCGAGCGGTGCGCGTCGAAGCACCCGCGCAGCCTAGATGACTAGCTGGCCGCCATCGGGTCGGGCTGACCCAGCTTGCTGACCTCGGAGGGCTCGTAGACCTTGCCGGGGACGCCGCCGAGGGCGAGAAGGCGGAGGCCGTCGGCCCCCGGCCAGACCTTGCGCATCGTCCCGGAGGCGACCCGGGCCATGTGGTCGGCGTCGAGCGGGAAGCGCTCGCCGGCGATCTCGATCTCGCCACCGCCGCGCAGGGCGATGAAGACCTCCTCCTGCCCGTCTTCGGCGTGATCGTGTTCGGGGTAGTTCTCGTAGTTCGGCGGCAGGTCGATCACCTGCATCCCGAACGATTCGACTCCCAGCTCGGCCCGGGCGCGTTTGAAGGCGCCACGGAAGACGGCCTCCATGTCGTCGATCTTCTTGACTGAGTAAGTGCTCATCTGGCCCTCCCTAAGGGTTCGCTCCCGGATCGGAAGCCTTGACCGGCGCATCCTAAGCGATTTGCACGAACGTTCGTGCTTTTCTGTAGCCTGGAGCGGATGAGCGCGACGGTCGAGCAGGCAAGCGGAACCGATGGCAAGGGGGCCCAGACCCGCGCCGCGATTCTCGAGCGAGCGGTCGACCTGGCCTCGGTCGAGGGCCTCGAGGGGCTGACGATCGGCCGCCTCGCGGCCGAGCTGAAGATGAGCAAGAGCGGCCTCTTCGCCCACTTCGGCTCCAAGCAGGAGCTGCAACTGGCCACGGTCGAGGCCGCGGCGCGGCGCTTCCGGATCGCCGTGATCGAACCCGCTCAGGCGGCCCCCGACGGGGCACCGCGGCTGCGGGCGATGGCGGAGAGCTACCTCGGTCACCTCGACCTCTACAGCGGCGGTTGCTTCTGGGGCGCGACCTCGGCCGAGTACGACGACCGGCCGGGGCCGGTCCGCGACGCGATCGCGGGCGCCCTCGACGCCTGGGTGTCGGAGTTGGAGCGCAACGCCCGGATCGCCGGCGTCGCCGACCCCGACCGCTTCGCTTTCGAGATGTACGCGGTTGTGATGGGAGCCAACTCACGCTTCCGGCTCAGCGGCGATCCCCGCGTCCTCGACCATGCCCGGGCGACGCTGGAGCGGCTGACGGCGGAACTGCCGGGCTGATCAGGCCAGCGGGTTTTCCCAGCGCAGGCCGGGAAAGCGGGCGAAGTCGCCGTCGCTGCTGCAGAGGACCAGGCCGTGCTCGAGAGCGAGGGCGGCGAGGTGGGCGTCGGGGACGAGGCGGTGTGATTGCTCGTTCACCAACAGCTGGTCGAGGATGGCGCCGTGAGCTTCGGTGGGCAGGGGGATCCAGGTCGAGGGTTGGTCGAGCCAGGCCTTGACCTGGCCGCGTGCTTGGGTCAGCGAGGCGCTCTCGAAGAGACGTGGGCTGGAGACGATCCGCATGAAGGCGAGCAGGCTCGGCCAGGGCAGGCCGACGCGCGCGACGTCGTTGATGCGTTCGTCGAGCCACTGTCTCGCGGTCTCGTGCTGAGGCATCTCGGGTGCGCTGGCATAGATCAGCAGATTGGCGTCGACGAGGATCATCGGTACTCCTCACCTTCGGCCAACTCCAATACCTCGGCGATGTCGTCGTAGCTCTCCAGGCGGGGCTTGCCGACGCTCAGGGCCTGGGTCTGGAAGCGCTTGCCCGTCGGTGCGGACTCGGTCTCGTGCCGCATCCCGGCTCGCAGCAGGTCGTTCACCTCCTGCTTGAGCGTCGTGCCGCGGTCGCGCCGCCGCCGATCCAGGGCGGTTGCGACGTCGGGGTCGAGAGTGAGGGTGGTTCGCGGCATCAAGTCATTATATAGATGATGCTTTGATGCCTCCAGTAGCGAAGCTGACATGGACCCTCAAGCCCCACGGCGCGCCTTCTCGCCCCCCTTGCGGCCAGAATCCCCCGCAATGAGGGGCCCAGATCGAAGTTCGCTGGGCGAGGGCCGCTCGCCGACGCCGCCGGCCTCTGAGGTTCGGTGGGCAGTTGTTGTGCCTGGGGCCGCCGTAACTGCTCAATCTCTCTTCGCGCGGGGCTATCCCTAAGCTCGTAGCGTGGACCGCGCCCTGCTCGACCGCACTCTCGCCGACGCCGGCGAGCCCGCCTACCGTGCCTCGCAGGTCTGGGAGTGGGTCGCGCGCGGGGCCTCCTCCTACGAGGAGATGACCAACCTGCCGGAGATCCTGCGCGACCGGCTGGTCGCTGCGGTGCCGCTCTCGACCCTCTCCCTCAAGGCCGAGGCGAAGTCCGACGACGGCACCGTCAAGTCGCTCTTCCACACCGCCGACAGCCGGCCCCTGGAGGCGGTGCTGATGCGCTACCGGGACGGGCGGCGCTCGGTCTGCGTCTCCTCGCAGTCCGGCTGCCCACTGACCTGCACCTTCTGCGCCACCGGGCAGATGAAGTTCGGCCGCAACCTCAGCGCCGACGAGATCCTCGACCAGGTGCTCCACTTCCGCCGCATCGAAGCGGTCGACCACGTCGTCTTCATGGGAATGGGGGAGCCGACGATGAACATCGACGCCGTGCTCGTCGCCTGCGAGCGGCTGCCCGACCTCGGTGTCACCCACCGCCGCACGGCGATCTCCACGGTGGGCTGGGTGCCGGGCATCGACCGCCTCGCCGAGTGTGAGATGCCGCTCAGCCTCGCCCTCTCCCTGCATGCCCCCAACGACGGCCTGCGCTCGCAGTTGATGCCGGTCAACGACCGCTACCCGCTGGCCGAGGTGCTGGCCGCCTGCGAGCGCTACCGGGCCCGCCGCCGCCGCAAGGTCTTCATCGAGTACGTGATGCTGGGCGGGGTCAACGACCTGCCCGAGCACGCCCACCAGCTGGTCGCCCTGCTCGACCCTCGCGTCTACAAAGTGAACCTGATCCCCTACAACCCGACCGGTAGCTACGACGGCTCCTCCCCGGAGCGGATCGAGCGCTTCCGGGCGATCCTCGCCGAGCACCGCCTCACCGCCACCGTCCGCCTCACCCGTGGCCGCGACATCGACGCCGCCTGCGGCCAGTTGGCCGCCTCCGCGGCCTCGGCCGGGTAACGCCTTGGCCGCGCCCGCAGCAACGGCAGGCGCCCGCCTCCCGGTCGACCTGCCGGGCGGCGAGGCGAGCCCGCTCCGCAAGATCCTCGTCCGGCTAGCGATCGCGCTGGGGCTGATCGCCTTCGTGGCGCTGGTCTCCTACGCCGGCCGCGACGGCTACGTCGACCCGGAGGACGGCACGATCAGCCTCCTCGACGCCTTCTACTACTCGACGGTCTCGATCACGACCACCGGCTACGGCGACATCCGGCCGGTCTCCGACGAGGCCCGGCTGATCACGACCGTGGTCGTCACGCCGGCCCGCGTCCTCTTCCTCATACTGCTGGTCGGCACGACCCTGGAGATACTCGCCGAGCGAAGCCGCGAGGCTTACCGGCGCCGCCGCTGGAGGAGAGGCTTGAAGGACCACACGATCGTCTGCGGTTACGGGGTCAAGGGCCGCAGCGCCGTGCGGACCCTGATCGACAAAGGGACCAGCCCCGCTCAGATCGTCGCGATCGAGCCCAGCCCCGAGGCGCGGGCGCGGGCGACCGCGGACGGCCTGGCGGCGATCGCCGGCGATGCCGCCAAGCAGGACGTGCTGATCGAGGCGGGCGTGCGGGAGGCGTCGGCGCTGATCGTCGCCCCCGATCGCGACGACACCGCCGTACTGGTCACCCTGACCGCGCGCGAGTTGAGCTCGGAGCTGACCATCGTCGCCTCGGTCCGCGAGGAAGAGAACGTCCACCTGCTGCACCAGAGCGGTGCCAACGCGGTGATCACCTCCTCCGGGGCGGCCGGCCGGCTGCTCGGGCTCTCGACCGAGACGCCCCAGGTCACCGAGGTGATGGAGGACCTGCTCACGGTCGGCGAGGGGCTCGACATCGCCGAGCGGCGGATCGGCCCCGACCAGGCGGGCCCGCTGCCGCCGCGCGCCCACGAGCCGATCATGCTCGCCGTGGTCCGCGACGGCGAGGTGATCCGGTTCGACGACGAGCGGGCCGGCGAGCTGCGCGAGGGCGACCGCGTCCTGGAGCTGTTCAGCCACCGCAACTGAGCGCCTCTGGTCGACTGGCTGCCCAGCCAGCTAGGATCGGGGTCGATGGCATCGATCGATGCAACGAGGCCCGTTGCCCGGCCGCCGCAGATGTCGGACAACCCGGTCCGCCGGGTCGCCGGCGACATGCTGGCCGAGTGGCGGGGGAGGGGCAAGTACCCGCCCGGGCCCGGCGACTTCAGCTTCCTCCGCACCCACCAGATCGCCCACGACCCGCTGCCGCTGCTGCTCTCCGCCTACGAAGAGCACGGCCCGATCTTCAGCATGCGGCTGCTGCACACCCGGGTCATCTTCATGCTGGGTCCCGAGGCCAACCACTTCGTCACGGTCGGTGCCCCGCAGAACTTTCACTGGCGCGAGTCGAGCTTCGGCGACCTGATCCCGCTGCTCGGCGACGGGCTGCTGACCGTCGACGACGACTACCACGACCGCGCCCGGGCGATCATGATGCCCGCCTTCCACCGCGAGCAGATCGTCGCCTCGGTGGCGGCGATGGCGGTCGAGTCCGAGGCGGCGCTCGCCGGCCTGCGCGAGGGCGAGGTGGTCGACATCTACGACTGGATGCGCAACCTGGCGATGCGGATCGCGATGCGGGCGCTGCTCGGGCTCGATCCCGACGAGGCCGGCAAGGGCGCCGCCGCGGCCGAGCACTTCGAGCGCGCGCTCGGCTATTACGGGATCGACTACGGGCTGCGGCTGCTGCGCGGCCCGGGCTCGCCCTGGCGCAAGCTGGTCGCCTCGAGGGCGGTGCTCGACGAGATCGTCTTTGGCGAGATCGCCCGCCGCCGCGCCGATCCCGACCCCGGCCGCCAGGACATCCTCAGCCTCCTGATCGGTGCCCGCGGCGAGGGCGGCGAGGCCTTCAGCGACCGCGAGGTCCGCGACCAGGTGATGACGCTGATGTTCGCCGGCCACGACACCTCGACCTCGACTCTGAGCTTCATGATGCACGAGCTGGCTCGCCACCCCGACGTCGCCGCCCGCCTCTGCGAGGAGCAGGACCGCGTGCTCGGCGGCGCCGCGCCGACGGTCGACCAGCTCGAAAAGGAGATGCCCTACCTCGAGATGGTCCTCGACGAGGTGCTGCGCCTCTACCCGCCGGCCTGGATCGGCCCGCGGCGGGCGGTGCGGGAGTTCGAGTTCGGCGGCTGCACGGTGCCGGAGGGGGCCTACGTCAACTACTGCTCCTGGGCCAGCCACCGCATCCCCGAGGTCTTCCCGGACCCGGAGGCGTTCATCCCGGAGCGCTTCGAGCGCGAGCGCAAGGCGGCGCTGCCGCGCGGCGCCTACGTCCCCTTCGGCGGCGGCTCGCGGATCTGCATCGGCAAGCGTTTCGGCCAGACCGAGGTGAAGCTGGTGGCGACGATGCTGCTGCAACGCCTCCGCCTCGACGCGATGCCGGGCCGGACGATGACGGTGCGCCAGATGCCGACCCTCTCGCCCAAGGGTGGCCTGGAGATGCGGGTCCGCGGGAGATGAAGCAGGTCGAGGTCGACGGGCTGACCGTCGCCTATCGCGAGCAGGGGGAGGGGCCGGCGGTTCTGCTCCTGCACGGCTGGCCGACCTCTTCGTACCTGTGGCGGGACGTGATGCAGCCAATCGCCGCCGCCAACCGCGTCGTCGCGGTCGACCTGCCCGGCTTCGGCGCGTCGAGCAAGCCGCTCGACGCCGGCTACGGGTTCGATTTTCACGCCGGCGTGCTCGACGGTTTCCTGGCGGAGCTGGAAATCGAGCGGGTGGCGCTGGCGGTCCACGACCTCGGCGGGCCGATCGGGCTCGACTGGGCGCGGCGCAACCCGGACCGGGTCACCGCTCTGGCGCTGCTCAACACGCTCATCTACCCGGAGTTCTCGTCGGCGGTGCTGGCCTTCGTCGAGGCCTGCGTCAAACCCGAGACCAGGGAGTTCCTGAGCAGCCCCGAGGGACTCAAGGCGGCGATGGAGCTCGGCCTCGCCGACCCGGCGCGACTCTCCGACGAGGTGCTGGCCGCGGTGCGCGAGCCGTTCGCCACCGATGGCGCTCGCACCGCCTTGATGGACGCCGGCAAGGGCCTCGAGCCCGCCGGCTTCGAGCGGATTGCCGCCTGGTTGCCGACGATCGAATTCCCGGTCCGCGCCATCTACGGCGCCCAGGACAAGATCCTCCCCGACATCGCCGAAACCATGACCCGCCTCGCCGCCGACATCCCCCAAGCCGAAATCACCGCCCTCCCCGACTGCGGCCACTTCCTCCAAGAGGAGTCCCCAACCCAGATCGGCACCCTCCTAGCCGATTTCTTCGCGGCCGTGCCCAGCTCGCCGAGCAGATCGCTACCGAACCCTCAGCACTAACCAGCTACCGAGACCAAGCAGCTGGCGGGTTAGGGCGGGGGCGCGGTAGGGGTGAAGCGTCTTCAACTTTTTCGCGGCCTCCAAACTCGAATGCCGGCCGCTCGACCTCGAAAAAGTTAAGCGAAACCCCTACCGCGCCCCCGCCCGGGCAACCACCTACTTGATGAACAGCATCTCCTCATACTTCGGCAACGGCCAGAGGTCATCCGCGACGACCTTCTCGAGCTTGTCGGCGGCGACGCGGACCCTGTCCATCGCCGCCAGCTGGTCGTCGCGGGCGTGGATCGCGAGGTCGAGTCCCTCGAGGTCTTCGGGGTAGGAGTTCGCCTCCTCCAGCTCGGCCAAGGCCGCGCCCATCTCCTCCAGCCCGTCCTTGACCTCCCCGGCGACACCCGCTGCCAGTCCCGACTCGGCGATCAGAACCGCATAGCGCAGCGCCGCCGGCAGGATCATCGTCTTGGCGATCGAGTGCGTCGTCTCGGCCTCGATGTTGGCGCGCAGGGCGTACTGCTCGATCCAGACCTCGTAACGGGACTCCAGCTCGCGCTGGGAGAGCACCTTGTACTTCGCGAAGGCGGCGACGGTGTCCTCGGCGAGCACCTCGGGCAGCGCGTCCGGCGTCGTCCGCAGGTTCTTCAGCCCGCGCTGCTCCGCCTCGGTGTGCCACTCCTCGGAGTAGTTGTCGCCGCTGAAGCAGACCGCTTTGTTGGCGAGGTAGGAGTCTTTGACGACCTCCATCACGGCCTCGGGCATGCCCAGGCCACCCGAGATCTTCGCCTCCAGCTTGTCGGCCAGGTCATCGATCGCCTCGGCGGCGATCGTGTTCAGCACCGTGTTCGGGAAGGCGAGCGACATGCTCGACCCGAGCGCCCGGAACTCGAATTTGTTGCCGGTGAAGGCGAACGGCGAGGTCCGGTTGCGGTCGCCGCCGTCCATCGGCAGTGGCGGCAGCACCGTCGTGCCGAGGTCGAGGAAGGAGGCGGGGGTGTTGGGGTCGCCCTCGCCGGCGGCGATCGCCTCGAACGTTTTTTCCAGCTCGGCGCCGAGGAAGACAGAGATGATCGCCGGCGGCGCCTCGTTGGCCCCGAGGCGGTGGTCCTGGCCGATGTTGGCGACCGAGGCCCGCAGCAGGCCCTGGTGTTTGTTGACCGCCTGGATCACCGCCGCGCAGAAGAACAGGAAGTGGATGTTCTCCGACGGCGTGTCGCCAGGGTTGAGTAGGTTGCTGCCGCCGTCGGTCGCCATCGACCAGTTGTTGTGCTTGCCGGAGCCGTTGACGCCGGCGAACGGCTTCTCGTGCAGGAGGCAGACGAACCCGTAGCGGCGGGCGACGTTCTCCAGCGTCTGCATCAGCAGCTGCTGGTGGTCGGAGCCGACGTTGGAG